>Ga0315273_10003805_pt1 | contig 18267 bp, 14 predicted proteins | sample YL17G02_0_MG_FD_205753 | JGI IMG/M metagenome (GOLD analysis project Ga0315273, IMG submission 205753) | Sediment microbial communities from Yellowstone Lake, YNP, Wyoming, USA - YL17G02_0 | ecosystem: Environmental > Aquatic > Freshwater > Lake > Sediment | place: USA: Wyoming | collected...
GCGCAGGCGATGGCGCTAGATAGGGGGCTGCCCACTGTTCCGATTGTCAGGTATAGTCTGTCCTTTTCTTCGAGTAGGTCTTTGAAGATGTGGTTTCTGATTTCGACCTTCATTCTGTCGGGGCCGAGCAGGATGAGCGTGTTCTTGGTTATCTCCAGCTCGTCAAACAGTCTGGGAAGCAATTCTTGCAGTTCTGCTGGGGTGGTTTCGGTGAAAGATTTTCCCATGTGCTTCTCGAATAGTCTGGACAGGCCCAGGCCCGGGGGCGTAAGATAAAGGGCGCTTGAAGTGGGGGGCTGCGGGTTCTGCTCGGGGATTTCTTCACGTTTCGGGAGGGATTCACCCTCTTGAGCTGGGACATAGACGAGGCTAGACTGATAATCATGGAGCAGCTTGGGCGGAAGGTACACTCCCCGGGCCTTGGACCCGTTGCTGGCGAGGAGCCTCTCGGTGTTCATCAGCGCAGAGGATGCCGTGGCCGTCAACAATTCCAGTCGAATATGCTTGGTCGGCTTTAGGAACAGCAGAAGCGCGCCCCAGAAAGCCAGGCCGAGCCCTATAAACGCTGCAACGTAAGAAGCGTAGAATGCGGAGCCTAAGAGCGAAACCAGGCCGAGAATCAGCATTAGCAAGGCTACAGCCTGATTGAGGTCTTCTTTTCTAAAATGAATCGGTATCACCGCCAAAAGTGTAGGCATGCTCCCTAATCTTGGTTTTGGAAATGCGCTGTGGCGAGGATTGTCTCAGGCTATCGTCGCGTGTGCGGGCTGGTTTTTGCTTTGGGTGATTATTCTGTGAATTCGTCTTTTAGTGTTTGCAGTCCTTCTTTCAGCAGGTACTTCGGTGAGTAATCTAGCAGTTGTTGAGCTTTGGAAATGTCGGCGTAGCTGTGTTTTATGTCGCCCGGTCGTGGAGGTGAGCGGGCAATGTTGTCTGGTTTCCCGTATATTTTTGAGATAGCGTGGGCTAGTTCTTGAATTGTTGTGGGTTTTCCGAAGCCGAGGTTGAAGATTTGACCTTCGGCGGCTTTTTGTGTTGAAGAGTTTAGGATGGTGTCGGCAACATCGTAAACGTGTATGAAGTCTCTGGTTTGGGAGCCGTCGCCGTACATGGTTAATGGCAGGTTATGTTTGCAGTTTTCAAAGAATCTGGTTATGACTCCGCTGTATTCGTTCATTCCTTGTCGTGGTCCGTAGACGTTGAACAGGCGGAAGATTATGGATTGAAGGAGTTGTTTTTTGTGGAAGGTTTGGCAGGTTTTTTCTGCGGTAAGTTTGGATTCAGCGTAGGGCGATATTGGTTGGGCGGGATGGTTCTCGTTTACGGGTAAGTATTTGGGTTCGCCGTAGACTGCGCAGGAAGAGACGAAAACGAATTTGCCAACTTTCTCTTGAACCGATGAAGTTAGTAGATTCAGGGTTCCCTCGACGTTTACGTCAGTGGTGAGCGTTGGGTTCTGGACGGAAAAGGGCACGCTTGTTATGGCGGCAAGATGAAATACAACATTGACGTCTTGAAGGGTTTTCCGCGTGAGTTCGGTGTCTCGGATGTCGCCTTTGACGAAGTGAACTTTGCCACTGCGCAGGTGACCTTCAATATTTGCCAGTTTCCCAGTGGATAAGTCATCGATCACGCTGACAATATGACCGGTGCTGATTAGTCTGTCGACCAGGTGACTTCCGATGAAACCTGCGCCTCCGGTTACCAGCACTTGGGGTTTCTTCAAGGTTAAATTCACTTTTCAAATTGGGTCAGATATCGTTTTGTCTTGATGTAATGTAGAATTGGGGTTTTTGATTCGGTTTCCGATTCGTGTCTTTTAGACGGTTGCGACTATTGTTGACTATCGCGCGCCAGCTTGTAGCGCGCGTGAAACGATAATCGTCTCATGGATTGTGGTGTCGATCCTGATCTCTTCTACAGAGTCTAAAGAAATAGTATGTGCCGTACCGTTGGCTGGAGGGGCTGGGCGCTTATTTTGTGAGGCGTTTTTTGGCGAAGAATAGTCCCACTGCTGCTACTGATATTGCGAGTCCGGCGAGGGTTCCGGGTTCAGGCAGGACTGGGCCGACTTTGACGCAGAAGGTTTTGGTTTCGCACACGTTTTTCAGCACGGTCCATGTGAACTTGTAGTATCCAGGCTTTTTGAACGTGTACTGGACCGTTTGCTCGTAGGGGCTCGGCATCATTTTCATGAGCAGTATTTGTAGGGGCTTCCAAGTGCCGCTTGAGCCGGGTCGGTACCAGACGACCAGTATTCCAACTGCGGATTTTCCGTTCGTGTTGCTATAGTGCACGGTAACGTCGGCTTGTGTGTTCAAAGGCGGTGACTTGTTTTCTATGTCGTTTCCGTTGGAAGTTACCGCGATCGATGTGTTCACGGCGGCTTGGACGGAGCCTATTGAAAATGCCAAGAAGACTAGCGCCAAGGTGAATATGCACAGCTTTCGATTCATTATCAAGCCTTCTCTCACTTCATATGATATGGTCGAGGATAAAAGCTTGTATAGAACAACGGCGAGGTCTTCTGTAAGATTCTTCTATACGTCGTTTTCTGAGCTAAGCAGGAGTCATCATGAGTTTTCGTGACAGCATCACTCTGCAGTCCTAACTGAACGTTGTTGATTGTGTGTGATTCTAGAAAATGCTTGTTTTCCACACCAGAACAGGGTCATCTTCCACGCTTCTGATTGTCTGGTGGGCTAACCCGATTTTGCTCAGTTCCTGAAGCCTAGTTTCAAGCGTTTGCTCGTCAATGTCAAGGTTGTTGAGTGTTTGGAACGCGTGCTTCAAGTTGTCTGGCGTGGAGAGGTTCTTGCGTTGAAGCTGACCTAATGCAGCCAATATCCGTTTGTCTTCGTCAGCGATCTTAATGTAGACCGCCTTCCTCCCAGCTTTCTTATATCGTTTCTTGAGTACTTCCAAAGGGATTACGAGTGCAAGAGCGGCTGTTGATGATGCTGCGAGGATGTTCGCGTTCTTGGAAAGCAGTAGGGCAACGGGTGTCCATGTTCTCAGTGGCTCCCAGTAAACGGCTATTGATTCTGCGAGTTTTTGAAGCGTGTCTTCTGTTTGTGTGATTTGTTCAGGCTGGTTTGGGTAGATGCTGAGATTGACCTGCACGTTTTTCTGTTGTGTTTCGTTGTTTGAGGTGAAGGCTAGGGTTTCGCGCCAGTACACGACGACTTGTGTGTTGTTGTAGCGGTTCCATCTGAAGGCGAAAACTCTTGCGATTAATGGTGGGTTCTGCGTTATTTGGACGTCTTTGAGGTTCAGCTGTGTCACGGATGCTTCTTCGCCTTGGTTGAGCGGCCACGTGATGAGGCAGTATGCCCAATCGTGGAGGGTGGAGGTGCCGTCTGCTATTTCCAGTACTATCCATATCTTGTCTTGAGAAGGATCGGCCGGAGTGTAACTGTATGTTAAGGTTCCATCCTGTCCCGTTTGCTGCTCAAATTCTGTGTCGCGGTATTCAAACTGAAGGGAACAGTTCCTGACCTGCGGAAGAATGCTTGTAGATGGTTCTTGCTCAAGCCTCAACTGGTCCAACAAGTTTGTGGGGGCTTTCACTAAAGCTGAGATTGGCGCCTGAACAAGCAGCAACAAAACGATTATCGCGGCCACTGTGACTATCTTTGCCACGTCATTTTTCAGCAGCTTCATTCCAGTGTTTCTTAGATGTTTTCCGCAGCTCTGGCAGAAACTCGACTTAACGTCTTGGGAGCTGGAACAGTTTTGGCAGCCTTGCGGGGTTTGGGTTTTGCTAAAGTTGGTTTTGAGCAGTTTCTGTGCGACAAGAATGAGTATTAGGGCTCCGACAAACGTGAAGGCTAGTCCGCTTATGCTGTGAAACAGGGTTTGGGCGATGTCTTCACCGTAATTGTAGCCGACTGCAAGCAGAGTTGATATTCGCAAGATGTTCAAAACGTAGATGAGCGGGAGACCTGTGAGAACCAGCGCAATTTTCTTCCAGGGTTTATCTCTGACTAGGTATGCTAGGAATATGCTGAGGACAACGAATGTTATTAGGCCGTGGATTCCTGAGCAGGAGATGTCTATCCCAAAACTTGCCGTTGTCTGGTCTGGTCTTGTCATAACGACAATGGGCGTTCCCGTTTCAAGCGAAATCGTTGACGACATGCCCAGCAAGTTCATAATGGCAGCGGAAATGTTGGCTGATGTTAAGGACAGGACTGACCCGACACCGTACAATAATTGAGCACGCGGAGGAACCAGGAAAATCATGAAGAATATTGAAAAGGCAAGTTGGCGCAACAAGGCATAGTCGAACAGCGCAATAATCAAGCCCGCTGTGAATATTGGAAGAGTGAGCATGTGAATTTCCAGCGGGTCAAAAGTGTACGAGCCATACCAGTACAAGAACACGGACGTGGCACAAAGCAGTACTCCGCAGAGGAATACCATTTTGTCTTTCCTGAAGTCTGTTAGAGACGGGTTTTGGATGATTGTGTTCAAGATTTTTCTTTTGCGATAGACAAGATATGCCAGAAATAACGGGATTACCAGCACGTAGCTGGACGCTTCGTCAGACAATGATTCAGTGAAGACGGCGAACAAATCTTGGGCGTAGAGGATTAATAGAAATGAGACTAGGCTGCCGATCTTAAGGCTCATCATGAGTGTTGTCCGATCAAACCTGATTTTGCTCGTGATTACTGATGAGTCTAGCTTGTGCACCGCATGAGCTCCGTGAGGGGCAGACGTTGGATAAGCCATTGTGTGATCGTTCTCCCTTGATCAGACAACCTTGGAGTGATGACCAGACTCAATCATCGGGGCGCTCTCTGTCTTGAACAGTCGGGCGTAACGCGCTGCCTTGTCCCGAAATTGGCGTAAAGTGGTTGCAATTCTTATTTTCGGGTTTGGAGGTAATTTTGAGGTGCACATCTGTTTTCGGCCCTCTTGCGTACCTTAGCGTTCCAAGCGGGCTAGATGCAGCCTCAACGTGTTATGAGAAAACTCTACTTCCATCCGGATTTGATGGAACTCCATGATTTGCCATCTTTCAACACGGCCAAGATTACCCGTCAAACAAGCCCAAATCAAGCTCCCATAGGCAAAAGAAGACTTAAGACCATTTTTAACCATTTTCTGGACAAGCCAGCGCGCTTTATTCAATCGGCGTGGTCTCAACACGCTCAACACGCGCGGGCATTCAGTGGTTCAGACCATGCGCGCTAAGCGACCATAAACGCATGTATGATCATGTGCGCCATATCATTTTTTTGACGAAGTTGTACACTTGTTGTGCAGGCAAGTCATAAGCTTTATGAACACAATCGTGTATCGTAATATACAATTCTACAATACGCTAACTTTCTCAGATCAACGCCCCCGCAGCGAGCAATGAAGAATCAAAATGAAAGCAAGAAGCTTTGATTGGACGAAACATTCAAGTTTAGCAGTGACTATTATAGCAACGATATTTTTAATGTCAACCCTTCCGAGCATATTTGTTGGCGCGGCACCCAGTGATGCGAGGACCTTAGTCAACACAGGCACGATTGATTACTCAAAAACAAAGTCAGTATCCATAGGACTAAATTATCTCTCGCCATATCTCACATATTCAAGCGAATTTCAACCTGACGATGTCTTGCGCCAAGACTTCACACAGTTCAAAACTGACGGAATAGAGGTGATTATATTGAGCCTGTATTGGTATCGCTTGGAAGGAGCTTCCAGAGGAAGCTACTCCGGAGGTAATTCTAGCTGCACCTATTTTGGCGACAGATTCTTAGACGAAGTAAAACGCACTATTCAGATAGCCAACGAAAGCGGCCTTAAAGTTCTAATTGCCTTTCACACGCTATGGGGCAGTGATGACAGCCAATGGTGTACACCAGAGTATGTTATTGATCCGATAACAAAAAGCCACATTGGCTTGGCAATTGTCAGGAGTGATGACATGAGACGGGCATTTATTGACATGTTCACTCACACAGTTCAATACGTGGCGGAGACTCCTGGGATTTGGGCTTGGGACGTTTTGAGTGAACCCTGGTATTGGGGTAGAACCCCAAACGAGCACGATTTCGTCACTGACAATGGGAAAACACAGGAAGAGAACTTCATCACTCTCTTTCAGCAGCTATCTAACATTGTCAAGACGTTAGATGGGAGACTCATTACCATCAGTTTCTGTAGCACTAACACATACTCGGGTAGTGATGGATTGCCTCACATCCAGAACATTTTCGCCGAAGACTGGGGTTGGGACGAGAGAATCTTCAACGCGGTGGATTTCGTCAGTTTTAATGCCTATTTGCCAGAGAACATTGAACTTGAAAAGGCTTGGCAAGACTTCGTGACTTCGAACATAATTAACTGTACGGAGAGAAACAAACAGGTGTGGATCACTGAATTCGGGTCTAGACTAACTAATGAGACAGAGCAAGCACATTCCTACCAAGAAACTCTAAGCTTCTTTGCTACTCTTCCGATTTCGGGATGCATTGCATGGCAGTGGACACATGCTAATCTCCCCATTGGTTATGCCGACTCCGAGACGGCAAGTCCATACAACATATTTAGCGACAATGAACAAGGAATAGGGAAACTTGCATATCAAACACTTGTTCATATGACTTGGTAAATTGGCTTAATGTTCTTTTGGCGTAAATTCTAAAAGCGCTTATATGCCACCCTTTTGCTAAAGAATTTAATTTCTCGGCATATCCGACTTTGTGCTTTCCAAACTGGATAAGGTATATGAATGAAAGTGAAAGCTGCTGAACTCAAAATCCGAGCAATTACTTGATCGAAAGTATTCTTTGATTCCATGTCTTCCACGTTTCCACCTGAAACCCAATTAATAAGGTCTTTTGCCTCGGGATGAGGTAAAGCGCGCCAGCTTGTTGCTAAATTATGAAAGTTGACATGTTCTTGTTTAAGCTTGTTTGAGCTTGAATATTTAGGGTGAAAGATGGATAAACCTGAAAGTTCATACGTTATCCTGTCCAAGCTAAGATTAGACGACCTTGAGAAAGTGGTCAACGAAGCCATCCATAAGGATGGTCCGGACAGACCGCCCAGGAAGCCGAGGGCATCTTCAAAGCATTGTTAGCGAAATGGTTTCAGCAGATTCCCAGCGAGAGGGAACTGTGTAGGCGATTATGGACTGATGATAATTTGAGAATGCTCTGCGACGTCGAAGCGGAACAGAATCCTTATCATCCATCGCAGTTGTCGCGGTTCAAGAAACGCGTCGGAGCCAGAAGGCTTCAGAGAATCATGGGCAAACTGCTCATGGAACTATTGAAGGGCGGAGTGATCAACGATGAAACCGTGGTTTTAGACGCTACCTTCATAAAAGCTTACAGCCGGCGAGACCCACACGAAAACAGCCGTGGAAAGTCAGACCTTGAAGCCCGGGTGGGCAGGAACGGCAGAACCTACGAGCTCGGCTACAAGTTGCATATTGCATCAGACGCGAAATCCGAACTGCCTCTGGCAGTCATCGCGGCTCCGGCCAACCGAAACGAGAAGAAACACGCATCAGCGCTCTTCCGCAAGGCCATGAAGGCAGCAGGGCAAAGGATGAAAACGCTCGTTGCTGATTCGCAGTATTCCAGCAGAAAACTCAGAACAGCTTTCAGCTCACAACGTGAAGACAGCGATTCCTTACCCCTCAAACCAGGGCAAAGAAAAGAAGACGCTGCTGCGGGTGGACAAGTACTTCAGGACTCACGGTCCCGCATGCGAACGCCAGACTTACACTCAGAGGGGAGCCATTGAACGTGTGAATTCCCGTTTGAAGGAACAGCTTCGCCTCGAAAGACACAGGGCCAGAGGCCTCAAACGCATAATCATACACGCGTTACTCTGCATAATCGCCATGCTCCTCAACGCACTAACGGCGTTGAGGCTGAACAGACCTGAAAAAGTCAGATCTCTCACCATGCTCGCAAGATAACCTGAAATTAACACAAAGAAATCGATTTAGCAAACAGGCTGGCGCGCTCACTAATTTCTGGTTCGTTGGATCTTCATTAACTACTATCCGTCATTTGATCAATGATAGTTTTCGGGTCCTTATTTGGAGATCGCTCCCTCGTTTATGGAGAGCTAACTGTGGTGCCAGATGATAAGACAGTGTTCAGTTCAGCCTTCGACATATAAACTGCAAGAGAAGGATTAGAGTATATCAAGTTGTAACTTACGCAGTTAGTAAGATTAGCTGTGAGATCATCAACCAAAACAGGATTTCCAACAAAGAAAGAGAAGTATGCCTCTGTCGCATATGAGATGCACACAAACCTGTCTTCGGAAGAGTCTCTGGGTTGATTCCATAGCGAGCTGGAAGTGTTGCTCGAATAGAGATTTGCAAAGCTCGTAAAACTGTAATTCCCGCGATAAACAAAGTCTCTCATGTCCGAGTTGCGGAATCCGCCCCCAATAACATGCCCACCATTTGATGTTTCATATAGAAAACTGACACCTGCCGGTTCACTAGGGGGTACGTAGTCTAATCTTTCATTTCCATAATGAGCAGCAAAATTTAGAAAAGGGGCGGCAACCATGAGAAATAGCAATAGCAAGGCGAGAAAGGGCTTGTATTTAAATGTCTTAATTGCAAAATATACAAGCGGTATTAGGCTAAACAGAAAAACTCTTTCGAGAACCTCCCCTCCATAAGAAAAGGCGGCTGCGAGTAATAGTGAGCTGAGAAGAAAGGCAAACATCTTCTTGTTGAGGCGCTCGAACCTTTTCTCTCTCCAAGAAATAAACACTCCTAATAGAGCAAGGCCAATTATGATGCCAGAATAGCCGACGCGAATGTTTGCGGCCAGAACACGACTTGCACTGCCGGATGCAAGTCTATTCTCTAAATTGCTCTTAAGAATTACGCTTATGTCCAGAACGTGACCCAGGATAGTTTTTAGGTTATCTTGCAAAAAAACGGCGGCGTTAAAGAATGTCCAGCCAGCAATCAAGCAGATTAGAGAAACAAGCAAAATAGTCCTTTTCAATTGCTTTGACAAATAAAAAGCGACAACAACACACAACACAGCTAAAGAAGACAATAAGTGACTACTGACAGTGTAGAAAAAGAAAAAGTAAAGCAATAAAGCCCAGTGTAGGTTGAGCGTTCCCTCATTCATGATCTTGAACAACAAAAAGAGTATCAACACAAAGCCAAGAAAAGCCAGGCTTTGCATGCTAAAATAATCTTGGCCTATCCAGTTGGCGAGGAGGAAAAACCAAGTTGCGAACCACACCATCTTGGAGTCATGAAAAATGAGGCGGAAGAACACAAAAAGAGGCACGAAAAAAAATGTGTTGAAAAATGTGGGATAAATCAACAAAATGGTTTGTCCCGGTATTGCAGTGATTTGGGAAAAAATGCTAAACAGAATGCTGAAACCAGGCCAGTTGAGAATGTAAGTTATGGAGGGGTCGAAGTGCCCAGTTTGTGAAATGTAGTCAACTGCAGAATAATTAATGTAGGAAGTTGTAAACCTCGCAGTACCTTCGATAATGGATGGAGTCAGATTTAAGAAGAATATCAAGAGAAGAGTCTGACAGATCAAAAAACATTGCTGGTTCTTGTTCACATATTTTAGTACTATGAAAAACGACAAAATTAGCAAACCAAAAGCGACAAAAAAAGTAACAGGAAGAATTGAAAATAGACCTAATTCATCCCTAGGAGGCAAATCGTTTCTTGCTTGAAGACAAGACAATATCCACAATATTGAAGCGGCGAGGATCAAGCCACCGGAGATTATCCAAGCTTTTTCCTTCAAGCGATTTAGCATTTGCTACACCGGATCATTGGGACAAGCAAAGTTTTGAAACTCAAGAGACCTACGTCGGTGTGCGACTTTGCGAGAGCGGGACGAAGATAGGTATGTTGTTAACCAACCTCATTACCAGCGATCTTTAATCGCTAGTAAGCACGGCTCGATTCGAATCCTATTTTGGCACATCTTGCCGTATCTCTTGAATCTTGTCCCATGTTTGTTTTTCCCTTCCTCTGACTTCCATCCCAATCGCGGCGAGCATTATCCAACTATTCACAAAATGAGTCACAAATAGTTGCCTTATTGTTTTGACGAGAAGAAGACCGAAAACCAAAAGAAACCAAGGATATCTAATGAACATTGCAACTGAGAGAGGAACAAGCGGAAGCATAATTATTGGATTAATTATGTAGATAAAGGTCTCAAAGGGTAGTATCAGCGAATTGAAAGCCGATCGACTCTTAAAGTTAATATTCTTGTATTTCCAAAGCGCTTGAAAGACATGCCTACCACGCCTGATCTTCTGATGAAACTTCTCTCTCCAACTGTAAGGTGTCTGCTCAATGAAGAACGCGTCCTCAGCCGTAATTGCCCGGTATCCGTCCTTAGATAGCCTAAGAGCCAAGGGCACATCGTCGCCACCTATTTCCTCATCAAAACCTATATTCATTATCAATGGTTTCTTGACAAGCATCAGCTCACCTTCGTACAGAACGGTGCTAAACAACTTGGATTCACCAATCCTTAGCCAAGCATAAAACTCTCGGTAAGTCCGTTCAATCTGCACTGAATTACTCTCTATGGCTGAAGTAATTATATGGCGCCCCGCCACTGAACCGACCTTTGGGTCAGACAGGTATTTCAGACACTGCTTAACGGAATCCTTTAGCAATAGGCAATCAGAATCAGTTTTGACTACCACGTCCCCTGTAACGTATTTCAAACCTTCATTAAGACCGTTAACCATGCCCTTCCTTTCGGTTTGTGATATTACGTGACCCTTAATATTCGGATGCTTTTCAATCCAATCCTCCGCTAATGTGACAGTCCTATCCTTCGAGGCACTATCTACGACTATAAGCTCCATTTTCTCTGGAGGATAATCCAACTCTGCAATGTTCTCCAGTTTACGCAAAATGGTTCCCTCTTCTTCGTAGACGGGGATTAGGATGGAAATATTCGGTTCATAACTAGTATCTATTCTGACATTCCAGGGCTTCTCCCTGGCTATTCGCCGCATGTACAATATATAAGCGCCAAGAGGAATCACATCGACGCACAAAACGATCGACCACAAAATTTCGAGAAGCATTTTGTCATTTAACTCTCCGTACAATTCTGCATGTTCTCTATTGAATTAATCCTCGTAGACACGCATAAACTCAGAGAACACGAAAAAGTATAGTTCAAGGTGTATTTGACCCCTGAGGTTAAAGCCTCTCTAACAACACTCGTCCACCACTCTCCAAAGCGCACGCTAGGGCTAACCCGTGATCGATCCGATAGGCGCAGGGAAACATTTTTTAGTCTTTGTCAGTCGGCCGTAACTAGAGACCGAACCAAATTTTCTAATACCGGAAGGTTTCTAGAACGAAGGAAAGCGACTTTTTCTTTAAGACAATTTCTTATTTCAATCCTGTGATTCCAGACAAGATCGCTCTTCTCAAAGAGTTTCTCAAAAGATATGTCATTCACGTTAATTCCGACTTCAAGCAGGGATAAGGTCTTAAGAAGTCCTATTTGCTTGTGTTCGTATATAATCTCAACGAACGGTACTGCTGATCCAGCAGCGAAAATTGTCGGATGCATTCTCGTTGCAATCAGCATGTCTAATTGACTTATAGCATTTGCAAACATGTCCACTGACTCGGTAAAGAGAATTTGAGCTCCGTCAACTTTTCCGAATCGTGTAATCATGCTTTTCTGAATTGTTCGGCTTACCTCAAGATCGTCTTCGTTGCCGAATACACTCATCGATTTTCCCTTAGTTGTTTGGCTTGGAAGAAACAAGATGTTGGCGCCATATTTCTCATGGACTTTTTGCAAAGTCTCAACAAGAACAGAAACGTAATGAGCTTTTTCTTCTTTTGTCATTCCATCTACGTAACAAGGGGAGACGCCAACTATTGGTCGACGAAGAGCAACTTGTCGCTGATCAGTAGGCTCAAAGAAGAAGGCCATGTCATTCAGGGAGTATATTGGAGTCTTAATATTTAGCTGCGTGAGAGTAGTTTTGGAAATATCCTCTCTAACACAAACAGCATCCAAGTTGCCAAAAATAAACCTCGCAAAAAATCGCCCCACTAAGGTAAAGAATGGTCCCACCGATTGCGGAAAAGTGGCAAAACGCTTACTGAAGATTTTTTTTGCAATAAAAACATCCAGCGCCCCCCAGAGTAGAACCATATCATTGGCGACCATGCTAAATATTGTTCTTGGACCGTACATAGAGCCTTCAACAAAGGGTTGATGCCCAGATGAAATCACAACATCGACATCGTTCAAGGCAATTAGATAGTCGCCTCGATAAATGGGTCGAATATTGAACTTAACTGACAGCGCTGAGACAAGAGAAAGGAAGAATGTGATAACAAGTGTCTGAGGATAAAGAATCAATGGAACCTCTTTCTCTCTCACTTTGAAATCAACAAGAGGAGAGAACACACGGATTTCAGGTTCCACCCTCTTTAGAAGCTCTTTTGACCACCATGTTGCCACGTATATTTCCGAATTGGGAAACAACTTTCTTATCAGCGCGATTTGACTTTTCAGAATCCCTTGGTCGCCTTTGTTTCCAGCATCACAAGCCTGCGTAATGAAGACCTTTTTCTTTAGTGTTCTTTCTTTTTCAGATTGCATCAATCTCATCGGCATTCACACTTCTTCAAAACACAAGCAATTAGCAGTTCTCGCTCACGGCAGTTTCTCAAGAACATAGAATATTCCGTTATATATGTTATAACACGATAATGGCAAACCTGCAAAAAATGCCGCCGCAAAGCGACGTCTACGGATTCTTATCAAATGTAGGCGGAGAGCACTTGCTGCATAAGATCCGACTGAAGAAGATTCTTCGGGGGTAAAGATATAAGGCGGAGTCGCTTTTCCCATTTTTTGAGCAAGAGATACCCGCGACCGCCAGTGCTTTGTCTTAAATCTCACTGCGTCGGCCTGAGATTCAATTACTTTCTCACAAGATATTTCCTTCATGGTGATCGTGTTGGCTGAAATCGCCTTCTGGACTAACAATCTACCTTTTTCCGATCTCACAACAACTAACGAAAGGCCGATTGGGCTTTTTCTGAACTCACGAAGCCATGCATCACCAAGACTAATATCCGAAAGTTGGTTAAAATGGTCTTGACAAAACAAGCAACTCCATGGCGCGAATAGATACGAACAAAATAACGGAAGGTAGGAACCGTAGGAAAGCCACACAAAGGGAATGCCGGGTTTCTTTGCCATCAAAGGAATCCCCTGCAATTTGCCATCCCGATCTGAGACCGCCATTTTCCCTGGCCAACCGTGACCGCGAAATGAAAATCTCGCTACGTTATTTCTCTCAATCTTAAGCTTCCTAAGCAAAACATCAATTCCTTGAGAAACAATAGTAAAAGCGCAAAACAGCCCTATTGTCAAAACTATTCTCTCGCGCAGCTCTGGAAAAACCTGTTGAGCTTTTCTAATCGCCTGAATATGGCAAGGTAGCCCAATCACTGCGAATTTTCCCTTTCTATGAAGCAACTCTCTTAAGCCCAAATTAGTTGGACAGGAGCAATACTTGGATCCCGCTGCGGAGATAATCTCATCAACAGTTGTCGCCAGAAAGCCCTGTGGTTCAAGCGGTTTTTTTTTGTCAAAACGCGTAACCAATGCCCCGTCAATTATCCCGTTTTCAAGAGCAAAAACCAGCAGCTGAGTTGCCATTCCGCCGGAGCTTACGTAGTCAGTTAGCTTCGAATTAAAGAAGTTTGAATAGCCTGAGTAACACTCAAGAAAATTACCGAAAACAAGCGAAGCAGGCTGATGCCCAAAAATTTCTTTGTTTAGCAGTTGGATGTTTAACTCCAATCTGGGACATATTTGAGTGCAAACTCCACAAAACACGCATTTGGCGAGGTCGATTTCTGCATCATAAGTTCCTTTGTCTTCACTGTTTTTAACAGTGATCGCTTCCTTTGGACAAAAGACGGAGCATGTGCCACACCCAGTGCACATATCAGCTTTAACAACTGAGGAAACATTTCTCAACCTATTTGGGGGAGTCACAGTAGCTGATCCAACTCCTTGCACAAGAGCGTGCTGCGCACGCGGGAAAATTGAACCATCAGTATAAAATAGGACAGAAAACAGAAAAAAATCAGGCCCAAGGTACTCAAGAGAATAGACTCAGCTACGAACATCGTAAGAAACCCAGTGCGCGCGAGGCCCAGCAAATCAACCACATTGTTATCAGGCTTTGGACTGCAAGAATATCGCTACGGGAACTTTTACGGCGTTAGTCTCTCTAGGAATACTCGTCCACCTATTCTCCAAAAAGCATTAGAGAGTTTTAGACCGGCTCGGCCTCCTTGACGTTTGGGTTCATAATAAGGGATTTCAATAATGTCAACGTCTCTCTTTAGGGCTCGACATATTATTTGAGCATCGAATGACCAATTGTTTGATTCCGGGCGAAGGCAATCCCACACCTGTCTGCTCATGAGGTAGAAGCCGTTTGTAGTATCGGATACATTGGATCTGAAAAGCAAATTAACACAAATTACGACAAGCCTGTTGCCCAAGTAATGGGAAAAAGTATGCTCTTCGCTCCATCCGAGCGGAGGAAAACGTGTTGGGGCGACGATGCAACCTGGTTTGTAGGCTTCTAGCAACCGTGGGATATATTTTGGGTCGTGATTGCCATCACCATCGATTAGACAGATCAGATCAAAACGTGTAGCTTCAATGCCCATCCGCAAGGCATAACCTCTTCCGGGGCGACCGATTTCCAGTGGAACTATTTTTAACGAATAGTTTTTGCCTGTCGCTACGGCCAATTTTAAGGTATCATCCTCGCTGTAGTCGGCAATAATGAGTTCGGTATCCAATGACAGTTTGGAAAGAACCAAAGCTAGCTTTCTCACGATTTCCACTATGCAATCAGATTCGTTTCGGGTTGCCATTACCAAAGATAGACCTTTTGTCATAACTACATCGCTCTTCAAATACATTCAAGAACCATGAAAAAGGAAGCGTGAATGACGCAAAACATTTGGATATTTGCCCGTTAGCCTTTTTTTGTACCGTCGAACGCCCTGAACCTGCTCGCATTCTAGACTGAGCGTGGCAACTCTCCTGTTTTGGCATAAACAAATTCTAGTTGGCAATCTTTTGGATTTCTTTGATTGAATCGCAGACGTATTTTATCTGTTTTTCTTCAAGAGAAGAACTGGATGGTAAGCATATTCCTTTTGCACAGAGTTCATCAGCAATTGGAAACTTTCCGTTGATAATTCCCATTTTCTTGAATACAGGTTGCTTGTGCATTGGAATGAAAAAGGGTCTGGTTTCGATTCCTCTTTTTGCTAGTTCATTCGCCAGTTCGTCTCTGCCGGTTCCAAAGTCGTCTTGTATCAAGATAGAATATAGCCAGTAAATGTTCTTTGCCCACTCGGCTTCCGGAGGCGGCGTTATGCCTTTCACGTCATTCAAAATTGACGTGTACAATTTTGCGTTCTTTCGCCTTGCGTGAATGTAGGTTTCAATTTTTTCCATTTGCGCTAATCCAATTGCAGCTTGGAGATTCGTCATTCTATAGTTATATCCTATATCATAATGCAGGTAACGCTTTTCCTTGCTGTGAGCCAAGTCTCTGAATAGTTCAAGTTTCTCTGCGGTTTCATCATTGTTGGTAATGGCCATGCCTCCCTCGCCGGTGGTTACTATTTTGTTTGTATAGAAACTGAAACATCCAATATCGCCCAGACATCCTACGACTTTGCCTTTGTACTCGGCTCCGTGTGCCTCTGCGGCGTCTTCTACAACAAAGAGGTTGTGCTTTTTCGCTAGTTTCAAGAGGGGGTCCATGTCTACTGGATGCCCGTATATGTGAACGGGCATTATTGCTTTCGTCTTGTCTGTAATCTTTTCTTCTATAGCGTTTACGTCAATATTCCATGTGTAGGGTTCTGAGTCGACAAATACGGGAGTGGCACCTGCGAAAATCACTGGATTGGCGCTTGCAATCATCGTGAGAGTCGGCATGATAACCTCGTCATTCTTTCCTATGCCCAGTGCTACCAGGGCCAAGTGTAATGCTGTGGTACCGCTTGAGGTGGCTATTCCATGATTTGCATTGCAGAATCTGCTGAATTTTTCTTCGAATTTGGCGAGATAGTTACCCTTTGAAGATATCCAATTTGATTTTATGCAGTCGGTAACGTATTGAAGTTCACGTCCAGCCAAGGTTGGTTCACAAACGGGTATTTGCAGTTTTTTCATATGTCCACCACAATTCAACTGTTCTTTCTGTTGAAGAATGCTTCATCTTTTCGAGTTAAGAACAAATCTGTCACTGTCCAATAGCTCGTTCAATTCTTTGTTTATGCTCTCGTCTTTTCGGTCACAGACTCTACATTTCATGTCTCTGACGGGCATCTCCTGCATTTTTTTCCTTTTGTCAGAATTCCATATATCCCAGAATGGATGTTCAGTTATGTTTCCCCAGCTCAAACCCAAGTAGTCTTTCAGAGCCACCTGCGGACAAGGGAACACGTTGCCTGCCTTGTCAATCGTTGCGTTGAATCTCTGTGCCCAGCAGAATTCGAATGCTTCATCGTGTGTTGATTCCGTAAAATTCAATACTGTTATTCTGTCATCTGCGTATTTTCCAAGCAGTCTAAGAACTCGATCGGTTTCGGTGCGATTGAGGTAACCTTTGGGATCTGCTACATTAGGCACTTGAGGGATGGAAAATCTTATCACGTCCGCATAATCTCTGAAAGTCTGTATGAATTCAGTAATATCTTTCTTTGAAGAAGTGTTAACAAACAGTAAGTAGGCAAGATTGATTTTTAGACTTGAATGCCTTCTCAATTTTTCAGTGTAGAGGCTAACTATGTTTTCCCTGACTCTATTATAGACACTACTATTTGGAAGCAGCCCGTGTAATCGATTGTAAGTGTCAGCATTTGCAGAATCGACACCTATTGTTATGTAGGACTCTTCACTGTGCTCCGAATTTAATAGTTCGATTAATTCTCTATTAAGAAGGAGCCCCTTCGTGTGAATTCCAAAGCTGAAACCCTTTCTTTTAATCAATTTCAAGAGCTTATGAAAATCTGGATAACTTAACGGATCGCTTCCTATTCCCGAAAGTTCAATGAAAGGGGGATTATCCACCAAATCATCCAACAACTTTGAATAATGATCAATAGTCATCAATCCATCATGAAGTACCTGCTGGCGAGAATAACAGTAAGAACACCTCAAAGGCCCGCATTGGGAACCGGGATGCAGTTCCACCTGTAGAGGCAAGTCGTTTCTTTTCACTAATCGCGCCACAAGATCTCCAATGTAGTTGTATCTAAACACGCGGTCCGCCCAACGCGCCCGCGCTCCATACTCCTTCTTGTGGGCAAAGGAAGACTTTGCCTCAGTTACCACTAGAAGGTCCCTCCTTGACTAGAGCACACAGGAAAGCATACGCTAAAACAGAACAAAGCTGCCTTCTCCTCTTCATCTAGCGCGCGTTTGAACACGTTGGTTCTTGTTGGCCGAAGACTCGAATTCAGATTTCCCGTTGTTCTTGCACAGTTTCGTCAACGTTTCCTTCTCCATTTTCATGTTCTCCATTTCCTTTCCCACTTTCGAATATCTGTTCGTGTATTCGTTGTGCTTTTTGAGGAAGAGTTCGCCGTCCTCGGTGACCTGGTACAGTTCTTGGCTGAGCCTTAGGTAGCCTAAGCCCACGGCCTCGTCCAGGTACTTCCTCAAGAGCCCGTAACTCAGGTTTGCCGTGCGCATTATCCTCGTTTTTCTCGTGCCGGTATCTGCGGCTTTCAACACGTCCGCAATGATTCCGATTCTGTCCCGATGCTTAGCCATGCACACCAGTCCGGATCAGGCAGGTCGTACGTTTGATGGTGATTATTTGCTGCGGAAGAAACGGGTGCAGCGTAACAGTCTGCAGGGCACCTGCTGTCTGGTCCCCTCCTACTGGAGGCGGATAAGAAAAAATCCAGGCAGCAAATAGCCCAGCAGTTAGCCCTTCGTGTCTTCCTCCTTTCCCTCTTGAACGTGTACGTAAGAAGAGCGAAGTAACGTATTAAAACGTAGCTGGAACTGTGTTCTATAACGTTAACACTGCAGGTTGTGCCAGTTCTGGCCGTTTCAAACGATTCAGACTGTCCAAACATACTCCTTGGCTGGAAGCATCGGCAACAACAGTTCTCCGTTGTCTGCACCAGCAGGCTTTGCAAAAGATACAGTAAAAAGCCACGTGCGCCTACGAACAAGC
>Ga0315273_10003806_pt1 | contig 18261 bp, 17 predicted proteins | sample YL17G02_0_MG_FD_205753 | JGI IMG/M metagenome (GOLD analysis project Ga0315273, IMG submission 205753) | Sediment microbial communities from Yellowstone Lake, YNP, Wyoming, USA - YL17G02_0 | ecosystem: Environmental > Aquatic > Freshwater > Lake > Sediment | place: USA: Wyoming | collected...
AAACCATCAACCACAGAGTTACTTAAAACTATTGTTGCTTTTAGTGCACTTTGGTTTGGGGTTGGTTTGTTGGGGCATTATGTTTGGTTGCCCTGGTTGCTAATCCCTTCTCGGTTTTGGTTATGGGTCCCCGGCTCGATTGTACTCATTCCATGGTATTTCGCCGTTGGCTCAGCTACAATTGAAGCAAAACCTGCAGGTTTATTGGGCTGGTGGTTCTTTCAAGTCATTTCCATTCTTGTTAGTCTCATTCTAGCGATCAGGCTAAACCCAGGGCTCGGTTTCTTAATCTTAATTCTGCCATTGGTGCCTGTAATAATAGGTTTACATATGCTTGTCATATCCTCAAAGCACGGAGTTTGGCCATATGCTTTATCAGGCGCAATGTTTACTTCCTGGCTAATACTTGCTGTATTTCCGCTTCAATGAATCGGGATAATCTGATGAATGATCAACAAGTGATTTTTTCAATGAGCAAAGTTGGCAGGATATATCCTCCCAACAAACAGGTATTACGTGATATCTCGTTAGGCTTCTTCTATGGCGCAAAAATTGGCGTTCTTGGGTTGAATGGTTCTGGTAAAAGCACCTTACTGCGCATCATTGCGGGAGCTGACTTAGATTTTATCGGTGACCTTACCTTTGCCCGAGGTTATTCTGTTGGGATGTTGGAACAAGAACCAAAATTGGACTCTCAAAAAACAGTAAAACAGGTTGTGGAAGAAGCGGTTCAGCCGATAATTAATTTAATCCATGAATACGAGGAAATTAATAACAAGTTTACTGATCCAGAGGCAGATTTCGATGCACTTATTACCCAACAATCTGCAGTCCAGGAAAAATTGGATAAGCTCGATGCCTGGACCCTTGATAACAGGCTAGAAATTGCCATGGATGCTTTACGTTGTCCGTCTGAAGATACACCGGTTTCTATTATCTCCGGTGGCGAACGTCGCAGAGTGGCATTATGTCGATTGTTGCTTACCGAGCCGGATATCTTGTTGCTGGATGAACCGACGAACCATCTAGATGCTGAATCAGTTGCATGGTTGGAGCTGCACCTAAAACAGTACAAAGGCACAGTCATCGCTGTGACCCATGACCGCTACTTCCTCGATAATGTTGCAGAATGGATCCTGGAACTTGACCGTGGTTTTGGGATACCCTGGCGCGGTAATTATTCCTCATGGCTGGAGCAGAAAAAGGAACGCCTGAAGCACGAAGAAAAAAGTGAGAGCAGGCGCCAAAAAACCCTTGAACGTGAGCTCGAATGGATCCATATGTCTCCAAAAGCCCGTCAAGCAAAGGGGAAAGCGAGAGTGACGGCATATGAAAACTTGCTCAGTCAGGAATACGAACAACGCCGTGAAAACCTGGAAATCTATATCCCCCCAGGACCCAGGCTTGGTAATCGGGTGATTGAGCTTGATGGGGTTTCAAAAGGTTATATAGAAAAACTCCTTATCGATAACCTGAGCTTGAGTATCCCTCCGGGTAGTATTGTTGGTGTCATTGGACCCAATGGAGCAGGTAAAACCACATTATTGAGATTAATCACGGGGCAGGAGAAGGCTGACCAGGGACTAATTTCAATTGGAGAGACCGTTAAGCTAGCATATGTCGACCAGGCACGTGATACATTGGATAATGAAAAAACCGTGTGGGAAGAAATTTCTGCAGGAGAAGAATCACTTATACTTGGTGACCGGCGAATGAACTCGCGGGCATACGTGGCTAGCTTCAACTTCCATGGGACTGACCAGCAAAAGAAAGGAGGCTCACTATCGGGAGGCGAGCGTAACCGGGTCCATCTTGCAAAAATGCTCACCCTGGGAGCCAATGTCATCATGCTCGATGAGCCGACCAATGACCTGGATGTGAATACTCTACGTGCCCTTGAAGAGGCAATTGATAATTTTGCCGGATGTGCCATCATTGTTAGTCATGATCGCTGGTTCCTCGACCGGGTAGCCACACACATCCTTGCCTTTGAAGGGAATAGTCAAATTTATTGGTCAGTCGGGAATTATTCTGATTATGAGTTGGACCACAAGCGACGCTTAGGAGTTTCATCAGATATTCCCCATCGCATCCAATATATAAAATTATCCCGGTAAATCTGAGAAGGGAAAACATGACCGACCAATCTGAACAAATAACACCTGAAGTGTCTCAACCCATTGCATTTAAAGCTGAAACACGCCAGCTATTGGATATCCTCATCCATTCACTTTATACCGAACGCGAGATATTCCTCCGTGAATTAATCTCGAATGCTTCCGATGCACTCACGCGTATGAATTTCGAGATTCAAAAAAACCGGGATATCCTCGATCCTGATGTTGAACTCGCAATCACGATAATTTCCAATCCCCAATCCAATACATTGACCATAAGTGATACAGGTATCGGAATGACCTCGGAAGAATTGGTGGAGAACTTAGGAACCATCGCCCATTCTGGTGCAAAAGCCTTTGTAACAGCTGCGCAGGAAGGGGCGAAAAATTTATCTGATATTATCGGGCGATTTGGAGTGGGTTTTTATTCGGCCTTTATGGTGGCTGAGTCGATCAAGGTTATATCGCGCTCCCAACAACCCGAAACTTCTGCTGCTTCCTGGTATTGCACCGGAGATGATACATTTATTGTCGAACCTGCTCAAAAAATTGATCGTGGTACAACAGTCATCATTACACTTAAAGAAGATGCAAAAGAATTCGCTCAGGAAAATCGGTTGCGTGAAGTAATCAAAAAACACTCCGATTTCATTTCGTTCCCCATTTATCTGGGTGAAAAGAAGGAGCAAGCTAACCAGCAAACTGCCCTATGGCGCCAGGCGCCTCGCAAGGTGGAGAAAAAGGATTACGATGATTTTTACCATCAGCTAACTTTAGAATTCTCACCTGCCTTAACCCATATCCATTTATCCGTGGATGCACCAGTTCAAATGTATGCCATCCTGTATGTTCCATCCAAATCAGAGCGGAATATGTTCTCAATTCGCAAAGAGGATGGCGTTAAGCTATATTCATGCAATGTTTTGATCCAGGAATATTGTAGGGATGTCCTCCCAGAATATTATCGATTTATCCAGGGTGTGGTTGATACTGAAGATTTACCATTGAATGTATCGCGGGAAACCATCCAGGCAAACCGGATTATGGTCAATCTCAAGAAACTGATCACATCCAAAGTTTCTGCTTCATTGGAGAAACTGGCGAAGGATGAACCGGATAATTATTCCAAGTTTTGGGAAGAGTATGGACATTATATTAAAGAAGGCGTTGCTGTCGAACAAACTGAGCTAGAAATTTTATACCCATTACTTCGGTATCACACAACGAGCTTTTTGGATCAGTGGTCTTCCCTCGATGACTATCTGGGTCGAATGAAACCCGAGCAAGATAATATCTACTATATACTTGGGGATGATGAGCGATCTGTTGTCTATAGCCCCCATCTGGATATTATTCGAAAATATGGTTTTGAAGTTTTGCTCCTAACAGAACCGATCGATCCATTTATGGTAGTGAGACTAGCAAAATACAAGGACCATTCTTTGCTGAATGTTTCTTCTCCTGCCCTAAAACTTCCCTCAATTGAAATGGGACCAGAAGGTGAAACAATACCAACCTTGGGTCCAGAGGACTGGATCTCACTCATCCAAAGATTCAAATCACAGCTAGGTGAAAAAGTCACTGACGTCCGGATGACAGATCGCCTTTATGGGTCACCCGCCCGTCTAGTCGACCCGGAGGGTGCACCGAACCAGGAAATGCAGCGTATGTATCGACTATTACAGGAAGATTTCAAAACCCCAACAAAGGTGCTTGAATTGAATCCTCAACATCCGATCATAATGCAGCTAAGCACCCTTCCTTCGGAGGCTGAGTTGAGTCAAATGATCATCGATCAAATTTATGAAGATGCTCTGCTAATCGAAGGACTGCACCCAGATCCAGCTGGCATGATTGAACGCATTCAAAAAATAATTGCAGCAGCAATTAAATAAAAGTTCGTGCATGATTCTATCCGTGCACGAACCGTGACCAAGGAAGAAATTTAAACCCAGCTATGAGTTACTTCCTGGCAACATCGTACGAAATTAAGCACAGTTGGAACGTTTCGCATCATATACGCCATGCTTCCATGAACAGAGAGCATCCGGGTCATTAAAGCTTGCATGGGTGCCACTTTACCTGATAACACTTTAACAAAATTTCCATAAGGAGCCTTCAATATAAAAGCTGGGATTTTTGGAGATGTAAGTTCCTCAATATACGCATCCCGACATTTCCCATGCCACAGGTCAAAATAAAGCCACATAGTTTCATGAAGTGTGTCATCAGATTCTAGAACGAAACGCAGATCACCTTCCCAGTTTTTTGCAATCCGGCAATACTGCTCATCGCTATTCAGCTTTTCATTGATCGCTTGCATCCATTCTTCAGAAGGGAAAATCTGTATATCATTCATATACATCTCTTGGAAATCACTTCAGGGTGTGCGCTGGGGGGGACTTGAACCCCCACGCCTTGCGGCACATGGCCCTCAACCATGCCTGTCTGCCAATTCCAGCACCAGCGCAAAAGGTATTGGTATTATAATCGGCTCCATGCGATTGTCAAGCGAGCTTAAATATAGGAGCAAAGCATGCGTATAGTTCTGGATGCTATGGGCAGCGATACCCACCCCGAACCAGAGCTTCAGGCTGCAATCGAAGCCAGCAGCTTGTCCGGGGAAGAGATCATTCTGGTTGGTCCAGCCGATCTGCTGCGACCACGTTTGCAAGCTTTAGGAGGTGACAAGGTTCGCATCGTCCACGCACCCGAAGTCATCGAAATGACGGATAAACCGGCAGAGAATGCTCGCAGGAAAGCCCAGAATTCTATGGCCGTTGGAATGGATCTAATGAAATCAGGCGATGGGGATGCCTTCGTCACAGCCGGGAATACCGGAGGAGCCATGGCGACTGCCCTATTCCACCTTGGCCGGATCCGCGGCGTTAAGCGCCCGGGTTTAACCGCCCTTTTCCCCGTGAAAGGCGGACACTGCGTGGTGCTCGATATCGGTGCAAATGCAGAATGTAAGCCAGAGTACTTATTGCAGTTTGCGCTGATGGGCTCACTCTATGCACAAAAGGTGCTCAACCGGCAATCGCCCCGTGTAGGTTTGCTCTCCAATGGAGAAGAAGCAGGCAAAGGCAATTTATTGGTTAAAGAAACCTACCCGCTGCTGGAACAGAGCAGTCTGAACTTCATTGGTAACATAGAAGGTAAAGAGTTGTTTGGCGGGCTTGTGGATGTGGCAGTCACGGATGGTTTTACAGGAAATATCCTGCTCAAGTCAAGTGAAGCTGTCGCCAAGCTCCTTGTTGATCTGCTAAAGGAGGAAATTTATCGAAACCTGCGGACTAAGATAGGAGGCGCGCTCGCAAAACCGGCATTTGATGCACTCAAGAAAATTATGGATCCCGGAGAAGTTGGGGCGGCTCCCCTTCTGGGTATTGATGGACTTGTATTCGTGGGGCATGGACGCTCCAATGCTCACGCACTGGTGAGTGCGATTAAACTCGCTCGGGCATCAGTTGAGGCTGATTTGCTTGGATCAATACGAACAGCAATACAGGAAAATCTGCAGAAATCTTAAGTTAAGGAAATTGATGACAACTCAGAGAGTAGTCGTCACCCGTCCCTGAATATGATCTGGATAATGGGTTTAATCAGGCACGTAAATAAGTTGTCCAATACACTTTATCAAACTCATTCGGCCTTGGTGGACAAAATGCCTGCCTGGTCTAGAAAAAAAGATGAATAATCTAAATTTTATACTCAAAGGATATATCAATGAAAGTAATCACCAATGATAAATTAATCAAGCGGAATGGTCGGTTAGGTCAATTGGCAACAATTAGCGGACTAGTTGTGTTAGTGGGAGGAATGTTCGTTTCCTTCCGGTATCCCATGTACTCGATAATTGCTTGGGGCGCATTATTGGTAGGTTTTGCCCTCTCGCAAATCGGGCTTTATTTTGGCAATCGCTGGGGGAGGCACCCACGCCTAGATGAGCAAATCGATCTAGGTTTAAAAGGTTTAAATGATCAATTTTCCTTGTATCATTACACAACCCCTGCCGATCACTTATTGGTCGGACCGTCTGGTTTGTGGGTCATCATTCCATACTACCAGAAGGGGAATATTGTCTTTGAGAAAGGTCGCTGGAGACAACGAGGTGGGGGTTTCATGCAGCGCTACTTGCGCATTTTTGCCCAGGAAAGCATTGGAAGGCCGGATCTGGAAGCACCAGCAGAATTAGAATCACTTACCCGTTTCTTTAACAAAACGGTCCCTGATAAGGCAATTCCAGAAGCACGTGTAGTTCTAGTTTTTACAAATGAAAATGCCGATTTGGATATTGAGGACGCGCCAATCCTTTCACTGCCTTTGAAAAAACTAAAAGAGGCTATTCGAAAAACTCCCAAAGAGTATGCATTATCTCCACTGCTTATCCAGGAAATAAATAGTCTCTTTAATTAAAAAGAAACCGGTGCTAAGTTCAATTTATCACGAGGCACCGGTTTCTTTTTTTCCAATATCAGCTTTTTAGGAACTCCGCAAGTGCTTCCTTGCTTATGCGAAATGCATTACCAATTTTCTTGGCTTTTAAATCGCCTGAAGTTATTGCGGCAACCACATCCTCTTCAGAAACTTTCAGGAACGTCGCTGCTTCTCCTGGCGTCATCACGTCAGGCATTGCACCGGTGGGCGTTCCCCCGGAAGGTTGTCCACCAGCAGGTGTCATGGCAGCTGAGCCAGTCATACCCTGCAAGGCCGAACCCATCACCTGCCCAATCCCCAAACCTGCACCAATCCCCGCTGTCAACCCGGCACCTCCACTCGGGTTTTGTGCTGCATCTCTTAATGCATCCGCAGCCTGGAGTTGAGTATAAGTCGTCATATCCAACATACCCATAGCGCGAAGCTCCTCAGCAGACTTGCTGGAGGGTTTCAGGTTTTCAATATAAAAAGATTTCAAAAACAATCCAATTGCTTCAAAATCTTCTGCTGCCTTTGCGCGTACCCCGGCACCCAATTCTTCAGTTAACCCGATCATCTTTGGAATGTCATTAGTCGCAGCAGTTTCCGCCAGCAAATCCTGCAGCTTGGAAAGCAACATGATTCGTAAGCGGTCTTCGATCTCGGCAGTCTGGAATGCTCCTTGAGTGCCAACGATCTGCGTAACGAATTGTTGCGAATCCTTTACCTGGAAGCTATAGCTTCCAAAGCCTTGTAGTAAGGCAACGCCCAGTCCCATCCCAGGGTTGCGGACAATGATGGGTTGAGGTGTTCCCCATTTCTGATCGGCAAATTCTCGCATGGAAACAAAATAGACTTCAGCAGGGAATGGAGTGGCAGTATTGAAGAGTGCTGGACCGATTTTTTCAATTAACAGCGGAATATTGTAAGTTGTGATCGTATGTCTTCCTGGTCCAAAAGTATCCAGCGCATTACCATCTCTGAAGAATACAGCCTCCTGGGCTTCGCGTACGATCACCTGGCTTCCAATCCTGAAATCGCCAGCACCAGCCTCTGGGAAACGGTGGACGATCTCCCCACGCATCTCATTTGGATATTCGATTACATCAAAAATTCTAGCCATGTCATGACCTCCTAAGGGAATGATATCGTTTTATTTTCGATCAACTGAGAGCAACCACTTCCTGACGTCGCTCATATGCGTTCACACAATCCTTAGATAACGTTTGAAGGTTCCGAATTGCCGCAGGTAATCCATCCGTCCCAATAGATGCTTGAACGTTATCGATAGCTCTTCCAATCTCTTCGCTTTTATCCAACAGGGTTGAGTCATATTCATACAATTTGGCTAATTCAGCTTCATTGATCTTCACTGCCTCGAATAAGCTGGAATAGCCGCGTGGGGCAGTCCGCACCCGATCTGCGAAAGTGCGTAATCGCAGGGCTGCTTTTTCCAGGTCAGCGGTGTATTGGATCTCACCTTTGTTGATTAGCTCAACTTGTAGATCTGATATGCGGCTTTCATGCTCTCGAAACCGGCGATATATGGTATCTCGAATAAGCTTATCTGAATCCCTGCGATTCTGCCGTTCGACATATCCCTTAAAACCTGGAATCTTGCTGCCGATTCTTTTGAAAATATCCATGCTGCCTGTTACATTATCATATACCTGATCCTTAATATCACTCATTTTTTCCTCCAAATTAATTGACTGATAATTCTAGAATATTAGATTAAATTATAGTCTTGGTTGTTATAAATGACAACAGATAATATTAGTAATTACAAATGAAATAATGATTTGATGCGGCTAATCGTTTTTCGAAAATTCCCGGTTATAATCACCGCCATGCTCCAAAGGAAACAGATCTATCTCGATTATGCAGCCACAACTCCTGTAGACTCACGCGTGGTGCAAGCAATGCTGCCCTATTTCAGTGAGGCCTTCGGAAATCCATCTTCGTATCATAGGTATGGACAGGACGCAGAGGCTGCTTTAGAAAATGCTCGCGAAACAGTAGCCCAATACATGCACTGCCTGCCTACAGAAGTTATTTTTACTTCCTGTGGAACTGAGAGCGATAACCTTGCGCTTCGTGGGTCAGCTATTTCTGCACAGAAAGAACGCGGCGCAAAACACATTTTGATCAGTCCGGTGGAACATCACGCCGTCTCCCGCACCGCCCAACAACTTTCAAACAACTATGGATTTGACCTTGAATATCTACCTGTGGACGGCTTCGGACGGACAACTGTGGAGGATGTTGCTGCACAAATCAGGCAGGATACCGCTATTGTTTCCGTAATTTATGCGAATAATGAGATCGGTACGATTAACCCAATCTCTGAGATTGGTGAGTTGTGCCGTTCTAAGGGAGTATTCTTTCACACCGATGCTGTGCAGGCAGCAGGGTACTTATCTCTGGATGTGAATTCCCTCCATACCGACCTTATCTCCATCGGAGCTCATAAGTTTTATGGCCCTAAAGGCATTGGAGCATTGTATATCCATAAGGGATTATCCATCCTTCCAGCTCAAACAGGTGGTGGTCAGGAATTTGGATTTCGGGCGGGGACACAAAATATTCCCTATATTGTCGGATTGGCGGAAGCTTTGCGTATTGCTCAATCTGAGAAGCTAACTCGCATTTCAACCATAAAACCTTTACGTGACCATTTAATCGGCACCATTCTTGAGGAAATAACTGATACACAATTGACCGGGCATCCTGATGAAAGACTCCCAAATCATGCAAGCTTTGTAATTAAGGGAGTAGATGGAAATGCCCTTTTAATGATGTTGGATGTTGAAGGATTTGCTTGTTCTTCAGGATCAGCGTGTAAGACAGGGAGCCCTGAACCGTCCGATGTATTAACAAACCTTGGTATCAGCCCTGATTGGGCTTTAGGGTCCCTGCGAGTCACGCTTGGCAATTATACAACCTCATCTGAAATTGAAACTTTTTTGGCTGCCTTGCCAAAAATCATATCTAAACTACGTAAACTCAGGTAAACACGGATATGATCACGAAACCTGTGGTAGCCGTTGCCATGAGTGGTGGCGTTGACAGCTCAGTAGCTGCTGCCTTGTTAGTGGAACAAGGTTATCGCGTGATTGGCATGATGCTAAGGCTCTGGAGCGGACCGGAGACAGAACGCACAAATCGTTGCTGTACACCCGATTCTATGGCCATGGCGCGTCGTGTGGCTTCAATTCTTTCAATACCTTTTTATGTTCTGGATGCGAGGCAAATTTTCTTTGATTCAGTTGTCAATTCATTTATCAATGGCTATACGCTTAACCGTACGCCCAACCCATGTATCATCTGTAATCAAATCGTCCGCTGGGGTTTTCTTCTTAATCACGCCTTGGCGACCGGTGCAGATTACCTCGCTACTGGGCATTACGCTCGGATAACTAAAGATTCTGAACATATTTTACAATTATCCCGCGCTGTCGATCTTTCAAAGGATCAGTCATATGTATTGCATGGATTTACTCAACCTCAACTTAAACACGCCCTTTTCCCATTGGGAGAGTACACTAAACATGAAATACGACAGATGGCGCATGAGTATAATTTACCCGTTGCCGATCGACCCGACAGCCAGGATCTATGTTTTATTGGTGCCGATGGAGATTACCGGCGCTTTCTGACCCATTATGCACCCCAATCACAAAATCCCGGATTGATTATGGATCAGAAAGGGAATGTACTTGGAAATCACGAAGGTTTGGCTTTTTTTACCATTGGTCAACGTAAAGGCCTCCGTATATCATCGCCTGCTCCTCTATATGTTCTTGCCAAAGATACCCACCGAAACGTATTAATCGTAGGTGCCAGGGAGGGATCGGGGAGTGATCACCTTGTTGCTGATCATGCTAATTGGATTGACGGTCACGTACCTGCATCCCCATTTACTGCATCAGTTAAAATCCGCTATACCTCCCATGATGTCTCTGGTGTAGTGAGCATCATCAACGATAATTCATTTCGCTTTGAGTTTGAAAACTTGGTGCCTGATATTACCCCCGGTCAGGCAGCAGTGTTATATAATGGCGACATCTGCCTTGGTGGTGGAATTATATCCAGTAACGATCTGTGACGGTCATTCAGTGAGATGATTATATGTCCATTCCAACCCTAGTCCTCGGTCTTTTCCTCTCAACCCTCTATGGGGCATTATTTCATCTGTGGCGGGGAGGGAATGCCGGTCGCTTGTTGTTGTATATCATCCTTGCATGGATCGGTTTTTGGGTGGGTCAGTTTATTGGTAATATGCTTAACCTTAGCTTCGATACTCTGGGACAACTGCACATTGGTGCTTCAACCCTGTGTAGTTTGATATTACTCTTCGTTGGTTATTGGTTAAGCCTGGTTCAGGCTGAAAAGAAAGGTAATTAAATAAAAATCCCCTCACAAATGTGAGGGGTATGAAATTTACAGGGGGGTAATTATTCTTCTAATTTAATGACGTTTGCCGCCTGCAGACCTTTTGGGCCTTGCTCAATAGTGAATTCAACTTTTTGACCTTCGTTGAGAGTTTTAAAACCCTCAGATTGGATTGCCGAGAAATGCACGAACACATCCGGACCATCCGCGCGTTCAATAAAGCCATAGCCTTTGCTTGCATTGAACCATTTGATGCTACCTGTCACACGCTCACTCATCTTTTCTACTCCTAACTATGCTAATGATTGTTTCTTTGGTTTTGTTGCGTTCTTACTTGTTCCATTGGGTTTATTAATAAATAAATTCGGTCGAAACTGCACTTCCTCTTCAGACCGGTTCCTCATGAACTCCAGAAAGAACACACGGGCCACATTAATTATTGTGCAGTTTATCAGTCATGGTTATTTTCGTCAAGGTTATAAGCTGCTACTCATCTTTAAATACTTTTCCACTACTTATCATGAATTACGGAAATTTTAAAGGTACAATAGGTTCCTAAAGCAACACGAAATATTGAAGGGATATTCATATGGCTCGAATAGAATCATTTCTTTCAGCACGATTGTTTCTTTCACCTCAACTGGTGGATGACCGAATTTTCTTTATTAGCAACCTAAGTGGTCGGATGAGCTTATATGCGATGGGCTATGGAGGAAGTGTCCCTGAACCATTATTACCCCCAGACATTTCCTTACAAAACCCACACCTCGTTGGAGGAAAATCTTACTCCGTATTTCCGAAGATTAACAAAATCCTGGTCATGCTGGATAATGATGGAGATGAAAATTACCAGCCAATGCTGGTATCGATTTCTGGTGGGTACCCTGAACCAGCTTTTAACAATTTCTTCCAACATTACCGTGTCCACCTTGGCACTTGTGACCAAAACAAACAAATATGTTATCTTTCTGCTGAATCGAGAACAGAACCAATGAATGAGTCATTCCAGGCAAACCTGGAGACAGGCGAATTGGTTAAGCTTGCTGAGAGCCGTTGGGGAGCTTTTGTCGATTCTCACAATAAGGATCACTCAAGGGTCACCATCATTGATGGTTATGCAGTCGGAGATAACGTACTCTATATATGGGAGAAAAAGAAGAAAATAATCAGGTTGGTATATGGCACCCCAATGGAAGAGCGTACCCCAGATCAGGAGGTACCTCTAAATTCGATAAATTCCACCCATTTTACACGTGGTGATCGTGGTTTGTTATTGATAACTTCCTTATTTGAAGATGCATTTGGTTTGGGTTATATCCGCTTGGATCACCCAGCTGAAGTAGAACCCGTTTCAATCATTGGGATTCAACATGTTGGGAATGGCGAGTTGGTTAATTTACTCTCAGTCAAGAAAAATAAGTATTTACTTGAATATAACATCGATGGGTGCACCTGGCTGTATGAAGGGGTTTTCGACGAAAAAATACTGTTGTTCAATATTTCAAAAACCATCATTGGCAGAGGAAAAATCTCCAATGGCGTGTTGGAATCCATCGACTACGAGAAAGAAACTGATAAGTACATCTTAAGTCATTCCACCGCCACCTCACCCACCCAATTACGTACGATTGAAGGAAAGAACAGGACAAAGGTAATATTCCATACACATGAACGTGTATTAGGCATACCTGGTTCATTTCTCTCTAAAGGCGAAGATGCCTCATTCACCTCTTACGATGGTTTGCGGATCTCTGCCCGGTTATATTTACCCTCAGAAGAAACACAGTTTCGGGCTCCACATCCACTGGTTTACTATATTCATGGAGGACCACAGAGCCAGGAACGCCCTGATTTTGCCTGGTTTTCAATGCCGCTAATTCAATATCTGACCCTGAATGGATTCGCAGTTTTCGTTCCCAATGTCCGTGGAAGTTCCGGTTATGGGTTAACGTATGTAAAGTATGTAGACCGTGATTGGGGAGGAAATGATCGCCTGGATCACGTACACGCGATGCAAAACTTAAAAAATGACCCCAGGGTTGATACAACTCGTGCTGGCGTGGTAGGTCGATCTTATGGTGGATATATGACCCTAACCATGGCTTCGCGTCATCCTGAATTGTGGTCGGCTGCAGTGGATATGTTCGGACCTTACGACCTGCTCACATTCGGTGACCGCCTGCCGGAAACATGGAAACCATATTTTCAGATTTCCTTGGGTGATCCGGTAAAAGACCGTGATTTCTTAGTAGAACGCTCACCACGGACTTATATAGATAACGTCCAATGCCCGTTACTTGTTATCCAGGGGAAGAATGATCCCCGGGTGATTGAGCAGGAGTCACGCGATCTCGTGGAGCATTTACGCGCAAACGGGAAAGAAGTAGAGTATTTGATGTTCGAGAATGAAGGTCATGATGTGCTCAAACTAGAAAACCGAATCTTGTGTTATAACGCTATAACTGAATTCTTTAAGAAACAGTTAAACAAATAATGGAAACCGAAAATAACGCTTGTGCACAGATTGGTGACATTGCTCAATTGATTAGTGCTCAAAATAAGAGATTTATCTTCCGTCTGATGATTGATGGGAAGTTTGAGACGCACCGCGGTTACCTGAGTCATAACGATTTGATTGGAAAACCCTGGGGGAGCCGGGTATTCTCCCATATGGGCAGTCCATTTGTGCTTCTGCAACCATCCTTAGCTGATATCCTGATCGAAACACGCCGAAATACCCAGATCATGTATCCAAAGGATATTGGTTTTATCTTATTAACCATGGACATCAGTCCAGGGAAGCATGTCCTTGAAGCTGGCACAGGTTCCGGGTCATTTACAACCGCCTTGGCAACTGCAGTTGGTCCACAAGGAAAGGTTACGTCTTATGAATCTAGACCCGAGTTCCAGCATCTGGCACACAAGAATTTGGACCGACTTGGATTGGCTGATCGGGTGGAATTTAAATTACGTGATGTGTCTGAAGGCTTTGATGAAAGAAATGTGGATGCAGTCTTCTTGGATTTACCCAACCCTCATGATTATATTCTTCAGGCGAAAGAATCATTAAAACCTGGCGGTTACCTCGGAAGTATATTACCCACAACCAACCAGGTTTCGACATTATTAATTGCGCTACGCCGTTCAAACTTCGCTTTTATTGAAGTATGCGAAATTTTGTTGCGTTATTACAAAACCGTCGCAGAGCGGTTGCGTCCCACGGATAGGATGATTGCACATACCGGCTACCTGATCTTTTCAAGATCGGTTGTGGCAGATTTATCCAACCTTGAAACCTTAGTTCAATCTGAAGAATCTAACGACCAATCGGACCATATATAATTATCGATTACAATTCGAATGCCCCTGCCAGTATTCTCTGAAGCCTATATCACCCAGCGGTTAAACGAAGGACATAAAACTCAGCAGAAGCCATCAAACTTATGGGAGTTTTTAACCGAATCTCCTCGCCCGGCTGCTGTTTTAATTCCACTTTTTCTGTCAAAATTGCCTGGAGTAGAGAATGAAGCCTGGCAGGTCTTACTCACACGCCGGACGAATTCTGTCGCTGAGCATCAGGGTCAGGTGGCATTTCCTGGAGGTCGTGCAGACCCAGCCGACACAACCCCCGAAATGACAGCTCTTCGTGAGGCCCACGAAGAAATCGGATTGGACCCAACGAAAGTAAGGATTTTAGGCAGGATGAAGAGCCTACAGACGATCACCAACTATATCGTCACCCCTATCGTCGGGGTGATACCATGGCCTTTCCCGGTTCGTTTGGAAGAGACTGAGGTCAGCCGCGTATTTTCTATCCCACTGGATTGGTTAGCTGATCCCAACCACCGCTATATACGAAATCGAACCGTTCCTAACCCATTCGCACAATTCCTACACAAAGACATTCATCCAGTGTTCTATTTTCAAACTTATGAGGACGAATTGCTCTGGGGGGTAAGTGCTGAGATCACTGTGCGGTTAATTGATATTTTATATAATAATAGGAAGGCGGGCGATTGATCGCCCGCCAGTGATTATTCTGCTTCTTCTTCCTCTTTCTTGCCATGCTCGATCACATCAGGTTCTGTGGTCAAAGCCTCCTCAACGACTGGAGCTGCTTCTACTTCCTCAGCTGCCTGCGCAGTGATTAAGGCAACCAGGGTGTCAGGTTCATCCAGGACTCTCACGCCTTCAGGAATATTCAAATTACGGATATATACCCCATCGCCGATCCGAAGTAACTTTGATATATCCACCACGAAACGTTCCGGTAAATCTTGTGGTAAACATTCAACTTCCACTTCATCGGTTCCGGTCACTAGAACGCCATTGAAATCTTTTAAGGCTGGAGATACTCCAACGATTTCAATATAAACCTGTGAACGTAATTTTTCCTTCATAGAAACTGCAAGGAAATCTACATGCAGGAGAATTCCTGTGATCTTATTACGTTGTTTCTCACGGACAAGTGCTTTATGCGGGGTACCTTCAACTTCGACGGTTACTAACGTTGAAGGCGCAAGCCCGGTCAGGCTTTTTGATGCATCTCGTAAATCTAGCTCAATCGAGATTGGATCGATATAGTGACCATAGATCACCGCGGGAAGTCGTCCTTCCCTCCTAATCGCACTTACCTGCTTGCCAAGCACATTACGGCGATCAGCTTTAAGTATTACTTCTTCCATTATTCCCTTCCTCGAGCGCCTCTCACCTCTCAGTTTTTTCTGAGGGTTACCCTCGCTCTGATTGTGTATTCCGGTATACACCGGTTGAAAATCAGCCAAATGATTTTATGCAGTAAACAAATATTGATCTTAAAAACCAGTTGGCAAAAAAATCGCCTCCCGTTGGGAGACGGCAATTAAGCAGGATGAATTTTAGCCGCATAATACACTTTCGTCAACCCCAGATGAAAAGATATAATTAATGAATGCGTGCTACTAATTATCTACCTGATAATTTCCATCATCTGAAAACCTTGGATCTATCCAATTCTCGTTCTATCCTTTGGATGAATCTGGCTGCAATCCCTCTATTATTCTTATACGGCTGGTTGTTCTCCCGCCTGATCATCATTTTTCGCCCATTCAATCCTTTTCAAAACGGTATATTTGGGTTTTTCACTGAATTTTCGGTCTGGAAGCTGGTAGCACTTTTGCTTTCAATTATTCTCATGCTCATTCTTCATGAGCTGGTTCATGGAATTTTATTTTGGGTGTTCACTCTTGAGCGACCAAATTTTGGACTTAGATCTGGTTATGCATTTGCGGCAGCTCCCAACTGGTATTTACCATACCAGAAGTATATCCTCGTTGGTTTATCACCTATTGTGGTTATTTCTGTCGCTTCTATAATACTTGCGTGTTTTGTTGTCTCTCCCTTGATCCCATACCTGCTGGTGATCGCAACATTCAATGCCGCTGGAAGCTTAGGAGATTTGATAGTTGTTGGCTGGGTCCTCAATCAACCGAAAAGTATCCTTGTAAAAGATGAAGGCGACATATTTTCCTCATACTCACCAGATTAATAGTTCCATAAACCACAAATGATGAACATAAAAACCTCCCAACCCTACGAAATAGAAAAGCTCTTTTCGGTGAAACTTTGCAACGAGGTTGTAGATGTTATCTCCAAACCCGGTTTACCTGATTGGGATCAGCTTTTACCTTCAACACAGCTGCTGGCAGATTATCCAAAATTATCACCGACAGACCGTGTTCTATTATTTGGATGCCATAATGGGGCTCTAGGTGTGTGTATCGCTCGCCATCTGCCATCGGGCTGGCTATCAATCATCGATCACAACCTCATCGCCTTAGAAATGACCCGCAAAACCCTAGCTGCTAACAATATTTCATCAGCGAACCTGCTCACTGATATTGACCTGCCCCAGGATGGAACTCATAGTTATGATGCTGTCTATATTCAAATTCCAAAAGGACGGAAACTTACCCGCAGATGGTTGCTCCAGGCTTTTCAGGGGTTGATTCCAGGAGGATATTTATATATTTCAGGCTCGAATAAGGCTGGAATTCAATCTTCCATTAAGGATGGGATGGAATTATTTGGAAATGGACGGACCTTGGCATATAGAAAAGGCAATCGTATCAGCCAATTTGTGAAACAACCTGAGGCTTCATCCCTACCCAACTGGGCACTTGCTCCCGGAATTAAACCAGGTACCTGGTTTGAGTTTTCAATAACTCTATCCGATCACTGCTATCAGATCCGTAGCCTGCCAGGGGTATTTTCATTTGACCACCTGGATGCAGGGACGCAAATGCTTTTAAGCGCTTCCAAGGTCATACCTGGTAGCAAAGTATTGGATGTGGGTTGTGGGTATGGGTTGATTGGATTATTCGCATCTATTCAGGGAGCAGGATGGGTTGATCTCGTTGATTATGATTTGTTGGCTATTTCATCATGTAAAGAAACGCTATCCATAAACAGGATTATGAATACGACCGTGCTTGCAGGTGATTTATTGGGTTCGGTTGGCTCAAATAAGTATGATCTCATTCTATCCAATCCCCCCTTCCACGCAGGACAGGCTGTTGATTTTCAAATAGCAGAGGCGATGATCAGGCAATCCTATCAAGCTCTCAACTCTGATGGGCAAATAACAATCGTGGCGAATAGGTTCATCCCTTATGATCGCCTGATAAATGAAATATTTGGTAATGTCTCCTGCCTGATTGAATCAGGCAGGTTCCATGTCCTTTCCGGCAAAAAAACCAGGTAAAGATTCAATAATTCACTAGGAGGCTGGATGAATGATCCCATAATTCACACTATTGACTTAAATTTCCGCAGCAGAAAAGGGACAATCGGTGCTTATCTGGTTCCACACTCTAGCGGATGCATCCTGGTTGAGACTGGACCTGGTTCCACAATTAATTCTATGGTTGCTGGTTTGGATAGACTTGGGTATAAGATTCAAGATATTTCGGATATTTTTCTAACACATATACATCTGGATCACGCGGGAGCTGCGGGCTGGTGGGCAAAACAAGGGGTTCAGATCCATGTTCACGAGAATGGTGCTCCCCATCTGATAAATCCTGAGCGTTTATTGGCCAGTGCAGGCCGCCTTTATGGCGATATGATGGACTCTCTATGGGGAGAATTCTTGCCCGTCCAGGAAGATCACATTTCGATCGCACATGATCAGGAAGTAATTCGATGTGGTGACCTATCCATATTCGCTTTAGATGTACCTGGGCACGCCAGCCACCACTTGGCATATATGATTGGAGACGCTTGTTTCAGCGGTGATATCGGAGGTGTCCGTCTTAGCCCACGGCAATATATTCGTCTCCCTATGCCTCCT
>Ga0315273_10003808_pt1 | contig 18258 bp, 18 predicted proteins | sample YL17G02_0_MG_FD_205753 | JGI IMG/M metagenome (GOLD analysis project Ga0315273, IMG submission 205753) | Sediment microbial communities from Yellowstone Lake, YNP, Wyoming, USA - YL17G02_0 | ecosystem: Environmental > Aquatic > Freshwater > Lake > Sediment | place: USA: Wyoming | collected...
GGGCAAGAGCACCATCTTTGAGACCGATTTGTTCGAGCCGCTGGTGAGCGCGGTGCTCGCGGCCCGTGAAGAATTCTCGGCCCGCACGCCGACTGCGATCGAGCGGCGGGACGCGCGCATCGTCGCAGATCATGTGCGGGCACTGGCCTTCGCAATCTCCGAAGGCGCGTTGCCGGGGAACGAAGGCGCGGGCTACGTGCTGCGCCGCCTGCTGCGCCGCGCGGTGATGCGCCTGCGGTCCCGCCAGGGTCTCGCGATCGATCGCAACCTGCTGGCGACTCTCGGGCGGGACGTGGCGGCGCGGTTCGGCGATCACTACTTGGAACTGCGCGATCGCGAGTCGCAGATCGCGCAGGTTCTGGGGCGTGAAGAAGAGAACTTCGCCGAGACGTACGAGGCCGGGCTGCGCCGGCTCACGGATCTGCTCGGCTCGGGGCCCCGGGTCCTCTCGGGCGCCGATGCGTTCGCGCTCCACGACACCTATGGCTTCCCGGTCGAGATTACCGAGGAGATCGCGGCCGAGCGTGGCTTGACCGTGGACCGCGCCGGGTTCGAGCGTGCGATGAACGAGCAGCGCACCCGCGCGCGCGCGGCGGGCAAGTTCGGCCACAAGGCCGACGAGATCGCACTGGCGCCGTGGTCCGAGGTCTCCTCCGGCCCTGATTCCGAGTTCCTGGGCTACAGCGTGCTCGCCGAACAGGGTCTCACGTTGCGGCGGTGGCGCGCGCTCGACACCGGCGAAATCGAACTGATTCTGGACCGCACGCCGTGCTACGCGGAATCGGGCGGCCAGGTCGCCGACCGCGGCACGATCGAAACAGATGACGCGGCGGGCGAGTTGACGCACGTGTTCAAGGAAGGTGCGAGCATCGTGCACCGCGTGCGCATCACGCGCGGGGAAGCGGCCGGGCTTCTCGCAGCGGGCGGCAAGGGGCGGATTGGGGCGCGGATCGATCCTCTGCACCGGGGAGCGACCACGCGCCACCACACCGCGACCCATTTGCTGCACGCCGCACTGCGCGACTTGCTCGGAACGCACGTTCATCAGGCGGGCTCACTCGTGGCCCCCGACCGGCTGCGCTTCGACTACGCGCACTTCGAAGCACCGACCGCGAAACAGCTCGCGCACCTCGAGCACGTCGTGAACGAGTGGGTGCTGCGTGACCGTGAGGTGACGTGGAAGGTCCTGCCGATCGCCGCGGCCAAGGCCGAAGGGGCGATGGCGCTGTTCGGCGAAAAGTACGGCGCCCAGGTGCGGATGGTGACGGTTGCGGGCGTTGACGACGTCGGGATCCCGGTGAGCCGCGAGCTGTGCGGCGGTACGCATGTGGCCCGCACCGGCGAGATCGGCACATTCGCGATCATCGGCGATTCGGCGATCGCGAGCGGCGTGCGCCGGATCGAGGCGCTGACCGGGCACCACGCGCTCGCGCATTTCAAGGCGCAGGGTGAGATGCTCGCGCGCGCCGCGCTCGCGCTGCAGGCGAGCCCGGCACAGCTCGTGGAGCAGATCGAGAGGCACAAGTCGGAGCTCGAGCGACTGCGGTATCAGCAGGCGGAGTCGCGGCGCGGGGGACTCGAAGCGGAGATGGCCAGGTTCGCACAGTCGGCGACTGCCGCTGCCCACGGCCGATGGGTGGTCGCCGAGATCGAATCCGAAGCCGATGCGGGGGCGGCGCGCGATGCGGCGGATCGCCTGCGTGGCACGCTCGGGCGCGGTGCGGCGGTGTTCGCGCTGCGCAACGAAGGAAAGCTCACGTTTCTCGCCGCGGTCACTGACGATCTCGTCGCGGAGAAGAAGCTCAACGCCTCGGAGCTGGTGAAGCGGGTGGCGCAGGTGACCGGCGGCTCGGGCGGCGGCAAACCGCATCTGGCGCTCGCCGGAGCGAAGGACGCATCGAAGCTGCCCCAGGCCTTGGCCGAGGCCGGGCGGTTGCTGGCAGAGGCCCTCGGATGATGAGGCGCGCCCGAAGTCGCGGGCGCCCAATCGCAACGAATCGGGGAGGGAACCCATGAATCCGGTACGATCGGGAAAACCTGCGGCGCGTGGCCGCGCGGCGCGAGCGCGGCGCGGCGGCAAGGCGCTCGGGCCGTTGGAACGTGAGGCGCGCGCGGTGCTCGCCGACGCCGCGCGCGCAATGGCGCGCCTCGAACGCCGTGCGGCTCCCGCGATCGCGGCCGCGGCCGAGGCGATGATCGCGTGTCTTGAATCAGGGGGCACGGTGTTCTTCTGCGGCAACGGCGGCAGTGCGGCCGACGCCCAGCATTTCGCGTGCGAGCTCGCCGGACGCTATCTGTTCGACCGGCCGTCGCTCGCGTCGATCGCGCTCACCACGAACTCATCGTCGCTCACCGCGATCGGCAACGACTACGGTTTCGACGATGTGTTCGCCCGCCAACTCGAGTCGCTCGGCACGCCAGGCGACGTGCTCGTGGCGTTGACCACGAGCGGTGGCTCGCGCAACGTGGTGCGTGCAGTCGAAACTGCCCACGCGCTCGGCATGATCGTCATCGGCATGACCGGACTCAAGGACAAAGGCCCCGCATTCGCAGCGATGTGCGATCTCGCGATGGTGAGCCCGCACGCGGTGACGCCGCGCATTCAAGAAGGCCACCTCGCGATGGGCCATGCGTTCTGCGAGTTGGTCGAGCGCTCGCTGTTCGGTCACGGTCGCGGCGCCGCCGCCGGTCGCATCGGAGCTTCGGCACGGAGCAAGGCAGCGCCGCGCCGCGGCGCCACGACGCGGCCAAAGACGACGGCGCGCGGGAGCACGGCTGCGGCGGCCGGTGGTTCGGCGCGCGGAACGCTCCCGGGTCGGCGCCCCGGAGCCGGGCGCAGATGATTCTCGCGTTCATCGAAGGGCTCCGTCCCAAGCAGTGGACCAAAAACCTACTCGTGTTCGCGGGGGTGTTGTTCTCCCAGCACTTCGGCGATCCGAAACTGGTCCTGCGCGCGGCCGAGGGATTCGTAGCGTTCTCGCTGCTCGCCGGTGCCGTCTACCTGATCAACGACATCCGGGACGCGACGTTCGATCGCCTGCACCCCAGGAAACGCCTGCGACCGATCCCGTCCGGCCGCCTCACGCCGCAATTCGCGGCGGTGGCTGCGATCCCGGTGCTCGCGATCAGCGGGGGGCTCGCGTGGTACCTCGGTCCGGGGTTCATGACGACGCTCGTCGTCTACCTGCTCATGAACCTCGCCTACTCACTCGTGCTCAAGAGCCAGGTGCTGATCGATGTGTTCATCATCGCGACCGGCTTCGTCCTGCGCGCGATCGCGGGTGTCGAGTTGCTGCTCCCGGTCTCGCCCGACACCGCGATCTCGCCGTGGCTGCTGGTGTGCACGTTTTTCGGCGCGCTGTTCCTGGCGCTCGCCAAGCGCCGCCGCGAGATCTTGAATGCGGGCGAGGGCGCGCCGGGGCAGCGCGAAGTGCTCGCCCACTACACGCCGGAGTTCCTCGACAACATGCTGCTGATCTCCGCAGCGTGCAGTCTCATGAGTTACGCGCTCTACACGATCTGGCCAGGGACGGTGGCGAAGTTCGGCACCGAGGCGCTGCTCTACACCGTGCCGTTCGTGGCGTACGGCATCTTCCGCTACCTGTTCCTGGTCAAGGCCTCGGAGAACACCGAGGATCCGTCGCTCGTGCTCCTCACCGACCGACCGCTCGGAGGATGCGTCGTGCTGTATCTCGTCGCGGTGGTGTCGATCCTCTACCCGTGGTGACCCGCCGCGCATCGCCCGTAGTGCCGCGCATTGCGATCGATGCGCGCGCGAAGCTCAACCTCACGCTCGCGATCGGGCCACCGCGCGAGGACGGATTTCACGATCTCGTCACCGTGTTCCAGTCGATCTCGCTCGCCGACACGCTGATCTTGGAGCCGCGCCGTAGCGGTTTCTCGCTCGTCATTCGGCACGAGGACGTGAGCCTGCGCGGTCCCGCCCTCCACACCGCGCGCGGCGGTGACCCGGTCTCGGTGCCACACGGCGACGACAATCTCGTGCTGCGCGCGGCGCACCGCGTCGCCGCGGAGCTTAAGCTCCACGCGGGGGCGCGCTGCACGCTCATCAAGCGCATTCCGGCGGGGGCCGGCATGGGTGGCGGCAGCGCGGATGCGGCGGCCGTGATCGCGGCACTGCCCGCACTCTACGGAATGCGGCTGGTACCCGCGCAACGTCGCGCGATCGCGCTCGAGCTGGGATCGGATGTTCCGTTCGCGCTCCTGGGCGGTAGTGGCGTCGGGCAAGGTCGCGGGGAGACGCTCACCCGGATTGCGATCGACCAGGGATTTCGCGCTTTGATCGCGGTCCCGGCGTGGCGCGTTTCGACCGCGCGTGCCTTCGCGCGGATCGACCACCACAAATATGGCTTGACAGCGCGTGGACTAAACCTAAGATCGGCCCAAATCCTTGGGCGCGAGCAACTAAGCGTGACATCCCTGATGCGCCTCGGAAACACCTTTGAAAAGGTGTTGGGGGACAGGCGGTCGGACTTCATTTCGCTCGGTGCGCGACTGCACCGTGCGGGAGCAGTCGCGGTTCGCATGACCGGAAGCGGGTCCGCGGTATTCGCAGTCCTCGGGCCTGTCACCCCGTTTGCAGAAGTCGTGGGCCATTTCACCGGGAGCGAGACGCTGTATGCGGTGCGTTCCGCCCGAAGTGGACTGCGACGGCACGGCGCCGTTACTTGAGTGGAGGCACGGATGCACGCTCAAGATATGCAAAGAATGCTTGGTCCTGCTGAAGACCCGGATGGTCGGGACATGGATGGATTCGCAGGAGGACCCCGATGATCGAGATTACCGAGGTTCGGGTTTCGCTGCGCAACGATGAGAAGTTGAAAGCGTTCGTCAGCATCACGCTCAATCACGCCTTCGTCATCCGGGGTCTCAAGGTCATTCGAGGCAACACCGGACTGTTCGTGGCGATGCCGAGCCGCAAACGGCCGGATGGGCAGCATCAGGATCTTGCGCACCCGATCAACGATGCGACCCGGAAGTACCTGACGCAGAAGGTCATGGCCGAGTACGACCGGGAGCTGGCGAACCCGTCGCACGAGCCGTCGCACGAGCCGTCGCACGAGCACGAGCACGAGCACGAAAAAGAGGTGTACTGATCGGCGGTGACGCTCCTCGACATCCGCCCCACGACCTGGCCGCTGGACCGCCACCCGAGAGGCGGTTCGCCCCGGAGTCGGTCCCGCAATCAAGTGGCTTATTCCGTTTGACTTGCCCCCGGGCGTGCGGCTACGCTGCTCGCCGCTTTTGATCTCATGGTTTCCTTTGGGCCAGTAGCCATCACCCCGAACCCGCCTCCGAGCATGCGCCTGAGCCGCCTTGTACAGGGACCTCGGTGTTGCATCTCCGGCAGCGGCGACGGTCCGTGACGGAAATCCCGTTCTGTTGGTGGGGCGTGGCCAAGCGGTAAGGCACGAGACTTTGGATCTCGCATCCGGAGGTTCGAATCCTCCCGCCCCAGCCATTTCGGGCGGTGGGTGAACTCCGCGGGTGCGCGTGCCCCCACCGCCGCCCGCACTCCGAACGATCCGTCCCTTTTCCGCGCTTGACGCGCGGGGTGATTGCGACCGCCCTCAAGTCTCGGTTGTTCACCTGTCGACGGAGGCATTCCCGCCGTGGAGCCGTGTCGGATCTTTGCCGGCAACGCCAGCCAGTCGCTCGCACATTCGATCTGTAAGCAGCTCAAGGTCCCGCTCGGAGACGTGGACGTCGCGCGCTTCGAGGACGGTGAGGTTTCCGTGCGCTTCAACGAGAACATCCGTGGCAGCGACGTGTTCATCGTACAGTCGACCGGGGCTCCCGCGGACAATCTGATGGAGTTGCTGGTGATGCTCGACGCCGCCAAGCGTGCCTCGGCGCGGCGCGTGACCGCGGTCATGCCGTACTTCGGCTATGCACGCCAGGACCGCAAGGACCAGCCGCGCGCGCCGATCACGGCGAAACTGGTCGCGAATCTGATCACCGTGGCGGGAGCGGACCGCGCGCTGACGATGGATCTGCATAGTGCGCAGATCCAGGGTTTCTTCGACATCCCGTTCGACCATCTCTATGCCGCACCGGTGCTGATCGACTACTTCTCGCACAAGAACATCAAAGACATTCTCGTGGTGGCGCCGGATATCGGCAGCGTGAAGATGGCCCGCGCCTACGCGAAGCGTCTCGGAGCGGAGCTGGCGCTGGTCGACAAGCGCCGGCCCAAGGCCGACGCAGTCGAGATCATGAACGTGATTGGCGACGTCGAAGGGAAAAACGTGGTGTTCTTCGACGACGTCATCACCACTGGCCGCACACTGTGCCAGGCGGCGGAGGCGATCAAGGCGCGCGGCGCGCAAAAGATCTTCGCGGGCGTCTCGCACGGTGTGTTCTGTGAGGGCGCCTACGAGCGCATCGCGGCATCGCCGATCGAAGAAGTCGTCGTCACCGACACGCTGCCGCATGGGCCGATGACCGGCAAGGTCACCGAGCTATCGATCGCGGTGATCCTGGGAGAAGCAGTGCAGCGCATTCACGAGGAACGTTCGCTCAGCTCGCTGTTCGTGTGAGCGACGCGCCCGCGTGGCGCCTGAAGAACCGGTCCGTCTGGAGCGGACTCACTTGGAGCGGTGGAACCCGGAACCGGGAGCATCCCGGAGACCATAGGTAAGGAGGACGTTCATGGCTGTGATCGAAATGCCCGCCGAGAAGCGTGCTGGCCTCGGCAAGGGCGGAGCGCGCAAGGCGCGCGCAGCGGGGACCATCCCCGGGATTCTGTACGGACACGGCGAGGCACCGGTGCCGCTCGCGATCGGCGCACGCACGTTCCAGCTCGCGGTGCAGAAACACAAGGGCGGCAACGCGATCGTCAATCTCGCGATCGATGGAGGCCAGTACACCGCGCTGATTCGCGATGTCCAGTACGACCCAATCACGCACCACATTCTGCATCTCGATTTCCAGCACATCTCGCTCACCGAGATGGTCGAAGTCGAAGTGTCGGTGCATCTGATCGGCGTGCCGAGCGGCGTGAAGGACGGCGGCGGCATCCTCGAGTACATCACCCGCTCGGTCGAAGTGCGCTGCTTGCCGACCCAGATCCCGCCGTCGATCGACGTGGATGTGACCGCATTGGAGATCGGCGACTCGGTGCACGTGCGTGATCTCAAGGTCGAAAACGCCGAGATCCTTAGCGACATGGATTCGACGATCGCGACGGTCGTGGCGCCGACGGTGATTGAGGAGAAGACGGCCGAAGAGGGTGCGACGTCGGTGCCGGAGCCGGAGCTGGCGGTTGCGAAGGGCAAGAAGGACGAGGACGAGGAGGGCAAGGACAAGGACAAGGACAAGGACAAGAAGGAGAAGAAGGACAAGAAATAGCCAGTGGCACTGGTTCTGTGCCTCGGCAATCCTGGCGAGCGATACGCTCGCACGCGCCACAACGCGGGGTGGCAGGTGCTGGACGAATTCCGGCACAGGCTCGATGCGCGCGAGGGCGCACGCGATCCGGCCTACCGCGAATGGGTGGCCGAGTTGCGGGGCCGGCCGGTGACGCTGGTGCAGCCGCTGACGTTCATGAACCTGAGCGGGGAAGCGCTGGTGGCGTGGCGTGCGCGGCATCCCGAGGATGCCTCACAGCTGCTGGTGGTGACCGACGATGTCTATTTGCCGGTCGGCTGGTTACGGATTCGGGCGCGAGGGTCGAGCGGGGGGCATCGCGGACTCGAGAGCATCGAGCGGGTGCTCGGGATCGCGGACTACGCGCGGCTGCGCGTCGGGGTCGGCGCGGTGGAGCAGGGTGAGCTGAAGCAGTACGTGCTGGACGAGCCCGCGGCCGCGGAGGCCGGGGCGATGGCGGAAGCGATCCGCGTTGCAGTCGACGCGGTGGAGTGCTGGCTCGAGGAAGGCATCCTCGTTGCCATGAACCGTTTCAATCGCAAGGTGCCGAGGGAGGCAACGGAATCGTGACCAAGTACGAAACCACATTCATCCTTGAGCCCGGCGTCGACGAGACGCGGGTCAACGAGGAAGTCGAGCGCGTATCGCAGCAGATTCGCGATCTCGGCGGTGAGCTGATCGAAGTACAGCGCTGGGGCAAGCGGCGTCTGGCGTACGAGATCAACAAGAAGCGCGACGGCATCTACACGCTGTTCCTCTACAGCGGGCCGGGACCGATGGTGAAGGAGATCGAACGCAAGTTGCGGCTCAACGAGCAGGTCATGCGAGTGCTGACGGTCATGCACGTCCCGCCCGAGCTCACGCAGCCTCAAATTAGCGCCGAAGCGGCTGCGGTGGCCGCGGAGGCCGACGGCGACGAGTAGTTGCCGGAGCGCGATGGTGGCCACGTGACCGAACTCAAGCTCCCCGAGATCAACCGGGTGCTCTTGAGCGGGCGCCTCACCCGCGATCCGGAACGCCGGTACGCTGCCGATGGCACCGAGATCACGAGCCTCGATCTCGCGTTCAATCGGCATTATCGCGGACGCGACGGAAAGTTGGCGGAGCACGCGGGCTACGTCACGGTCGTGACGTATCAGCGGCTTGCAGAAGTTTGCGCGCAGTACCTGAGAAAAGGCAGCGCCGTTCTGATCGAAGGGCGCTTGCAGATGCGAGAGTGGACCACGCCGCAGGGCGCGAAGCGCCAGCGTCTCGAGATTCGCGGTGAGTTGGTGCACTTTCTGGAGAAGAGCTCCGTGCCCGGGGCGCCCGAAACGGCGGCCGGTCCGGAGGACGAGCGCCAGTTGTTCTGAGCGACAGGCTCGGGATGGCTTGGCCGGGAGGTGAAAGAACAAGCGTATGGCCAAGGAACGTGAAGGCAAGAGCATCAAGAAGAAGTACTGCAAGCTGTGCTTCGAGAAAGTCGGGTTCGTCGACTACAAGGACGAAAAGCGTCTCGGCCGGTTCGTGACCGATCGCGGGAAGATCGTCCCACGCCGCGTGTCAGGAACCTGCGCGATGCACCAGAAGCAGATGACCACAGCGATCAAGCGGGCGCGGGTGCTGGCGCTGCTGCCGTTCACCAGTGACGTCTACCGCTGACCCGCTGCGTCCGGCGGCGCATCCGTCGTGGCTGCGAACGGGTCTGCTGGTACTGCTGCTCGCGATGTTTTCGCTGCAGTCACCACCACCCTGGAGCGGTCTGTGGCTGATGGTGCCGGTCGCAGTGACCGCGTCATTGCTCGCGGCATGGCGCTTCGGTCCGTGGGGCGTGCTCGTGCCGGTCCTGCTGTTCGCAGCGGTGATGGTGGCCGAAGGACCGCAGAGTTTGTGGGTGTGGTGGATTCCCGCAACCGCGCTCACCGGATCGTGGATGGGCCTGCGCGAAGAAGGCGGCGGACCGGCAGCGGGGCCGCGCGCCTGGATGTTGCTGCCGGTGCTGTTGCTGGCGGCGGCGATGCCGTGGATGGTGCGCTATCCCGAATTGGTGAAGCATCTGGAGCGCGAGTTCGTGCGAGGCGACCAGGAATTCCTCGATCTGGCGCGCGAGTTCGGCGCCCGGGGCGAGCGCATGGTGGCGATTCAGCGCGGTGTGGAAGAGAACGCGAAGCTCCGCACCCAGGCGCTTCCGTATCTGCTGCCCAGCGCCGTGTTCGCATGGATGGCGTTGCTGGTGAATGCGGGGCGCACGATTGCGGGGCGTATCGCGGGGACGCTCAAGTGGCCCGCGCTGTCGCGGGCGAGCCTCACGCGCTTTCGGCTGCCGGACGGCGCGGTGTGGCTGTTTCTGGCCGGTCTGGCGCTGTTGGTCGTGCAATGGGGCACGGCGACATCTGCCGCCTGGACGTTGATGCTCAATGCAGGGCTGGGATTTTGTATCCAGGGAATCGCGGTCGTAGAATCGTTGCTGCTCGCCCGCGGCGTTCCCCCTTCCGTCATCGTCGTGACGATGGCGTTCGTGTTTGCTCTCGCTACGCCGGTGTTCATGCTCACCACGGTTGCCGTGGGGCTGAGCGATGTCTGGCTCGATTTCCGGCGTATGGAAACGCCCCCCGATACTGAAACCACGTAGGAGTCCTCCGATGGAAGTGATTTTGCTCGAAGACATGACGGGGGTCGGCCACAAGGGCGCCACCGTGAACGTGAAGCCGGGTTTCGCGCGGAACTATCTTCTGCCGAACCGCTTCGCGATCGCGGCGGGCACCAACGCGGCCAACCTCTACAAAGAAGTGCAGCGTCAGAAGGATGCGCAGTCGCAGAAGTCCCTCGTCGCTGCCCAGGCGGAAGCGGCGAAGATCAACGGGTTCGAGATCAACATTCCGGCCCAGGCGAACGACGAGGACATCCTGTTCGGCTCGGTGACGAATGGCGACATCGCCGAGGCGCTCGCCAAGGCCGGACACAAGGTCGACAAGCGCACGATCGAACTCGAGGACCACATCAAGCAACTTGGCAAGTACGACGTGCCGGTGCGGTACCACGCGGGTGTGATCGCCACCATCAAGGTCTGGGTGGTGCGGGCATGATCCGGCTCCGGGTGGCTTCGGCGATCAGGCCGTGGGCCGCGGTCGCGCTGATGATGGCGTGCAGCGCCGCTACCGTGCTGCCCGCCGTGGCTGCGGTAGCCCGGACCAAGACCAAGGCGACCCGTTCCGCGGGTGCGGCGGATTCGAACCAGGTGCTGGTCCAAGTCGGCAAGGAGGCGATTACGCGCGGTGACGTGCAGCGCCGCATCGCGTCGCTGCCCGAACAGTTCCGCGCGAACTACGTGACTCCTGACGGGCGCCAGCAACTCCTCGATCGCATGATCGAGGAAAAGGTCTGGATGGCGATGGCGGTGAAGAACGGCGTGCCGGCGCGCGAGCAGGTGCGCCAGCAACTCGAGCAGCAGCGGCGCGATGTCATCATCCGCACCTACCTCAACGAGGTGATGGCGGCGAATCCGGCCGTTTCGGATTCCGACGCCCACCTTTTCTACGAGGCGAACATCGCGGACTACCGCGTGCCCGCGACCGTGACGCTGCGCCACATCCAGTTCAAGAAGGAGTCCGATGCGAAGCGTGTGCTGCCCTCGGCGAAGCAGGCGAACGCGAAGTGGGACGACCTGGTGAAACGCTGGTCAACCGACTCGCTGACACGAGCGAGCGGTGGCAGCCTCGGCACCGTCACCCGGGAAGGTCAGTTTGCCTCGATCGGCCCCCAGCCAGCGCTCGCCGAGGAAGCCATGAAGCTCGAGGCGGGCCAGGTGGCGGGGCCGTTCAAGACCGACCGGGGATGGCATATCCTCAAGGTCGAGTCGGTGAAGACCGAGAGCACACGGCCGTTCGAGCAGGTGAAGCAGGTGATCGAGCGCCAGCTCAATTCACAACGCACCCAGGACTACTACAAGTCGCAACTCGAAGGCGCGCGGCGATCGCTCGGCGTAAAGCCGGACTCGGCCGCGATCCGTGGCTTCGTGTCGCAGAAGAAGACCGCGCGCGAGCAGTTCAACGAGGCCCAGGCGCTGTCGAGCCCGCAGGCGCGCATCGAAGCCTATGCGCAGCTGCTGCGTGACTACCCCATCAGCGAGGTGAGCCCGCAGGCGCAGTTCATGATCGGGTTCATCAATTCCGAGGAGCTCAAAGATCACGACGCGGCCGAGAAGGCGTTCCGCGAGCTGTTGCAGCGCTGGCCGAAGGCTGAGCTCGCCGCATCGGCGCAGTGGATGATCGAGCACATGCGCAGCGAAGAGGCGCCGGCGTTCATCAATCTCGACTCAGACAGCGCCGTCGCGGTTCCCAAGGCAGGCAATGCGGCGCGTCCCGTGCGCGGGGGCGCCTCGAAATCGAAGGGTTCGGCCGGCAAGGGAACGTCGAGCACGCCGTGAGCATCCTCGAAGTTCGGGTCCAGGGCATGATCCTCGAGCCCAAGACGCAGCAGAACATCGTGATTCTGCGTGAACTCGACGGCGAGCGCATCCTGCCGATCTGGATTGGGCCCGGCGAGGCGCAGGCGATCAGGCGCATCCTGTCCGAAGAATCGTTTCCGCGACCGCTCACCCACGATCTGCTGTTCCTCGTGGTCGAGGGACTCAAGGCTCGGGTCTCGCGCATCGTGATCTCCAATCTGCAGGAGAACACGTTCTTCGCGAGCATCATCATCGAGCGTGACGGCCAGGTGCTGTCGATCGACGCACGCCCGTCCGATTCGATCGCGCTCGCGCTGCGCTCCAAGGCGCCGATCTTCGCGAACGAATCCCTGCTGCGGCCGCCGCCGCGTGAGGAGCCGGAGGGCGAGGGCGTGGAGGAGGGCGAGGAATCCGAGGAGTCGGACCAGGCAGACGAGCCCAAGCGCGAGCTCACCGACGAAGAAAAGGCCGAACAGTTGCGCCGCTTTCTCGAAAAACTCAACCCCGAAGATTTCGGAAAATTCCAGCTGTGATCAATCGTCGCGCCGGGCCCGCGGCCGCCCGCGGTGCGCTCGTGGCGATGTGCGTGCTATTCGTGCTCGAAGCGCTCGTCGTGCCGCACGCGGCGCGGGCTGAACTTCCGGTGGCGCTCGCCAATGCCGACGGCTGGGCTGCCCAACCGCCGGGGCGCGAACGCGACCGCATTCTCCAGCGCTGGGCGGCCCAGGCCGCGCTCGCGGATCTCATGTACGTGCTGCGCCGCGAACCCTTGGAGCTCGGCTCGGTCGAGGCGATGCTCGTCGAACGCGCGTTCGCGCTGGCACCTGCCGGGCGCGAAGCGCTGCGTGCGCGGCTCGCCGCGCGCCTCATGCCGTTCGAAACGCCGCGCCTGCGCAAGCGCATGGGTCCGTTCGCACCGGTGCTGGGGCGCCTCGCGCCCGGCGAGCGCGCGTCGGCGTTCCGCGTCGGATTGCTGATCCCCGAGGGCGGATCGTACGCCGACTTCGCGCAGGCGGCGCGCGCGGGACTCGAAGCCGCCCTCGCCCCGGTCGGGAGCGCGCTGCCGGCCGAGATCGCGGCGTGGAACACCGGTGAGGATGATCCCGGGCGCGCGGGTGCGGCACTCGATTCCGCCGCGCGCCGCTGCGGTGTGCTCGTCGGCGAGCTGCTCAGCGCCCCGACGTTGTTGCTCGCCTCGGGTGCGCGTGTCTGGGGTACGGCGCTCGTGTCGCCGACGGCGACCGACGAAGCGATCGGAGTCGTCGGGCCGCGCGTCTACCAGATCGGGCCCTCGGGGTACGAACGCGGCGAGCGCCTCGCGCGCGCGGTGCCGCTCGCCGGGCGCCGCGTCGGCATGCTGACGTCCGCCGCCCTGGTCACGCCGTTCGCACGCGGCTTCGCCGAGACGGCGCACAGCAGTGGCGCCGAGATCGTGATGCAGACGACCTACGCTGCGGGTGCGACGTTCCGGGCCGAGGTGCGCGAACTCGTGGCGAAAAAGGTCGACGTGCTGTTCTGGGACGGCGAGCCGCGCGAGGCGGCGGCGTTGCTCAAGCTGCTCGCCCGCGAGGGTGTGTCGATGCGTATCTGCGGCGGCCAGTCGCTCGCACCCGAGCAGCATCATGCGGAAACCCACTTCCTGCTCGAGGGCGTGGTGTACGTCGGCGACGAATGGGTGCTGCCGGCCGAGCTGCGTGCCACGCTCGAGCGCGAGAGCCTCGAGCGCACCGGGAATCCCGTGGGTCCCGTGTTCGTGCGCGGATGGCTCGCCGGCAACGCGATCCGCGCGGCACTCGACGCGGGTGCGCTGTGTCCCGAAGAGATCGCCACCGAGCTCGATCGCCGTCGCATGCGCGGCGGATTCTTGGAGGCGCATGGCTTTCTGGCGCCGGGAGTGTCCGGGTTGGTCCTGCCGGTCTTCACGATCTCGCGCGGCAAGGCGATCGCTGCCGGCGAATGACGCCGGACTATTCGAGGCGGAACGAAAACCGAAACATCGCGTAAACGCGCTGCACACGGCCATTCACGCTGTAGGGCCGGAACCGGCACTTCCACACCGCCTCTTCAGCGGCGCGTTCGAGCAGATGGTTTTCGCTCTGCCCCATCACCTCGACGCTCATCACATCGCCCAGTGTGTCGATCAGCGCCATCACCGCGACCTTGCCCTCGATGCCGCGCTCGCGGGCGTCCATCGGGTACTCGGGCTTCACCAGACGCTCGATGACGAGGTCCTCGGAACGCACCAGTGCCACGTTCATGATCCGGGCGCGCGCGCGTGCGAGGCGGTCCGTCTCGGCGTCGCCCTGTTCGTCGCGCGGCGAGCGGAACTCAGGTTTTGCGTTGGGATGCGGCTTACCCGGGTGAACGTGGCTGCCGCCGCGGCGCGAGGCGGGGATGTACTGCGCTTGGAGCCCGGGATTGGTCGTGACCATCCCCAGGGTCTTGAGCTCGATGTGGCGCACGTATTGCTCGCCTCCCTCAAACCCCCAGCGCAGGATCGGAATGTCGTGCACGAACGCTGGTGTCGAGGGCGAATGGATGAGCCAGTAAAGCCCAAACAGCCCGGCCAGAACGGTGGCGCCGACGCCCACGATGAACCCCGAGACCCGGCGTTCGAACCGGGTACGTTCGAGAAAGTAGGCATCGATCCCATGGAGCATTGGCGGCCGCCTCCGCAGCTGGCTGCTCACGCCCCCGCCCGTGCGGGGGCACGGTCAGGGCTTAAGGAGGCCCGGTCAACGCGGTTCCACGATCCGAGTCTAGCAGAACCCGGCGCACCCGAACGCGCCGGTCATCGACCGCGGCCTCGAGCGGCCCAGGTTCGGTGCGCACGAATCGCGCGACGCCGCGGTCGTTCGTTTCGATGAGCAGCGCGCCACCGAGCCGCACCGCGGCACCCGCCACCGCTCGCCCCGTGGCGTCGCGTACCGACACCGCCCCGGGTGCGAGCAGTCGGTCCTCGCTGGCCGCCTCGTCGATGCGCGCGAGCGAGGCGTAGAGTGACGGACACGAAGTCTGCTGCAGCGGGTACTGCGCGTCCTCTGCGATGTGCGGGGCCGCAAGGCCAAGCCGTAAGCACTCGGCGGCAAGGCCCTTCGCCCACGCGCTGCCCGCCGCACTCGAGAAGTAGTGGCCGATGCGCGCCGGCTCCGCCCGGTGTCCGATGCGCAGGAAGCGCTCGGCGCGGAACGCCTCGCTGATCTGAACGCGTTCCAGTTCGGCGAGTGCGGCGTCGCCGTCGCGCGTCAGCCGCACCTCGGCGCCAGACGCCGCGAGCAGCGCGGCGAGGGCGCGTGCGACTTCGAGGTTGAGGTTGGCGGCGCGCGTGCCGCCTGGCCCAAGCCCGCCCGACTGATCGCCGCCGCCGTCCGGGTCGAGCACGATGCGCCGGCCCTGGAGCGCGCCGCCGGCGATCGCGGTGAACGCAGGAGTGCCATCACGCGCCCAGCGCCGGAATCCGGGAAGCTCGGGGACGCGCGGTGTGCCGGTCGCATCACGCTCGAGTGCGGCGAAGCCGTCGCGATTGAGCCACTGCAGCACCGGCCAGGGCTCACGCGTGCCGGGAACATCGGTGAGGGCACTGTCCTGCGGCATGCGGCGCAGGAATCCCGTCCATGCATCCCCGCCTCGCGCCGCCGAGGTCGCGACTCGACCGGAGCGGGTCGAGTCGCCGGAAAGCTCCGCACTCGCTGCGAGGTTGATGCCGTGGACGAGGTCCAAGTAGGCCCACGCAACCCCATCTCGCGTGCAGGTCTCGAATTCCTGCAAGATTCTCACCGGCCGGGCCGCATCGCCCCGCGCGGGACGTGGCTGTGTGATGCGCGTCGAATCCCGATTCCACGCCTGGACTGTGACGCACAGTCTTTCAGGGTCGGGCAGGAGTGCTGAATCCAGAGCCGTGACGCGGATTCCGATCGTGCCTCCGTGGTCGGGCACGGTTCGTGGCCGAGTCTCGAGCACCAGTTTCCATCCGTCTCGCCGCCGGACTTCGAACGCGATCGTCCGCTCGCGCGCCGAACCGACACCGGTGCGGCGCACGCGGATCGATACATGGTGCCGGCCCTGCGGCAGCGGTGAGGCAGGTCGCCACACGATCGCATCGCCGGTCCTTACGATGGGCACGACGGCATCGTTCACGCGCATCTGGGCCGCGTCGAACTCGCCTGCGACGCGCGCGCGCACTTCGAGCGGACCGGCGAACGACGTGTCGGCGCGCCCGGAATCGGGATCCCATGCTGTGAACTCGGCGATCCTGGGCAGCGGCCGCGCGAAGTAGCGTGCGATGCCGAGATAGAGCGCCTGCGCTTCGAGCGCCTGCTTCTGCGGCAGGCGCAGTCGCTCTTCGACCGGGGGATAGGTGAGATAGCTGGTTTCGGTCAGGATCGCGGGTGCTGCACTGTTGCGGATTACGAAGTAGTTCCCCGGCACGACCTTGTGCTCCGCGATGCCGACGTTACGCACCAGTGCGCGATGCACGTCCTGCGCGACATCGAGCGAGGGGCCCTCGTCGCCGAGTTTGTAATAGGTCTGGGTCTCATTCACGTCGTGCCGGCCCGAGGCATCGGCATTGTGGTGGATCGAGATGAACAGATCCGACTCGAAGGCGTTCGCCATCCGCACGCGCTCAGAGAGATCGGCGCGCAGTGCGCTGTCCGACGGCGTGAGAAAGTCGCGATCGGTGTCGCGCGTGAGCAGCACCTGGGCCCCGGCCTCAAGGAGCAGGTCGCGCAGCGCGAGTGCGACGCCGAGATTGACGCTGGCCTCGGTGAGACCGCGCACGCCGAGCGAGCCGGGGAAGTACCCTCCGTGCCCGGGATCGAGCACGATGCGCCGGCCGCGCAGGCCCTTAGGATCGACCGAGTCGATGGCGTCCCTGAGCCGGTCGTAGCCGGGTGCAGGGCGCGGGGGGCGATGGCCGGCGCAGCCCAGGGCGAGGACGGCACACGCCACTACTCCGATGGCGACTGCGATTCGAGCGTTCCTACCGATGCGCATGGCGGGCACTCTAGCGCCCCGCATCGGCGCGGGCAACGCACGATGCTGGAATCATTTGGCTTGCCTCGCCGCGCGCGAGCATGCTACCTGTACGCGGCCTGTCCACGGACGATCGAACACACTTCGGGCTCTTGCGGTCCGCGCTTGCGCGCGGCACGCCATCGAATAATGCACGAGGAGGCGGACATGAAGACACGCGCGCTACCGCTCGTCGGGATCGTCACCCTCGCACTCGCGATGTTCGTCGCGGCGTGCGCCCAGAAGTCCGGCGGAACACCGGAGCTGGTCGTCGGTGTCTACGGGTCGCTCACCGGCAACGATGCCGACTTCGGGCAATCGACGAAGAAAGGGGTCGAGCTGGCGCTCGACGAGCTGGCTGCGAACCATCAAGGCATGATCGGCGGGATGAAGGTGCGCACCGTGGTCGAGGACGACCAGGGCCGGCCCGAGGAAGCGGCGACCGTGGTGCAAAAGCTGCTCACCCAGGACAACGCATGCGCAGTGATCGGCGAGGTCGCATCGAGTCGCAGCCTCGCGGCCGCACCCAAGTGCCAGGAGGCGGGGGTTCCGATGATCACGCCGTCCTCGACCAACCCCAAGGTCACCCAGGTCGGCGACTTCATCTTCCGCATGTGCTTCATCGATCCGTTCCAGGGCACGGTCATGGCGAAATTCACAGCCCTCGATCTCAAGCTCCAGCGGGTCGCGGTCTTGAAGGACGTGAAGAACGAGTACAGCGTTGGCCTGTCGCAGTTCTTCACGCAGGCGTTCGTGCAGCTCGGGGGACAGGTCGTGGTCGAGCAGGCGTACAGCGCGGGCGACCAGGACTTCCGCGCCCAGCTCACCGCGATCAAGGCGAAAAAACCGCAGGCGATCTATCTGCCGGGCTACTACACCGAGGCCGGCCTGATCGCGCGCCAGGCGCGCGAGCTGGGCATCACGGTGCCGATTCTCGGAGGCGACGGATGGGAGAGCGATCAACTCATCGGCATTGGCGGCGAGGCGCTCGAAGGCTGCTATTACTCGAACCACTTCGCGGTCGATAATCCCGACTCGACGCTCCAGGGCTTCCTCGCTCGCTTCAAAGCCAAGTTCGGCGCCGAGCCGAACGCGATCAGCGGTCTCGCCTACGATGCGGCGAATGTGCTGTTCGGCAGCATGGAGCAGCTCCACGCGCAGGATCCGAACGCATTCGCAGCGCTTGGCTCGAACAAGGCCGGCACGTCGGAGCGCAAGGAGGCATGCCGCAAGATCAGAGACCTGATCGCCGCGACCAAGGGCTATGTCGGAGTGACCGGCACCATCACGCTCGACGAAAACCGCAACGCTTCGAAGCCGGCGGTCGTGCTCGAGATCAAGGGCGGCAAGAAGGTCTACAACACGATGATCGCTCCGTGAGTGGGTGCAAGCGGGGCCGGGCACGTGCATGAGTGAGTTCCTGCAGCAAT
>Ga0315273_10003810_pt1 | contig 18256 bp, 14 predicted proteins | sample YL17G02_0_MG_FD_205753 | JGI IMG/M metagenome (GOLD analysis project Ga0315273, IMG submission 205753) | Sediment microbial communities from Yellowstone Lake, YNP, Wyoming, USA - YL17G02_0 | ecosystem: Environmental > Aquatic > Freshwater > Lake > Sediment | place: USA: Wyoming | collected...
AGGCACGGTATCACCGCGACCTCGCAAGTGAGGTAGCCAGCCACTTCATCCAATCTCGAAGCGCGGAAGCCAATAACCCACGAGATGGTCTATTGCTCTCATAGTCGCGCTTGCGCGCGGTGGCTGGATCTTCCGGTCGACCCGAGCACGGGCCGACCGGAAGATCCAGCGCTTCAGGAATCTCCAGCGCGTTTGGCCCCCGCAGCGCCAAATTCGTGGATTCCTTCGGTGGAAAGCACCCTCTGGCGGTGGTGCTGTTTCTATTGTATGAGGCGCCGTTTCACGTAGCCGTACTCGAACCGTCCGCTATGCGCGGACGACCTTTGGAGCCTTCATGCGCCAAGAACGACTCGAGATCTCTTCCTTCGGCATGCTCGCACCGCGACGCACCGTAGTACGTCTGCTCGGCCTTCTCCTCCCGTTTCTGGCGGTGCCCGCCGCCACGGCGAGCGAGGCGGAGCTGGTCATTCCCGACCTCGGGTCAGTCGCGTTCCTCGGCCTTTCGGGCCGGACCTTGTTGTTTGGCGGGATCGGCGTCTGCCTCCTCGGACTCGCCTTCGGCCTGGTGATCTACCGCCAGCTCCAAGCCCTCCCCGTCCACCGCTCGATGCTGGAGATCTCGGAGCTGATTTATGAGACCTGCAAGACCTACCTGCTGACCCAGGGCAAGTTCATCCTCCTCCTCTGGGCATTCATCGCCGTCATCATGGTCATCTACTTTGGTTGGCTTCGCCACTTCGCGCCGAACCGCGTTCTGCTGATCATCTTCTTCTCTCTCGTCGGCATCGGCGGCTCGTACGGCGTTGCCTGGTTCGGGATCCGCATCAACACCTTCGCCAACTCCCGTACGGCCTTCGCCGCGCTCACCGGCAAACCGTTTCCGACCTACGCGATTCCACTGAAGGCCGGAATGTCGATCGGCATGCTGCTGATCTCGACGGAGCTCGTGATCATGCTGTCGATCCTCCTCTTCGTGCCCGGCGACTACGCGGGACCGTGCTTCATCGGCTTCGCGATCGGCGAATCGCTCGGCGCGGCCGCCCTTCGCATCGCCGGAGGCATCTTCACGAAGATCGCGGACATCGGCTCGGACCTGATGAAGATCGTCTTCAACATCAAGGAGGATGACGCGCGAAACCCCGGGGTCATCGCGGATTGCACGGGGGACAACGCCGGTGACTCGGTCGGGCCGACGGCCGACGGCTTCGAGACCTACGGCGTGACCGGTGTGGCGCTGATCACGTTCATCCTCCTCGCCGTGAAGAGTCCGACCGTGCAGGTGCAGCTCCTCGTGTGGATCTTCGTCATGCGCATCCTGATGATCGCGACGTCGGCGGGTTCTTACTTCTTGAACGAGTCGCTCGCCTTCTCACGCTACGCCGACGCCGATTCCATGAATTTCGAGGCGCCGCTCACCACGCTCGTTTGGCTCACCTCGATCGTGTCGGTGGGGGTGACCTACGTGATCTCGAGGCTCCTGATCCCGGATCTCGGGGGAGACACGACTCTCTGGTGGAAACTTTCGACCATCATCACGTGCGGGACGCTGGCCGGCGCCATCATCCCCGAGCTGGTCAAGGTCTTCACCTCGATGGACTCCGCCCACGTGAAGGAAATCGTCATCGCCTCGCGCGAGGGCGGAGCTTCGCTCAACATCCTCGCGGGCTTCATCGCCGGCAACTTTTCGGCGTACTGGATGGGTCTGGTGATCGTTTCCCTCATGGGGGCCGCCTACGGCATGAGTACGCTCGGCCTCGGCCAGCTGATGATCGCGCCCGCGATCTTCGCCTTTGGCCTGGTCGCGTTCGGCTTCCTCGGCATGGGTCCGGTCACGATCGCCGTCGACTCCTACGGGCCGGTTACCGACAACGCACAATCGGTGTTCGAACTCTCGACGATTGAATCTCAGCCCGGGATCGTCGAGGAGATCCGCAAGGAGTTCGGCTTCCGCCCCAATTTCGAGGTCGCCAAGCACCACCTCGAAGCCAACGACGGGGCCGGGAACACGTTCAAGGCGACCGCCAAGCCCGTGCTCATCGGCACGGCGGTGGTCGGGGCGACCACCATGATCTTTTCGATCATCATGCTGCTCACCAACGGCTTGACGGTCGACGTCGAAAAGCTTTCGATCCTGCATTCGGAGTTTCTGCTCGGTCTCATCATGGGCGGCGCGGTGATCTACTGGTTCACCGGCGCGGCGACGCAAGCGGTTGCGACCGGCGCGTACCGCGCCGTCGAATTCATCAAGCAGAACATCAAGCTCGATACCGGCGCCACGAAAGCGTCGGTCGAAGACTCGAAGCGGGTCGTCGAGATCTGCACGCAGTACGCCCAGAAGGGCATGTTCAACATCTTTCTGACGGTATTCTTCTCGACGCTCGCGTTCGCCTGCTTCGAGCCCTATTTCTTCATCGGCTACCTGATCTCGATCGCTCTCTTCGGCCTCTTCCAGGCGATCTTCATGGCCAACGCCGGCGGGGCTTGGGACAATGCGAAGAAGATCGTCGAGGTCGAGCTCAAGCAGAAGGGCACCCCCCTCCACGCGGCCTGCGTCGTCGGCGACACGGTGGGCGATCCGTTCAAGGATACCTCGTCGGTCGCCATGAATCCGGTCATCAAGTTCACGACTCTCTTCGGGCTGTTGGCCGTCGAGCTCGCGGTCGAAATGACGCGTAACGGTCATCGGGCGATGACTCTGGTTCTGTCCGCCGTGTTCTTGGCGGCCGCTCTCGTGTTCGTCTGGAGATCGTTCTACCGGATGAGGATCGGGGACGTGGCGAGCCGGGTAGGCGCCGGGGTGGCGCCCGAGAGCCCCACCGCCCCAGCCCGGTAGGGTCGCGAGCCGTAGGGAACCCTTCGCCGGAGAGGGATCACGCGTTCGTTTACGATCGAGCCGCGCCCGGGTCGACCGCAAACGAACGCCACCGCGCGCAGCGCGGAAGCTTCGATTCCCCGCCGCCGGGCTATTGCGTTCCGCGCTGCGCGCGGTGGGTGCATTGTCCGGTCGACCCGAATGCGGCTCGACCGGACAATGCACCGCTGTGGGCACGACCACCAAACGTAAGGAAGCGTTGGACGCTAGCCGGAAGGAACGCGAGAACCGCCCTCAGGCGGTCTTGGCTGCCGCGCTCGAGGGCGCCCCGCGATTGGCGAGCGTTTGATAGCTCAGGCCTGAGAAGGCGCCGGCCTCGCGGGCCATCGCCGCAAAGACCTCTTCCGCGCTCCCCCACTCCGTCGAGTCCCCGAGGCCGGCGAGTAGCGAGGTGAGCAGCCTCCAACCTTCCATCGCGTCGCCCGGTGGTGGAAACGCTTGCCAGACGCGCTGCACACGCCCGGCGTGGTTGGTGAACGTACCGTCGGTCTCCGCGAACGAGCTAGTCGGCATCACGACGTCTGCGTAGAGCGATGTCTCGCTTCTGCGTAGATCGATCAACACGAGGAATTCGAGAGCCTCGAGCGCGGCCTCGACCTGTTCACGGCCGAGCTCCGCGACGAGATCCGCGCCGAATACGACGAGAGCCTTGATCGTCCCGCGGCGCGCCGCTTCGAGAATGCGTTCGACGGCGTCGGGCGTGGTCGGAATCCCCAAGGCTTCGAGCCCCTTACGGTTCGGGTTCTTGTCCCTCTTGATCAGCAGATCGTCGCCGTAGGCGTCCGGCGGCGACCAGGCATGTCCGGCGATCGATCGGCTGTCCTCGCCAGCGCTCGGAGGATGCTGGAGCAGCCGGCGAAAGAGGAATGCCTCTTCGTTGGTCGCGAACGCCGATAGGATCCCGGCGATCGCGCCGTCGCCGCCGGCCTCACGGATCCCCTTTAGGCGCGTGCATACCGTATCCACCGCCTGCTTCCACGCAAGCGGCCGGAGCTCGTCGCCCTGGCGCACCTGCGGTCCGGTCGACCGGTTCTCGCCTTGGATCAGCCGATACCCCATCCGCCCCGCATCACACATCCAGTAGTCGTTCACCTCGGCGTTGTAACGCGGCCGGAAGCGGAAGATCCGGCCCTGGCGATGATAAATCTCGATGTTGCAGCCATTGGCGCAAAATGCGCAGACCGATTCGGTCTTCTTCAGGTACCAGACGCGCGCCTTGAAGCGAAAATCCTTGCTGGTGAGCGCACCCACCGGGCAGATGTCGACGACGTTCGCGGAATAGGGATTGTCGAGTCGCTTCCCCGGTGCCAGATCGATGTAGGCGCGGTCACCGCGCTCGAACACGCCGAGCTCGCTGGTCTTCGGAATCTCATCGAGGAAGCGCGTACAGCGCAGACACAGGATGCAACGCTCTTGATCCAAGACTACTTGCGGCCCTAGGTCGACGACTTTGCGCTTGCGGACCTTCTCCTCGACCGGAAAGCGCGAGGACTTCTTGTCGAAGTCCATGTAGTAGTCCTGGAGCTTGCACTCACCCGCTTGATCGCAGATCGGACAGTCGATCGGGTGGTTGATGAGCAGGAATTCGAGCACCGACTGTTGCGCCCTCTTCACGCGCTCGTTCTGCGTGTTCACGACCATCCCGTCGGTGACGCGCGTGTTGCAGGCGATCTGCAGCTTCGGCACCTTGTCGATCTCGACGAGACACATGCGGCAGTTGCCGGCGATCGTCAGACCGGGATGCCAGCAGTAGTGCGGAATCTCGATGCCAAGCCGCTCCGCGGCGCGGATCAGGGTGAGACCGTCTTCGAACAAGGCCTCTCGGCCGTCGATCGTGACTTTCGGCATGGGCTCAGTGGCCGGCGGCCGCGGCGCGCCGCGCCTCGCCGAGCGGGCGGAAGGGACAGCGGCCGAGCCGCACGTGCTCCACGAACTCGTCGCGGAACTTGGAGACGAACGATTTCACCGGCATCGCGGCCGCGTCGGCGAGAACGCAGACCGTGTTGCCCATCATGTTGTCGGAGATGTCGACGAGCAGCTGCAAGTCCGCTTCGCGCCCGGTCCCCGCCTCGAGGCGGCGGAGAACCTTGTGGAGCCAGCCGGTACCCTCGCGGCAGGGCGTGCACTGGCCGCACGACTCGTGGTGATAGAAGCGGCTGATCACCTCGAGCGCGCGCACCATGCACGTGCTGTCGTCCATGACGATGATCCCCGCCGAGCCGAGCAGCGACCCCGCCTTGGCGACGGAATCGAAGTCCATCGGCACGTCGATCTCGTTCGCCGTGAAGATCGGCACCGAGGAGCCCCCGGGAATCACCGCCTTCAGCTTGCGGCCGCCCGGGATGCCGCCGCAGTGCGTGTAGAGAATCTCACGCAGCGGAGTACCCATCGGCAGCTCGTAGATCCCGGGTCGCTCGACGTGACCGCTCACGCAGTAGAGCTTCGGCCCGGGTCCCTTCTCCGGCCCGATCGACTTGAACCAGGCAGGCCCGCGGCTGACGATGTGCGGCACGCAGGCGAGGGTTTCGACGTTGTTGACGATCGTCGGCGAGCCGAAGATGCCATAGGTCGCCGGGAAGGGCGGCTTCACGCGCGGGTAGGCGCGCTTGCCTTCGATGGACTCGATGAGGCCGGTCTCTTCGCCGCAGATGTAGGCGCCTGCGCCACGATGCACGACGACGTCGAGGTCGAGCCCGCTGCCGAAGACGTTCTTGCCGAGGTAGCCCTTCGCGCGCGCCTCCTCGATCGCCCGGTTGAGCACCTTGGCGCCGAAGAAGAATTCGCCGCGGATGTAGATGAATGCCTTGTGGCAGCCGATCGCGTAGCTCGTGATGATGATCCCCTCGAGCAGCTGGTGCGGGTCGAACTCGATGATTTCGCGATCCTTGAAGGTACCGGGCTCGCTCTCGTCGGCATTGACGCAGAGATAGACCGGCTTCTCGGTCTGCTTGGGAAGAAAGCTCCACTTGAGGCCGGTCGGGAAGCCGGCGCCGCCGCGACCGCGCAGCCCCGAGCTCTTCACCATCTCCACGAGCTCGCCGGGCTGGAAGTCGCGAAGCGCCTTGCGCGTGGCCTCGTAGCCGCCGTGCCGCTCGTAGACTTCGATCGTGTGGTAGTCCGGGATCCCCCGGTGACGCAGCAGTACCCGCTCGCTCATGGAAATTCCGGGAGAAGGCCCCGAGCTCAGATCAGATCCGGCTCCACCACCTCGCGCCGAAATGCCCGCTGCCGTTCATTCTGCATCTTCTTCTGCAGCATCATCAAGCCATCGAGCACCGCCTCCGGCCGCGGCGGACAGCCGGGTACGTACACGTCGACCGGAATCACGCGGTCGATGCCCGGCAACGTCGTGTAGTTGTCGTAGAAGCCGCCGCTCGAGGCACACGCGCCGAAGGACATGACCCACTTCGGCTCCGCCATCTGGTCGTACACGCGGCGGAGAATCGGCGCCTGGCGGATGGTGACCGTGCCGATGACGATCAGCAGGTCGGCTTGGCGCGGAGTGAAGCGCGGCAGCGCGGCTCCGAAGCGATCGATGTCATAGGGTGCCATCGACAGCGACATGAACTCCATGGCGCAGCAAGCGGTCGCGAACGGATACGGAAAGATCGAGTACTTGCGAGCCCAGCCGATCGCCTTCTCCACCTGCGTGACGATCACGCTGTCGCTGAGCAGTGCTTCGGGCCCGGCCGTGTAGTTGGCCGATCCAATTCGTTCCGTCACGTCGCGCTGACCTCCAATGGGCGCTATAGCCGTTCGATTTCGGAGCGTCAATCAAGGGGGACGTGGCAACATCGTCAACCGTTTTTCTCGACGCTGACTCGCCGGAAAGGCAGACGATGTTGCCAACGTCCCCGCCCTCCGCCTATGCTCCGGCGATGGAAATCTTCCAGCGGGTCGCGGACGCGTTTCAGTTCAGCGCCGAGAAAATGAAGAAGAACGCCCTCTTCGCGAGCGACCGATTCTTCTGCGACGTCTACACGTTCGAGCCGGGTCAGAACCAGACCGGCCATCGTCACGCGGGCTCGGACAAGATCTACTACGTCCTCGAAGGTGTGGGCGATTTCCGCGTCGACGCCGAATCGCGGAGGCTCGAGGCGGGAGCCGTCGTGTTCTGTCCCGCCGGCTCGGAGCACGCGGTCGCCAACCCAGGTCCCGGACGGCTCGCGCTTCTCGTGTTCATGGCGCCACCGCCCAAGTGAGCCCCACGATCACAAGCGAATCGGAGAGAGTGCGCCTAGCCAATCTCGCCTTCTATCGTGCCTTCGAAAGCCTCGATGTCGCGAAGATGCAGGAGATCTGGCTGCATTCGGCGCGCGTTCAGTGCACGCATCCGGGCTGGCTCCGCCTCGTCGGCTACGCGGCCGTGATGAACAGCTGGGAACGCATCTTCGAAGACACCTTCGAGATGTCCTTCGGCCTCACCGGAGTGGAGATCTCGGTCGTGGGTGACCTCGCCTGGGTGGTTTGCACCGAGAACATCACCAGCCGCACCTACGACGGTATCTCCCGCTCGCAGGTGGAAGCGACGAACCTCTTCGAGCATCACGGCGGCCAATGGCGCTTGGTGCACCACCACGGATCGCCCGTGGTGTCCGGACCAGGCTCCGAGGATCCGAGCCCGCATTTGCAGTAGCCCTGCGCCACCTGCCAGAATTCGCTGCAGCCCGTCCGGGACAGTCGCACGGGCTCTAACCGCATGCCTGCTTCCGAGCCGAAGACGATCGGTCGCTACAACGTGGAGCGCCTGCTCGGAGCCGGCGGTATGGGCGCGGTCTATCTCGCCGAAGATCCGCTTCTCAAGCGCCGCCTGGCGGTGAAGGTGGTCCAGGCGGGGTCCGCGCAACAGGACGTGCTGCTTCGATTTCGCCGCGAGGCCGAAATTTCCGCGCGCCTCAACCACCCGAACGTCATCACGATCTACGACGTCGGCGAGGACGCGACGGTCGGCCCGTTCATCGCCATGGAGTTCGTCGACGGATCGAGCCTCGCCGACCTGGTCCGCGACGGTTCGTTTCAGGGGCCCGAGGATCGTTTGCGGGCGCTGATCGCGGCGGCTCACGCCCTCGAGGCCGCGCATGCGGCAGCAATCGTTCACCGCGACATCAAGCCGGGTAACGTCATGGTCGGGCGCGACGGTCGCGTCAAGCTCATGGACTTCGGTATCGCTCGCGGCGAGGACGCGGCAACGCTCACGGCGACGGGCGCCGTGATCGGCACTCCGGCCTACATCGCCCCCGAGCAGCTGAAGGGAGCCGAGCCGTCTGTGTCGACCGACCGCTACGCCTTCTCGGTGCTGGCGTTCGAGGTCTTCACCGGAACGAAGCCGTACGCAGCGCCGAGCACCTCGACGCTGCTCTACAACATCGCGCACCAGCCGCCCGTGTTTCCCGCGGGCATCGCTCCGGCAATGAAGAAGGTGTTCGAGCGAGCGCTCGCCAAGGATCCCGCGGGCCGATTCCTGGACCTGCGAAGCTTTCTAGCGGCGATGATCGACACGAGCGTGACCGATCTCACGGCGCGCGCACGGCTTCTCGACGCCCTCGATCCCGGGGAGGCCCGCCATGGCCACGCGGGCCCCGAAGAGACGATCGCCATCGGAGCTCCCGCCGAGACTGCGATATCCGAGGGGATGAGCGGCGGGACGATGCTCCGGCTCGGCGCGGGCGGGATCGCTACGCTCGCGGCAGTGGGGCTGGGTCTCTACGTCTTTGGCCGAGGGCCGAATCGAGAGCTGCTTCACGTTCCGAGCGAAGCGCCACCCGCTGCCGAGTCGCCGGTAGCCCGCGCGGCGCCCTCGATGCCCGGAGCGCCGGCGGCTGACCTTTCCACCAAACCCGTGCTGCTCACGGCGGCGAGTCCCGAGCCTTCCCCGCCGGCTGCCCCACGCGCCGCCGTCGAGCCCGGGGAGCCGGCGGTGGCGAGCGTCGCGCTCGTCGCACCGGCGGTAGAGCCGGCTGGCGAGCCGCGACGGCTCGGCGGCGCCGACCTTCGCGAGGTCGTCCGCAGCGCGCTCCGCGATCATGGCATGAGGCACGTCGAGGTCCGTGTCGACGGCGACCGTCACGTCACGCTCGCGAACCTGAAGGATGCGAGCGAAGCCGAGCGGGCGCGCGCCGTCGCGGCGCAGACGACCGCCGAGGCGCTGCAAATCGACACGTCGATCGGCAGCGCAAGTGCCGCCCCGGTGGTGCCGAAGAAGAGCTCGCGGGCCCTCTCCGCGCTCGGGGATCGCCGGCCGGACGAACCCAAGGTTGCCCCCGCTCCCGCCTGGCAAATCCATCGCCAAGGCTCCGAAAAAACCGACTGAGAGGAAGGAACAATGCTGATGAAACGTTGGCTCTCGACTGTGGTCTGCGCCGCCCTGTGCTCGAGCTTGCTGGTTTCGTGCTCGTCGACGTCCTCCGAATCGAGGGATCAGCTGCTCGGTGGCCTCGGCGGCGCGGCGCTCGGCGCCGGGATCGGGGCGCTGGCGACCGGAGGAGACACCAAAGCCGTGCTCGCCGGTGCCGCCGCCGGAGCAGTGGCCGGCTGGGCGGCGGTCAAGCTCGTGCAGTACCACTCCGAGCAGACGCGCAGCGCCAAGGAGGAGACCAAGGCCCTCGGCTATCGGCCGTCGGAGGGAACCGTCGTCAAGATCCGCGGCGCCACGGCGCACCCGGAGCGTGTACGGCCCGGCGACACCGTGACTCTCGATGTGGACTACGCCGTTCTCGCTCCTGCGGGCAGCGGGACGGTGCCGGTCGAGGAGAAGTGGACACTCGAGAAGGACGGCGCGAAGCTGGCCTCGGTGCCGCCGAAGCGGGAGCAACGCTCGCCGGGTGGCTGGCATTCGCGGGCCGGGATCGATATTCCGAAGGACGCTCAAAAAGGAACCTACGTCGTGAAGAACCGCATCGAGGCCGGAGACAGTTACGACGAGCGGGTGGCGACCTTCACGATCCGCTAGCTCGGTAGGCTGCCTGCCCGGAGCCGGTTCGCGACCAGCGGGAGCGATCTCTGCCGCGGCCTCCTGCGATTCGAGCTCGGCGCGACGCCGCTCTGCAGCGTTCGTGTTGCTCCTGCTCGCGCTTGCCGACCATCCGGCATTCCCGCGCGACGAGATTGCCGAAGAGCGGCAGCGCGCTCGCATTGCCGCTTCCCGCATCGAGCTCGAGTGGCCGCTCGCGCCAACCGGGCCGGTCACGAGGTTCATCCGAGCCCTCGGCGTGCGGCTTGTGCGCGCAGCGGATCCCTCCCCGTTTCCCTGGCGCTTCACGGTGATCCGAGACCGCTCGGCGAACGCGTTCTCGATCGGCGCCGGGCGGATCTACGTCAACGAAGGAACCCCTTTCGTCTGCCGCAACGAGGCCGAGCTGGCGGCGATCCTCGCCCACGAAATGGGACACGAGCTCGCCGGGCATTTCCGTTCCGCTGGCCGTGGCGATTCGGCCTGGCCGTGGCTCGATGACCTCTTCGGAGCCCGCAGATCGAAGGAGTCCGACCTCGCGATCGGCTCGATCGAGCAACGGGTGGACCCGCAGAAGGAGCGCGAAGCCGACCGCATCTCGATTTCCATCCTCGCGCGCGCTGGCTACGACCCGCACGCCGCTCTCTCGGTCGCGGAACTCTTGAGCGGAGGCTCCGGGCCTCATGCCCCACATCTCGGCGGTGCCGAGCGGATTCGCGCGCTCGAGGAGCTACTCGCGGCGATACCGGTCGGCGGACGGCGGGATGGCGAGGAGTTTCGCCGCTTGAGGCGCGAGACCGCACCGGGGACGGAGTAGGCTACGGGCTGCGGGAAAAGACTCCGCGCCGCCTTTCCCGCAGCCCGTAGCCTGTAGCCTGTAGCCTCTCCCCGAATTGACCAAACGCAGCAAGAACGGCTACAAGGAGAGGTTAATCACTGACGGAGGCTCGATTCCCAATGTTCGTCCCGGCGACACAGCTCAGAGTTGGTACCGTGATCAAGTACCAGAACGATCTCTACCGGATGACACAGCTCACGCACATTACGCCCGGAAACTGGCGCGGCATGGTGCAGAGCAAGATGCGGAACCTCCGCACCGGCGTACAGACCGAAAATCGCTTCCGCTCGGAAGACAAGGTTGAGAAGGTCACTCTCGAACAGCATGAGATGGAGTTCCTCTACCAAGACGGCGACCTGTTCAATTTCATGAACACCGAGAACTACGAGCAGGTCGAGCTCTCGCGCGACGACCTCGGCGACGCCGTCGGCTATCTCATTCCGAACCTCAAGGTCTCGGTCGAGTTCTACGAGGGCAAGCCGATGGGAGTGGAGCTGCCGAAGACCGTGGATCTCAAGGTGACCGACGTGGCCCCGGGCATGAAGACCGCCACCGTCACCAACGTGCTGAAGCCCGCGACCACCGAGACCGGCCTCATCGTTCCCGTACCGAACTTCATCGAGACCGGGGTGGTGATTCGCGTCGATACCGAATCCGGCGCGTACCTGTCGCGGGCGAAGTAGCCCTCTTTCGCGTGGGTGCCCGCTCGTTGCGCGCCGACGGCGGGCGGGACTAGCTTACGGCCGAAGAGAGATCTCCGAGCCGCCGCTTGACCCCACTCCCCTACTCCGCCCGCCCCGGCGTCCTGCTCGCGGCGCTTTCCACCGTCAATCTCCTGAACTTCGTCGATCGGCAGATGCTCTACGCCGTCTTCCCCGCGATCAAAGAGGAGCTCGGCCTGCGCGATGCTCAGCTCGGGCTGGCGGCCTCGGCGTTCATCGTGGTCTACATGGTCGTCACTCCGGTCGCTGGAATCCTCGGCGATCGCCTACGGCGTCTTCCCGTCGTGGCAGCGAGCGTGGCGCTGTGGAGCGCGGCGACCCTCCTCAGTGGGGCGGCGCGGAGCTTTTCGGGGTTGCTCCTCGGTCGTGGTCTGGTCGGCGTCGGCGAGGCCTCGTATGCGCCGCTCTCCGTTGCCATGATCAGCGACGCGTTCCCCGAGTCGCGACGGGGATCGAGCCTCGCGGTGTTCAACCTGGCCGTGCCGGTCGGCAGCGCGCTCGGCTACGTTCTCGGCGGCCTCATCGCAGCGCATTTCGGCTGGCGCACCGCCTTCTACGTGGTGGGCGTTCCGGGGCTCGCGATGGGGGCGATGATGCTCGCCCTCGTCGAGCCGACACGCGGCGCGATGGACCACGACCCGAGCGCGTTCTCGCAGCGCTCGCTCAGCGGCTTGCTGGCCGATCCGGTCTACGCGGTGACGACCGCCGCCATGGCCGCGCTCACCTTCGTGCTCGGCGCGCTCGCCGCCTGGATGCCGACGTTCCTGGTTCGGCTTCACGGGCAGTCCATCGGCACCGCTGGCGCGACTTTCGGCATACTGACCGCGCTGACTGGGCTCGTCGGTACGATGCTCGGCGGCTGGATCGGAGACCGAGCGTTCCGACGACATCCGGCCGGTTACCTGTGGCTCTCCGGCTTCGGACTGTTGATGGCCGCGCCGGCGGCGGCCGTCGCCATCGTCGCCGAGCGTCCGGAGGTTTTCTGGAGCGCCACCGCGCTCGCCGAGGTGCTGGTGTTCCTCAACGTCGGCCCGTTGAATGCGGTGATCGTCGGTGTCGCCGCGCCGGCGATTCGTGCCACGGCCGTCGCCGTCAACATCCTGTGCCTTCATCTCTTCGGCGACGCGCTGTCGCCATGGGTCGTCGGTGCGCTGTCGGACCGCTTCGGGCTGCGCGCCGCGCTGGCGATCATGCCGCCGATGCTGCTGCTCTCCGGCGGACTCTGCCTGGCGGCGGGCCGATTCGTGACCCGGAACGGACGCCGGTGAGCCGCTCGTGGGCCGGTCGCCTACTCGGCGGCGAGGACGAGCAGCTTGCCGAGCCAAGGCACCACGGCGAGCAAGACGTAACCCACGGCCGTCCAGCGTAGGACCCACGCGCCGAGTGCGGGCGGTACGTTTCGGCGGATGAGCAAGAGCAGGCCGCATGCCTGAGCCTTGAACAGCATGAGCGCGGTTCCCGATCCGAGCGTCGCCATCGAGCCACTGAGGATCGGGTTTGCTTCCGCGAATCCGACCCGCAGCGCCTGGTAGGTCAGGAACCCGTCGGCGACTTGCAGCAGGACGTTGAGAGCGAAGAGCTCCTGCAGATCGATCTCGTTCGCCGACCCGTTCGCCGCCAGGCCGCCTCGCGCCGATGTCGGTTTTACGCCCCTCGCCGTCGCTTCCACGCCCGACCCGCTCGCACCGTTTGCGGAAAAACCTTGATCCATGGCGGTAGCGGCGTCAAGAAGGAACATACGCGCGCGCGGTAACCCCCTCAATCTCTACCCACGAACGCTCGAGATTCCGAGGCGCTGGATTCTCCGGCCGGCCCGTACCCGGGTCGACCGGAGAATCCAGCCGCCGCGCGCAAGCGCGAAGGCAATAGACCAACTCGCGGGTTACTGCCTTCCGCGCTCGGCACACCGGTTGCGGTCGGTTGTGATCGCCCCGAGTACGGGCCGATCATAACCGACCGCGCGCTCTGTCCTCCTCAAGGATTCGAGCCGAAGATTGAGGCCTCACCGCGCGCGAAAGACGATGGATCAGGCGATCGTGCCTTCTCCGCGAAATCCCTCGATCTCCGAGGCGCAGTAGCCGCACTCGCCGAGGATCTCGGCCGTGTGCTCACCGACGGCCGGGGCGCAACGTCGGATCGCCGGCGGCGTCTCGGAGAAATGCAGGAACGGGCCCGGCGTGTCGATTCGGCCCTTGGTGGGGTGGTCGAGCGTGCGAAGGTAGCCGTCGGCTCGTGTGTCCTCATCCCGTGCGATGTCTTCGTAGCTCCGCACCGGCGCCGCGAGCACGCCTTCGGCGCGCAGGCGTTCGACCCATTGCGAGACTTTGTCCCGCCGGAAGGCGGCCTCGAGAATATCGAGCAGTGCGCCGCGGTGCTTGAGGCGCCGGCCGACCGAGCAGAAGCGCTCCTCTGCTGCGAGCTCCGGTTGGCCGATGGCGCGACAGATGCCGTCCCACGAATCCCTCACCTCGGCCACGACGAATTCGCCGTCGCTCGCCGCGAAGCTCTGCCACAGCGTCTTGATCAGTGGATGCGAGCGGCCGCCGCGCGGCGGCACCGCGCCCGAAAGCAGATGGTGCTGCATCTCCCAGGCCTGCAGGCCGAGCAGGCCGCCGACCAGCGACACTTGCACGGCTTGTCCGCGGCCGGTTCGCTCTCGCGTGTAGAGAGCGGCCATCACGCCGAAGGCGAGGTTGATGCCGCCGAGTGCGTCGGCGATCGCGACGCCGACGGGCAACGCATCGCCGCCGGCAAGCCCGGTCACGCTCATGATGCCACTCTCCGCTTGCGCGATGAGGTCGACGCCCGTCGCATCCTTGCGCGACCCCTTCGGTCCGTAGGTCGACACGGCTGCGTAGATCATGCGCGGGTTGGCCGCCCGCACCGCCTCGTAGCCGAGGCCGAGCTTCTCCATGGCGCCGGGCTTCAGATTGTGGACGAGTACGTCCGCGCGAGAGATCAGGCGGCGCACGATCTCCAGCGCGTGCGGTTTGGCGAGGTCCAGGCACAAGCTTCGCTTGCCGCGGTTGTTGACCAAGAAGAAGCCGTTGACTCCGTCGATCTCGGCAAAGTTCGCGCGCGCCGGATCCCCTCCGGGGCGCTCAATCTTGATCACATCGGCGCCGAAGTCGGCGAGCAGGGCTGCGCCGTAGGGGCCCGCTTGGTACTGGGTGAAGTCGAGGACGCGGATGCCTTGGAGGAGGTCCATGATCGGCTACAGGCTACGGGAACGGCGCATTGGAGTCTTTCCCTGTAACCCTGTAGCCCGAAGCCCGTAGCCTCTTCAACGTAGCGTTGTCACCCCGCTGCCGAAAATCTTCTCGACCGCATCGAGCATCGCTTCGGAGGGCACCACTCGCAGGGTCTCGGGGAGCTCGATCACCGCTTCGCTTCGCCCGGGCACGATCACGTGCAGATACGCAGGGCACGAGCCACGGTGCTGGGCGAGGGTCTCGCGCAGGCGAACCAGCTGGTCCTCCGTCAGGTGATCCGCCGTCACCTGCAGGTGCACCTGCCGCACCGACAGCTCGCGAGCTTCGGCGAGCGGCCGGATCTCGTCGGCGATGATTTGACAGCGCTCGCGAACCGTCTCGCCCCCCTCCCCGCTCGCCTCCGCGTCGTCCCCCCGCCCGCCGACGGCTTCTTGTTTGTCGAGTGAGCCGCTCAGCAGCACGGGATCGTCGCCGTGTATCGCGGCTTCGAACTTGCGGTAGGTATCCGGCCAGGCGATCACCTCGGTCACGCCTTCCTTGTCCTCGAGCGAGAAGGTGGCGTAGCGATCGCCCTTCTTGCTGTTCTTGAGCTTCACGGTGTGGATGACGCCACCGAGCGTCACCCGCTCCTGGTTGGCGCGTGCAGCCAGAGTCCCCGTCGAGGCGTTGGCCAGGCGGCCGAGGTCGCGCTGGAACTTGTCGAGCGGATGGCCGGTGAGAAAGATACCGATCGCTTCCTTCTCCGCACGCAGCCGCTCCTTCTCGGACCACTCTGCGACGACCGGGATCGCCGGCGGCTCCGACATCGCCGCACCCGCCGCGGTTCCACCCCCGAAGAGGCTCCGCTGACTCGAGTTCGCCTCGCGCTCGACGCGCTCGGCCCAGCGCATCATGTCTTCGGCGCCAGCCAGCAACGCCGGCCGCGAGGTGCCGAGCGAGTCGAACGCGCCGCACCGGATGAGGCTCTCGACCACCCGCTTGTTGATGACCAGCCCGCGCACGCGCCGGCAGAAGTCGGCGAAGGAGGTGAACGGCGTCGTACGCGCCGCGAGGATCGTCTCGATCGCCTTCCCGCCGACGCCGCGCACGGCGCCGAGCCCGAAGCGAATGTCTCCCTCCGCCACCGTGAAATCTTCGCGGCTCTGATTGACGTCAGGAGGGAGGATACGGTTGCCGCGCTCGCGGCAGTCGGCGATGTTCTTGTAGGTCTTGTCGGTATCCCCCATCTCCATGGTGAGCAACGCCGCCATGAACTCTTGCGGGTAGTGTGCCTTCAGATACGCGGTCTGGTACGACACGAGCGCATAGGCAGCGGAGTGCGACTTGTTGAAGCCGTAGGCGGCGAAGGTCTCCATCTGGTCGAAAATCTCGCCGGCGAGCTCGGCGCGGAGGCCTTGCTTGGAGGCGCCGTCGAGGAAGCGCACGCGCTCGCGCGCCATCTCCTCAGCCTTCTTCTTGCCCATCGCCCGCCGCAGATTGTCGGCGTCGCCGAGCGTGTAGCCGGCGAGCACCTGGGCGATCTTCATCACCTGCTCCTGATAGACGATGACGCCGCAGGTCTCCTTCAGGATCGGCTCGAGCGCCGTGTGGAGGTAACGGATCGGCTCTTTGCCGCGCTTGCGCTTGATGAATTCCTCGACCATGCCCGAGTCGAGAGGTCCCGGACGGTAGAGCGCGAGCACGGCGATCAGGTCTTCGAAGCAGTTCGGGCGCAGATCGGTCAGGAGCTTCCGCATGCCCCCCGATTCCATCTGGAAGATGCCCACGGTGTCGCCGCGGCCGAGCTGCTCGTAGGTCTTCTTGTCGTCGAAGGCGAGGGTGGCAAGATCGAGCTCGACGCCGCACCCCTCACGCACGCGACGGACCGCGCTCTCGATCAGCGTCAGCGTCTTCAGTCCGAGAAAATCGAACTTGATGAGGCCGATGGCGTCGATCTCGTTGTAGGCGTACTGCGTGAGCAGCAACTGCTCGGGATCGACGAACAGTGGCACGTCCTCGACGAGCGGACGGTTGGAGATGACGATCCCGGAGGCATGCTTCGTCGTCTGGCGAAAGAGCCCTTCGAGCTTCAGCGCGTTGTCGAACAGCTCCTTCTCGCGAGGACCCGAGTCGCGCACTTCGCGTAGCCGCGGCTCCACCTCGAGCGCCTTCTCGAGGGGGTAGTCCTTGCCCTGCTTCGGCGCGGGGTAGAGCTTGGCGATGCGATCGGTCTCCGCGTAGTTGAAGTTGAGCACGCGGCCGACGTCCTTGATCGCTTGCTTGCCCTTGAGCGTGCCGAAAGCGACGATCTGCGCCACGCGGTCTTCGCCATACTTCTGTTTGACGTAGGCGATGACCTCGTCCCGCCGGAGGAAGCAGAAGTCGACGTCGATATCGGGCATGGACTTGCGCTCGGGATTGAGGAAGCGCTCGAAGAGAAGCCCGTAGGGGATCGGATCGATGTTGGTGATGCCGAGCGAGTACGCCACCAGGCTGCCGGCGCCGGACCCTCGGCCTGGACCCACCGGGATGCCGCGCCGCTTGGCCTCGCCGATGAAGTCCGCGACGATCAGGAAGTAGCCCGCGAAGCCCATCTTGCGGATGGTCGTGAGCTCGAACTCGAGCCGCTCGCGGTAGCTCTTCTCCTTCTCGGGTGTCCAGTCCGGACGTCCGGACTTCAGCGCGATGCGCTGCGCCAGGCCCTCGCGCGCCGAGGAGTCGAGATGCTCCTCGAGGCTCTCACCATGCGGCGTCTCGAAGACCGGGAACTGGTAACGACCGAAGCGGAGCTCCACGTTGCAGCGTTCGGCGATCGCCACGGTGTTGGCGACGGCTTCGGGCAGCGCGGCGAAGGCCGCCGTCATCTCCTCGGGGCTCTTGACGTAGAGCTCGTGGGTCCCGAGCTTCCAGGCCTTGGGATCGTCGCGCGTCTTCTTCGATTGGATGCACAGCAAGATCTCGTGCGCCTTGGCATCGTCGGCGGCGAGATAGTGGCAATCGTTGGTCGCCACCAGCGGCAGGCCGAGCTCGCGCGCGAGACGGACGAGCTCGGTGTTGGCCCGGTCCTGCGCGGCGAGCTTGTTGTCCTGGATCTCGACGTAGTAGCGCCCGCCAAAGATCGACGCATAGTCTTCCATGACCTTCCGCGCGCGCTCGACGTTGTGCTCGGCGATCGAGGAGTTCACCTCGCTCGACAGACAGCCGGACAGGGCGAGGATGCCCTCGTTCAACTCACGGAGGAGCTGCTTGTCGATCCTCGGCTTGTAGTAGAAGCCTTCGGTGAAGCCCTTGGTGACGAGCCGGCAGAGATTCTTGTAGCCTTGCTCGTTCATGGCGAGCAGCGTCAGGTGATAGTTGCCGCCCGCCTCGTAGTCGTCGCTGCGGCCGATCCGGTCCGTCCGGCTCTTCGGGGCGACGTAGACCTCGCACCCGAGGATGGGCTTCACGCCGGCCTCGACGGCCTTCTTGTAGAACTCCACGGCGCCGAACATGTTCCCGTGGTCGGTCATGGCCACGGCCCGCATGCCGAGCTTCTTCACGTGCGGGATGAGCGCGGAGATCTTGTTGGCGCCGTCGAGCAGCGAGTACTGGGTGTGGAGGTGGAGGTGGACGAAGGACATGGAAGGCTACGGGCTACGGGCTACGGGCTACGGGAAAGGCACGATGAGTCTTTGCCTGTAGCCC
>Ga0315273_10003812_pt1 | contig 18254 bp, 19 predicted proteins | sample YL17G02_0_MG_FD_205753 | JGI IMG/M metagenome (GOLD analysis project Ga0315273, IMG submission 205753) | Sediment microbial communities from Yellowstone Lake, YNP, Wyoming, USA - YL17G02_0 | ecosystem: Environmental > Aquatic > Freshwater > Lake > Sediment | place: USA: Wyoming | collected...
ACCAGTATTCCCCTGGATACCTTGTGGCCCTTGGATACCCTGAACCCCCTGAGAGCCGGTTACTCCCTGAGGCCCCTGAGGTCCAATTGAGCCAAATCCTGTTTCACCTTGGGTACCAGTATCGCCAGTAGGACCAGTAGTTCCCTGCGTACCAGTATTACCTTGAGGTCCAACGCCCGTAACACCTTGCAGCCCTGTACCTCCAGGTGAGCCCGATCCCCCGAATCCGTCGCAACCAAGTTCCTGCTCATCGCATGGAACTTCCACATTATCTGCGTACCAAATAAAACCCCTGCGACGGTAATCTTGGAACAACTCCCTAGCCATCAGAACAAGATCACGATCGACCTCCGTAAAACTATTTTTTTCAATAAAGATTGATCGCTTTTGGGCGGAAATCAGCGGAAGACTAATAGCCAAAGGCTTCTTAGTTAAATTGTAGACTTTAACCGTAAATTTTAAGGGAGGAATAATTTGTGTCGGCATTATCAGCGCCCTCTTTATAAATCAAAAAGTTCTTTTTCGATCAAAATGAGAGCTTTTTGATTACATTGGGCTTGTGCCTCCGAAAGTCCGTGAATCCCCGAACCCCTAGCAACAACTTCCCCGCTAAGAAAAAGTCTAAACCCATAGTGGACATTTCTAGGGTTTGACTTAAGAACGTAATGATACACAACACCATCGAGGACAACTTTATCCCCAAGTTTGGTCAGATAAGTACCGTACCTGCCAATAAGAACACTTTGATGAAATAAAAGACGGTTAAGCTGGGATTCTTCTTTTTCTATTGTTGGGATATAGTTTTCTGGAATTTTTATTTTGTAGTCTGAAAGTAAGATCCACTGAGGCTCAGTATAAACCCCACCGAAAACCTTCATAGCTTGGGCCTTATGGACTTTATTGCCCCTGGTCTTAACCCCAATATCGAAAAGGTAAGTTTTGAAAGAATTTTTACTAAACATGGGGTACCTTTATGCTTTATGCTTAATACGCACATGTTAAGTATAACTTGGCTTACGGCGGAACTTTTAAGATGAAAAAGGGACCCGAAAAAGCAAGGAACCTAATAGCAGAATCGTTCGAAACGTATTACCGGAGCCCCCATGCTTAAAAAAGCGGTATATACCCTCATCGTTGACAATTACTTCCCCGAGCTTTGCAAGCTCACCAATGAAAATCACAGAGCTTATGCAAATAAAATTGGAGCAGATTACATCATCATAAATAAGAGAAGGTACCCGGAATGGTGGCCAACATATGAAAAAGTTCAAATTTTTGAAATTGGAGTGCAGTATGATTGGTGCCTGCACATAGATGCGGATGTCCTCGTCCACCCAGAATTGAAAGACATCACTGCCGGATCCCCCGACACCATAAAATGGTACTCAATCTATGACCCAGCCCTGTATTTCAAATGTGACCAGTATTTTACCCGCGATGGCCGACAAATTGGAGTATGCAGTGCAATGTTAGCAGTCCCCAGGATGTGTCACGACCTTTGGGAACCTTTTGACTGTACCTACGAGGAAGCTTTAAAGGGGATTAATAAGCCGCACGGGATCGACGACTATTGTTTCTCCAGAAACTTAGCCAAGTATGGACTTAATGGCGATTTTATCTTCTACGAGGGGGAGGATGTAACACAAATCCAACATCTTGGGGTTGGAGGGATTCCGGAAAACAAAAAAGAGACACTTAAAAAGGCGGAAACCCTATTGAAAAATTGGGGCTCAGTATAGTTCCGTTCTTGTAGAAATCTATTTTACCCCGACAGCCCGAAATGCCACCCAAAGAGAAACTGGTTACTGAAAAAAGTAGAAACCCGTTAGGCCGATAACCTTTTCCATAAACGTTTTGGGGCGAACTACACAATCGATCTTCCCAGAAAAATAAAGAGGTGCGGATCTTAGTGTTTCGGAAACCCCTACGATTGGAATATTGTTTTGGATCGCCGCAGCTAAAAGGTGTGTTCCGGGGTTTGAATCGATATCATAAACAAATAAGTCGGAAACAGAAATAAGCCAAAAATCTACTTCCAGTATTCTATTGAAAACAAGGGTGTCAAATTCTGGTTTGTCCTTCCCCTTAATACGTTTAATATCTTCCAAGCTCTTAATTCCCGCAGGGCAAGCCAGGTCGTAATGAGGATGCAACAGCACCAAATCATCTCGTGCTTCAAGGTCCTCAAAATAATAAGGGGTATTTCCCTTTTCATCAGGATAAGCAGCTACGAAGACAATTTTCTTATTTTTTTGATCCGTCATCCTGCTCCCCAACTATAATTCTAGAACCGTTTAAGGGGATGCGTTCTCTACCATGGTAGATCAGCTCCAGCTCCCTATCGACAATACGGTCAAGCTCTTGGTGCAATCCCAGTAGCATACATATCTGTTTAGCGGCAAATACTCGGAGAAGGCGCGTATTAGTCATTTCCAGAATGGAAAAGACAAAATCTGAATTAGCCTTGATGCCTTGGTTCAAAAGGGCATTGGTAAATTTTTCTTTGGATGTCTCAAAATCTTGTTCAAAGGAAAAAATCTCAAGAAGGAGAGAATCAAACTCTTTAGTAAAAGAATGTACTTTATTCTTATCTCTTCCCGCCAGGTCTTTAAGCCTCTCAATAAGTTGGTTCAGCAGGACACCCCGCAATTCGGGGCTTGCCTCTAAGGAATTCTTAAGCATATCCAAAATTTGACTAACGTCCATCATCGCTCTTTCGAGAACCAAAGTTTTTCAGCAGATGAAAGTATTTTACCAAGAGTGCGTTCGTTTGCATCTAATCTTTCATCAACATATTGAGCGATTGTGATGGCTTTACTGATATTTTTACGGACTACAATCATTTCCGGGAGAATTCTATTGAAAGCCAGCTTTCTAGCTGTTTCGTTTTTCAATTCACGGAATATGGCGTACTTACTGAAAAGCCACACATTAGCGTATTCAACAACCTCTTCAAAATCATGCTTAATATCCACAAGGCTTGTATATATAGTGGAAACCCTGGAACGCAGCGCTACAATTCTTCGCAAAAAAGTAGCTATCCCTTCAAGATCCTGTTTGGAGCCGAAAGAAAACTTTAACAGATTTGCATTTTCCTCTACATACGTCTTAAGCTCCACTACAATGTTTTTATCGACATTGTACTTAGGATTGCTTAGCTCTGTTCTAACCCCGATAATGTATTTGTCAAAAACCAAAACATTAAGAGGGTCATTAAGGGGTAGGGTATATTCCCGACAAGCTTTGGTTGTAAGTTCTACGGATCTCGTCACCTGACAATTTTGACCGTTAAAACCTGACATGAACCACTGACAGCTCCCGCAGACTAAGCTGCGGGCTTCGGCCTCCGGATGTTCTGGGGGCATTGCCTCAGTTGTCATAAGGGTTTACCACCTTCCAACCAACAAATAATCTTGTACAGGAAATGCACTTGGATAGCTTAATTCCGGGTGCCTGTAAAACAGAAGCCTAAGAGATTGATCCTCGTAGGCTACTTCATGTTCTGGGGGCTTGCTGGATATTTTTGGGTCTTTATACAGAAGGCCAAAATAAACTCCAGTATTTTCAGCATTTAACTTCTTTGAAAAATAATTTTCTGAATAATTTAAAATATAGGCAAGAATTTTATTACCACCATATAGCATGGAAAAAGAAATCATCTCCGAAGAGTATACGGTTACCTTCTCCGTGTCGCGTAGCGAATCCCCCTTACTAACTAGTACTTTTCCGCCTGTGTCTTGAATGTCCCAGACTATCATTGTCACCCCAATACAGCAGGAAAGAAGTAGAAAACCTTAAAACCCAAAGCGGTATCCACGCCTTTAAAGAGAGTAGCACGATTGTTAAGGTGCATTTCCCCTTCAACAATACTGTTGGTACCGAGCAACGAAGTGTATTCTGAAAATGCTATAGGGTGTTGGCTAGAAACAAACTCCCTAATGGAATTCTCATTGTAAGTATTTGTAACCCCGTCTACACCCTTAACTGAACCCTCTCCAACTTCCCTGTGGAACACATCTAAGTTCATATTTTCCTTAGATATAGAAACCTTAACTACAGCCCCTGAGCGATCCTTATCAGGAATCATATAGACCATAGTCTCCAAGCAGGAGATCAATTTTTTGATGTCAAATTTGCAACTAGACTTCCAGCTTTGACTTTTAACCGCCTCTTCCAAATCAGTAACAGGATCCTTAACGGTGGTGGCAATAACATTCACGGTGCCATTAAACAGGCAAACTTGAAAACCTTTTCCACCAATTTTAGATGGGACTTCCTCTTTTAATGTTTTCGGAAACAAAGTCATCAGAAGAAATCGAGGTATCTTAAGATCTATAGGGGTTTCCAATTGGATATTGGTCTTTATCTTGGACATCGAATACCCGTCTTCGCATGAGACTGATAGCAATCCATCCTCAGTATGGAAGCGAATGGGTAGGGTGTCTTTGTTTGAAGCCTTAAAATAAGCGAAAGGCAAATTAGAATACCGTATCAACTGAGTTATTGTGTTGTACCCTAGGGTGGTGGTTGGAAAATCGTTTTTAAATTGCAAAATGTTTGGCGGCTCATACCCTACAGAAACCCTTAGATGAGTTTTCAGCTTACCACTCACAACTGTTAAAGGTGACTTATTGTCGGTCCAAGACAAAGATAGGGTTTCGCTGTAGAATGGTATTTTGAGAAGATGTTCAGGGTAAAATAGGTATGAATGGCCCTTGCCTTCTGTCTCCGCGCTCTCCACTGGAATATTGGCAACTGCGGAGAGAAAATCAGTCTGAACCTCTAACGTCAGAGAGCCTTCAGAAGATAGTCTGAAGTTAAAAACAACAGCCCTTGCAGATGACTTGTTCAAATCATTAAATGTCTTCAGCAGGCCCTTAAATTTTTTCGTATTAACTACAACGCTAGGCATTGAGGTATCCCCGCTTAAGACAAAGTAGAAAGCTGTTGCATTTTAGGTAATTCTGAGGTTTTCTTTGCAATCTCTTCTGGAGAAGGTCCAAAATAATCCATAAATTTAAATACCTTAAAGTCTTTTTGCAGGTAAAAGGAGTATGTGTCTGCACCCCTGGCTTTCAATTGTTTGACTTCAATAATACCGGATTCCTTTTCTTTTTGGCCGTGTTCCCAGGCCCACACAAAGTTTGAGTTGGCGATAATCGCCTTTGAGTATTTTATCTTATTCTCTTGGTCATCGTATTGTGCCAGGACGACCATGGCTGCATTTAAGTTGTTCGCAGCAAGCTTTGCAGCCCTTGCGTGATCCCCTAAAACTTCCCACAATTGTTTCCCTGGAGCCTGTTTCAAAAGAGAGAGATAGTCAATATATATCACATCATAGCCGTAAGGTTTAAGTTCAAGAGCAATCTCTGGGACATTAAGTTCCCGCTCTGGTGTCCAAATAGTGAGTCTATTATTACCGTGGGTACCAGTAATGAGTTCGTCAAACCTCTCGTTGATAATCTGTCTCTGGCGAGCCGATAAACGCTTAAGGTTTATGTCCCTATGGTTAACTAACGAACAATTAGACAAGAGACGATACCTGATTTCCAATTCATCCATCTCATAAGAAACAAGGCAGACATTGAAACCCATCAAATACTGAGAAATCATCATTTGTAGAGCCATAGCAGATTTACCGCCACCTGGGGTTGACGCCAAGGCAATAACTTGCTTCCTGCGAAATCCCCCAGTCTCACGATCAAACTTACCAAAACCGGTAGGGATGCAATCGGTATCTACTCTATCTAGATCCTTATTAATTTCAGATTTTAAGCTCTCAAGATTAACTTTCGAGTAATGCATCATTTCATTCTTAGCTAACCCTGAATGGCACTTTTGTAATATTGACTCCATCTCGGAGACAACCCCGTCAACATCAGGGTCTTTCTGTTTCAAAATTTCCACGGCATTGGTAGCCGCAGTTAATATGATTCTGGCCTTTCTGTACTTGGCAAGGATCGCACAAGCTGTTTCAATGTCGGCCTCTCCGAGAAAAGGTCTAAAAACAGGATTAGAAATCCCAGCACGAGCCTCTTCTGAAAGAGCAAGATCATTCTTGAGGATCTCTGAAGTTGTGACTTGCTTCCCGCTATGAAGGAAGACAACAATCCTGTTAAACACCTCCAGAGCGGGGGTATACCCGAAATACTCTGTGGTTATTTTGGAAAAGATCAAAGCCTTTTGGTCTGTATCGCAAATAGTCCTGACTAACTGCAACTCAACCATAGAGTCGAAAAGTTTCATTGATAACCTTCAAGCTAAGGTCTTAAACACCAGACTATCTAACTGCCACACAGCTTGTGGGAACATTCCTAGGTTGTTGATCATATAAGAAAGAATATTAGACGTTTCGGCTAAGACTAACTTAGTTGAAATGTCAAAGTGCCTGATAAAATCTTTGGCTATCTCTAATTTACGTGGATCTGATTTTTCACTCAACCCGTATACTACTAGCAAGTCTGGCTGGTCGCCTTCGGACTTAAAGGACCAATCTGGGGTACCCACATCAATCCACTTTACTTTAGGATAGATTTTTCTTTCCAAGCTATTTTCGTAATATGCTTTGCTTAAAAAAGAACCAAACGATACCGCCGCCTGATCAACCGGAGAACTGCCGACGCCATAAAGTATAGGTGAACCTATCTGATCTATTTTTTCTAAAAGAGTTGAAAACATCAAAGATTGTTCTTGTAAGCTTAAAAATATTTGATTATTCGGTATAGAGATACCCACTGGTAAAAATTTAAAAGATTCCTTGCTGCAATTCTTTTTCAGGTATGCGACAGGGATGCCAGACAAGTGCAACACCTTATGTTCAACTGGTAAGCTGTGGTAACCTCTAGGGAAAGCCATCGGAAGGACACCTTGTTTTGCTGTTGGTCTTCAATCATAACTTTCATTTGAGAGGTCGTCCATGGCTTATGCTCTGAAAATTTATAAAACGAAGATAGTTCGGGAATCCGGTGACTCCGCTGTTGAAATTTTAGCCATCCTAACTGACAACGCAGGAGTCCCCTTTAGAGACAGTACTGGTGCTCTCGATTTAATCACAATACGGGCACCAAAATCTTCAATCCCGCCGACAAACCATCTTGAATATCTAGAAGATCTAACGTTGGCAGCTATTGGCAACAAATATGATTTTGAAGGTCAGTTCTTTACCGATGACCCTGTAGGGGACACTCTCAAGGGGGAAACGGATACCATCTCGAAACTATTTATAGGTTTAGAGATCTCGGGACCTGGGATCACAGTGGCAACAACCATGGTCTCAATCTTGAGTTCAACGGAAGCTAAACTTTCAAGTAACCTCGTATTGAAAGTAAAAGGGGCTACAACCTCCCCAAAGATAATTAAAACGGGGACAGTGACCTTAAACAGTAACCACATCACAGGACTAAGCTCGACCTCAGATCTTGAGGAAGGCTTTGTAGTGTCTGGTTCCGGCGTACCTTCGGGTGCAACAATAGCGTCTATCTTAAGTTCTTCGGAAATAGTTATCTCCCTTAATGCGGTCAGTTCCCCTGGAAGCACCACCTTGACCTTCACTACAAATCCGGGTGCCTTGAATCTAGTATCTGAATCCCCTATTTTCACAAACGACGGATTTCTTGGAATGACAGTCAGTGGGGATGAGATTCCTTCCGACACCACGGTGTCTAAGGTACTGACTTCTACCGAAGTAGAAATGTCACAAGCGGCTACCGGGGGAACTTCTTCGGTGGAGTACACCTTCAGCGGGAACGGAACTTACCAACTAGCAACTTCCAACCTTTCTTTAGACCTTTCTGCACTTCAATATATTGTTAATGTGATCGATTTGAACAATCTTTAGTAAAAGGGTTAAGTTGTTTTAGTACTATGTGGAGAAAACATGCTAACAATTGAACAATTAAAACAGTTAAAAACCCTGCTATCTACGCAAAAGAAAGATGCACGAAATATCACGCATACCGAAGATATTAAATCGGAGCATCTTGCAGATGATACGGACATAGCCGCACTTGATACGGCTCAAACAATATCTACAAAACTTGTATCTAGGAAACAACTCTACTTAAAAAAGATAGATGAAGCTTTGGCGAGGATGGACAACAAAACCTACGGAGAATGCGAAGCCTGTTACGAGACAATAGCCTTCAAACGCCTGTTAGCTAGGCCCGCCGCAACTCTTTGTATCGAATGCAAAGAAGACGAAGAATTACAGGAGAATAGGAAAAAAAATCCAAATTCTATTCCTATTTCAGATTGGGAGCCGGAAAACTAGCACCCAACTTATCTTTAAGAGAGCAATATTGCTAATACGGGTGAAAATATGGCTACAAAAACAAAAATTACTTCCTCCGATGTTTCCGACCCATTTGCTTCGGAAATAGATGAATACTTAAAAGAGAAAAAGTCACCACAGGAATCGCTCAAAGATAAGGTCGAGGAAGAAATCGCGCCAATGCCGTCAGTTGAACAAGATACCCCAAACGAAGAAATAAAAAAACTGGGAGAAGAGCTTCAAGTGGATGAGACCCTTGGAAGGGACGACCCGAAAGAAGTAACTTCTGCAACACGCGAATACGCCAAAGCCCTGTTGAAAACAATTAAAAGTGGAAGACTTAAGGCTGAAGCCAAAATGAGAAGCCTTATCTACGAACTAAGGGCTAAGGAATATCCAATCCTCGCCAACAAGATATCACTTGCAGCTTTTAGCTCCCCTGTTGAAATTTTGACCAACCTTCTGCTCAAAGAGTACCAACAGCGGGATGTTTGCGAGACATATGCATATATTTTAGACAAAAACCCTATCTTCTCCCAAAAGCTAAAAGAACACTTTGCAAGAGAAGCACCCCGTCTAGTATTCCTACAAAACTGCATTACCAAACTTGGTAAAGTTCCAACCTCGAACAGATTGACAGTACCACCCCTAAGCAACTTGTCACCGGAAGGGGTCTTAGCACTTCAGTACCAAATGGAACTGGAAAATATCGGTGACTATAAGGCAGCAATACAAGCACTTCCGGAAGAATACTCGTCAATCAAAGCTGAACTCAGTTTGATTTTGGAAGAAGAAACCAAAGATGCAATGGAGTTTCTAGAGCTTTTGAGTGCGTGACATCCCCCCTCCCTAAGGGGGAGGCCTTCCCTTGGGCGGACGGGGACTTACGGCTGGCAGGTTAAAAGCTCCGAGGGCAGGGATCGAACCTGCGATAGGGTGATTAACAGTCACCTGCCGTACCACTTGGCTACCTCGGAATAGGCCACATACCTCCAACCGCTCTACTGACTATCACGGGTGACATCCTCCTCTCCCTGAAGGGAGAGGCTTCCCTTGGGCAGCTACGCTGCCCTTAGCGACTCATGCCCGAGACGGAGATGATTTCTAGCTGCGTTTATATCCCTATCGTGTAGGGTCTTACAAACGGAGCAAGTCCACTCTCTTATCTTCAGAGATTTTACACCAGAAGGTCCTGATTTAACAAGACAAACCGAGCAAGTCTCTGTTGAATATAATTCACTAACCTCTTGAAAAACTCCCTGTCGTCTAAGGACTTTGTAACTAAGGAGTGTTTTCAGTTCAAACCAAGAGGCATCGTAGATAGCTTTGTTTATGTTATTTATTTCAGTTAAAATATCCTGCGAGGAAGTATCACCAACAAAGATGTTTTTAAACTTTTTCGCTAAACTGAAAGTAGTTTTGTGGTTCCAGTCTTTCCTTTGGTTCTTAATTTTCGCGTGAATCTTTTTAGTCTGTCTTTTCTTTCTGTATTTCTGAGCTTTAGCTAGTGCTTCAGAGTTATTGGTAGTGAAAGATGGTCTTTCAAATTTCACTCCATCGGAGCAAGTCAAAGTAGTCTTGATACCTAAGTCGATACCAACAGACTCGTTTAGTGCTGGCTCCAAATATTCTGGAAAAGTAACTACCAGATTTAAGTACCATCTACCTAGCGCGTCTTCTGAGAAACTTCCTGTCTTAACGACCGCTCCCTCTGGGAGCGGTCGGTGGTACCAGTAGCGTATCTTATACCCGTTGTAAGTTGAGTAGTTTCCGCAGAACTTAAAAGTTTGTCCTTTGAAAGGAATCCAACCCAGTTTCCTTTTTCGTGACCGAAAACGGATCTGTTTTTTATGCCGTTTAACCCTCTTTAATAGTTCTTCATATACTGCTTGAATAGTTTGAGAGTTGATTTCCAGCTCTTTTGAAGCACCTTTAGTTAACCCGCTTAACAGTTTTTCATCAGTATATTGCCTAGATTCTTTCCATCTTTTTTGGATAATATTGTTTGCAAAGTTCCATACAAAGTTAACTTCAGAAGACATTTTAATCAGAGTTTTTTTTAAACTATTATCTTTGATTCGGTACTGGTAGGTTATGGTTTCCATCTGAGGACTTTTTAGCATATTTTTAAGGAAATGCTAACGCATTTCCTGTGCCTTATATCCCCGGCCTGAAGGCCGAGGTCTTACGGCTAAGCAGGATAAAGTAAAACGGTTTCAAGCTTTTCCCAAATTCCCTAACCTTCGTCAAGACGAGAGTATGTAAGCATACTCTTCGTCATAGCTAAGTACTACAACACTTCAAACACTAACAGCAAGCGGCTCCTCTCTGGCCTAAAGGCCGAAGTTTCCGCCGCTAGGGAGATGGGATGAAGTGGGTGCCATTGAAGGCATGTATTAACCTTCCTTTAACCGCCAAGAGTTATCTTGAACCCATAAGAATAAATGAAAGTTGAAACATGACCATACTAAGCAAAATCGTCGAATTAAAAGACAATCTTCTTGAACTTGAGAAAGATGCGGAAAAACTTCCAGAAGAGATACGTCATGCAGTGCTCGATTCCTTCAAAGGGTGCAGGGAGAATCTCAACACCGCAGGAAATTCTATAGAGCAATTCTACAAAGAAGACGAACAGATCCTAAATATCAAAAAAGACCTTCTGGACAAAATGGACAAGGAAAAAATCTACAAAGGGGTTCCCGGGGAAAAACGACAAGAAATGGTTAGTAAGATCATCAAAGGATCCAAGACCATTTTTATAAAAGAAAAAGAGCTAAAAGATTTTATCTTAAAATCCCTCAAAGCTCTTTCAGAAGAGGACCTTATCAAAAAAGCCTACAGCAAAGAAGAAATACTAAATATGGGAAAAAAACTCTTGGGCAAGGAAGCGAGAACTGCGGCTGAGTTTGTAAAATATAATAAGGGCTTAGATTTCTTTGTTGACAGTCTGGCAAAGTTTTCCAATCGCCAGGACACTCTAGACCTAGCCTTGGAAAAAATAATGGATACCCCGCAGCTTTGCACCAACTACCTCTACACGTACTATGGAGTGTAATTCATGACGGAAAGAGGTGTAGATGTTCCAATTCCTAAGTCTAGGGATCAGGCCAGGAGACTATATAGCAATGACAAAATAAAGACCCTCGTCAAGCTAAAGGTGCAAGAATATATCGAAAGCTTTTTCGATCAAAACGGAGAAAACAGGGGTCTTCTTGAAGTTACAAGCCCTCAATTCATTAACTACAATATTAGCAAATCATTTGACCCTGATACTGACTTTACACAACGAAAACTACAGGTAGCCCGATACTTTAACGAGCTAAGGAACATCCTTCCCTCCATTCTAATAGTAGACCGTGGAATTCAAGCTATTCCCAACAACATTGGTCTTATTAGTGACTCCATTATCGATAACAAAGAGTGGCGTGGTTATTTCCCAATCTTAAGGTCTGTCCCCGTTACAATTATATCTGCGGCCAGGGATATGGAAACGGCAGATGAAATGTCTGGTCTCATTTCGATTATGTTCAATGAATTAAGAAATTTAGCGGGCGGTCACTACATGACCGGTAAGCCAGAGGAAGCAGAGAATTGGACAATATCTCTACCCCAAAATGGGGTTGATGTTTCCGCGCTCACCGAGGTCGAAGTACCGGGGGATCCTGTGGAGAGGATTTTCTACGCTGAAACCGAAATGGAAGTAACCTATCAAGACGTTCTTGCGGTGAGAAAGCCCTTGCCAGAATATCAGTTGCAAGCACCAACGATAGAAGAGCCGTCGCTTAAGCAGAGAATACGACCAGTCATCGTGGTTGACGCCCAAGTGTCACTAAACTCTCAGGTCTATGTGAGGATTAAAAACCTACAAGATCATTATCAAATTATTTTGTCCAACGGTGCCCTTGCCACCCTGGCATACAACACCGTGTTAACGCCAAGAGCACCTGGGAAACTAACCATTAGAGTGATCGACCCACTTGAGGGTGATCCTGATAAAAACGTCCTTGCCGAAAAAGAAATAGAAATAATCTAGGTAGTGTAAATATGGCAAATCCTCCATTTTTATTCCGTGGCGAAGACCGGAACTCCGTATTCTACCACAACGTTAGAATATTTATTTTCGGGGCCGATGTAACCCCTTGGGTAACGTCCCAAATAACAGTGTCCTATGCCGATAGAAATGGCATGAACAGGTGTGGCTTTTCCCTGTCCAACGCATATCAATGTTTTGAAATGACCCGAGAAAATATTGAAGACAAAAAATTCAGGCTAAGCGATCCGAGAGCGCCTGACGGTAAATACTCAGAAAAAGCCAAGAACACTATCTTCAACCTAAAAAAGGGCACCAATATCCTGCATAAAGTTAAATCTTTCGGCGGGGTTAAGGGCCAGATACGAGCTAGGGGAACTATCAACGAAAAAGAAATTAGAGACGACGCAAAAACCAAAGACTACACAACATCCAGGTACCCCTTTGCTGTTGGGAGTCTCATCTTTCATAAATATGATCCAATTAGGGTTTTCGTCCAGAATCCATTCACTAAAGATCCAAACGAGTGGTATTGTGCCTTTGCTGGGTATGTAGACACAAAACCTTTTTCGCAGAGCTATTTAGATGGCCAATCGACCATTAACATAAACGCTCAGGACATCAGAATCTTGATGCAGTCTATGAGAACGCAGACAAACCCTGCATCTCACTACGGTAACCAAAACATTTTGTTCTTCGGGGGGACTCCAGGGGCTAAAACATCAAGCAAGGAAACACCCGATATTGGTGATGCCGGTATTTTCAACGATCTTATCAATCCCTATAGCCCAGTCAGCCACGTACTCGGTGGAATAACCTTCAAGCAAGCGATTAGTTTTCTCCTGTTTGGAATACCGAGACCAGATTCTAAAGCAGGGGGAAGGGTTGGACAAGTCTGTCAATTAGGGGACACCGCCCCGCTCACCTACAACCCTTCGGATGATTACAAAAAAAGAAGGCAAACTCTTGAACAGTGGAACAATCTTATAAACTTCGGAGATGGTGAAAAATTTCTCACCGAAGCCAAGATGGAATCCCTCGGGTCCCAAACCTATCATGGTGGAAAAGGATCTCCAGACACAGCCAAAGTTAGGTATCTCTTCCCATCCGCAGGAGCGCCAAATTCAACTCTAGTAGAGTCCTCCCTGGCGGACGGAGGAGTAGAGGCAAGGGTCGAATTTGTATCCAGGCTAGAGCTTCTAATTTCTATGTGTAAAACAATAGATTATCAAATGTACGTATCGGGTCTGGGGGATATTATTTTTGAATTCCCTATGTATGATTTTATGCCCAGCCATTTCAATGCAACATACAACAATCTTTATACTTTCTATAAGCATCTGACCAACGACAATATTGACGATGAGGGTGGATCTCCCATCTCAGCCCTAGAAATAACTTCACGAGGTCTTACAACCGAGACTTCCCAAGGTAATACAGGACAAAGCGTAGACGTGGTGCCAGGGCATGACGCAGCTAACGAACCTAGGAGAACCATTTTTTCAAACGTCCTTGCATCGAGAATCGGGGTGCATGTAGAGACCTACTTTGTACCGGGAGTTACCGACCAAAACAGGTTGGCACAACTTGGGCTCATAGAGTTCAATAAACGGCTGGCAAATTTTAGCAAGGCCGATATGAATTCAACATACAGGCCGTTCATCGGGGTTAATCGTCCAATTTTTAACGTAGTGAAGCAGAGACTGGCAATTACAGAATCGATAACTAATACTTGGAGACTTAGGGAAGAAGTTACTTCTGATTTCTCATTATCCTTCCCTAGAAAGCTAGAACAGAATAAAGATGGAACTTATTCATTTAGATTCATAACTGGGGGAGAAGCTCAACCTATATCATATAACACCATTTTCGATAAAAAAACTTTTGTTAGCGGTCAAGGCCAAAATTCTAACGTTCCAAATGATAAAAAACCAAGTACCCAATCCGAGACAGCGACACTATCAAATAAAGGGTAAGAATGACTTGGCAACAAGAGCTTCTTAAAGCTGAAGAACGGGAAAGAAAACAAAGAAAGGTCCTCCAGGAACCTTTCGGGATGATGGTCCAGTCAGTAAGTGGCCTGTCGGAACTTGCCAATATTTCATTTCAGGGAAGCAGGGGTAGATTTTTAGAAATCAATCACCCATTTGTATCAGCCAATGCCTGGATACGTGCGATTCCGGAAACAGGGTCAACCTACATCGGAGCGTATAGAGCCGACGAGGCCAACCCTCAAGTCATTTCAACCTATCAGAGGGGTTCGTATTTAAGAATTCAAAACTACCAAAAAGGAATTGGGGTATATAGAAACCTGTCCCCAGGGGAGCTAGAAGGATCTTCCGGGGGCTTTGCCCAGTGGTATCTATCGAGAAGGCCGAAAATAGAAACAAGGGGCGGGCTAATAACTCGCTGGGCGGATCAAGACAAAATGATTTCAGGAGATAGATCTCCAACCCACGTCAAAGAATTGTTTCAAAACAGATCAAACGATATCCAGGATGCAGTGCGGGTAGGTATCGTGTCCAGACCTGCCAAGAATATTACAGGTGCTCTCTCTACCTGGGAATTGTCTTATCCAAAAATACGTGGAAGTTTTGCAGCAGAATATTTTATTGACCTAAAAAACCCAGCAAAATCAAATCCTGCAACGCTTTTAAGGGTTCAAAAGGGTCATGTGTTAGACATCAGCGGACAGCAAATAAGGCAAGGTCGAACTCAGATACCCTTAAGGTCTTCGGAAATCTATTATGCTAATGATGATAGTAGCACCGTGCAGGAAGTAGATGAAAAAGGAAATGTGTTCATTCAGACAGCTACCGCTGCCACCGAAGGGTATGAACTGAGTGTGCCCTCTGGAAACTATATTAAAAGTATTGAAAAAGATGAAACCGTAACCGTAGGTGGAGATTTAGGGAGATCGATAAAGAAAAACGGAAACTACATTTACGGCGAAAACTACACTTTAACTGCGGGACAAGACCTCTTACTCAAGTCTGAACGAGGTTCCAGCGCTCTTAATTTCGTATCCACAGTTGGGAAAGAACAAGTTGTCCTTAAAAGTAAAGGCCACTTTTTAATTCTAGACGACACGTCAGGGTCTGAAGGTCTATTTCTTATCCACAAAACAGGATCTCAATTTGTAATCGACAAAGACGGATCAGCTAAATGGGTTACCAAAAGTGGTAACACTGTTTTCTTAGATGACCCCGGTGGCTCAATACTGGCAACATCTAAAAGCGGAGCCTTTGTAAACGTAAGCGATTCCATCACCCTTGGGGATAAGACAGGTAAACAGCTTGTAACTCTGGACGGCACCGATACGATTCAAATCGTCTCGGCCAAAAATGTTCTCGTTAATTCTGAAGCTGTGTCTATCGTTGGAGGATCTATCAACCTTGGAAGCAATGCGGTTTTCTCCTCAGTTATAGGGGAGCAACTTGCCCTTCTTTTCGATACACATACCCACGGATCCGTCATGGGTCCGACTACACCACCACTACCACCTACTACTGCGGCGGTGGTTAACGCAAACCCTGCAACTTCATTTTTAAGTGCTTATGTGAAGACGAGAGGTAATTTGGCCTAATGCCAACACTAGTAGTAACTACCACAGGTAAAATTGGCGATAGGGTTATTTTTAAAGTCCCCGTTCGCATCCCTTTTCCATTACTACCACCTATACCTTTCCCACCGTCTTTACCGTTTGCGCTCCCAAAATTGCCCAAGATTCCAGGTCTTCCAAGTTTAGACCTTCCTCCTATTAACTTTTCTCTGCCACCCTTGCCATCGTTGCCGTCACTTCCTAGCTTCTCTTTGCCTTCGATACCCTTTCCACCCTCGATACCGTTCTCTTTGCCCAAACTTCCTAAAATTCCAGGTCTTCCAAGTTTAGACCTTCCCCCTATTAACTTTTCCCTACCACCGTTACCGTCATTGCCTTCACTTCCTAGCTTCTCTTTGCCTTCGATACCCTTTCCACCATCGATACCGTTCTCTTTGCCCAAACTTCCTAAAATTCCAGGTCTTCCTGACTTCTCTCTTCCAGATATTGATTTACTAATAGGGACTCCAACCGTTACAATAGATACCAAAGTAGAACCTTAAACTAAGTTATCTTTATTTTGATTAAAAACTAATTTTCGGTGGGTGGGTAATGAAACCTGAAAGAAAATCTGAAATACGTTCTATGCATCGCCTTGTCAAAAATTTGGTGAAAGCATCCTTAATCAAGCAAGCTAAAGAACTCGAAGCAGTAATTGCATCCACTTTCGAGTTCTCAAAAGACTTCATGGCTCTACTCAAAAATACCCCCGCAACATATATTGAAAAAATTTACGAAGTATATACTTCGCTAATGATGAAAGCTTTTGATGCAGGGGTTGCCACTGCAACAATAAAAAGCAAAGAAGCGGAAAAATTACCAGAAGCTGAAGACCTTGATATTGAAATAAAAACAGTTATGCCAATATCTTATGGTCTGTCGCAAGATCTTTTATCTTCTTTTAGAAACAGCGTTAACGAGTTCATCAAAACTCTCCCAGATTTGGATGAAGTCTATGCTCAATTTCAAAAAGACCTGGAGGAGGCCCATGTGGAGGGGGTTAAAAATTATCTCGAAAACATGCCCAAAGAAGGAAAAGAATCGGAGAAATCTGAAGAGAAAAAAATAGAAGAGATGAAACAAGAAACCGCACCAGAAGTAGTGGAACCAGAAAAAGTAGCAGCCGCTACCGAACCAACAGCAAACCTTAGTGACCTCGAAAAGTATACAAAACTTCTGGGTCCAGGGGTTGCCGAACAAGTTCTCAGGGCAACCTTAGGTCTCCCTCCGCTGTCCCCCGTCACTGCCTCCGTCATAGCTGACGTTGACGAAGATGATATGATCGGACCATACAACGCAGGGGCTCTTCGGGACAAAGTTGTAGAGCTGGTGAAAAGCTCACAAGTACGTGACAGTGATCTGCAATCGGTGATTGTAGACTGTCTGGTCTCGTCTGCTGCGGATATGGATGGAGATGATCTGGCGGAATCCCTATCAAACAGATTGGGGATCAGCGCTAAGACCTTTACCGAAGTTCAAAGCAAACTCGATGAATTATCCCTAAACCTCAAGGACAAAGTAGCCCTTCCAGGTGATTTTGTATTCCTGACCCACAATGGGGATTATTGCCTTGTTTTCGCTTATTCCAAGGAAGATGCGGAAAACTTACTAGATGAACCAGAAGACGTTGTTATTGCGGCTGCGAAACCAAAAAAAGTCGGTAAGCTTCCTCGAAGCCCCCAAGGTGCTTTGGAAGTTGATGTGATGAAAGAAATTGAGGCGTTAGCAAAACTTGCCAAAGGGTCTACCTACAAAGATGTCAAAAAAGCGTCCCCCAAAACGGCATCCTATATGTCCAGCATCTTATCCAACATTAGAAACTCCAAGGTAGGACTAGCCGAGGGTGGAGGTATGCTAAAAGCATCGCTTCCACTTATGGTCGAAAATGTTTTTGGAACAGATGGTCTTGACTATTTCAATCACCTCAAGGCCGGAAAATGACAAAACCAAAACTGGTACCCATTAACGAATTCATAAAAACCCATCCAGAATCATTAGTAGGTATTGAGCTTTGGCTTACAGATACTCTAACCGAGTATCTTTCAGAAAAAGTGGGGATTGATAAGGCAGATTCTTCAGTTATGGTTGATATTGACAGTTCGAACCCGGTTGCAAGTAGGACCGACAGCGCTATCGTGTGCAGGTACAATGGGAGATATTTTATCCCACCACAATCTACGGTTAAGCCTGATACAGTTATTGATCTCCTGGAAAAATGGGCTTCAGATAATCAGATAACCCTTTTAGCGGAAAAAACAGGCGATGAAAATCTTATTAAAATTACAACATTTTTGGAGTCTTTTGATCTCCCTGATCAAACAGTTAAAATCGAAAAAAAAGGTGGAGACGAAGAT
>Ga0315273_10003813_pt1 | contig 18252 bp, 15 predicted proteins | sample YL17G02_0_MG_FD_205753 | JGI IMG/M metagenome (GOLD analysis project Ga0315273, IMG submission 205753) | Sediment microbial communities from Yellowstone Lake, YNP, Wyoming, USA - YL17G02_0 | ecosystem: Environmental > Aquatic > Freshwater > Lake > Sediment | place: USA: Wyoming | collected...
GAAGATAAATCGTTGCCTTGCCTGCCACGAACCGCATGTAACGGAAAATCCGGGAATGCTGAGGAATATAAAACATAGTCCCTTTGCCAAGGGAGATTGCAGGGATTGCCATGAATAAAAGAAACTTAATATTTTTAATTATATGCGGGTTGCTTATTTTTTGCGCCGGTCTCGTTTTCGCCCAGGGTGAACTCAAGGAAAAAGTGCCTGATCTATGCTATAGATGCCATATAAAGCTGAAAGACAGGCTTTCAAGCGCAAATGTCCATTTCCCTTTCAAGCAAGGCAAATGCACTGCCTGTCATAATTCACATGCCGGGAATGCAAGGGGATTAGTCAGGGAAGATATCAGGACATTGTGCCTCGGCTGTCATGAAGGGATAAAGAATGAGCTAAAGCAAAAGTTCGTACACCGCGCGTTGAAAAACGGCGTCTGCACGGATTGCCATTATGCGCATGGCGGAGAGAATAAATATCTTTTAGTGAAAAAGCAGAAGGATTTGTGCGGGCTGTGCCACGAGTCTTTAAAAGAACAGCTTAAGAATTCTTCGGTTCACCGTCCGTTCAAAGACGGAGAGTGTTCAACCTGCCATAATCCTCATGCCTCCACCGAAAAATATCAGCTCATGGATTTCGCGAATAAAAGCTGCAGAAAATGTCATCCTCCGAGGTGTAAGAAGGGAAGCGTCTCCATAGCCGGGATGGTAGAAAAGACGGACTGTACTTCCTGTCACAGCGGGCATTCCTCTTCATTTAAAGCTTTGCTCGGACCTTTCGGGCATACCGCTTTTCTCGAGGAGAAATGCGAGCTGTGCCATAATCCTATTCTTGCCGATGCGAAGATAACAGTAAAAATGCCGGTCAAAGAATTATGTTTAAGCTGCCATAAAAAGGACACATTGAAAATAAAAGACAACGATATTCATCTGACAAATGAAAAAGGCGGCTGTATCATGTGTCACAAGCAGCATGCGTCTAAAAAGAAGAATCTGACTGTAAGTGAATCGGATGCATGCGCTGCGTGTCATGAAAAAACTGAGAAAAAGACGATGCTTATGGAAAAGGCATTGAAGTCGATTAAATGCATTCCGGTGAAAGACAGAAAATGTTTTGAGTGTCATGTGCCGCCTCATTCGGAAAGGCCCCTGTATTTGAAGGAAGATAAGATCAAGTTCTGCGCCCGCTGTCACGAGGGGCAGCATAAAGTTACCCATCCGCTTGGTAATGATATAAAAGACCCCCGCGATGGTCAGCCCTTAACCTGTATAACATGCCACGGCATGCATTCATCTAAAGCCGAATTCATGCTCTATTTCGACCGGAAAAGACAACTCTGTATTCAGTGCCATAAGAAATAAAAATGTTTACGCGGTTAACACAGTTATTAAGTGTCTCAAAATTGAATTTACATAAATCAGAAAATCTCCCCTTGCCCCTCTTTACCAAATCCCGAAAGCTTTCGGGACCTTTGGCAAAGGGAGGTCAGGAGGGATTTTATAAATATTGTTGTTGTTATGAGACTGTTGATAAAACAGTTTACCCGGTTTATGGTGTTTAAACTTTTTACCGTGTTAAAGAATATAGAGAACCCGGCAAACCGAGCAAACTCAGTAAAAGCTGTAACCTGTTTGATTTTTACGCTTTTTGCGGCGATATTTTTTACTTCATCAACAGAGGCAGGGGTTACAGGGCCTTGCTACAACTGCCATACTATGCACAACAGCCAGAACGGGCAGCCTGTTAACAGGGGGGATTCAGCCTGGGGTGAAACGAATGTTTCGGATAATCCCATTCCTAATTTATTGATAGCAAGCTGTCTCGGCTGCCACAGTTCGTCGGACGGTCAAACGATAAAAACGTTACCGGGAGGTATGAAGGTCCCAATCGTTTTTAATACAAACGGGTATCCTATCAGCGCTCTTTCTGGCGGTAATTTTTATTGGGTTTCTCCCGGTGTTGCAAGCAATGAAAATGATACAAAAGGACATAACATATTTTCCGGCAACCCGGACAATAATCTTAATGAGGCGCCGGGAGATATTGGCGGAGGCTCATGCGGAGGCACTACCGCATGCCATAAGAATTTATATTCGAGCACACCCTCAACCTCTTTCGGCTTTAAAAGCTTGCGTCAGGGATGTACAAAGTGCCACATGACAGGAAGCGACCTGCCGAAAGGTTATCACCATATAAATGATTCGAATCTTTTGAAGAACAGCGCATCTGCTGGCTGGTTTAGATTCCTGTCAGGACACGAGAGTGGCGCCGGTCATGGCGTAACAGGATTGATTGATACTGACTGGCAATATACGGCAAGCAGTACCGATCATAACGAATATCTTGGATTTTCCGGAACCAAGACAAGCGCAGGAGGTTTTTCCGCCATAGGTGATACAATGACGGGATATTGTACAGGTTGTCACGGAAATTTTCATATCGAGCAGGAAGGCAGTGTTTGGGTAAGGCACCCTTCGGATGCCGTTATCCCTAATTCAGGTGAGTTTGCAGGCGCATTTAATGCAAGCGGAGGTATAGGCGCATATGATCCGCTTGTGCCTGTTGCTCGGCCATCTTTAAATGGCTGGACGGTACCGGACAGTACTGTAAGACTTGGGACAGACCTTGTGATGTGTCTTTCGTGTCACCGTGCACACGGATCGCCATATTCAAAACTCATGAGGTGGGATTATAAAGGTTGGCCTGCCAATGGTTGGCCAAATGGATGCAATGTATGTCATACGGTAAAAAATTAAATGTCAGTTCTTTATACGGAGGGTATATGAGACTTGAAAAACTCATAAAAACAAAGGTACTGTTTACGGGTATCGGCATGATTATTTTGAGCCTGATTTTATACCCTGATATTCTGGAAAGCGGCGTGTATCTGAATTCCGCACATGGAAATACCTCGTATGGCGTCAACCGTATCGACACCTTCAATCTCGGTTATTCAAAGGCGAATTGCGCCCATTGTCATGAGCAGCATGCCTCAATCAATGGATCGGAACCGAACCCTGTAAATGGAAGCCCGTCTCCCCATCTGCTTTTTGTAAAAAATTTTACAAGCCAGTCCGATAATGTCTGTTTATATTGCCATAAAGGGAGTGGTTCGGTTCAGGCCTCTTTTTCGCGTATAAACTACAACTATAGTTACTGGTTCGGAGGGGATACTACCTTAACAACGCCGAATAATATTTACGACGCATTCAATCCTTCCCCTGCCGACTGTTGCCAGGGCTCTACGCATAATCTCCAGGATGTCCTTAATTTTGTAAAGACAAAATGGCCGGGGACTTTCGGGAATGAATCCAATCCATGCAATGCCTGCCATAACCCGCATCTTTCGCAGCGCGGCTATCCGATAGTGAGGCCGACCGACAGAAACAATATATGGGGAGATTCAGACGGTGAGCATATGAGTGACTTTGCCGCTGCCCATGGGGGGCAGTATCATGCGCCTTACCGTAAAGGCTCAACTTCAACATTTGAACCCGAGGGTTCAGGCATAACCAACGGCTCAAATGTGCCGGATTATGTTACATTTTGTTCCGATTGCCATAATGCCACCAATGTCATATACAGTTCCTATATCCCCCAGCCGCATATGAATTACCCGGTTAATCCATGTACATGCAGCGGGAGGAACTTGTTTACAATCGACTGGTCCAATCAAAACCGCGTCTATAATATGCCCGGAGATATGCACGGTTCGATCTCAAGATGTTGTGATATTGATGGAAAGATAGGCGGGCAATGGAGAAAATGCGACTTCTATGTGGAAAGCAATTTTCGTACACATCCTCATTCGCCGGATTACTATAAGGATGAATGTGACACCCAATCCGGAGGCGCATATCAAAGAAAACCTGTCTGTGCCGCTGATACAACAGACGCCAACGCTAATTCTATCCCTGACAATATTGAATACGGCAGATGTGACTGTACTTCCAAAACAACCGGGAACCCGGTAGATGTTCCGAGATGGTGGGGAGGGCTCAAGCCGCCTTATGAAACAGCCAATTACGCTAATTTTATTCTTAATTGTACCGACTGTCATGAGCCTCATGGTTCACAGAACGCCTATCTCCTTCGTGTTACGGCAAACGGCAAATATTCACCTCCGACATGGAATATCGACAACCGCACTGCGGACAGCCCGCAGGAATTATGTACATCATGCCATTACCACTCGGATAAGACTGTTTCAATATATGTCCCGGAATTCAATCTAACCTTCACTGCCAATGGGGCTCACTGTGGAAATCAGAAGCTATGTCTGAATTGTCATCATCATTATAGCGTTGCTAATATAGACAGATGCTATGCGTGCACTTATTGTGTTGACTCGGGATGGGTGCATGGAAGGACTTTTTAGGCTTATAGCCTCTTTTCATAGATCCTATATTTCTTGTAAAGACTGCCGCCTATCATCTGAATCAGCCTCTGGACCGGGATATTGTCTTCGAGTATCCATGAGAAATCCACGCGTTTATATCCGCCTTTTTTTACTCCTTTGAAAGCCTCCCGGAACATGAGGGCGTCTACGCCTTTGTTTCTGTATTCCGCTTTTGTTCCGAGCAAAAGCATTCTGAGGTCTTTTATCTTTTTTGAATAGTAAAGGGCCTTCACAATACTTAACGGATTTACGCTTCCTTTCATATGTTTCAGTACAAAATTAAAATCCGGCAATAAACCCAGGAAGCCGACGGGCTTGTTATCTTTTTCAGCGATTATCGTCATGTCGGGCTCTAAAACGGTCTTAAGATTATTGCCAAGGTGAACAACTTCCTCATCCGTCAGGGGTATGAACCCCCAGTTTTTCCCCCAGGCGGAATTGTATACCTCTTTGAATATCATCATATCGCGTTCGAACATTTTCTTATCGATCCGTCTTACGGTAATTCCGAACTTCTCGGCTATTTGAGCGACCCTGAGAATTTTATTTGGAAGTTCCTCGGGAGTGTCGAGTATATAAGCGAAAAGGTCTTTTGCTTTTTTCATGCCATAGTGTTCCATGAGGTCGTGATAATAAGGCGGGTTGTAAGGCATCATGAGCATCGGCGGGCTGTCAAACCCTTCAAGCAGCAGGCCGCATTCCTCATTGGTTGAGAAGCTCATTGGCCCCCGCATGATCTCCATACCCTCGTTCCCGAGAGTTTCAGCCGCCTTATTCAGTAATGCATCGGAGACGGTATAATCATTCACAGACTCGAAGAAGCCGAAAAAACCGGATTTATCATTATGGAACTCGATATGCCTCTGATTTACGATAGACGCTATCCTGCCGACAGTTTCTCCGCTTTTTTGTGCAAGGAAATACCTTGCCTTTGCATGAAGGAAGAAAGGGTTCTTCTGAGAAAACTGTTTCTTTAATTCTGATTTTAAGAGAGGAACATATAAGGGGTCTTTTGAATAAAGCTTTAATGAAAGGTCTATAAATTCGTCAAGGTCTCTGCCGGTCCTGACCTCGAAAACCTCTATGTTACCTGAACACATTGGTTATCTGTTATATAATCCCGAGCTTTTTACCGACTTTTTCGAATGCGGTTATTACGATGTCAAGATGTTCGTCCGTGTGAGTCGCCATATAGCTAGTTCTGATCAATGCCATCCCGTTTGGTACTGCGGGAGTGACGGCCACATTGGCGAAAACACCTTCTTCCTGGAGCATGACGGCCATCAAAAACGCTTTTTCATCTTCACCGACAATAATAGGAATGATAGGCGTCTGACTGTTGCCTACCTTAAACCCGAGTTCTCTGAAGCTCTCCAGCATCCTGTTTGTATTTTTCCAGAGTTGTTCCCTACGCTCCGGCTCGTTTTCGATAATGTCGATTGCGGCGCTTACGGATGCAACCGATGCAGGAGGGGGGCTTGCACTGAAGATCAAAGACCTTGCAAGGTGTTTGATATAATGGATGATATCGGCGTCTCCTGAAATAAACCCGCCGATGGAAGCGAGAGATTTGCTATAGGTGCCCATTATGAGATCAACATCGTTTTCAAGGCCGAAATGTTCCGCGGTGCCTCTGCCTGTTTTACCGAGCACGCCGATGCCGTGGGCGTCATCAACCATGAGGCGAGCTTCATATTTTTGCGTGAGTTCAACAATATACGGCAGTTTTGCAATATCGCCTTCCATGCTGAAAACCCCGTCGACAACAATAAGTTTTTCCCTGTCTTCATATTCTTTCAGGACCCTTTCGAGGTCCGCCATATCGTTGTGCCTGAATTTCTTGATTTCGCCAAAAGAGAGTCTGCATCCGTCTATAATGCTTGCATGGTCCATCTTGTCTATGATGACGATATCATCTTTGCCCACAAGGGCGGAAATGACTCCCAGATTTACCTGAAAGCCGGTAGAAAAAATGAGCGCAGCTTCTTTCCGCATGAAGCGGGCGAGTTTCTCTTCGAGCTGCACGTGTATATCCAGCGTGCCGTTGAGAAACCGTGAACCGGCGCAACCGGTCCCGTATTTCTTAATTGCTTCAATAGCCGCCTCTTTTACTTTAGGATGATTTGTAAGACCAAGGTAGTTATTGGAGCCGACCATGACCATTTTCCTGCCGTCAAGGATTACTTCGGGGTCCTGCGCACTTTGAATGGTCCTGAAAAAAGGATACAGGCCATGAGATATAAGCCTTTTTGCCTTATCGAATTTGAAGCACTTATCGAATATATCAGTAGATTTTTTTATAGCCATCTGTGAATCCTGTACCAATCCGCCGTCCATTTTATTCCTTCCTTTAATCCAACTTTCGGTCTAAAACCGATTTCCTCCCTGGCCTTTCTTGAGTCGCATATCCAGTAGGCATGCTGAAAATCTTTTATCCTGTCTCTGTTTATTATCCCCTGCCTGTTTATCCTTTCCCCAAGGAAAGCAAAAAAGGGCATTAAGCATTTCGGCGCCCGCAACGGTCTTGCTTTAACATTAAGCGCGGAGGATATTTCCATGGCTATTCGTTCGCCCGTGTAAAATTCGTCATCACATAGAAAATATATTCCGTCTTCGGATGTTCCGCTCTCGGCACATAATATAATACCATGAACGAGGTCTTCAACATAGAGTAATGAATAATAACATTTTCCAAGATCAAAGAAAAAACCCTTTTTTATCATTTTAAACATCACAAGCATGTCCTTGTCCCTCGGACCATAGACTGCCGGAGGTCTCAGTATGGTAACCGGAAAGGCGTCCCTGTATTTAAGAACGGCCTTTTCTCCTTCGAGTTTACTTCTGCCGTAATCTGATACGGGTGATGGGAGGCAGTCCTCCCGTATCGGCGTCATGTCCTTGCCCGGGCCGGCAGCAGCAAGGCTGCTCATATAGACAAACCTTTTCAATTTCGGATTTTTTTCCGCTACGAGCCGTATCAGATTTTCCGTACCCTTCGTATTGATACGGAAAAATTCATCTGAGGACGTAGATTTGGTGAGCCCTGCAAGATGAAATATATAATCAAAATCACCGACGGCCTCGTAAAGGGATTCAGGTTTTGTGCAGTCACCCTGGACGATTATGACATTAAGGGATTCAAGCCATTTGAGGTTGGAGACATTTCTGGAGAGACAGGTAACCTCATACCCCTTTTTGACGAGTTCTTCGCAGAGATGGCTTCCGATAAAGCCTGTAGCGCCCGTTACCAGCGCCTTCATAAACTCCCGATATTTTGGGTGAAAAAAAGTTGAAGAGTCAAGCTCCGACCCGTCTGCCTCATGTGGATTATCCGCTTTAGGCGGATGAGCGGCCCATGGATTCGAGCCGTGCTATCCTTTCCTCGATTGGAGGATGTGTGCTGAATAGTTTTAGTATACCGCCGCCGGATAACGGGCTTACAATGAACATATGCGAGGTCGCAGGGTTGGCATTCATTGGGATCTTCTTGGAAGCAGAGTCAAGTTTACGCAGAGCTCCGGACAGGTATCGCGGATTTCCCGAAATGCTTGCGCCGCCTTCATCCGCGATATATTCTCTTGACCTTGAGATTGCCATCTGAACGATCATTGCCGCGATAGGACCGACGATCATCATAACTATGGCTGCAACAGGACCGCCGCCTTCATCATCGTCTCCCCTGTTACCGCCGAAAATCATTGCCCATTGCGCCATTTGAGCAAGATAGCTGATAGCGCCTGCAAAGGTGGCGGCAATAGTGCCGATTAAGATATCCCTGTGTTTAACGTGGGCGAGTTCATGTCCGATGACGCCCATAAGTTCTTCATGGCTCAGAATCCGCATGATCCCCGTTGTCACGGCAACCGCCGCGTGGTTAGGATTTCTTCCCGTTGCAAAGGCATTCGGTTGATCTTCATTGATAATATACACTCTCGGCATAGGTATTTCCGCTTTTTGTGCGAGTCTTCTTACAACGCCATACAGTTCGGGCGCTTCCGCTTCCGATACTTCCCTGGCGCGGTACATTTTAAGGACTATTTTGTCGCTGAACCAGTAGGAAAAGAGGTTCATTCCGAGGGCGAAGATGAGGCCTATAGTCATGCCGTTTTTACCGCCCATTGCCGCTCCTGCCGTTATAAAGATAAGTGTAAGCATAACGAGTAGCAACATGGTTTTTATGTTATTCATTGAATTGATACCTCCATAAAAGGTTTGAGTTTCGCTAATGCTAATTAGAGTCTGTGTATAAACTGCTGAATCTATCTGACAGTAAAGTTCCCCTCTTTGGCAAAGAGGGGGCAGGGGAGATTTTTTGGCGTAAAATCAGCCTTTTCATCTATAAAAATCCCCCTCAATCCCCCTTTTCCAAAGGGGGATTATAATGACCAACGACTTTATACACAGACACTAATTAATCAATATATTATCCGGAGCCATAAGAATGCAGTCCTGACAAAAGAAGGTTTACTCCAAGATATGTAAAGATGACGGCTGCGAAACCTATTACCGCGACAATAGCGACCTTTTTCCCTTTCCATCCCCTCACCATCCTGCCGTGCAGATAGAAGGCATAGATGAACCAGGTTATCAGCGACCATGTCTCTTTCGGGTCCCAGCTCCAGTAAACACCCCACGCCTGATCGGCCCAGATAGCGCCGAATATTAACCCTCCGAGAGTGAATATTGGAAACCCGACGGCAATGCTTCTGTATGTGATCTCTTCAAGCATATCGGGGGTCACATTTAATTTTTCGAGGACCCTTTTCAGAATGTAACCATATTGCCAGATGACGAATAACGCGGCAAGCGAAGCCGCCCAGCTTATTATTTTTACGGCCGATGAAGAATGCAGAAAAGAAGTTTTAAACAGATAGCTGTGTATAAATTCCTCCGGCCTTACTTTTACTTTGAAGGTAAGAAAATCTATACCCATAGTGACGAGAAGTATTGCGAATAAACCGAGTATGAACGTCCAGAATAGATATGAAATCTCGCTTTTTTTCTCGGCTGTTATGATCAGATACATAAGTCCCGTGGCAAAGGACATGGCAAAAGCGGCATAGGCAATGAAACTCATCGTAACATGGGCAAGAAGCCAGTTGCTTTTCAGCGCTGGAACGAGCGGCTGGATTTCTTTTGATACGCCGGTCAAGTCTATGAATGCAAGCACAAGACCCGCGATAGGAGTGATAAAGGCCCCGAAGGAACGGTTTTTGAATTTGAATTCGATTATCAGATATCCAAGGATCAGACACCAAACGAAAAAAGTCATAGACTCATAGAGGTTTGTAAGAGGAGCGGACCTGAGAAAGCCCATACCGCTGAGTTCGGCGAATTCCTTCCATCTGAGTATGATTGCCATGGTCTGTGAAAAGAACCCGACAATTGTAACTGTAGTTGCAACAATGCCGATCGGCGCTTTTTTAAACGCAAGATAAGTAATATAGATCATCATGGCGGTAATATAAGCCATGGTTGATATTCCAAAGAAAAGGGAACTTTCCATCTATTTTGCTCCTTCCTGTCTTGAATTGAGAACGGAAATCATTCGGTCTATCTTCCTTTCAAGGGCGACCCTGTTCTTGCTGGTATTTGCGCCGGCAATAATACGGGTTTTACCTTTTTCTTCAACAAGCTTTATCCATATCCTGTGGTGGCCCATAAAAAAAGCGGTAAAAAGACCGATACTCATTAGTATGCATCCTAAGTATACAACCCATACACCGGGGTCTTTTCTAACCTGAAGTCCGGTATACTCGACTCCCCAGTAATTATGGAATTCAACCCTGTTGCCGTCTGGAAGCTGCCATGATTCAGGGTGCCTCCTGAATATCCATCCGGAGAATTTTTGTTTGCCGGATTCCGTAAAATCGACAAGGACGGCAGGGTTGTTCATCATATTTGCATAAGTGGAAGCCTGTCCGTTCATGATTCTTAAGGCAGGGCTGAAATCTAATATTTTTCCGGTGATCGCAGTCCCCGGTATCTGAAAGGAATCACCCAATCGCAGATTGAGGAATGAAGAATAACCGTTTTTGGAGACAACGTTAAAAATGAAAATACCGTTGCCGAGACCGTTAGGTATAAGGCCGTAGCTTGACTGATAAAAGGTTATGCCTTCATATGTAAGCGGGTCGTTGACGGTAATGGATTTTTTCATCACTTCCTTACCGTCTTTGATAACCGTAAGCCAGCTTTTATATTCTTTCGGAATATCGGACATGCCGTAGAACTCGACGTCAAAATTGTCACATTTGACAAGAAAGTCCATGGAGAGTTCCTTGTTGCCGTCAAAAGCGGTATTGGAAACGGTCCCCTCTCCGACCTCCATAAAGCCTTTAAATCCGAAGCGTGCGCCGAATAATGCGCCGATAAGAATTATAAGGATACTGAGGTGAGTTAAGTAAACGCCGAGTCTGCTATAATTTCCTTTCTGCGCAAAAAACTGATATCCGTTTTCCTCTTTCACTTCATGGCAGGTAAATCCGACGCCTTTTGCCGCTTCTAAAACGGTATTTCTGACCGTATCAGCCGGACCTTTTAAGGAAAATTCCCTGTTGATAAGAAACTTCTTGATCCTTTCTTCCGGCAACGGACCGATAGGGTCTTTTACGAGTTTCCATATCCTCGGGAGTCTGTCGAGTGAACATACTATGAGATTTACCGCAAACAGGACAAGCAATGTCATAAACCACCAGGAATGGTACATGTCCATGAAACCTAACTTGTCAAATATATTGTAAAGGCTTGGAGCTATTGATTCGTTGAAAATCCGGGAGAGGACCTGGAGATTTTTTGCAGGTTCAGCCCTCTGTTCCAGTATAGTCCCGAAAATAGAGGTAACCGCAATAAGGGCAAAAATGATAATAGCAAAAGTGACCGAGGCGAAAAAATCCCAAACCTTATCTATGGCCGATTTATTTTTATCCTGTTCCAATATGGGTGTCCTTTTTAGAGAGTTTTATTTTAATATTTTTAAATTAAATAAGACAAGGACTCTTTCAGACCGGTGTTTCAGACATTTACTATGACCCGGTTCCTGCCCTTTCTCTTTGCCTCATACAAGGCGTCATCCACTCTTTTGATAACGGTATCTTCATTATCGTTTTTTATAAATTGAGTTACGCCGAAACTTACCGTTATTGTTCCGGCATGGTCATACTTATATTTTTCCGAAGCTTTTCTGTTTCTTTCGGCCAATATTTTCGCTTTCTTTAAATCCGTATCAGGAGCAATGATAATAAACTCTTCGCCTCCCCATCGCACAAGGTAATCTGTTTCCCTAAGGTTCTCTTTAACTATTTGAGTCAGAGTCCGAAGGACGTAATCGCCGACCGTATGGCCGTATATGTCGTTTACTTTCTTGAAATGGTCTATATCAAACATGATTATGGATAAAGGATGATTGTATCTTTTTGTTCTCTCGATTTCTCTTTTCATTATTTCATAATATTTTATCCGGTTGAAAACCTGTGTCAAGGTGTCCGTAACGGCAAGTGTTTTAAGTTCGCTCTCCAAATTCTTTCGTTTGGTTATATCGCGCACAATTCCTGAATAATAATACTCCTCTCCGGCCTTCCACATGGAAACCGAAAGTTCTATAGGAAAAACGTCGCCGCTTTTTCTCAGTGCGTGCATTTCCATTGTCTTCCCGATATATTTTGATTCGCCCGTTGATTTGATAAGTTCCAAACCCTTTTTATGTGCTTTTCTGTATCGTTTAGGCATCAGTATGGTTAAAGATTTGCCCGATATTTCATCTTCCGTGTAGCCGAAGATACGTTGAGCGCTCTCATTCCAGAAGATAGTATTTCCATGAACGTCTGCCAGAATAATCGCATCTACCGCCGTCTGAGCTATGGTGCGAAATTTATCTTCGTTTTCCCGCAGTTCTTTTTCTGTTTGTTTAAAATGGGCTTCCGATTCTTTCAGCTTTGCAATCTCAAGGCGCAGTTCATTTAACTCTTCAAGCAACATCTCCGTTGATTTATCATTATCCTGCATATATTATGTTTCCTATATGAAAAAACAATCTCAATCTTAGACTCAGCATTATCTTGTAGGTTAACGGCACATTGAAAATTTGCAGGTATGAATCAAACCGTCGATAATTGAGAAACCTGATGTTTATGTCCCCTTTGTAAGGTCTTTATATAATTGCTTGTTTTCGGAGTAAAGAAGGCCGTCTTCGTATTTTATCAGCCCTCCTGCATAAAGCTTTGCAAGGGACGCCTCCATTGAAGTGAAATCCTCCGCGCCTCCAAGCATCTGAGACCGTATCTGGTTCGTTTTATAGTCTCTGATAAATTTTTTCACGGTAGCGTTGTTGATGATATTTTCATAGGACGGAATGCAGCCCTCGACTTTTATAAGCGGTATAAGTCTTTGAAAAAAAATAAAGTTAAGATTATCTGCAAGCCTTGTCCGTATGAAATTATGGAGATTGAGAGGGAAGAAATTAATAATTTTATCAATAGTTGATAAGGCGGAACCTGCCTGAACGGTTGCCATGACAAGACGGGTGTTCGCGGCTTGCAAGGCCAAAGAAAAGCTTTCAGCGTCACATAGTTCCCCGATGACAAGCACGTCAGGGTTTTGTCTGTCAATATATTTCATACCTTTGTGAAAAGATTCGGTATCCGTACCGATCTCTCTCTGGTTTACATTGCTCTTTTTATGTTTGTGAAGGTATTCAATAGGGTCTTCAAAGGTAATGATATTGCTTTTCTTGGAGGAGTTGATGATGTCCACCATGGCTGCAAGGGTTGTGGTCTTTCCATGGCCTGCGGGACTGGAGACAAGTATGAGTCCCCAGGGTGCCAGGACATATTCTTTTATCCACTCGGGAAGATTCAGTTCCTCCAGGGTCGGAAGGATGTCTCTTATATATCGAAGGGTAATGGCAACGGAGTTCCGCTGTTTGAAAATATTTACCCTGAACCGTCCGATTTCGGGGAAGGTGACGGCGATATTAAAATCACCTTTCTGCTCGAATATATCCCAATCTTTTTCAGTTATAAGCTCTCTTGCATATTTTTCGCAATCAGCAGGCGTCAATAAATCCATGGAAGCCCTTCTTAAATCATTCCCTACTTTTATGGAAGGAGGAACGCCTGCAGTAATCATCATGTCGGTTGCAGGTGAACTTGAGAGGTACTTAAGTAATGTGATCAATGAAGGCGCTTTTTTCCCCTCCGCTTTCCGGAACTCTTTCTCGATCGTTTCAGCTCTCAGTCCGGTTTCGGGATGGGATGCAAGACTCTGTATGGCGGCCTCCATCTGAGATGCGGCTACCACGACAGGATTTACCTTTTTGCCGAAAGAAAACTCTATGTCCCGAATGGAGATCATGTCGCGCGGGTTGACCATTGCAAGGGTTATCGAGCTTTCGCTGATGCTGATCGGGAGCACTTTCATCGACCGGATCGTTTCTAAGGGCATGAGATTCAGTATATCGCGGGAAATATCGAGATTCAGGAGATTCACTGAAGGAATTCCAAGCTGCCGGCTGAGGAAACTCAGAAGGATGTCTGTTGTGATATATCCCATCTCGACGAGGATCGACCCAAGCTGACCGCCGACTTGTGCCTGTTTCCTGAGCGCGTCTTTTAATTGGTTTGTGTTAATCAGTCCCTGTTCAATAAAGAGTTCGCCGAGACGCTGCTTTTTTTTAACCGGTGAAGCCATGATATTTTCTAACACGTTTCCGCCTTTTTGTCAATTTAAAACAAAAATTGGGGTATAATTGAAACGGGACCTGGAAATATGAAAGTAGTCACTGCCGAAGAAATGCGTGAAATAGACAGGAAGACCATTGAGGAGTTCGGTATTCCAGGCCGGGCACTCATGGAAGGGGCGGGTACGGCTGTTGCGGCAAAAATCCGGGAAATCTACGGTCGTAAAAAAATTATCGTGTTATCCGGAAGCGGCAACAACGGCGGAGACGGTATGGTTGCCGCCGGGATTCTCCATAACGAAGGGTGGGATGTAAACGTCTTCCTTGCCTCAAAACCCGGGAGATTAAAGAAAGATGCTCTGTCACAATATAAAGCCGCTCTCCGGTTCTGTGTTTCCGTGAAACAGGCTGAAACACTATTAGAGCATAAAACAGACTTCCTGCGTCCTCACACTATCATTATCGATGCCCTTTTCGGCACAGGTCTCGGCAAAGACATAGCAGGCTCCTATTCGGATCTCATAGACGTTTTAAATAGATCAAAATTGTCCATAATCGCAGTCGATATACCTTCCGGAATATCCTCTGATACCGGACAGGTGATGGGAAATGCAATTAAGGCTGAGTGTACCGTTACCTTTGGTCTTCCTAAAAGAGGGCATCTTCTGTATCCGGGCGCGGAATATACCGGCAGGCTTTTTGTCGAGAACATAGGGTTCCCTGCCGAACTTCTCAAATCAGACAACCTGACAGTCGAACTGCTTGAAAGGCACAATGTATTGTCATTGGTCCCTGAGAGGAAAAAGTATTCATACAAAGGGAATTACGGGCACGTTCTCCTTGTTGCCGGTTCAAGGGGAAAGACAGGCGCTGCAATTATGGCTGCAAAGGCCTGTTTGCGTTCCGGCGCAGGTCTTGTGACCATAGGGGTACCTGAATCATTAGCCGCGATATTCCAGACCCGTGTGACTGAAGAGATGACGCTGGTCCTGCCGGACAAGGGTGACGGCTCGCTTTCAAAAAAGGCGCTGGACAAGATATTAGAATGCCTTGAGAAAACTGCCGGCCTTATTGCAATAGGCCCCGGTATCGGAGTGAGCAGTGATACGGAAAAGATCATAGAGCAACTTATTTTGCATTCTAACTCTCCAATTATAATCGATGCAGACGGATTGAATTCACTTAAAGGCAATACAAAGATCTTCAGAAAGGCCAAAGCTCCTGTAATACTGACGCCCCATCCAGGAGAGATGGCGCGGCTGATGAGACGTCAGTCAAAAAAAGAGCAATGCAAAACTATAAACTCCGAACTACGCACTGAAATAGAAAAGGACAGGATAAACACCGCCGTATCCTTTGCAAAAGAGACGGGTACATTCCTTGTGCTGAAAGGAGTTCCTGCAATAATTGCATCGCCTGAGGGAAGGGCTTTCATCAATTCCACCGGAAACCCCGGGATGTCTACGGCAGGAACAGGAGATGTCCTCACAGGCATGATTGCAGGATTCCTGGGACAGGGCTTAACACCGCTCAACGCAAGTATTCTCGGTGTTTATATGCACGGTCTGGCAGGAGATATTGCCGCATCCGAAAAGGGCGAGCACTCGCTGATTGCGTCGGATATCATCGGTTCCATACCTGCCGCTTTCAGGATGATGAAGGGTTGACCCATAATTATACAAAGATTAATAAAAGTTCGCCAAAATCCGCTTAATCCTGAGGCTCTTGCAAATGTCTTAATAAAGCGAGATTACTTCGCTTTGCTCGCAATGACAAATGGCGTCTTTGCTGTCATTGCGAGGAGTGAAGCGACGTGGCAATCTCGGAAAGGCCGACTTTCGCAAGAAGTTCTCCTGATAATATATTTGCCGGATTTAAACTTTCCATAGCATTACGGAATATGTTAAATTTCATTAATCATGAAGAAGACAATCAGCCCTCCCAACATGGCGCATTCTTATATCAGGGCTTTCTTTACTACTAAAATTGCGGATAACGTTGTGAAGTATTTGGACGAGAACGGCTATCCGGAATCTAAGGTTTATCTTCCCATACAGAGACACACTGACAGAGTTTTAATCCTAAATTCGGAACCGGGGCCGGAGGTTGCAGACGCCGTTATAACGAATAGAGAAGGCGTACTTTTAGGCGTTCAGGTTGCAGATTGCGTGCCGATAGTCCTGCTTGACGAAAAAAAACGGGTCATCGGCGCCGTGCATGCCGGTTGGCGCGGAACAGCGGCGCAAATCCTGAAAAAGACTATTCAGGTAATGGTTGACCATTTTGGCTCATCACCGGATAATATTGTTATAGCCTTTGGACCGAGCATTAAAGGGTGCTGCTATGAGGTTGATTCCGATGTGAACGAGGCAGTTTGCATAAGTACGGGAGCAGGAGAGTATTCATCACGTAAGAACTCAAAGTTCTTTATAGATCTTGCTTCCGCCAATATGGTCCAGGCCGGTTCCCTTGGCGTCAAAGAGGATAATATATGGGTTTCCAAAGAATGCACCTTTTGCAATCCGGAAAGGTTTCATTCATATCGGTATCATGGGAATCATGCAGGAAGGCAGGGCGGATTCATAGGGATATTTTCGGGTTAATCGGTTGCATAGAATGAAAGACTGATATGATAAAAAACCATTTAAAATGCGATAAAAGATAATCCATATTCACCTGAGGGCGCTTTTAACCTGATGCGTCTTTTAATAAATGTATATCAAACAGTATTAATAGTACATTAAGGAGTCGCCTAAAAGCTTTTTTATCACATAAGTCTTTCAAATTAACTGGAATATGAAAATATTGAGTAATAGTCCGGATGAAACGAAAGAGATCGGTTTCCAATTGGGGAGACTTCTCAAAGCCGGTGATATTGTGGGGCTGTACGGGGATCTTGGCGCAGGGAAGACTACTATGGTGAAAGGCATTGCAAAAGCCGTCGGCATTGATGAAAGGGAAATCGTAAGCGCCAGTTTTACCATTATTGCGGAATATGAAACCGATCCGCCTTTTATCCATATCGATCTATATCGCATCGAACATGGCGCCGAACTTGATGATTTAGGTATCCGTAGCATAACAGGAGGCGGGAGCATATCGGTCATTGAATGGGCCGAGAAGGCTCGGGGAGAATTGCAGGAAGATATCATTAAGGTCGGTCTGCAAACCCGGGATGAACAAACAAGGGTAATTTCAATAGAGGGTCTGGATGAAAAAGATTGGAATCATAGGTAAAACGGGTAAGCGGGAAACACTTGATATATTAACAGAGCTTGCGCCATGGCTGAAAAACAAGGGCCATGAGGTTTATGTAGACATAGAGAACGCAACCATTATGAATATCGAAGGTACGCCGAGATCGCAAATGTCTTCATTGGTCGATATGATAATAGTCCTTGGCGGCGATGGCACCATGATCGGGGTAGCAAGGCTTGTGGCTGAAAAGGGGATCCCCATCCTTGGCGTAAATATAGGCGGGCTTGGATTTCTAACAGCCGTTTCCAGGGATGAACTGTATGAAGTCCTTGACAGGGTCCTTGTTGATGATTGCCATGTAGAAGAACGCATTATGCTGAATGCATGTGTTTTGCGGCATAGCGAGTGCATCGCGGAATACATAGTCATGAATGATGTTGTCGTAAACAAAGGCGCTCTTGCCAGGATAATAGACCTTGAAACTTATGTAAATAGTACCTATATTTCTACCTTCAAGGCGGACGGGCTTATTGTTTCCACTCCTACCGGTTCTACGGCATATGCGCTTTCTGCCGGAGGTCCCATACTCTATCCCACTATAAACAGCATAGTCCTTGCGCCGATATGTCCTCATACCCTTACGAACCGTCCCATTGTGCTGCCGGATGATGTAAAAATAGAAATCATGCTCAGATCGCTGAACGAAGATGTTTTCCTTACCCTTGACGGCCAAATGGGTTTTTCTCTCAGACAGAACGATATTATAGAGGTCAAAAAATCTCAATACAGGGCAAGGCTTTATATCCCATGTGAACGGGACTATTTTGAGATTATCAGGACGAAACTGAAATGGGGAGAAAGATAACTAAACCATCATATGTATATTATGAAAGGCAGATATGATAAAAAACCATTTAGAATGCGACAAAAGATAATCCATATTCACCTGACGGCACTTTCAACCTTATGTGTACTTTTAGAT
>Ga0315273_10003814_pt1 | contig 18251 bp, 38 predicted proteins | sample YL17G02_0_MG_FD_205753 | JGI IMG/M metagenome (GOLD analysis project Ga0315273, IMG submission 205753) | Sediment microbial communities from Yellowstone Lake, YNP, Wyoming, USA - YL17G02_0 | ecosystem: Environmental > Aquatic > Freshwater > Lake > Sediment | place: USA: Wyoming | collected...
GCTCCGTGTGCCACAGCACTTCAATCTGTATGTCCTGATTATCCCCCATGAACGACACAAACATGTCTGGTGTCACGCCGTCCACGATGAGCTCCCGCTGCAGCGCCTTCAGCACAACATATAATTGCTTCATGGCTGACAACACCCATTTCTTTTCTTCCAGCACCCAGCACAACAGAACGTCCCGCACCACCCCACCCCACTAGTACTCACATGCACGATGGCCACCCCCACTTCACCCACCCGGGCACAGTCACAGCACAGATACCCATCACCTATGACAGGAGTCAACTCCGCGGGAATCTTCAGCGCACACCGTTGGCATCGCTCCCCCTCCACTCCACTAGCCCCATAGAACTCCCGTCCACATCCACACGTCTTCCACGCCGACTTCATGGCAGATGCCTTTCCGTAGGATGTTGCGCCAGATATTCCAGCAGCTTTAGCTCGTATTCCGCCGAACTTGTCCACCCACGCGTTCCCAGCCTCCTCCGAACCTCGTCGTATGGCTCCAGTGCCACCCCTAGGATCTCTCCGCCCGCAATGCTGCGCCCCACTTGCAGTCCGCTGAGAATTCGCCCCAGCAAATTGATTATCCCCGCGTCAGAATCCATATCTCACACAGCTGATACTTCATACCAACTCCTTCACGATAGGACGCTTGAAGAATGCGAAACTGCTATCATCGGGAGCAGGCGTGAACGTAGCCTTGATCTCGATTCTCTTCCCTCTCATCGCATCCCGATCGCCTTGGACGGACGGTGGGACGGTGCCCCAGGCCTTCCAGGCGGTGCCGTCCTCGCCAACCACTTCAATGATCATCTTCAGAGTCTCCCCAAAGGACGATTCTTGCCACTTGGTGCCCACGATCGTTCCCACCACCAAGCAGCGACCCGTAGGTGCCACGCCCTTGGGCTTCTCCACGACGGGCACCGCCAACTTCTGCAGCAGGGCAATCTGTGTTTGCGAGATCGTGCCCCACTTCATGAACCGGGCCCGAATGTCACGCGTGATGTGGTGGTCAACGCGCAACAGCTTGCCCAACTCGGGATTCGCCAACAGTGTAGCCCGAAGCGTTGCCCAAACACCCCTGCGTTTGAGCATCTGTTCCTGCTTGCAGATCCAGGTCGCCTTCCGACCTTCCCACGCTCCGCGATTGGCCATCAGGGAGTACTTGACTGCGCACACGCAGCCAATCGTGATGTACAACCCCGACGGCATGTGCTTCCAGATGTCGCCGTGGATGAAATGCGTCCCACAGACGTCGCACGTGCCCAGCCATCCGTCTGGGAATGCCCGAGGAGCCTCATCACGCCACCACTTCTTCAGTTGCTCCCAGAACGGATCGGTGTACACCCCGAGCGGACCGAAGAACGACGCCACGATCTTGTTGGTCGGAATTGAGTAGCTGTCAATGTAGTTGTAGTCGCTGGGCACGAGGACACTGGGGCGATGACTGTCGGTACGCATTTCAACCCCGCCTTTCGTTACCAATTCATAGAGCTTATCTCGTACCCACCCCATCTCGCCCCCATACACCGCAGCCTACCCCAACTCGCCCACCACTTCGGGCTTTTCGCCCTCCCTGCCGAGGCATTATGCCTCATACCTCACCAGATCTGCATGCAGCCGTTCCAGGCTGTCCACAAGCGTCGAGATCTCGCCGTCCGCATACAGACGCATCCAGATCTCCGCCAGCTTCCGATCGCAGAGCGGATGAGCACACAGCGTCTCCAGATACCGACCTCTCAGGTGGACCCCGGGATGAGCAAACTCATCCATCGTCGCCGCCACGAGCATGACGAGCGTATAGTCACGCGCCATGATACATCCTCGCTTTTTCAATGGCCTCGTTCCGACTCGTGGCCCACACATGACCACCATTCACGGTCACCAGCAGCAATGACATGTTACCTCAGCATCCGCTCTTTTCCAATTTCTCAATTTTGTCTTGAACATGTCTGACAATCCATCCTATCACATCAAACGATGGTTGTCTGAGGAGCATCACCATAAACTCCTCTTCAATTTCCTTCAGTTCTCGCAGTCGGGCAGCACGATTGCTGATCGTCATTAGCTTCATGACAACTGTGAGATCTTCCCGGCACCCAGTGGGGATGTACACGTGGATGCATTCGCCATTCACGATGACATCGCATCGCTCGTACACCAGTTCCGTTGTTTCCGCCTCCACGATCTTATCTCCGACTAGATCGAAGGCATTTAGCATCTGAAGCCCGGGCTGAGTGAACACTTTCCATGTCTTCACCATTTCGCCCTGTGTCTGCACCCATTCTCCATGCAGATCCAGACGCAGAGCCTTCATCGTATCTTCCGAATCGTCCGCCATACCAACACTATCTCCATTTCTTGGTCTTCGGCTCGTTCAGTCATCCGGGCTTTTCGCCCGGTCATCAGGAGGCGAAACGCTAAATTGACCCGCCGCTTCGCGATCGCCCGCGTGCTCACTACAGAAGTCGGTGCCCTCGGGATACATCCAAATAAATCTGTCCACCAGAGGATACATGTGCACCTCGGCCAGACGCTCACACCCCGTATCCTCACAGCTGGGCCGATCCTTCTTCATGATGACTCCTCCGGTACGCTCATGCCCAGCGAGTTCCACCGATGACGTATCACGCCACTGGGCAATGTCACTCGCGTTTGGCCTCCGTCTACCATGATCTGCACATACTCTCCATCATGCAGCATGATGATCCCAATCTCCTGCGACGTCGTGATCCTCACTGGCTTCATTCTACACTCCACCTCGCATCCGGAAACATCCTTGCCCACGAAAGTAGCACCGACAATGCCCACCCTGCGTTGCCCCGGGTAGCCTCCCAGTAGTCCTGGCTCCTCTCGGTGCCCAGGGCAGCAATGGCCGACTCCAAACGTGAAATGGTATCACCCGACCGTTGATCGTTCAGCCAGCACAGCCCCGCCCCACCAGGGTCTAGCACCCTGAACCAGACAGCGTAGTTGTAGGTCACGCTCAGCTCGGCATGGTCATTCCCCCCGACGGTATAAGTTCCGCCTTCGGTATGGCGGGGCACGCTACAGATCTTGCCCACGCCGTTGATCAGTGCAACGTTGTAACTCATGGCTGCCACGCAATGATCGCTTCGCTGTCCTCGCGCTGTTCCGTCGCCAACTGGCGCAAGCATCCCATCAGCTTTGCCCTGATCTCGTCGTCGTCCACACCGAGTGCCCTCGAGATCGCGTTGATTCTCTCGAGGCGATTCTGCATTCGGCGCAGCACGATTTCGAGATAGCTATCGTCTGCCTGACGTAGAAAAGTCACTGCATCCCTACTTTCAGCTTCTGCGACAGAGCCTGGCTCTGTCGCACTAGTGCTTTTGCTTGCGTGAGGTTCACGCAGTAGTTGTTGCGCAGGGCAGTCCGAATGACCCAGTTGTATCCGGGCTTCTCGCCCGGAGACAACCTCTGTATCGTGTACCCTCGGTATTGCACCTCAGAGATTCGGTTCATTGCGAGTCCCCCAACATCTCATCCAGCCTCTGATGAAATACAGAGCCTGAAGTGTCCATCCGGCCCGAGTTGCGATGATCATACACGATGCATTGCCTGGCTCGCCAATCGTGAGACACGCCTGGGTCTTGCTGATCTTCTCCACTGTCATGATCAGCCCCTTACCAGCCACCCACTTGATCTCATCGCGCAGCTCGGTAGTCATGCCAATCATGATGTGATCGCAATCCGGCAAGCCAAACCCACCAGCAACACAACGAAAAAAGTTAAGACCCGGCCCACTGGTTCCATGCCCTCGGTAGAGAGGCACACGTGGATCATCATCAGGCCGAATGCAACAGTCATGGTGGTGAGGAAGAAGAAGATGTGCTCTTCGATCTCGTAGTGACTTCGCAAATTAGTTGCCTTCGCTCTCGTCGCGGCGATGATCTTCATCATCCGCTCGTATTTCGCAGAGGCGAAGATGGATGTGATGTCCATCAATGTGATCCTCCAAGAGGTTGAGTAGATCTTCGGCCACCAGCCGTGCTTCACGCTCGGTGATCTCGCTGCGCGTACTGCTGAACGTGGCAGATTCCCACAGACGGATGATGTCAGTCAGGTCATCGAACTTCATTGCGCACCGTCCGTCAGCATGAACTCGCCCAGATGATTCGTCACGGCGAACCGCAACCCCTCGTGATTGAAGAACTCCCAGCGTCTCAACCCCTGGTTGAAGATGCCCGGTCCTGCACCCACGACGGTGATGTTGCCCGTCTTGCGGCTGAACGACACGCCGACGCGGACCTTCCGCTTCATGGCGGTCATAACCTCGTAGGGGCACTGACAGTTGTGGTGTCCGCTACGATCGCAATCCGGGCAGTATTCGTTGTTGGAACTCATGTGGTTCTGGCACATCACAGCTTCTCCTCGAAGGCATAGCACAGGATGTACCCAAGAGCCGTAGGATTATGTTTGACCATGATGTCAAGCTGATCATAATGCTCGCCACTGGCCAACGTGTCCAGATCATCGACCGACAGCTTCTGGGCTTCTACTTCGGCGTTGATGAGCGTATGCTCCCACTGATCGCCCACTTCAGTCAGGGTCTTCATGTTGTTATCGTGCCAGAGGATCGTCAGCGTTTCCAGTACCAGGGGATACTCATTCAGCTTGATCATGACTTCTCCTCCGTTTGGGAAAGGTATCAGGGGTCCAGCTTTTAGTTGCCCTTACTCGGGCCAGAGCCACGTTATTGACCGCTGTAGCGTGGACTTGTCAGCCCCTGACACCCTGCAACGGAACAGATTCGGCCCAGTTTCAGAGTACAGCCTTACTTTTGAGCCCCTGACCGTCGCACCATTTTTTCGGCAGCCTCGTCGCCTTAGTTCACTGCCTACGTTACCAGTACATAGAGCGTAAATCGTACCGACCGCATCACGACCTCTTGGGGCGTGATGCAGTATTTTTGGCCCGCACTGCCGGGCGAATCGCCCGACTAGCAGCCGCGTTTCGCCCGCGCGCCGCATCAGCAATGACATAGGTCAGGGTGCGCAGCAGTTCTTTGTAGCACGCACGACAGAGCCTGAACCCAGTCGCCTGATCGCTCTCAATCACCAGGATCTTCTCCGGTCGCAGCGTGCAGAAGTTGCATCCGCCCACTTCGGTGACGCGCCCAACATACGAGCGTATCATTTGATCATCTTCCGTGCCGCACTGCCCCCGAGACCACGATTGAACTGCACGTTGTGTCCGTCCCGGACACCAGCCTGATACGCATCGGCATTGATGCGCCGATTGAATCCCTTGATCGGGCTTGCCCCACGTCCTATGCTTTGGAGGTAGGCCCGTCGCACCAATTCCTTGTCCTTGCCCAGAATCATCAAGGCATGACTACTGGCGCTCCGGCGGATGTCAGTCTCCTGCTCTGCCAGCCTATTCAGTACCGTAACTGTCATGCCGTGACGATAGGAATTGGCACCTTTCACGCCCATGCCGCGTGCGTTCCGCCGGGCCAAATCATTGATCTGGTACTTCAGCATGTTGTACATGTACATAACGAATTCGCGATCGCTCTCCTTGCCGAAGATGACGATGCGACTGGGTCGGTACATGCGGATGCATTCGCAAGTGTTCAGTTTGGCGATTCCGTTGATCAGGATTCGTTGCCAGTGAATCGTGATGTGGCCTTGATATTCTTCGACGACGGACGAATCCAACGGTTCCTGCGTGTCAGTCTCGCTGGCGATCTCGGCCATGCTGAGGCGATGCTTGGACAGCAGCTCCTGGGCTTTGGCTGCCGCCGAAGAAGCCTCTTCTTCGGTGGCTCCCCTAGCGACTGTCTTCGCCAGCAGGGCGGTGATAACCGTCTTGATGTCTTTGAGTTCCATCTCAGTACACCTTCTTCATGGTCCACAGGCCCGATGAGGCAGTGGTGACATAGGTCAGTTTGACCTCGTCGCCGACCTGGAACTCGCGACCTCCAAGCAGGAACATAGTTTCCAGGTGAGGAGGACCGTCCGTCTCGACGGCCCAGTAGATTCCCTCGAGCTTGATGATTTTGCCGTTGAGAGTTTTCATACCCACCCAGAGAGCTAGAATCGTACCGACCGCGTTGCGCCCTGTAGGGGCGCAATGAGGAAGCAACGGCTCATCGTGCCGGGCGATTCGCCGTCTTGGTTGACGCGAATCGCCTTGCCATTTCCTCAACACCATCTTCGAATCGCCTTGCCATTTCCTCAACACCATCTGACCGACCAATCTCGTACGCCAGACGACACACCGCCTGGGCTTCCTCGTAGGTCAGTGTGGTCCCCGGTCTGACATTCATAATTTCAAGAGCCTTGTCCATGTTAGACATGCGGATCCTTCTTCAGTTGATCGACCTTCTCCATGAACTGACCGTACAGGACCTGACAAGCAGTCACATACCCAGCCATCCATTCGCTTCTCAATGCTTCGCTGTGCTTGCCTATCGTTTCAGCAAAGCATGCTTCTGCCACTTCTTCCAAGGCATCAACATAGGGGAGAGACACATCAACTGGCAGGCCGATGGTCTCGTTACCTCCGTCGTCAGCGGAATCCCCTATGTTGTGTGCTGCACACAACATAGTTCCGAGTGCAGTGACCATGCACCCACAGTTATACTCAGCCAATGAGATGCCTCAACATCTTGACGCCCAACCACCCAAGAAACACGCCGACCGCCAGGGCAACAAAGATCCGATTGAAGATGATGCTGATGACGTTCACGATGATCGCTCCTTGTTCATTTGTTGCTCGATGATCTGGACTTCAAGTTTCCGATCGTCTAGAAAAATTTCGAACCCCCTCCGCCACACCTCTGCCGATTCATCGACGGTCAGCATTTCACGGTGACATTCCCGGAGGATCTGCAGCATGAGTTGATGCCATCGCTCATTCATCAGAATACCCTCCATGTCAGGCACCAGGACACACCAGTGATAGCCGTAGCCATCACGATGATGATGAGGTCACGCTTCAGTCGATCCATCCGAGATCCTCCGCTGTGTGTCGATCCCAGCCTTCTTTTCTATCATGGGTGAGCTCGTAGAGCTCCACGACATTTTTCCAGTGAGCCACACCCTTCTTGGTCAGATAGGTGATAGCAACTGGAGGATGCATCTTCATCGGATCCACCGATATCAGGCAATTCCTGTCTAGCTCGTATGTCATGCCCGTGATGCCGATCATGCGTTCCATTAGAAACACCGATCGCACGAGCAGTGAGCATGCTTGCCACTCTCACACCACTTGCTGGCAATGTGGTTGGGCCAAATGCCGATCGTTGGGATGACAGAGTTGCGCCTCTCCTCACAGGTCTTGCATTCGCCCTCGGGGGCCAAGACTCCGGCTTTCTCCATGCGCACCAAGTCAGTGTACGGGAGGCACTTGCCCATGCAGCTGGTGGATCGGATGTACTTGCTAGGGCACCGGTTCCACTGATCCTCGGTGACCAGGCCACACTCGTCGCAGAAGTATTTGGTCATTTCGTTACCTCCGCTCGCTAAGAGAGCTAGAACCGCGCCGACCGCCACCCACCGCTTCAGGGTACAGCTAGCCCCGAGTGGGCCGGACTGCCAGGCTTTTCGCCCGGTGATTGGCGGGCGATTCGCTCGTCATTGATCACCAGGCCCAAGTAGAGACTGAACAGTAGGGTAACGCAGGCCAGGACCAGTCGTTGTTTGGTTGTCATAGCTGCTCCAGAGATGCTTTGGCGGAACCGGGATGCTTGGGGGGCTACCGTGGCCCCTACTGGCCCATACTGGCGACCTCCATATAATGTACCGTGACCGAGCTTAAATCGTACCGACCCTATAGGAATTCCCAAGATATTTTAGGAAGTCGGTACTAGTCTTTTCGCCCACCATGGCTTATTCTACCCCCCGGGGCAAAGAAAAGACTAGTCTTTTCGTCCGCCGTGGGCTAGAGTTCAGGTTGCCCCCGGTCGCTAAAAACCAAAGGCAGACGCAAGTGAATACTCTTCAACTGGTTAGCCAAGCTGTGGGCGAGCTCAAAGAGTTCGACGTGAACACCATTTCACTGCATGTGAAACGCGACGTGCGCAATGTCAGGTCTGTGCTGATCCAGCTTGAACGTGAAGGCAAGGTTACAGCACGGTGGCAACAGGCAGGATCAAAGCGATTCAAGGTCTTCCGCCAGAGAGTCGTGGCATGACATCTGCTACTCCCAATCCAGCCCAGAGGCGACATGAAGGCGACATCCTCGAGGAAACCCAACCCATGACCACGACTCTCTCGCGGAATGACCTAGTATGTCACATCACGGGGTGTGGCAAGAACAGTATGGTGGCCAGCGTGAGGATCGCCCGCTTTGTCGCGGAACAGCTTAATCTTGAGCTGTTCCACGAGGAAGAGATGATCGCAGATGTGTTGGATCGCTATCCAGCAATCCGAAACTTCATCTTCATCAACAGTCCAACGGGATTCGCCAGCGCCGAGATGCGTGACACGGTGGCTGAGCTCGTTCACCGAGCCGAGCGCTCAATCTTTGTTCAGAATGACTACAAGATGAAGCCTCCGTCTCAGATCAAGAACTACAACGAGCGCAAGTACAACGAGCCTCATGGTGGCTCATCCACCTTCTACAACATGGATCTATGGACCGCAGTTCCTGCGGTCCTCAGTGGCTTGGGGAAGCAGGCAGTCAGGCAGTACATTGACTGGGGCAAGCTGAGTTATAGACCAATTGAAAGTGTGCAAGAAGATCATTTCTTAGACTTCATCTATTGGGGTGCATTTCGCAAAGGCAGGGAAAAAGCATTCTCTCAGTATCTCAATGTGGATGGCTTCCACATCAGTTCCAGTCGTCAGTCGGCTAAACATTGGCATCCTCTCACGCCCAATGCGTTGCTTCTGGTTCCGTTCCGCAATCTGGTCACCGAGCTCACTCGGTACAAGGCGACTGTGTATCTTCAGGATGAGTTCAGCAACAAGACCTACTGCTCACCTGGCAATCGGCTCTACGAGGCTCTGTCGGCCGGAGTGGCAGTCTTTGTTGCCAGAGAGTCTATCTCAACTCTTGAGCAAGCTGGCTTCGAACTGTGCGATGACTTCATTGTGTCATCGTCGGAAGACATCAAGAATAAGATTGTCACCTGGAAACGGATTGCCGCTTGGCAGCGAGCTCACTGGGCTCGTGACTTTCGCACAGAGCTCGCAATCAGACTGGACGAGATCTATGAATCCGTTTCTCACTAAAACTTTACTTTGGTCACTAGACGGATACGGATATCGTCACATTGAGGCTTTTGTGTACGACGACAGCTACTTTGAGAAGTATGTCGGATACTCGCACACACCACTGGGTGTTGAACTGACCACGAGTCGTTTGGCATTTCTGATTGAGAATGGTGTGCATCGTGATGATCATGTCACTGATGTGGGGATAGGATCTGGTGACTTTATTGCGTCCCGTCCTCAAACTACAGGCTATGACGTGAATCCAAAGGCCAAAGAATGGTTGAAGGCACGCGATGTTTACCGAGTGTTCAACAATTGTGCAGAAACACTCACGTTCTGGGATTCACTGGAACACATTGAAGATCCGTCCAAATGGCTTCACTTTGCGAAGCGTGTGTTCATCTCCACACCAATCTATCAGGATCAAGCCCATGTGTTGAGGTCCAAGCACTACAGGCCCGATGAGCATTGCTGGTACTTCACCCATGAGGGTCTGATCAACTTCATGCAGCGCGCTGGCTTCGAATTGGTAGCTCATGATCAGCGTGAAACAGATTTGGGCCGGGAAGATATTGGCTCCTACTTCTTTGTGAAGTCGTGAAGCCCTTTCTTCATCAGGCAGAGTTCATCTCAACCCTGGCCCAAGTCAAGTCTTGGGCCCTGTTCTGGGAGCAGGGTACGGGGAAGACCAAGGCCCTGTTGGACAATATTCAGCATCTTGCTGGTCAGGGTGAGATCAATGCTGCCCTGGTGTTGGCGCCGAATGGTGTGCATCGCGCCTGGATTATAGACGAGGCTCCGTTGCACATGGAAATGTCGTATCAGGGTATGTTCTACGACACCGGCAAGGCTGGTACTATCAAGGGGCAGAAGGAGTTGAAGGAGTTTCTAGACAAACCCTTTCCACTCCTGGCGATGAGTTATGATTCTTTCATGACCGGGAAGGGTCGTGCCTATGCACGACGCTTCCTGGATAAAAGGAACACCATGTTCATCCTAGACGAGTCAAGCGCCATCAAGAATGCTGGAGCCAAGCGCACTCGTTCTGTGGTAGCCATGGGTCGGCATACAAACTATCGTCGTGTTGCCAACGGAACACCAACTTCGAATTCCCCATTCGAAGTCTATCCTCAGATCAAGTTTCTCGACGAGGATTTCTGGAAACGCCATGGCTTCAGTTCCTTCGAAGTGTTCAAGTCCTACTTCGGTATCTATGAAAAGGGATTCAACCATGCCCAGGGTCGTGAGTTCAAGTACATCAAAGGCTATCAGCACATTGACGAGCTCGCCAAGATCGTAACTGAGATCAGTACACGAATCCTGAAGGAGGACGCCCTTGATCTTCCTCCTAAGCTGTACACGAAACGCTATGTTGAGCTATCGCCCCGGCAACGCAAGTACTACAATCAGATTCGTGACGAATATCTGCTTCAGTATGACAGTGGTGTCATACTGACTACGGAGTTGCCAATCCAACGTCTACTCCGGCTTCAGCAAATTGTGTGTGGTTACTTGCCAGAAATTGATGGTGAGCCGAAGCAGCTGATTGAACTCGACAACCTGCCCAGGCTAGAAGTGCTAGAAGAACAGTGTGACGGTCTGACACACCAGGCCATTATCTGGGCCAAGTTCAACGTGGACGTGGATCTGATTTGCGGGCGATTGAAAAGCAAAGCTGTTCGCTACGACGGAAAAGTCACCGAGGATGATCGCGCCAAGAACAAGGCTGCATTCCTCGCTGGAGATGCTCAGTTCTTTGTGGCTAAGACAGCAGTGGCTGGTAAGGGTCACACGTTTGTCAATGCTAAATCAGTGATCTACTACTCAAACAGTTTTAGTCTGGAAGATCGTCTTCATAGTGAAGATCGAGCGCATCGCGCGGGCCAGACTGACTCGGTGGACTACACTGACTATGTCTCTCCTAGCACGGTTGATGTGTTCATCGTTAACACGTTGCGCAACAAATTCGACATTGCGTCCGCCGTCGCAGGCGATGCGTTGCGTGACTGGATCTAGAAGGAAGGAGCGCAAATGTTTCGTAGACTAGCTGTTGCAGCAGTGATCGTCGCGATTGCTGGCTGCTCAGTAACAACGACTACACCAGAGCAGCTTCATGGATCGGACAGGGTTGCTGCTGCAATTGCATCTGGTGCCTCGATTGAGTATGTCATCTCAGTGTTCAATGAAGAGCAAACGTCACCAGTTCTTAAAGGTGACGATGACATGCCGGATACTGCCTGTGGCGCAAACATCTGGGGCAAACCAAAAGAGATCGGCTGCGTACCTGGTGTCTGCCTGTACGAATTCACCAATGGGTGTGGGTGGACTGGGTATGCACTCCTAGACGCCGAAGGCGACACGACCTGGATGCCGCCCTACCAATGTCGGACCTGTTCACCGTTCTAAACAGGTTCAGATCATACGGTGGTGGCAGACATGAGTACCATCATGTCTGCCACCTACTTTCTGGAGACGTGAATGACCGATCTTAAAGACATCCAGAATCTTGCGAAGTTGTTCATTCAAGCCCAAGAAGATGTCGCCCGTCTCGAAGGCTTGCTGTCCGATGCGAAGAAGCACCTGTCCTATCTGTCTAGGAACCTGATTCCAGACACGATGGAAGAGCTCAATCTCAAGAACATCACCACCGAGGGTGGCATCAGCATGAAGGTTGATGCCAAGATCACCGCGAAGATCAGTGAAGCCAACATGCCCAAGGTTGTCAGTTGGCTGCGTGAGCACAAGCACGAGAAGATCATCAAGAGCATCATCCTGATCAGCCCGAAGAACGATGCTCACACTCAGTCGCTGGATCAAGAGTTGGCAGAGGATGGAATTGACCATGAAGTCAAGTCATCCATTCATGCACAAACTCTCAAAGCGTTTGTGCGTGGTCAGCTAGAGGCTGGCGTGGATATTCCGTTTGACTTGTTTGGTATCTACACGTGGAACGAGACCGAAGTTCTCTACTAGGAGTGACGATGTCTAAGGATCTGCAAGCCAAGATCGAGCAACCAATCGCTGTAGTGCCCGACTACACCGAGTTCACTGGGCAAGGGTTTGAGCACCAGGATCGTGCGGATATTCAGATTCCTATGCTCAACCTTCTTCAACCGACCAGCCCTCAGGTTGAAAAGATGGACAATGCCAAGGCAGGGATGTTGATGAACAGTGTCACTGAAGAGCTGTTCACGGAATTGTGTTTCATTCCTGCCACTACCAAGCACAGCTACATTGAATGGATTCCGCGCAAGAATGGTGGGGGATTCGTGGCCGATCATTCACCACTGTCTTCTGTAGTTTTGGCAGCCAACAGCGTGGCCAAGGAATTCAATAAGCTAACTCATGGTGACAACGAGCTGGTGGAAACGTTCACTGTGTTTGGCGTGCTCTACAGTGGGGACGACCCCATTGGCCCGATCGTGATTCCGTTCAGCAGCACCAAGATCAAGGTGTACAAGAAGTGGAACACACGCCTGCGCACCTTCATGATCACTCTGCCGGACGGACGTAAGGTGAATCCGCCGATGTTTGCACATCGGGTGAAAATCACCACCGAGAAACAGGAGAACACGAAAGGTGTGTTCTACAATTTCGTTATGTCTCCTGCCCTTGAAGATATGACCAAGTCTCTTCTGCAGACCAACCACCCACTCTTCCTCGCCGCGCAGGAGGTCCGTCGTATCGTGGACAGTGGTGCCGCCACTGCTGCCCATGAGTCGACTGCTAACGACGCCGAAGACGGAACTCCGTTCTAGTGGTGGGTGGTGGGGCGGATGGAAGATGCATAGGTTATCGTGTGGGTTGGTCCGGTTCTTGACACTTCCCGGACCCACGTGGAGGGGGATGAAGTCGCTCAGAGTGACCCCCAACGTGAGCGAAACCCCATGGTAGCATCTTCTGTCCTGTGTGGCCTCGGGTGGCACATCAGTTGGGTGGACTGGTGTGCCATTCCGAGGCTTTTAGTCTGGAGTAGCATGGAATTCTCAGCCCAACAGGAAACTGCTCTCAAGCGTGTAGCGCGATGGTTGGAATCGTCTGACCAGCAGATCTACAGATTGTTCGGTTGGGCTGGTACTGGTAAGACTACGCTCGCGAAGCACCTGGGCGCCGACTTCTATGCTGCCTTCACGGGCAAAGCTGCCTATGTCCTGCAGCAAAAGGGTTGTGCTGCCACTACCATCCACAGTCTGATCTACAAGCCACGAGTCAAGTCTACCCAAATGATTCGCGAGATGATGGAACGACTTGAACTGGAACCAGACAACAGGGAATTGCAGGAGCGTGTGGAGCAAGAAAAGAAGATGCTCAAGCGTCCAGCGTTCACTCTGAATCTGGATAGCCCGCTGCGTGGTGCCCAGCTGCTCGTCATAGACGAGTGCAGCATGTGCAATACTGAAATGGCGGAAGATCTACTCAGCTTTGGTTGCAAGATCCTGGTGCTGGGCGATCCATTCCAGCTGCCTCCTGTGTTTGGCGCTGGGTACTTCACCAATTGCAAGCCAGACTATCTGCTCACGGAGATCCATCGACAGGCCCGGGAGAATCCTATCCTGGACTTGGCGTGGAGGATTCGTGAGGATGGACGGATGCCACTGGTGCATTCCCTGATCATCCCAAAGGCGAGCGAAGAGCTCGCCCTTTGGGCTGATCAGATCATCGTGGGCAAGAATGTCACTCGTCGCAATTCTAATGCGCGGATGCGCGAGCTCTTGAAATACACGGATGTCATGCCCGAGATGGGGGAGAAGCTGGTGTGCCTGCGCAACAATGCGGAGGCTGGGCTGTTGAACGGGGCTACCTATGAAGTCACCGGAATTGAATCTGGAGACATCTACGAGTTTGATGGGGGGATCTGCGTTCCTATTCATCGTGGTCCCTTTGTTGGTGAAGAGATCTCTCCCTGGCTCGAGAAGGAAGCCGAGAAGTTCGACTATGGCTATGCACTGACTTGTCATAAGAGTCAGGGTAGCCAGTGGGACAAGGTGCTGGTCATAGACGAGGGTCGTGTCTTCCGTAGTGACTCGGCACGTTGGCAGTACACAGCAGTGACACGCGCGGCGAAGGAACTGAAGGTGGTGTGCAGATAATGTCAATCTTCAATGGTATGTGCATGGTTCTGCAATTGGCAACTCAGAAGCTGATCAGCAGGTCCACAACAAAAGAAGAACTGCTTGAATTAGTAGAGGTCCTGGAAGGTCAGGTTAATGTTCTACGCGAAGTTGCCAACGGCATGGAAGATGGTGATAATATTGCATCCCTCTAAAGAGCAGATGATTGCAGTGGTGGCCCTGGGTATCTATCAGTACAATCGGTCACCAATGCAGATGGCAGTGGCCATCGACAAGTACTTTGAGGGTGGGTGCATGGACCTAGTGGACCTATGCAATCATTTCGTCCGCAAAGAACAAGTCACCAATCTCCCTATGCCCACTGTGCTGGCCCACCTAGAGATGGCGCTTGACATGTATGGTCATGAGGCAGCAAACAGGGTTGAGGCCAATCTTGAAAAACATGGCTGAATTCTTTGCGTATGCGCGCGAACGATACCAGATAAAACTGCGGCGCGAAGCTGGTGAGCCTCCTCCCTGGACCGAAGATCCAGTGATCATGACCTATCGTTTCTGTCATGTGTTCCGTGAAGATGACAAGACCACTGTGTGGCTGCGAGACAACATTCGTGACCCACTCAAGCATGATAGGAAAGTGATCTTCGCAACTACAGCTTTTCGTTGGTTCAACCGCATTGAGATTGGTGAAGAGATAAAAGATCTCTTGCTTGGTGAGTGGGACAGTGGTGAGGCTAGACGTAGATTGTTGAGTTTTGGTGGGCCATACACCACTGGTGCCTACATGACACGGACACCCACAGGCCTGGACAAACTGGATGGTGTCTTGCTTCTCATCAATTCAATAAAGAATCTCCACGAGATTTGGGAATGCCCAACGATGGAAAAGGCATGCGCCATCTTACAAGAAGACAACTTCCTCATGGGCACATTCTTGTCATACGAGATCGTTTGCGATCTCATCTACACAGATGCTCTAAGGAACGTGAGCGACCGCATGACCTGGGCCAACGTAGGCCCAGGAGCAGCAAGGGGCATAGAGTGGCTGTTTGGGTGCCGGGTGCCTGAAGAACACATGGTCAGGATCATGAGAGAGATCTTGATGTTCAGTACGCAGATGGATATGTTTGATAAGGATCTTTGGCCAGCAGAGTGGCCACAGTGGGACATGCGGACAGTGGAACACACGCTCTGCGAATACGCAAAATGGAAACGCGGTCATGCTGGCCAAAAACTGAAGAGGTTGTACAATGTTGGTGCTTGAAACTCGCAACGTCCATTCAGTTTTTCCCAGTGCCCTGTGGCTGTTGCTTCATGAAGGTGTGAAACAAGAATCACGGAATGGCCCAGTGCTGACTCTGATGCAGCCAGTGACTACTGTGTACAGAAACCCTCGTGAACGTGTGATGTTCTGGTCAGAGCGCGACGCGAATCCGTTCTTCCATTTCTTTGAATCGTTGTGGATGCTGAACGGGCAGAATGATGTGATGTTCCCAGCACGATTTGCCAAACAGATCAAGAAATATAGCGACGACGGCAAGATCTTCCATGGTGCGTATGGGTATCGGTGGCGCAATCACTTCAAGCAGGATCAACTGCTTGAAGTGATTGCGAACCTGAGGAATGACCACACAGATCGTCGCCAAGTGGTTCAAATGTGGGACGCCAGTGTGGATCTCCCAGATCAATCAAGTAAGAAAGATCTACCATGTAACCTGATGGTCACCTTCCAGATCGTCATGGATTCCCTAGACATGGTAGTCTTCAACCGGAGCAACGACATTGTGTGGGGCAGTTACGGATCGAATGTAGTTCACTTCTCTATGCTTCACGAGTTCATGGCCAGCGCGATCGGTGTGCCCACAGGGACCTACAGCCAGATCAGCGTGAACTGGCACGGATACTTAGACACACTGCTTCCACTGACAGAGTTGTCCAAGCAAAGCCCACTTGAAACACCCGATATGGCCATTGTGACATGGGACCCATATGCACTGGGACAAGTGAGAACATTTCCTCTGATGGGCACACCACATGAGTTGTGGCTTGAAGATCTTAGTGTCTTCATGATGGAAGAAGACACTATTTTGTACAGAGATAGTTTCTTCAATCAGGTGGCCTCCCCCATGATCAGGATTCACAAGATGTGGAAGTCGGGAGAAAGACAAGAAGCATTCGATAAGGTTGACGAGATCAAGGCAACCGATTGGCGTATGGCCTGCAGAGACTGGATGGCCCGACGGATGACTGCCCAGGATGACGGAGTACGTTATGAATAGGATACTAGCGATTCGTGAGGGTGGCGCGGTGCAGCGTTTCCACGCATCACCCCACCTATGCCACTACGATGTGGCCCAGCACAGCTGGGGCATGGCAGCCATGTTGTTTGTGCTGAATCCAGATGCTAGTCGTGAGCTCATATATGCCTGTCTGTTCCATGACGTGGCCGAGCGTTGGGTGGGCGATATGCCAGCGCCCATGAAATGGTCCAACAAGATTGTGCAAGAAGAGATGCACCGTACAGAGGAACGGATAGAACGCCAGCTGGGTATCAACATTCAACTCACCGAGATTGAGCAAAAGTGGTTGAAGGCTCTGGATCTCCTGGATTTGTACATTTTCTGTATGCACGAGCGTGCAATGGGCAACACACTCCTGAATAAGACAGAGGAACTCTGTCTCAAGATGTTAACGGAGGAACCATGGATTCCGAGCGCCGTCACGGAATGGGTCCAGAACACACTGGATTTCAGACGGACAACAGACTGGCTGACAAAGGATATCTGAATCATCTTGAAAGTATTGCTGAAATGGATGTTGCCAAACTCCTGGAAGCTGAAAAGAGTTATGGTAACAGCTGGAAGAAACGTGGTGGCTGGAACACCTATGCTATGCTGTGTCGTAAGTTCGATCGGATGGAACATCAAGTAGAAAAGCACAACTGGGACATCTTCAGAGCAATCGAAAGTGACACGCGAACAGAAGGCATTGTGGACGATATCAGAGATCTCAGGAGATACTTGATTTTGGTTGAAGCCGAGATGATGGCCAGAGGTTTGATCTCTTGACCCAACTGCCCATGTTCCTGCCCCAGAGTGATTGGGTTGCCCCTGCTATCACCGACTTGCCTCGGTGGGCAGGGGCAAAGCGCATAGGTATCGACATTGAAACGTGCGACCCCACACTGAAGGAATTGGGCCCAGGAGTTAGACGCAGCGGATTCATTGTGGGTGTTTCATTTGCAATCGAGGATGGCCCAAAGTTCTACTTGCCAATCCGTCATGGCGGCGGAGGCAACATGCCAATGTCTGAGGTGCTTCAGTACCTCAGACATGAGGCTCTCCAGTTCAGGGGCACACTGGTAGGGGCCAACATTCCGTACGACCTAGACTATCTTGCCAGCTCTGGTATTGAATTCCCGAATGTGGAATGGATCCGTGACATTCAGATTGCGGATCCGCTGATCTACGAGTTGCACATGAGATACTCATTGGACGAGATTTCGAAACGCAGAGGATTTGTGGGGAAGAACGAGGGTCTTCTGCGTGCAGCTGCCCTAGCCTATGGTGTGGATCCGAAGAAGGGTCTGCACAAATTGCCAGCCAAGTTTGTTGGTGCCTATGGCGAGGACGATGCTGATCTGCCGTTGAAGGTGTTGCGGATTCAGGAGCGAGAGATTGAGTCGCTTGATCTCTGGAAAGTCTACAACCTCGAGAGCAAACTCACTCCAGTCATTCTCAAGATGATTCGGCGCGGAGTTCGAATTGATGAAGATGCTCTAGACAAAGTGTCTGACAGAACTATCATCGAAGAACAAAAATATCTCGATGAGATTCACAGACTGACCAACATCAGAATCGGCCTGGACCAGATCAACAAGAAGGGTCCTCTTGACATGGCACTCAAACGTGTGGGTGTCATCATGAAGACCACTCCTACGGGTCAACCTCAGATTGACAAGGCATTCCTGAAGTCACTGAACAATCCG
>Ga0315273_10003815_pt1 | contig 18250 bp, 30 predicted proteins | sample YL17G02_0_MG_FD_205753 | JGI IMG/M metagenome (GOLD analysis project Ga0315273, IMG submission 205753) | Sediment microbial communities from Yellowstone Lake, YNP, Wyoming, USA - YL17G02_0 | ecosystem: Environmental > Aquatic > Freshwater > Lake > Sediment | place: USA: Wyoming | collected...
CCTCCCCGGTCCCTGACTGCCCAATGTAGGCGTGGACCCTATCGAGCAGACCAACAGCGGATAGCGTAGTCATCATGGGTTCGGTAGCAGTGAGCGCGGACTTCCACCAGAATCCCCATATTCCGCCGAGGCCATCCAACTCGTGGATCGCATCTATCATGCCCCCCAAGCCCCTCTCCCTCACCATTGCTCCTACCTCCCGGTCCTCCTCGGCCAGCGGGTCGGTGGCGGCCCTCAGCAACGGGCTAAGGTCGCACAGGAAACACCACACGAGGCGGCGCAACCCATCGCGCCGTTTGAGCTGCCAATGCTTCCTCACAAGTAATTCTAGGAGCGCATCCCGTCTCTTCAATGCCTCTGTCGCATCCATCGTCAGTCGCCTCCCTGCCCGCTCGCAGCGGGCTTGTAGTACATGCTGTCCGGCCACTCCTGCACCAGCGGCACCCCCGGCCACGCCTTCTGCGCGGCGGGCTTCACGAAGACGGGGATGCCACCCGGCCCTCCCCACAGCTCTACCGTGTATCTGACTATCGCAGACATCTCGTGGTCTGTGTGCATCACCGGAGTCTGTGGGCCAATGATGGCCCAGGCCGGGTACTCACCCTCGCATATCCCGTGAGTCCGCTCCAGCAGCGGCTCCATGCTGAGCAGCCGCCGCCCCGCCGGAACAGCCTCGCACAACGCCCGGTAGCGCCAGGCGTCCTCCGGCCCGGTCACGCTTACCCCGACCCAGAGGCTCCAGCAGTCCACAAACCACCTCCGGTCCTTTGCCGTGATCTCCTGCGGTCGCTTCGTCAATATCACGAAGTCCAGGGGGCGGTCCTCTCTGAACGCTTTGCGGAGTTGGACGAACACCCGGTCCCGCCACTCCTGCGGCACCCCGGCGCTCCAGAGGTCCCCACGCGGCACCACGAAGACTACGGAGGGGTTTGTCGGCCACGTCGCCGGAAACTCATTCTCGTGCAGGTGGGGCACGAAGTCAGCGCACTGCTGGCAGCCCTGGGAGGCACCGAACCGGCGGCCATACGCACGAGCGAAGCAGTACACGCATCCAGTGCTACATCCGATTAGGGGTGACCAATGATGCGTAGCCCATTCCACCGCTGTCTTGCGAACGGTCTTCCTCAACTCACTCGCCTCCCTTACAGATCCTGAATGTCTCGTGGTCGTCTACGGCCACGCGCTGCCGTCGCGCCTTCCCCGTCCCCTCCATTGCCACCAATTCCCTCTGCGCCCGCGTTCCCTGCTCCAGCCCCAGGAAGACCTCCCCGAATTTACAGAGTGCCAGTGCGTCCAGCAAATCTGGGTCGTACTCATCCGGCAAACACTTCCCCCACTGCCGCACCACAGAGGCCCCGATCTCCGTGATCTTCCCGTCGCCCGTCGTGAACTTGTTGAGTTGGGCACAGACCTTCAGCGTGCCCACCTGGTAGTGCCAGGCGAATTCCTCTCTGATCCTCCAAAACAAAGGGAAGTTGATGTCCAACTGGCGCTTCGGCGTCGGCTGCTCGATGACCAGTAGCACCTCATCTTCCGGCTTCAGCTTGCACTCCTTGACGACCGTGGCCGTGATCCAGTAGAGCCTCGCGGGGTCCCGAGACTTCGGAGGTGGGATGCAGAGGAATGATGAGTAAGTCCCATCCTCCCGGCGGATGACAACTCCCGTCTTGCTCACGCTTGGATCGACGGCCACGATCACCATGGTTACGCTCCTGCAGTTGGCTGTTGGGGCCCGGTCGCCTTCGCGCCGCGCTTGCCCTTCAGCGCCTTGTCGATGTTCTTGCCGGTCTCGGGCGTGAGCGTGGCGGACTTGTCGCCCATGCTGAGTGTCACGCTCGGCCTCTCAGGAAGGGACGCCCCGAACCCATCGGCCTTCGGGCGCCGAGGCTTCTGAGCTGGCTTCTCATCGGGTTTGATCTCGCCGGTCTCCGGGTCCACGTTGGCGGGAATGGGGAGAGCATTGGTCGCGGCACTCATCTCCGGCAGGATGAGTTGGATGTTGCGGAAAGCATCCTCCAACTCCTCGTGGCCCTCCACGCCGTAGCGCAGGATGTTGGCCCGGTAGCCCTTGAAGTCGGGCTTCTCGATGCGTGCCACCTTGCCGTCGAACGACATCGAGCACAACACCTCGTCGAGTCCCTGTCTGCGCTGATGCTCGTTGTAGCGGTTCCAGTGGCCGGGGGAGATGACGACCTCGAACTGCACGCCGGGACGCTCCAGGAGAGTGCGCGTAGTCTCGGGGATTGCACGCGCCCTCCCGAATCGCTTCTGCTTCTTGCCCTCGCCGTAGAAGCCATACTTGATGCCGGCCTTCTCCAGGCTAGGGTGAGACTCCGCGATGATCTGCGTGGCCAGCTCCTCGACCGCTGGCGCCTTGGTCGTCACGATGGGCTTCTTCTCTTTCGGTGGTGCCTTGGGTCTTGCCATGTCAGTTGTCCTTTCTGTCGCGCTGCTTCTTCTCGTCTTGCGGCGGGTCTCCCGGCTTGTCGCTGGCTGCGCACCACCTCCCTGTCTTCGGGTCTGCATGGCACTTGAAGGGCCTGAAGTACGGGGCCAACTTCGCCTTGCGGCATCTGATCGTCGCCATGTCGGAGACTTCATCGGTCTGGCTGTCTTGCTCCCTGGCGACGATCAGATTCATGTCGGCTGAGTTCTGCAGAGCCTTGGCGCCCGCAGCTGCCTGGGTCCTGCCCTTGCCAGTGCCCTGTTCTGTGATCTGCGACAAGCCGAAAATGGGGCAGTCGAGTTTGTCCGCTAAACGCCGAAACTTGTTCGCCATGTCCCTGAACTCCTGCTCCTCGCGCTCCGCCTTCCCGATCTGCTTACCGACGAGTTGCATGTAGTCTACGATGATGAGTATGGGCGTCTGGTCGCGGGCGACCCTCCGGCAGTGGGACAAGATGCTTTCGACAGTCTGCGGTTCATCATTGAGGACGATGGGGAGGCTGCGCACTTCCTGAAGGGCACTCTGATACCGTGTTTCGAGTCCTGAGTCCCCGTCCAGCACCCTCCCCCAGGCTTCGGAACTGCGGGCGTCCCGTGTGTCGAATCGCCCACAGAAGCCCGCCATTCTCAGATGCCACTGCCACCCCGCTTCCTCCAGCGCGAACACGATGACGGTCTTCTTCTGTGCGGCGGAGACCGCCTTGGCCGCGGTCGCCATTGCTTGCTTGTTGCCTGTTGCAGTGGCACTGCGCTCGGCTGCGAGCGTCGCGGTGATCTCCGACTGAATCGCCCACGCGCTGCTGACGGCACACTGGATCGCCAGTCCGGTCTTCCCCATGCCGGTCAGGGCCATGAGGCAGGTGTAGCCGAAGTCCTCTACGCCCCCGGTGATCTTGTCGAGTTCTGCCATCCCGAAGCGTGCCGTCCCGATCTCGTAGGGTCGGGACCGTCTTCTGTTGATCCGGCGTTCGTGCTCGTCTGCGACTTCAGAAAGTGGCCGCGGCATTCCGTTCGGGTGACACATGAGTTGTAGGTCCTCCAGGCGGGTGACTGTGTCCGCGATCGCCTGGGAGGGGTCGGCCGGAAAGGCGTAACATAGAGCCTGAAGTTCCGCTCCGATCCTGATGCCCACTCGAAGGGCCGCGCAGTTCTTGAGGGTCCTCACATAGCGGTCCACGTGCGCGGCGGTCGGGACTTGGCCGATCAGGGCGGTGAGATACTCGCCCCCTCCAATGGCTTCGAGTTTGCCCTGTCTGCGAAGGCCCGATGAGACCGTGATGAGGTCTACTGGGGCGTCCTCCGTGTAGAGTTCGTACACGACCTGGTAGATGCTGCGGTGGGACTCCCGGTAGAAGTCATCAGCGACGACGTGCCCGACGACACGTTCCATGGCATGCTTCTCGAGGAGACAGCAGCCGAGCACTGCCTGCTCGGCGTCGAGGTCCTGGGGGGGAAGGCGGTCTTGGTCAGCCATCGGCATCCCCCCAGTCGAGCGTTGATGTTGTAGGGTTCTCCGCTCTCCCGAAGTCCATCCGGGGCTGTAAGCGGGCCGCCGCAATCCTCTCCCTGGAAATCCTGCAGAATCCCTCGTCGGAATCCCCCATGACGCATTCTCGCCCGAGGTTCACAGCCGCGTGTCCCGTCGTCCCACTCCCGCAGAAGCAGACCAGCACGCCTACGTCCGTCAACACTCGCGGCACCAGTGGGATGAACTCCTGCCACTCAATGACCCCATAGTCCCACCCGCCGAAGTCGAGGCTAATGTCATCCCCTGCCTGTCCCCGATTGCGGGCCACAGACTGGCCGGGCTTGCTCACGTTGTAGGGCGGATCAATGCACACGAGGTCTACGGAGGCAGCAGGGAACTGCGCCAGCAGGTCCCGCGCGTCCATGCAGTGCACGCGGTCAAGCCACGCCTCCAGAGTTGTCAAGGTGCTCTGGCTTGCGGTTCGGTGAGGCATGGTGAGCCTCCGATGCTCAAAACAGCGACCGCTGGCCTATCGGTTGTGGTGTGGCTTCCGGCTGCTGCGTCACCGGCTCATCCCCCGGACACGGCTGCCCCTTGATGGGCGTCCCGTCCGACCGCTTCCAGATCCCGTGTTCCTGCCCGCAGTTGCGACACCTCTCCACCGTCTGCCTGCATCTGTCCACCAGGATGTCTGAGACCTGCATCTGGTGGCGCCTGGAATCGGGTCCCTTGAAGAGGAAGCGACCGCCGAGCAAGTGGCCGGCGGTGTAGACCCTCATCCCGGGTTCGTTGAGGCCTCCGTCCACCTGGAAGAGGCAGTTGTACTCGCCCCAGCCGCGCATGGCCCGACACATCTCCTTGGGGTCCAGGAGCACCACATCTCCGTCCTTGAGGTCCACGCGCAGGGAGTTCGCCATGCCATCTCAGAATCGCTTCGCTGTGGTCACGCGTAGGGGGCTACAAGGCCCTGCGAGCCCCCCTTCCGGCTCCTACTACCACCCTGCGGCTTTCAGGGGCTTACAAGGTCTCTGTGGCGCGGTCACTGGCCGCCAGGTCCCGCCGCTGGGCACCTGCCGGAGGCCGCACTTCCCCCGTCCTCACCCACCGTCCGAACTCCGCATCGAGCCCCGCCTCTCCGATGAACGCCGCCGCCAGGGCCGTCCCTGCCAACGTGGGGTAGGGCGAGCGCGCGACCCCGGCGATCTCCGGCTGTTCCCTCGTGGGAGCGCGACTGTCCGACAGGGCCGGATGCTGCGCATTCGGCCCCTCCAACGACCCCTCGCGCGGGCCTTTCTCCCCCTCTCCCAAGTCCGCGCGCTGTTTGCGCGGCGCGGGAGAGGGGGCAGATGGCGACCGCCTGCGGTCGCCGGGGTGAGGACCGCCGCACGCCTTCTGCACCGCGCTACTCCCGATCGCCAGCCCCAGCGCCTTCGGCATCACATCCCACGTCATCCCCTCCGCCCTCAACTTCCTCACCAGCTCCCTCAGCGTCAGCCCCTCGCACCCCTCCGGCGCCTTCTCCCCGAGCACCTCCGTCGCATCCCTGTCCCAGTCCACGGCGTCCCGCCTCTGCCCAACGCGCAGCTTCGGACCGCGACCAGCCTGGTCGCCCTGCTGTGGCCCCTTCCCGCGCTTGTTGTAGTGCCAGTCCACCGTGCTCGTGGGGCACCCGATCTCCCGCGCCACCCACGACAAGCTCTGCCCCTCCCTCATCATCCCCGCGGCCCACTGATCCAGCGTCTCCGTCGCCGGCGCGCCCTCGACGGTCTCACTCGCCGGCCGATCCCACTCCACACTTCCTGGTCGTGTCATCTCCATCTCCTCCGGTTGTTGTGGGACAGACAATCCTGCCTGCCCGCCGTTTCCCTTCCCTTGATTCAGCCTTCCGCGTTCAGCGTTCAGCGTTAGCCTTCCCTCATACTCCTCCTCCGTCTCGCACTGCCCGCACCGCCCCTTCCCGCAGTGCCTCTCCGGCGTCACCTGCGCTCCCCGCCTCGTGCAGGTGAACCATGCCCCTCTGCCCTTGACCTCCAGCCACCGGCAGTCCACCGGCTTCTCGACCGGCCGTCTCCCCTCTCCCACCCGCCCTCCAATGGCCTTGCCGGCTGTCATTGTCCTATCGCCCTCATCAACTGTCGCCCGATGAACTCCGTGTACGCCGGGGGAATGGCCTGCGACAGCTCCGCCCCGGTCATCCAGTCAATGCCCATCGCCTCGCGCCGCGCTCCGATGCTGAAGTCCTGCGTATTCACAGTCCGCCTAGCGTCTCGCCCATGACCGCCGTAGACGCCGATCACCCGTTCGCAGACATGCCTGCACGTCGGCGACAGCAGTAGCACCGACGACTCGAAGAGCCGATGCCTGCGCAACTCGGCACCCTCCACCCCGAGGCAGAACATCGTGCCGCAGAGACAGGTCGGCGCGAACAGCGGTGCCCCAAGCACATTCTCAATCACATAGGGCAGGCCCGAACTTCGCAGCAAGGCTCGCGTCGCAGGTATCAAGTCCTCGTGCTGCTTCGCGTTGTGCATCCACCTCAGAGACGAGTGAGCCTGACAGGGCGGACTTGCGTGGATCGCCGAGAACTTCCTTAGGTCTACCGGCGGCTGCAGCGCGTCCCCTTGGACGAACTGGAACGGGAAGTGCTTCTGAGGCTTGATGTCCACGCCTACCACATCGAAGCCCGCTCGCCAGTAGCCCATAGCGGCACCACCAGCGCCACAGAAGAGATCGAGGAGGAGTGGCCGCGTCATCTCTATCCTCTTTCGTGCAATTTCACAGTATGCTTCCGAAATGTCTCCACCGATGAAGTGGCGGCCACGAGGCCGAGGTCGGCGTCTAGCACATCCAGCAACCGCTTGCCCATCCTTGCGCACTCAAGCAACGTCGGGTCAAGCTGCCCGTCCGCGAGGCACGGGTAGCCCATCAGGTCCAGGGCCTCGCCGCGCAGCTCCCGCTTGACGGCGGCGACGGTCTCTGCGCCTCGCCCGCCATACCGTGCGTAGCCCTCGCGGACCTTCGTGCGCAGGTCGGCCTCCTGCTGGTCGGATAGGCCGAGCCAGGCGGCTGTGTCTGCGACGTTGGCCTCGATCTCCGGGAGCGTCAGGGGCATTGGCATCAGCGTCCTCCCTGCTGTTGCGCGAGCCAGCGCGCCCGCGAGAGTTCCGCACCCAACTCCTGGCCGCGCTGCTTGCGGGCCTGTCGGGTGCTTGCTGAGATGCCATGACGCACCGTTGCGGCGTTGTCGGAGAAGGGGACTTGGATTCCGGTCTCAATGGGGATGCCCGCCCCGCGCTTCTCCCTCGCGGCCTGCGCCTGCGCGAGGCGCTGCTTCGTCACGTCGGCGGCCTGCTGGTCAACGGTGCGCAGGTGCGCAGGGAGTGTCCACTCACTTGTCGCGCGGGCGTCTATGTCGGCGGCCTGGTCGGTCATCCTGCGGCCTCCCTCTTCTCGCGCCTGGCAACGCGCCGTAGTCTCCGGCGCTCACGCCACTATGATGCCGAAGAACCGCGCGATGTCTTCTGCGGCAATCACGCGCCGCCCGTCGTCCAGCACGTAGACCCTCAGCTCCTGGTCGCCAATGACGAGGGTGGATTCTGCGATAGCCTCTGGTATGTGGGCTTCGGGTTCTGCCTGTTGCTCGATCATCTCGGCACCTCCGCCCAATACTCCTGCCCGGTAGCGGTGCAGGAGGTCGTTGTGTAGACAGTGTACGCGGGCTTCGGGTCGAACGGATAGCCGGGTATCAGCTTAAGCAACTCGTCGAAGACCCAGGCAATCCGATCTGCGAGGCTTGCTCCCGGCCCCAATGCCTCTGCGGATAGCGACTTGCGAGGCTCGCTCACCTCGTCACCTCCGCCCGCGTCGGGGTCCAGTTGCAGCGCCCGCGCGCCTGCGATGAACTGGCGAGCCACACGTCGGCCCACACAGCTCCAGGGCCATGCTTCGTCACTGCGTTACGCCTGTCGTTGCGCTTGCTCCCACAGTCCTCCACGCGGAACAGGCGGCCCCACGACGGCATGTAGACATAAGCCCACCGGGGGAGCTTGTTGCTGGCGAGCGTCCCTGGACGGCACTTGCCGCCAACGGCGCGATAGGTGCCTCCGGCCTCCCCAGGCCAGTAGCCAGTGACGACCAGGAGGCGCGGTTCGGTCCCGCGCAGGATCGCTGAGTAGCCCTTGTGTTGCCATGCGGCGAGCTTGCCATAGTCCCCGGCGAGGGCCTTGGCGGCAACGTGTTGGGCGGGGGTCTCGTGTCGTGTCATCCCCGCAGGCGGCGGGGCGAGCAGGGCGGCGAGCAATAGGGCGGTCATGGCTTCCTCCGTTCGAGGATCCTGGCCTGCCAGCACTCCTCGGCTACATGCGCAAGGCGACTCAGGGCACGGGCCACATCCTCATCAGTGGACCCCGTAGCAGAGAGGATAGCCGTCCGTGGGCTACCCGGCAGGCGTGAGAGGGCAACCAGTTCGTAGTCGGTGACCTCAATGGTCAGGGGTGTCAGGGTCATGGCGTCCTCCGTGTGTTGGCTTCGATCTCCCGCAGGAGCGCGGTCTGCGCCTGCATCTCGGCGGTCTGCTTCTGGAGTTCCTCAGCAACGAGTCGGTCGTGAATTGCAGCGGATGTGCTCGGCGATAGGTAGGGGTTACTGCACCCTCCCAGCAGGCAGGCACATAGCAGCACAGCGGCGACCAGGGCGATGAGCAGGTAGGTACGCGGGTCATCGTGGTTCATGGCGTGGTCTCCTCGGGCAGCTTCACGCAGTCGGTGTCGTCTCCCGTCATCCTCTCCGTCTTCCCGTCCACCACGGCCCACACATCGGCCCAGGACTCGAACTTGCTCCCGTCGAATGTCTCCCGCCAGTCCGTCCGCGTCGGCGCCATCGCCACCAGCATCTGCACCCCAGGCCAACTCTCCGCCACGTTCCTGCAGAACGTCAGGATCTCTCCGGTCGTCTGTGCGTCCAGGGCCGCCTCACAGTCCACCAGGACTAGCGGGAACCCCAGGGCCTTGCACAACCCGTACTGCAGCGCGATTTGGAGCCTCAGTTCCTGCGACCCACTGAGGTACTGCCGAGTCGCCGGGCGCGTGTAGCCCGCGCCCTTCACGCTCAGGCGTGTGTCGCCCGAGGGGAAGACGATCTCCTCGTCCAGGAGGTCTATGAGGGCCTCGTTGACCGCAGCCTCCAGCGCGCCCAACTTGCCCTCAAGGAGTTCGGACCGGTAGGAGTCGGGGCCCGCGCCGAACTTCGCGACCAGCCACTCCCAGGTCTCGACGGTGGCTTCCTCGGTGACGATCTCCTCTCGGTAGCCGGCGAGGTTCCGCTGGCCGAGGTTCCAGTCGGCCCACGCCTGGAGGGTGGTGATCTCGGTCTGGATGGCCTCGATGGGTTCGGGGTCGGCGAGGGCGGCGCGGGCTTGCTGGGCCTGTTCCAGATGCACCGTTGCCATCCCAGCTTCCCCCTGCGCTGCAGCGTGATCAGCCGCGACGGTCTGGACTTGGCGCTCCAGGGAGGCCACCTCGTCACGGACGGGGCGGGCGGCGGCCTCGGCTGCAGCCACTGCTTCCTGAGCGGAAGCCAATGCCTCTCGGGCTACGCGATGGGCCTCGTCGGCGGATCGCGATGCCGCCTCGGCTTCGTCCGCGAGTTGTTGCTTCCCTTCGGACCACTCCCGCTTGCAGGTAGGGCAGACAGTAGTGCCCAAACTCCTGCGCGCTGCGTCCCATGCGATCCGGGCGTCATGCGAGGGCGTCTTGGTTTCGGCGGCTGCTTTCCGTGTCCGCTCTTGTTCCTCCCTCAGCGCCTCCAGCGCCGCCACCAGTGGGGCGAGTTTCTCCTGCGCCGCTGGCAGCGCCTCGGTTGGGGCCTGGTGCTGCCGGGCCTCCGCGAGCGCGGCTTTGGCTGTTGCCACCGCTTCCTGGGCCCCCACCGCCGCCCCGTCCGCCTGCTCGATCTGGCCGGCGAGTCGCAGGGAAGCATCGTACCGCGCGTCCAGCTCGTTGACGCGGGCCTGCACGTCCTCGGGTTCCTCGCCCTCAGGCCTCGGAGCGGCGTCCCGCTCGGCCACGCCCAGTAGTATGTTCTTTTCGGCGAGGACGCGCTTTGCGTCCTTGCGCCCCTCGGTGGCCCACTTGAGGTTGTCGTCGAGCAGTTCGATGCCCGACAGGCCAGCATGGTTCTCCTTGATGGACCACTTCATCCCATGGGGCATGTCCTTGAGGAGCATCTGGCCAAGCGTCTCTCGCGTCAACTCCGCCCCGCTTACCCCCGCCAGGAACGCCGTCTGCTCCTTCGCGTCCATCGCAAGGAACTGCCCCGCGTCCAGCAAGCAAGAGAGCTGCTTCAGGGAGAGGCCGAACAGACCACACAGCAAGTCCTGCTGCATCGTCGTCGAACCTGCGTAGGGTTCCGCCCCGTGCTCGAAGGCAACCTCCACCTGTAGGGACTGACCCTTCGCGGTGATTTCCCGGTGAACGCCTAGCCCGTAGGGAACGCCGCCAGGGTACACGAACATCAGGTCGATCTCGGACTTCTTCGCCCCCTCCCGCCTGAGGTCGTAGACTGACTCACCGCGCCTCGTCAGCCAGCCCGGTTGCCCTCCGGTCAGCGCCACCACCGCGGCCCCCAGGATGCTGCTTTTGCCCTGTTGGTTCTCGCCGATGAGCAACTGCACGGGCTTCTTGCCCTCGATCTGCACGTCTCGGCAACGGCGGAAGTTCTGGACTGTCAGTCTCATCTGGATCCTCCGATCCTGGGCTTGGGAGCGACTTCCGGTTGGATTGGGACGATGATGGGGAAACCCCGCCAGTCGACAGGACCGGTGATTGCGGCCTCGAACTCATCGGCGATCTCGTCGAGCGACTCGCATACTCATATGATCCCTCCATCCAGAGTCCGCAGACACCGCTTCCCACTTGATACATCGATCCCCTCACAGCAACTGGCGAAGGCTCCGGGCGCCACCAGTGCCTCTGATCCAAGATCATCTGCTAACGTGAATCTACATAGCCTCATGTCTGCCTCCTGTCGGTCAGAATGCGTCGGCGAACTCGCTCGGCGCTCGCGCCTCCGGTGGTGCAGTCGGCTGCACCAGCACCCTTCGGTCCGGCTTCTCGTCGCTCTCGATCTCCATGTCCGCGTCCTCGTCTGGGGCCCCCTCCACCGAGTTCCCCACCCGCCACTTGAACCGCATGGACTTCAGCGGCCCTTCCTTGAATGGCTTCACCATGCCCACACTCTCCGCCACCTCTCGTGGTGTCCCCTTGACGAGCGCGCGGATGGCGTCCGGTCGTCCCATCTCCTGAAGTTCTACCACTGTCGCCACCACGTCCGGCATCTCGGCGGCGACGACCTTGTGGGGGCCGTAGGTGAGTGGCGTTCCGTCGTCAGCCTCGCCGACCACCAGCGGACCGTTCTGCTCCACGTGAGCATCAACGATCCGCTTGAGTTGCGCGCGCTTCGCCGTGAGGATCTTCGAGTAGCGGTAGGTCTCCTTGTGTATCTGGTAGGCCTCCAGCGCCGTCTCTGGCGTCAGGTCGCGGACCATCTCCACCGCGTCGCCCTCGGGGCAGTACAAGGCCCACTCGCAGTATCCGTCGCAGAGCCAGCAGCCGACTGCTGGCCGGAACTCCGGTGCGGCCGCAATGGCTGCCACGGGCACCGTCACGATCTCATCCGAGATCGCGAGTTCCTGCAGGTCTCGGACCCAGACCAGGGGCTCGTCGGAAAGGGGGTGCTTCGGGTTTGTGAAGACGAGGTGCATCTCGACCTCAATGATGCTGGGGAACAACTTCGAGAAGGCCCAAGCGTAACGGAGGAGTTGCTTGTCGGGCCGGTCCGGGTCGTACACGTCGGCGCGCAGACCGCTCTTCCAGTCCATGATCGTCAGCAGCGTCAGGTCCCCACTGAGTTTCGCGAAGTCCGGGTGCATAGAGTACAGGCAGTCCCTGTCGCCCGCCTTGAACGCGAGTTGACGACCCTGCTCGAAGCTCCCGCTCCTCAAGTCCACATCCCCTTCGCGCGTGAGAAACGTCTGTGGGTTGTGCTCGAACTGCTGGAACCAGAAGACACAGGTGTCGTAGAGGGACTTCACGAAGTCCCCGTCCACGGTCGCCATGCCGCGGGCGATCCTGTCCGCCTCCTCCCAGTCCGTCGCCATGCCCGTGCGCTTCAGGTGGGTCCCGTAGGCGTGGGCAAATGCGTGGAACTGGATGCCGATGGCGGTCATCCTGGACTGGAGGGGCATCGGTGAGGCCCCGCAGTTGTCCATGATGTAACGGACGCCCTCGGGGCAGCAGTAGGCCGAAAGGTAGGCTTCGACCTCGGCGTCGGTCTGGTGCTCCTTGGAGGCTTGCCTGAGTAGGCCGCAGGCGAAGTTGAAGGGGCAGGTGGCGAGGGAGTCGAGTTGGGAGCCGCGGTAGGTGGGGGTCACAGATTGCCGTACCTCTCCTCGTACTCCTCGAAGTCCAGCTCGTCGAACGCCTCATCGCCCTGGCGCAGCCACGCCTCCTCGGGATCCTCCTCGGGTTCCTCCGGCGGCGGGTCCAGCATGTGGTCGGGCAAGAGGTCAAAGGGTCTCAACATTCTGAGTCCTGGCCGCCTTGTCCGATGAGATCCCACTCCTTGCGGTATACAATGCAAAGGAGCAGGGTCAGGCCGATGAGGCAGAGAAAGTCGAGTGCGTCAAAGAGGCACAATCTCAATGTCCTGAGCACATCACGCCTCCTGAGTTTGGCTTCTCCCGCCGGGGTCTGCCTGTCATGGTGTGAGGTAGGGGCACAGACCCCGGCGGGTGCGGCGCGTGAGGACCTTGGCAGGCCGCGCCGCAAGACTATTGGTGCCGAGGGCCGGACTCGAACCGGCGACACGCGGCGCTTCAGACCGCTGCTCTACCTCTGAGCTACCTCAGCACGACCTCGGCACCAAACCGTCTCAAGGTGCTACCGGGGGCGGGGCCAGCCCAACTTTCGTCGGCTATGCGGGGTTTGCGCTCCCACTGGCCCCTATCCCCGGCTGCCCCCGGCCCTCACTCCGGTCGCCACTGAGACCTGTGAGGCGGTTTGGGTGGCCTTCGGTGCGCTTACGCGCACGCCGGGGGCAAGATGATGGACGGGAACGGTGCGCAAGCCTCGCGGTGCACCGTCGCGCTGCGGCGCGGCTCGAGGCGGCACTCACCTTTTCAGTTGCGCTCCTGCCCGTCCATAACTGTCAAGGTGCTGCCCCCGGCCCTGTGGAACGGGATGCTTGGGCGCGGGCTACGCAGGTTCCGCGCCACGCGCCGGGGGCAAGACTGTCAAGGTTCTCCGCGTCGGCCGGATTCCCCACCCGGCTCCCATGTGTCATCATCATTTTCGGCCCCTGGTCAGCCTTGGCCGACGCCTGCGGGGCGACGGTCACGGACTGCGGCCTTGGACCTCCCCTCTCAGGTCCCCTGCCTCTGCAGGTCGCGGGAGGTCTGCCCTGGCCCTCACGCTCCAGGGCACTCTTACCGTGCGCGCCGCTACACGCACCGACGCGGAAGATGTCAAGCTGCTCCGTCCTTCTCGTACCCGACCTCCGCCCTCGTCAGCGGAGACGCTCCACTGTTGAATGATGCTTCGTCCAGAAAGACCCGGATGGACGCGCGGTGTATCTGATCGGTCACGTGCCGGCCAGTTCGAGCTACAATGTCATCCAGGTCGGTGCCATCCACCCACATCGTGATGATGGGCTCGCCAAACACGTAGTCGGGATCTCCTGTCAAAGCCGCTGGCATCGCCACGCAGAACCGCGTAATCATCACTGTCCTCCGTGCTTCTTGTACCCGACCTTCTTCCACCACAGTTCCGACCGCGCCAGAAGGTTCGTCGTCAGGTTCTCCAGCAGCGTCACGTCGTTGTTGCAGGTCCCTGGAGACGGGATCAGCGTGCCCGGTCTCTCCGTCTTGGTGACCTTCTTCCAGGCCGCCGCCACCAGCTTCGTGAAGTCCTCCTGCTCCAGCAGGTCCGCGAACCGCTGCTCGATGCCGTAGCAGGACTCCGGGCGCGTCTGGAACATGGGTGGGATCAGCGCAGAAGGCAGGTCTGTCGTGTCGGCCTCGGCCTCGCTGGTATAGGGCTCGGGCTGCGCGACAGCGGGGGCTACTGGCGGCGACGCAGGTGCGGCCTCAGGTTCCGTGGCAGGCGGGGCTTCGTCTACCGGCTCCTCGGGCGGGAAGGCTGCCTCCCACACATCGTCGGTCGTCTCTTCTTCGTAGACCCCATCCACTGCGTCGCCATGCGTCGGCGGTGCTTCCTCTTCGGGTTCCATGACCCCCTCCACCGCGGGCGGCTCCTCGTCCTCGGGGGCGACTGGATCCGGAGGCGGCCCGAGGCGCTCGAACATGGCGGCGAGATCGGAGGCGTTTGCCCGGAACATCGCTATGGCCTCAACCTTCGTCATCCCGTAGGCGTCCACCAAAGTCTCCAGGGCGAGGTGGACATTCTCCTCGAAGAGCGGACTCTGCGTGAGGTCCAGTCCCCAGTCCGCATCCACCGCCGGCTGTTCATCCCCGCTCCCCAGCATCTTGTACGGCTGGAACTCCGGCAGCAGCGCCCCTGCCCGCCACTCCATCCGCGCCTCCCCCAGCAGTTGCTGCGTCATCGCCGACAGGCGTGCCATCTCGCTCACATCCGCCAGCAACTTCTGGCGCTGCCTGATCGCCCGCTCCCGGAACTCCGTCTCGCTCATGCCGTAGGGGATCGCCACCGCCCAGTACGGGTGCCGCGTCTTCGACCCTCCGGGGACGTGCTGGGCCTTCGTGTACTCCAGGCACACGTCCACCTCGATGCCCGCGACGTTCCCCCCGCAGGACTCGTAGACGATGGCCAGGGCTGTGTTGAACCGCTGCGCCGTGGCCCACGACTCGGCGTGTACGAAGCACAGTTCGCCGCCACCCCAGTCGCCGAGTTGGCAGTTGATGGTCGTCTCGGGCTTACAGGGCTTCGCCTTCTGCTTCTCCGTGGGCACGAACGCCCCGGCGTAGGGACACTTCATCGGATTGCAGGCGACCTGCTTCTTCTCGGAGAGCTTGAAGTCCGGCCCGTAGGTATACCAGGTCGCCCCCATGTCTTCACCCGGAAGACTGACGAAGTAGCGCTCCCGGTCGGCCTCAGATGATGGCCAAGGAAGACCGTCGCGTTTGCACTCCTCCTCGGTCTTCGGCCGCCAACCGTTGCACTCGCAGGTGAGTTGGGGCCCCGTCTGCATCTTCCGCCGCATGGCCACGATCTCGTCGGGGTTGTTGCTCAGGAGACGCACGGGGACGCGGTTGGTGCCGCGGCCCTCGGGGTTGGGGTAGGGGACCGGCAGGCTACTCACATACTCCTGCAGGCGCCGCATGAGTTCGGGGTCTGTCTTGTACTGACGGTTCTTCTTGCCCCCGTCGCCCCAGGGATCAGTGACCCGCTTGATGAGCGCGTGCTTGGTCTTGACGTTGAAGGCCTCGTCGGTGCAGGCGATCCGCACCGCGGGCTGAAGGGAGACGCTGTTGCTGCCGGCTAGCCCGAGCATAGGTTGTCAGCCGCCTTTCCGAAGCGGTCAAGGCTGCCATTGAGCCTTCGCACCGCAAGATCCAGTACCCAGCTAATGCTCTCACCACGCGCTGAACGCATCCGCTCGAGGAAGCGCAACCAGGCCTCCGCATCTGCCGAGGAGATCTCTACCACCGCCATGTCCTCGCCCTCCCGCATGATCCACAGGCAGATGCGCTCAGAGGCGGCACCGAGTTCGCCACCGTCCGTGCCCACGCGGAAGGTCACGTCCGAGGCGTTGAGGAAGAGCGTGCTCTTGGGGGTTGACTTCGGGGAAACGTCTGTGCTATTCTCCATCTGCCATCAGCTCCAGTTGATGTCTACGAGAGGCCCCCGACGCCATCGGGGGCCTCTCGGTGTTCGTCAGTCCGCCGTCTCGGCCAGGAACTCCCTCCCGTCCTCGATCAACTGCTCCGCCTCCCGTACCTTCTCCAAGACGATCTCCCGCATGGCAGCAACCAACCTCACCGACCACTCCTTGGTGCAGTTCACGTCCAGGACCCGCCCCAGCCGTTGCTTGCTGACGAAGCAAGCGTCGGCCAGCCTCTGCCTGCTGATGTTGAGTTTGTCCATCCACAGTTTCACTTCTTCGGCGCTCATGGTTCGCGGACTATACGCCAGGGGGTGTCATAGTGTCAACAGGTATTTTCAGGTGAGGCCCCTCACCTGTTCCGCGAGGACCTTTCCCCGGACATCGACATAGACCATCGTGGTGGCGACATCGCGGTGCCCGAGGAGCCGCTGCAGTCCGGGCACTGGCACCCCCGCCTCCGCGCAGTTCGTCGCGTAGGTGTGCCGCAGCATGTGGAGGTTCACGTGCCGACCGATGGCACCCTCGCAGATCGGCACTAGGATGTTGCGGATGGTCTGCGTGCTGTAGGACCGCTCCCAGTTGCGCAGGATCGGGTGGAAGAAGTAGGCACTCTCGCGGTCCATCTCGGACTTCCAGTTCTCGTCGGCCAGGCGCCAGCGCGCGAGCCACTCATGGAGGGCATCCGGCACTGGGACTGAACGCGGCCGGTTTCCCTTCGTGCGGACGAGGTGCAGGACGCAGTGGCCACCGTTGTCCTCACAGGGCCACTCCACCTGTGAGCTCCTCAGGTTGACGAGTTCGATCTCCCTCAGGCCGGCGCGGTAGAGGGTCTCCAGCATGGCGCGTTTCTGGAGTTTCGTGATGCAGGTCGGTTCGACGGACTCGAGGATGGCTTTGGCCTCGGCCCGGGTGAGAATCTTGGTGGGGGAGAGTGGGGTCATCGGCTCCTCCCAAACAGCGCGTCAATGAGCGGCTGAATGATCTCGGCGATGAGCTCGGCGATGAGTTCGACTATGCTGTTCTTCACTGGTCAGGTCTCCTGGCGTTCTATGATTGTGCTGGCCTCAGACAGGCGTGGCACCCGACGCCCCCGCAGTTCGGGCAGACGGCCTCCGGCTCCAGGTCCCCCGCCGCCGACTGCTGGGTCAGGGCGGCGAGAGACTCGCCGACCATCACCACGCCAAGGGTCTGGTGGCAGTCCTTGCATTCGGCGTGGGCAACTTCGCCCCGCTCCTCAAGGACCTCCATCGGAATCCAGTCCTGCTCCGCGCACAGGTCTCCCTCGACGATGTACTCGACGGCAGTACGGCAGACGACCACGACGCACTCTGAGTTGCAGCACGGGCAGGTGATCGGCATGTCAGCACCTCCTCAGGTGATTGCGCTACTTCGGATACGCATTGTCCCCGCCCAGCAGGGTGTAGCCCAGCCACAGCAGGCCCCGGAAGGCCCACCAGCCCCCGATGATCGCGACGACGTACCAGAAGGCCGAGCGGGACAGATCAAAGGCGAGTTGCTTCAGTTCCTTGGGCGTCATGGTGCCCTCCGTCGCTCCCCGGTGATCTCCTACGCCTGCACACCCCGTCTCACCGCCACAGCCACGACGCCCCCCATGCGGCAGGCCGCGCAGACTACCCGCACCGCCCTGCCCTCCCGTACCAGCTCGCCCTCGAACGCCCGGACAGGCTCGCGGCAACAGGCGCACGTCCCCTGGTAGGCGTTGGGGATGCCGTCCTTGCCGATGGTGCGCAGGCCCTCGGGCCTGGGGTGCCTCACTCGCTCCCAGCGGCGCCGGGGTTCACTGCGGACGCAGCGGGCGGCGTTGACACGGCAGCGGTCTATGGCCTGGTCTAGGGTCACTGTGGGGCCTCCTCGGCGGCGAGCAACAGCCCCGGCAGGTCCTTCTCCCCCACCACGCGGCACCGATGCAGCCTGAACTTCCCGTCGGTCGCGGTCGGGATCGCCGCGATGTCCGCCGCCGTGAACTCCACGAGCAGGATGCGGAAACCCGGCTGCCACTCCTTGAGGCACCAGTCCAACGTCGCCACGTAGATGCCAGGGCAGTCGGGGGGGCACATGCGCGACGGGTCGGTGTCGGCGCCGGGGACCTCGTAACTCTCCCCGACCGTGTAGGTGATGCCACGGTTGAATGGGCCGACGCCATCCGCAGTGACGAGCTTGTAGGCGCGGATGGGGCCGGGCTGATCGAGGAGCATCAGGAGGGGGGTGCAGCGTTCGGGGGAGATGCCGGTGGCCCGGTTCAGCGACGCCCCGATCAGCGACGCCCCGTCCAGCGACGCCCCGATCAGCGACGCCCCGTCCAGCGACGCCCGGTCCAGCGACGCCCCGATCAGCGACGCCCCGAACAGCGACGCCCGGTTCAGCGACGCCCCGATCAGCGACAGGCCTTTGCGGTACGCCTCCAGCACGACCTCGCGCAGGGTGCCCTCGGCCTCGTGGATCAGGGTTCCGTCGCGT
>Ga0315273_10003816_pt1 | contig 18250 bp, 17 predicted proteins | sample YL17G02_0_MG_FD_205753 | JGI IMG/M metagenome (GOLD analysis project Ga0315273, IMG submission 205753) | Sediment microbial communities from Yellowstone Lake, YNP, Wyoming, USA - YL17G02_0 | ecosystem: Environmental > Aquatic > Freshwater > Lake > Sediment | place: USA: Wyoming | collected...
TCTCACCGACAGGGCGAGCCCGGCCCCCGCAAGGAAGACCAGTCGCCACCAGACGTTCGGGACGAACGCAGAGTTCACGAACGCGACCAAAATGAGGATGCGTATGTACATGACGCTGGCCGCGAGCATCGACGCCTGCAGCGCGCTGGCACCGCGCGCGGGATTCTTCTGCGCGAGCCTGCCCGCGGCGATCGTCAGCGCGGTGCTGGAGACAATGCCGCCGAGAATCCCCGAGAGCCACAACCCAACCTTCTCGCCGAACCGTTTCGACAGGAAGTATCCGATGAAACCGATGGTCGAAACAAGGATGACGATTTCCCAGATCCGTGTCGGGTTCAGCTGGAAGCGCGTGTACTCCTGGTTCGGAAGAACCGGCAGGATGATCAGCGTGACGAGAAGGAATTTGAGCGTCGCAAGGAATTCCACTTTGTTCAGGTTCTCGACGTACGTCTCCAGACGAGCCTTCTCGGAAAGAAGGATCGCGTTGAAGATGCCGAGAGCCATCGCGGCCCAGATATCGACCAGCAGCGCCAGGGCGCCCGTGACGAATGTCAGAAACGCCGAGATCTCGCTGGTGGACCCGTAGTGCCCCGCCGCGATTTTGGCGTGATAGGTGATGCTCGCCAGCGCGGCCAGCCCCAGCAGTCCCACGGGGAGCATGAATGTCGCGCCGATCTGGAAGAGCCAGGCGCAGCCAAAGCCGAACATCGAGATCAGCGGATAGGTCCTCACGCCGCCGAGGATGAGCTTCTGGTGCTCGACCTTCGTGCTCTCCCGTTCGAGGCCGACGAGGAATCCAAGCGCAAGTGCGACGGCCAGGCGGAGTTGGATGGTCCACTCGATCGTGTTCATGCCAGGGCCGCCTCGCCAAGCATGGCGCGAATCCTGGCCGTCACCATATCGATGGCCACCGTGTTCTCCGCCCCTCGCGGGATGATGATGTCCGCCCAGTGTTTGCTCGGCTCGACGAACTCCAGGTGCATCGGCTTGACGGTCGTCATGTACTGGTGCATGATCGAGTCGATGGACCGTCCCCGTTCGAGCGTATCGCGCCTGATCCTGCGTATGAGCCTCTCGTCGGCATCGGTGTCGACGAAAAGGCGGATATCCATCAGTTCACGGAGCCGCCGGTCCGCAAATATCAGGATTCCGTCAATGATGATGATTTCCTTCGGTTCGATCGGCCGGCGGGAGGCAAGCCGACGGTGGTTTGTGAAGTTGTAGATCGGTTGCTCCGCCTGGCGTCCCGCTCGGAGCGCCTGGATGTTGCTGATCAGGAGATCGGTCTCCAGCGAATCCGGGTGGTCAAAATTGACCTGTTCCGGAGGGAGCCCGCCGTGCGCGCTGATGTCTTTATAATAGGAGTCGTGTTGGATCACCACGACCCGGTCCCGGTCGAGGTGTTCCAGTATCTTGTTCGTGACTGTGGTTTTCCCCGATCCCGTCCCGCCGGCAATGCCGATGACGAGCTGTTTCATGGGTGTGTGCGTCGGTGTGAGGTGGCACGAAGAGAGAATGGTGAAAGATAAAACGCGGGGGGACCAGAAGCAAGGGGGGGAAGACCGATGCAAGGATGGGAACTCCCCCCCTTGTATCCCTCTCCCCCCTCCTTCGCCTCTCCGCAGGACCTAGCGGAGCAGGATCAGCTTCTTCGTTTCTATGAACGTGACGGTCTTCGCACCAGGCCGGACACTCATCGGCACCGCCTCGAGGCGGTAGAGATACACGCCGCTTGCCAGCGCCGTGGCGTAGAAGCGGACGGTGTGAGTCCCGGCAGCCTGCACACCGTTGGCGAGCGTCGCGACTTCGTTGCCGAGGAGGTCGTACACCAGGAGTTTGACCTGACTGTCCGTCGATAGTTGATAAGAGATCGACGTCGATGGGTTGAACGGATTCGGATAGTTCTGACCAAGTGCGAATGATCCGGGGAGAGTCGCTGCGTCCTCGATTCCGGCAAGGGGGACGACGGTGATCTGCTTGTCCGGGGCCCAGTTCCATTGTGTCATCGCGTTGTCTTTCCCGGTCGCGTACATCGTCACCGAGCCCTGGGATGCGGGGGCTGTGTAATTAAACAGATAGGTTGAAGGGACCGCAACCCGCGCGTTATGGGTCAATTCGCTGCCGCTCTTCTGCAGAAACGTCGAAACGGGCGCGAGCGTCCCCGCGGAAACGGCAATGTTGACGCCGCCGGCCGATCCGCTTGTGCCGGTCACCGTCACCTGGAACTGGCTGGTTTGCCCCGGCGTCATGGAAGCGGGCCCTGTTATCGAAACGACAACACTCGTCGTCGCCGTGGACCCGTGACAGCCTCCGCAGCCCTTGGTCGAATTGAGTCTCGTCGATCCTGTCTTTCCCCCGGGGCTGCTGAAGGCGATCGGCATCGTCGCGCACGCCCCAAAGATCGCTACCGCTGCGTAGATTGCATATCGGCCTGCTTTCATATCTCCCTCCGCTTCATGGATGAATCCCTTCGTAGAAACCATATCTCTGTCATGTATGACTCCCAAGATTCTAAAAATACTATCCAATCTTTATGCCAACTCGTGAGTGCTTATTTATTCATCAAATCGATTAATTTCTACCGAGATTGCCCGTTGTTTATCCTATCTATAGGAATCTACCGCAAAAAATTTCCTATATTTGCAACCAGCCTCCCCCCTCCAATTGGAAGGGGAACCCACCGTTTTGTATATTGAAACCCTATCGCGCCATTACTTCGAGCCAACGGGGGAACGACAGTTCATGAAAAAGATCCTTCTCATCATCGCAGGCGTTGTCGCCATCGTCGTCGTCATCGGGGCGGTGCTGCTCTACGCGAATCGGGATAAGATCACAAACTTCGCGACCGACAGAACGCTGAATTTCGTGGAGGCCCAGCTCATGGAGCATATCCCCGACCCGGCCACCGAAGTGAAGGTGAAGGTGGATTTCAGGACACTACACGAGCGGTTGCAGGCAGGGAAGGTGAAGTCGTCGGATGTGAAGGACCTTGCGGCCCTGTTTTACACCAGCTACAGGGACGAGAAGCTTGATTCAACGGAAGTAAGAAAAATCATTGATCAGGTGCACAAACTGGTCAGCGAGCAATGAACGGTGAAGGCTCGGCGGTTCACCAGAGACTCTGCGTGGCACGCACCTCCCCAGAGAAGGCCCGCAACGAGTTCTTCTCCCCGCTCATGAAATGAGGGGAAAACCTGTCGTTCGGAATCAGCGAGTAGTTGCCCGAAGAAGAAAGCGGCACGCCCCATCCGATTTTTCAAGAGGGCAATTCACTCCAGCCCCGTCGCGGGGCATGGGCTCCCTTTTCTTCCCGTCAATGCTGGAAGGGGGCATGAAACCACCGCCCCAGCGAACCGAGACGATCTCGAACGCTGAGAATTCCGCCCTATAACCCCAGAAATCCTTCTCCGGGGCCGGATAACTCCCGCTGTCTAAAAGGTTTCGATACTCCCCCGTTGCCATAATCGCCACCGGAGACCACCCCCGGTCCCGTCGGGAAAAAGCCTGAGCACACAGTCGTGGATTTGCGCTTGCTCCAGAAGGTGCGATCGCCCGGATTTGTCGTGCCGATCAGGGATATGGTTGCATGGAATACACGAGCAGATTCTCCATGGCACGTATCACGGGAACCCGTACTTCTTGATGTGACGGTAGGCGAGATAGGCAGCGCCCCCAAGTCCCGCAGCCCCGAGTACGACATGGAGTGAGCCGGCCTGGCTCTCCTGTTGCAGTTGAAGGAGGTAGGGAGAGAGCAGGTCCGCTTTCTGTGTGAAAACTCGGTTCAGAAGCGGCGGTGGCATACCGGAAGGGGTATCCAGGAACTGGAACGATTCGAATCTTCCGTCATGCTGAAGTGACGGGGGGAAAAGAATGATGGCTTTTCGCAGCGCGATGCCCGGATCGGCAATAACAAAACCGCGAACCCGAGACGTATCTCGGATCGAGCTGGTGTCCTGCTCCTGAGCTTGAAGGGCTGCAGCGCAGAGCACCAATTGCAGGATGAAGCCGAGAGCTTTCATTGACCATCCCCCTGACCGGCTTGGGGAAAAAATACGGTACTGGAAGGGGAAAGTCAAACGCGGGGTGGACAAGCCCCGAAACAAGATCGTAATGGGGAGAAAGGGGGAAAGGTCACCCGCTCAGAAGGGATGAAATGGTTCGTTTGATCTCCAGGTGAGATTCAAGCTTGAAACCGGCAGCACGGGCGGTGGCAAGTGATCTGTCGAATTCTTCCTGCGTCACGTGACCCCTGGGCTCCGATAACAACAACAGCGCACCGGGACGCATGGAACGATGGATTTCCGTAAAGAGCCTGGACTGGTCAGGCACCTCGTGCACCACCGCAAAGACAAGTGTGAAGTCGACTGCCCCTTGGAACTGCTGAATGTTGAGCGAGTCCTCTGACGCGCGGACCAGGGTGATCCTCTTCCCGAGTCCTTTTTTCTCCCCCCGTCTCCGGAGCCTCCTGAGCATCTTCTCCTGGATATCGACGCAAATCACCCCCCCCCGTTCTCCGACAAGTTGGGCCAGGGTGAGGCTGAAGAAACCCATGCCGGGACCGATTTCGAGTACCCTCATTCCTTCGCGGATATACGGACTCAGAATGGTGTGGGGATCATGGACAGACCGCCGCACCGGACCCAGAAGAAAATATCCCAGCCACCAGGGACAGACGTGAGTTTTCTTTTCTTTTGTCATCGAATCTCCCTTCCCGGATCGCCGGAAGTCCGCCGCCGTCAAACTCCGACGGATCTCTTCTCTGTCAGTTGAACTGAGGCATGACGAGTTCGGTCTCGAAGCCGTATTCCTCATCCGCGATGGAAACACTTGGATCGATAAACACGCGTACGGGAATTCCAAATTTGACGTCATACGTCACCTGAAGGGATGCCACACCTGCCGGGTCGATCGAATTGACCAGACTGAACAGTTCCCCCACGGTCTTGAACCGCCCCCATTGGTCCCGCGGAACATCTCTGCCGCTCGCCTGGTCGGAGACGCCGGCGATGCTTCCATGCCGGACCGTAATGAGATGTCTCTTCCCACCGTCAACGCAGAAGCACGTCCTGTACTGTGCAATCGTGTAGTCGTGCAGTTGATAGGCGGCCCAGCGTTTCTCCGGGTTGGCTATCCCGCTATAGTCGGGGGCTGTCCCCTGGTCGGCACACGAAAGCAATGACAACCACGGTAGGGCGAACAACAGAGCACACCGGATCAGACTTCTGACCATGTTACGGATCTTTCTCCTCAATGACGCTGCCGGATCTCTCCATCCTCACCTCCGGCGGGACGGAGAAGGTTTTCGCCTTTATGATCCCCCCATGTATGCAGGTTCAAATTAGATTGTACTCCTCCCCGCGCTTTTGCTCTTGCGCAATCGCGGACAACATCTGCGCGATCCTCTTCTTCAGCGCCAGGGCCGACTCGGGTGTCCATTCATAGAATCCCTTCCCGGTCCTCGTCCCCAGCTCACCCCGTTCGACCTTTTCCCGGAGGACGGGAGGGAGTTCGGTCGACGCCTCGAGGTCCGGGAAGAGATTCCCGCAGACGGCCGATATCAGATCCCATCCCGCGATCTCCCAGATCTCAAAAACACCGGCTGCCGCCAACCGGCGGCCAAAACCGTTCTTCACGACGGTATCCACATCCTGCGGAGTGGCAATCCCGTGCTGTACGATCGATAAGGCCTCCCGGAAAAGGGCCGCCTGGAGGCGGTTGCCGATGAACCCGGGCACTTCCTTCTGAACAATCACCGGAGTCTTGCCTATCTTCTTCAGGAGTGCGTCGATGGTACGAACTGTCTCCTCCGACGTCCCCTCGTGCCGCACTATTTCAACAAGCGGCAGCAGGTAGGGAGGATTGAAATAATGGGTCACCAGAACTCTGTCGGGTCGACGGGTAGCTGATGCCATCAAGCCGGGGAGAAGACTGGAGGAGTTGCTCGCCAGTATCGTATGAGCCGGACACAACTCATCCAGCGATCGGAATATCTCCTGCTTCAGCTTCAGATCCTCGAAGACCGCCTCGATGACAACATCTGCTTCACGCGCTGCGTCCCCGAGCACGGCGGTGGTCGTCAGGTGCCGGCGGGCAATCCCGGATTGATCCCCGGTGATCAATCCGATTCCCGCAAGCATCTGGAGATTGACCCGGATCCCCTCCTGCGCCTGGCGAAGTTTGCCGCTGTCAACGTCATGCAGCCGAACATCGTATCCGGCGAGGGCAAACTCCTGAGCGATACCGTGTCCCATCAGGCCCGCGCCGATAACGCCTATATTTCTGATCTCGTCAACTTTCATTGCGCCGTCCCTGTGATGTGCGCTGAAAACCCTCCTATGATCTGTCCGTAACGGCTCGATTCTCACTCATTGCCAATCAGCGCACGTACCATCGGGTGAACTTCAGGCCAGGGACCATAACCGACGTCCGTCTGATTGTGTCCGGCCTCACCGATCGAGATGAGCCGGTATCCCGGCGTCGCGCACAGAGCCTGGCCCTGTCCATGCTGAGGAATGGGCGATGGGTGCTGGCATCAGGAGGGTTGGCGCCGGGGTCTTTCAAGCCGCCCGCGTCGGGCTCCTGCTCAACCGCGGGATTTGTCCGGGGTTCGGGCTCCGATTATCTGCATCAAGGGGGCATCCCGGCCCTCCTCACTGCCTCTTCCTTGGCCCCGCTCCGCGGGGAGATGTCCGGGGACGATTCCTGTCCCCGCCAAGGACTTTCTGCCACTTCCGCATCGCCCTGCTTACTTCCGAAGGCGCGGTCGATCCTTCCGAGCGTTTGAGCGCGAGCGATGCCCTCGCGTTCAGCACCTCCGCGATATCTCGTCCGAACGCCTTTGACCTCCTTGCGTACTCTGAAAATGGAAGTTCCGAAAGCGAACAGCGATTCTCCTGGCAGAGGGCGACGATCTCTCCAACAACTGCGTGCGCCTCGCGGAAGGGGACCCCTTTGCGCGCCAGGTAATCGGCCAGCTCGGTCGCCAACAAAAAGTCCGCATCAAGCTCCTGTTCGAACCGCCCCCGGTCAAATGTAACCGTCATGAGCATGCGGGCGAGGATATCAAGACTCGCCGATACCGTATCGGCCGCGTCGAAGAGCGGTTCCTTGTCTTCCTGCATATCCCGGTTGTAGGCGAGAGGGAGCCCCTTCATCACCGTCAAGAGCGCCATCAGATCCCCGTACACCCGTCCCGTCTTTCCACGGATGAGCTCCGCCATGTCGGGATTCTTCTTCTGGGGCATGATGCTGCTCCCCGTCGTGAACGCGTCGCCGACCGAAGCGAACCGCCACTCGCGGGAGGTCCAGAGCACCAGCTCTTCAGCCAGCCGGCTCGCATGCATCATCGTGATCGCCGCCGCACCGATGAACTCGATGAGCACGTCCCGGTCGCTCACCGCATCGATGGAGTTCTCAACGACGCCCGCAAATCCGAGCAGCCGCGCGACGCCCATCCGATCGATCGGAAACGAAGTTCCGGCCAGCGCGGCCCCCCCCAGCGGGGACCGGTTCACCCTTTTCCGGCAATCGAGAAACCTCGCCCGGTCGCGGTCAAACATTTCCACATACGCCAGCAGATGATGCGCCAGCAGGACGGGCTGCGCGCGCTGAAGATGCGTGTAGCCTGGCATCACCACGTCGTGGTACCTCCCGGCCATCGCCAGGAGCGACCGCTGTGCGTCCCGGATGTTCCCCGCGACCTGATCGATCGTTGCGCGCAGATAGAGCCGCACATCGAGCGCCACCTGATCGTTCCTGCTCCGCGCGGTGTGGAGCCGGGCGCCGGCCTTCCCCGTCTTCTCGATCAGCCGCTGTTCGATCGCCATGTGGACGTCTTCGGCGACAAACCGGCCGGAGCCGGAGCTCACCTCCAGCCATCCGGCCCGCCCGGTTTCGATCTCGCGGAGAATTGTTTTCAGCGCCAGGGTGATCTTCTTTGCATCGGCCGCGGGGATGATCCTGCGCGCCGCGAGCATCGCCACATGCGCAAGACTCCCCTGGATGTCATCCCGCGCAAGACGTTTGTCGACACCGAGCGACGAGGAGAAGGCGAGCGCCCGGGGGTCGAGCGGTTCTCGGAAGCGCCCTTTCCATTCTTTCATTGGACCGGCACAGGCTGCAGGTCCTTGCGCTCCTTTTCAGCCTCGGCGGTCGCCGCCACCTTATCCTGCACCTGATGATAGGTCTTGACCGGAAGGCCGAAGATCTTGATGAAGCCCTCGGATGCCTTGTGGTCGAACGTGTCTTCGACGGTGTAGGTGGCGAGCTTCGCGTTGTAGAGGGAATAGACGGACTTCCTGCCGGCGACGGCCGTGCTCCCTTTGTACAGCTTCACGACGACGCTCCCGGAGACGGTCTTTTGCGTCTCGTTGACGAACGCGTCAAGCGCGTCCTTCAGCGGCGTGAACCAGAGCCCGTTGTACACCAGGTTCGCGTATTCGGCTGCGATCTGGTTTTTCATGTGAAAGACCGATTTGTCCAGCGTCAGCCGCTCGAGTTCCGTGTGGGCGAAGTGGAGCACGGTTGCCGCGGGAGCTTCATAGATCTCACGCGACTTGATACCCACGAGGCGGTTCTCAACGAGGTCGATGCGGCCGACGCCGTGCGCCCCGGCGATGTCGTTGAGCGTGAAGACGAGGCTGACCGGATCGAGGCGTCTCCCGCCGAGGCCGACCGGAATCCCTTCCTCGAATTCGATCTCGACGTACTCCGGCGTATCGGGGGCGAGCTCGGGGGAAATCGTTCGTTGATACGCATCGGCTGGCGGCTCGACCATCGGGTCTTCGAGCACGCCGCATTCGATGGACGTCCCCCAGATATTCTCGTCAATGGAATACGGATTGGCGACCGTCGCTGCCACCGGAATGTTGTTCTTCCGGGCGTAGGCGATTTCTTCTTCACGCGACTTGAACTCCCAGTCGCGCAAGGGGGCGAGGACTTTCAGCTCCGGGGAAAGCGCGGCGACCGAGACATCGAACCGCACCTGGTCATTCCCCTTCCCCGTGCAACCGTGCGCGACGTGCGTCGCGCCTTCCTTATGGGCGATATCCACCAGCATCTTGGCCAGAAGCGGACGGCCGAGTGCCGTGGCCATCGGATACGATTTTTCGTAGAGTGCGCCCGCCTTCAGGGACGGAAAGACATAGTCCCTCATGAACTCGTCTTTGAGGTCCTTGATGTAGACCTTGGTCGCCCCCGTGGCGTACGCCTTCGCCTGAACGCCCTGGAGCTCCCGCTTCTGCCCGAGATCTCCCGTCGCGGTGATCACATCGGCGTTCATATGTTCCATCAGCCACTTGACCATCACCGACGTGTCGAGTCCGCCGGAGTACGCCAGCACAATGGTGTTCTTTTTCATCATTGTCCCTCAATGAGTTTTTGTTTGAGAAATTGCATAATCTGCTGAGTCTTCCGGTGTGCGCGGGGAACAACAAGCAGCGTGTTGTCTCCGGCCACCGTCCCGATGACGTCCGGATGCTTCTGGACATCAATGAACTCTCCCACCGTGTTCGCGCAGCCCGGCAGCGTATGAATCACGATCAGCGATTCGCTCGCGTCGATCGAGAGCACTTCCGCCGTCACCAGAGGCCTGAGCGATTGCATCTCGCCTTCCGCCTGGAGCTCGTAGCGCCCCCCGTCGGCGGCGTTGACCCAGATGACGCCCAGTTCCTGCATGTCACGCGAGAGCGTCGCCTGCGTGACGTCACAGTGGCGCTTCTTCAGTTCGCGCCGGAGCTCGTCCTGGCTGCCGATGCCTTTGGTGGCAATGATCTCTTTGATGGCGTAAAGCCGGGCCTGTTTTGTCATGGTGCCCACCGGCCGGATGTGGCGGTGTCCGCCGTCGCCCGGTTCATACCCCTACCTTCGCGTGGGCGCCGCGATGGACAAGCTCCGTGCCGATCCCCCTGTCAGTGAAGATCTCGAGCAGCAGCGAATGCGTGATCCGCCCGTCGATAAGGTGAACTTTTTTCACGCCGGCGTTCAGCGCGGTGAAGGCCGAGCGTATCTTCGGAATCATGCCGTTGCTGATGACCCTGGTCTCCATGAGGCGGTTCGCCTCGTCCTGATCCATGCTGTGGACCAGCGTCCCGTTTGCCATCACCCCCTCCACGTCGCTCAGGAAGACAAGCTTCTCCGCCTTCAACGCCGCGGCGATCGCAGAAGCGGCCACGTCCGCATTCACGTTGTGCGGTTGTCCCTCATGGTTGACCCCGATGGGCGCGATGACCGGCATGATGCCGTTGTTGACCAGGAGGTTCAGATAGGAGGTGTTCACCTCCGTGATCTCGCCGACAAAGCCCAGGTCCACCCCGTTCTCGTCAAACTTCTTCACCTTCAGCGCGTGTGCATCAACGCCGCAGAGCCCCACGGCGTCTCCGTCGTGGCGGTTGATGCGGCCGACGATGTCCTTGTTCGTCTTCCCGGCGAGGACCATCTGCACGACGTCCATCATCGGTCCATCCGTATAGCGCTGGCCGTCGACGAAGCGGGACTCGAGTCCCAGTTTGCCTGCGATCTCCGTCACTTCCTTCCCCCCCCCGTGCACGATCACCACCTTGATGCCGATCTTCCTGAGGAGGGTGACGTCCTGCGCAAAGGTTTCTTTCAGGTCCTCATCCACCTGCGCGGCCCCGCCGTATTTGATGACGAAGGTCGTCCCTTCGTACCGCGATATGTACGGGAGGGCCTCGATGAGCACTTCGGTCTTTTCTTTGAGCGCCGTGAGCATTCCTCAGGTCCTGTAGTTGGCATTGATGTCGACGTAGGCTTTCGAGAGATCGCAAGTCCAGAAGGATGCCTGGCTCTCCCCCTGGTGGAGGTCGACCGTGATGCAGATCTCCTTTTGCGCGAGCACCCGTTTTGCCTCCTCCTCCGAAAATTCGATCGTGTAGTTCTTCCGGAGGATCGGCACATTCCCGAAGCCGATCTCGACCAGCGACGGGTCGAAGTCGATACCCGAATACCCCACCGCGGCCAGGATCCGCCCCCAGTTGGCGTCTTCGCCGTGGATCGCGGTCTTCACGAGGTTCGAGTTCGCGATGGCCCGCGCGGCCCTGACCGCCACCTCCTCCGTTGCGGCCCCCGTGACGTTGATCTCGACAAACTTCGTCGCCCCTTCGCCGTCGGTGACGATCATCTTCGAGAGCGCAACAAGAACGTATTCAAGCGCGGCTTCAAACGTCTGGTAGGACACTCCGGCGTCGTCCGTCACCGGTGGCGCGCCCGACATCCCGTTGGCAAGGACGACGACCATATCGTTCGTGCTCGTATCGCCGTCGACCGAGATCCGGTTGAATGAACGCTCGGTGGCCCGCAGCAGGGCGCGCTGCAGGAGGTGGGGCGCGACCGCGGCATCGGTCGTCACGAATGCGAGCATGGTCGCCATATTGGGAGCAATCATCCCCGACCCCTTCGCCATCCCGCCGATGGTGGCGGGGACGCCGTTGCAGTCGAACCGGACCGCGCATTCTTTCCGGAATGTATCCGTCGTCATCATGGCCTCGGCGGCGGCGGCCCCGCCGTCCACGGAGAGCGCTCCCGCCGCGACAGGAATCCCCGCGATGATCTTTCCGATCGGCAGGTACTGCCCGATGACGCCGGTCGAGGAGACGAACACTTCGTGAGGGTCTGCGCCGAGGGCAGCAGCCGCAGCCTTCGCCATTGCCCATGCGTCGTTCATCCCGCGTTCGCCGGTGCAGGCGTTCGCGTTGCCGCTGTTGACGACGATACCGCGGAAGGTCGTCGAGCGTCGCAGCTGTTCCTTCGCCACAAGCACGGGAGCGGCCTGCACCTTGTTGGTGGTCAGCACCGCCGCACCGGATGCCGGCACATCGGAGACGATCAGACTCAGGTCTTTTTTCTCCTTTTTGACGCCGCAGTGGATGCCGGAGGCGCGAAACCCTTTCGGCGCCGTCACACCGCCGTGCACTTCCTTTATCATTCCAGCTTCTCCGCGTCCGTTGATGTGAACGTCAGTCCGGTGGTCTCGGGGAGTCCGAACATCAGGTTCATGTTCTGCACCGCCTGCCCCGCCGCCCCCTTGACCAGATTGTCGATCACCGACGTGACGATCAGCTGATTGGTGCGTCGTTCGATAAAGAGCCCGATGTCGCAATAGTTCGTCCTCACCACCGAAGAGAGCTGGGGGATCTCTCCTTTGATGCGCACAAAGGGGTGCGTCGCGTAGTAATCCTCATAGACCGCCCTGAGCTCGGCATCGGTCACCGACGACGCCAGCGTGGCGTGCACGGTCGTATAGATGCCCCGTGATATCGGCAGCAGATGCGGCACGAAAGAGGCCGAGACCGGACCGCCGGCCGCGGAGGCGAGCACGCTCTCGATTTCAGGGATATGCTGGTGCGTTCCGATCTTATAGGCGCGGACGTTCTCGTTGACCTCCGCGAAACTCATCTCAAGGGACGTACTCCGTCCCGCCCCCGACACCCCCGTGAGGGAATTGATGACGATCCCTTCGGAGGCCACGATTCCCTTCTGGAGAGCGGGGAGCAGCGCCAGGACCGCCCCCGTCGGGAAACAGCCCGGATTGGCGACGAGACCGGCCCGTGTGATGGAGGAGCGGTTGAGCTCGGGAAGACCGTAGACCGCTGAGTGCAGGAGAGCGGGGGCCTCGTGCGGGCGCCCGTAGTATTTCTCGTACAGCTCGACCGATTGCAGGCGAAAATCTCCCCCCAGGTCGATGATCTTCTTCACCTGCGGCAGGAGCCCGGGAACGAACTTCATCGCTTCTCCGGAGGGGAGCGCAACAAAGGCGACATCGATCCCCTCCAGGCCGTCGGGGATGAGCTGATCATAGGCAAGGTCGCAGACCCCGGCGAAGGCCGGATAGAGCGTGTCAACGCGCTGTCCCGCCGACGAGGCGGCGGTCACCTTCCCGACCGACACCCCCGGATGCGACGAAAGGATGCGGAGAACCTCCGCGCCCGAGTAGCCCGACGCCCCGATGATGACTGCATTGATCACGGCACTCCTCCGGTACGCTGCGCCCGATTGAACTTGCATAAATATGCAGAAAGTTGTATTATTATGCAAGAACTATTTTTGTGACCAGAGGAGCCCCCCGATGAGCCTGCACGAACGCGAGTCCGCCGCGCTGTTCCACACCTACAAGCGCCTTCCCCTCGAGATCGAACGGGGAGAGGGGGTGTACCTCTTTGCCCGGGACGGGAGAAGGTATCTCGATATGTTCTCGGGGCTCGCCGTGAACGCCCTGGGCTACGCGCATCCCCGCGTGACGAAAGCCATCACCGACCAGGCCTGCACATACTCGCATCTCTCGAACTATTTCCTGCAGGAGCCGCAACTCAGGCTGGCCGAGCTGCTGGTGAAGCATTCCGGATACCCGCGGGTGTTCTTCGCCAACAGCGGCACGGAGACAACCGAAGGGGTGATCAAGATCGCGCGGAAGTGGGGATCGACGCGGGGGAAGTCGGAAATCCTCGCCCTGACGAACTCCTTCCACGGCCGGACCATGGGGGCCCTTTCCCTCATGGACCGCCCGAAGTACCGGGAGGGGTTCGGTCCGTTCCTCGATGGGTGCCGCGTGATTGCGTTCAACGACCCGGTTGCACTCACCGCTGCGGTGAGCGGGAAGACCGCCGCTCTGCTCCTTGAATTCATCCAGGGGGAAGGAGGCATCCGCCCCGTGTCGGAGAAGTTCGCCTCCACGATCGAGGACCTTCATGAGAGATTCGGGTTCCTCATCATCGCCGACGAGATTCAGTCGGGAGCCGGTCGCACCGGCAAGTTCTTCGGATTTGAGCATTATTCGGTAAGGCCGGAGATCGTCACTCTCGCCAAGCCGATCGGGGGGGGACTCCCCCTGGGGGCGATACTGGCCACGGAGGAGACGGCCGGGGTGCTCGAGCCGGGGATGCACGGGACGACCTTCGGCGGCAATCCGGTTGCCTGCGCGGCGGGGATCGCGGTGATCGAAGAGATCGAAGAGAAGAAGCTCATCGCCCACGCCGCAGCGATGGGGAGGAAACTCTTTGCGGGATTCGATGCGCTGGCGAAGGAGTTTCCTTCGTTGATCCGGGAGGTCCGCGGCTATGGGTTGATGGCTGGCGTGGAGCTTGATCGCGCCGGCGAGGGGGTTGTCGAGGCGATGAGGGAAAAAGGCATCCTCATCAACTGCACCGACACGACGGTGCTCCGGTTCCTGCCGCCGTTGATCATCAACGAATCCCACGTGGAGGAAACGCTCGGGGCCCTCAGACAGATATTCTCATCGCTGTGAGGGCAGCCCGTCAGTTCGGCCGGTCCGACTTTGTCGCCCCTTCTTTTCCAGGCGCCAGGTCATAGAGGAGCCCCTCTTCACTATCGAGAAGCGGGACATAGCGTGCCGTCAGATAGCCTTGTATCTGGGGACAGGACTCCTCGAACGTGGCGACGGTGTTCGCCGTGATGACCAGATAACGGGCTCCCTCACGCCTCTTCTGTTCAATCAGATCCTCGGTAAGCCATGACATGGCGAGATACCACCCGCGCCGATCACTGAAGTAAAACACGTTCGGCGGCGTCATGATCCCGTCAGGCGGACCCCCCATCTGATTGTCCACGACGACGATGAGTGATCCCGGGGCGGTGAGCCGGCCGACCGCAAGCCCGGTTCTCTTGTCATGAGCCCACATCTTTGTCGTGTACATTTCGGGCGATTGATAGACATGCGCCGCCACGACAGTCCCCCCGAGATACAGCAGAGCGAGCGCAAGGGCCCAGGTGCCCTTCGGCCACCGGGCAAGCGAGGGGACTGATTCCAGCTTACGCAGCAGCAAGAGTGTGCCGTAGCCGGCAAGGGCCGCCCCCGGGGGGACGACGGGGAGCATGTACTGAAAGTGTCCCAGCGAAACCCCCCGGGCGGCGACAAGGAAGTAAAGGAGAACCGTCACGGCCCAGACGTGGAAAGTATAATGGAGCCTGTCCCGCTGTGAGACCATGATGCCGAGGATGAACACGACAAAAACCAACGGCGTGAAATGGTAGAAGATCATCCTGCCGAGACTCTTGCCATAGAAACCCGGATCCAGAAGAACTTCAGCGGTGGCGAACTTCAGGAAGCCCCCCGACAGGATCCCGAACGTGTTGTGGTACTCCCGATACAGTGTGTGCGCGTGGATGTACCAGAGACAGGGGAGAATCAGGATGAGGAACGCCAGGAGCCAGACAGAGGCCGATTTCCAGAGGCCAGACCCGTACTTTACGTAACAGAGGTAGAGGAGGGGAATGCCCAGGTAGAGAGCGGTAAGCTTCAAAAGGATGGCGATCGTTATTGCGGAGGCCCCGAAGACAAAGTACCCCCACTTGTTCGTCTCAACCCACTGAACGATCAAATAGAGTCCCAGCGCGCCGAAGAAGACCATCGGCGGGTCGGGCCATAACGCCGTGCTCAGAGCGACAAGGGGGGGCGACGTCGCCGTGAACAGACCGGCCACAAACCCGACGGCCGGATCGAACAGATGCCGGCTAAAGAGATAGACGGTGACCACAAGGCCAACCCCCGAGGTCACGGGGATGACCAGAGCCAGCCAATCCTGTACGCCAAACAGCCTGTAGAGCAACGCGAGCAGGAAAGGAATGATCGGACATTCCATTTCCACGTAGCCCGGACCGTTCCCTCCCCAGAACACCTGCGGATAAAGGAAATGAAATCCGTTGCGGTAATAGTTCAAGGCGATGCTTGCCATGTCCGTCGACCGCCAGCTGAATATCACCTCGTCCAGACGGAACATAGCCAGTCTGGCCGCTACGGCAATGCCTATGAGGATCGGGATATGATGCTTCGCGGTCTGGAGAAGCAGGGGGAAAGTGAACAACGGCGTTCCCCGGTTCGTGTCTGAACGGTCCATGGCCTCCCGGTACTATGTCAAAGGTATTAAGATATCACTTTTTTCCGCTCCTTGCCCCCCTCCATGCCAGATCTGGCAATCCTCCTTTCCGCATTTGACAAACCGTGTAGAATTGTTCAACGGTCCCTGATGAGAACAGGTAAAAGGGTCTGAATTCACAGATTTTTGGGCCGTTCCTTTGGCACGTGGATTGTCCCCTAAATGGCCACTGAAGAGGAAACTCCGCCAATCAGCATGACCGAGAGAGCATGTTTGCCATAGTCGCCAAAAAGGTGCTCGCGCCGACAATCACGAGATTCGAAATCAAGGCTCCCTTCATCGCGAGAAAACATAAGGCCGGAAATTTCGTGATGCTGCGCGTTGAAGAGGGGGGGGAACGGATTCCGCTCACCATTGCCGACACCAATGGAGCGGCCGGAACGATCACTCTGATCGTCCAGGCCATCGGAGGGACGACCAAATTGCTCTGCAGCAAGGGACCCGGCGAAAGCGTGCTGGACGTCGTCGGTCCGCTGGGCAACCCCACCCCGATCGAAAACCATGGCGCGGTCGCCTGTATCGGCGGCGGCGTCGGTACCGCGGAGCTCTATCCCATCGCCAGGGCGCTCACGCAGGCCGGGAACAAGGTCTGTACGATCATCGGCGCCCGCTCCGCGGATCTGGTGATCCTCGAAGAGGAGATGAAAGCTTGTTCGGACATGGTTCTCGTCACAACCGACGACGGGTCGTACGGACGCAAGGGCTTCGTCACGGATCAATTGAGGGAACTCCTCGACGCCCCCACTCCGATCAAGGCAGTCTATGCGATTGGCCCGCTGCCGATGATGAAGGCCGTTTCCAACCTGACAAAGCCCTACGGCATCATCACCTACGTCAGCCTGAACACCATTATGGTCGACGGGACCGGCATGTGCGGCGGATGTAGGGTGACGGTGGGGGGAGAGATGAAGTTCGCCTGCGTGGACGGTCCTGAGTTCGAAGGGCACGCGGTTGACTTCGACGAGCTGATGATGCGGAACAGGACCTACGTGGATATGGAAAAGGTGTCGGACCAGAAGCACGTCTGTCGACTGACGGGCGAGACCCGGGGGGTGTCCCGATGAGCCTGCACAACCCCCTCAAACCGTCGCAGCGGATGAAGATCCCCCGGCAGGAATCGATTGAGCAGCCGGGCCCGGAGCGAAGTGTCAACTTTCTCGAGGTCTCGTTCGGCTTCGACGAAGAGCGAGCCATCGTGGAGAGCCAGCGCTGCCTCGAGTGCAAGGAGCCTCTCTGCATGGACGGCTGCCCGGTCGGCATCGACATCCGCGGGTTTATCCAGCTCGTCCTCGAGAAGGACTATGTCGGCGCGGTCAAGAAGATCCGCGAAGCCAACTACCTCCCTGCCATCTGCGGCCGGGTCTGCCCCCAGGAGTCACAGTGCGAAGAGCTCTGCGTTCTGGGAAAGAAGCTCACCCCTGTGGCCATCGGGAAGCTCGAGCGTTTCGTGGCCGACTATGAGATGAAGAACAATTTGTTCACTTCTCCGGTCATAACAGAGAGGCGATCGGAAAAGGTCGCCATCGTCGGTTCGGGTCCCTCGGGGCTGACATGCGCGGCGGAGTTGGCGCAACGCGGGTATCAGGTCACCATCTTCGAAGCGCTCCATGCCGTCGGGGGGGTGCTCCGCTACGGCATACCTGAATTCCGCCTGCCGAAGGAAATCCTCGACCTTGAGACAGAGCGCATCAAGGGGCTCGGCGTGGAGATCTACACCAACTTCGTGGTCGGACGCACGGCCACGATCGACGAGCTCTTCGGCGAGTGGGGTTTCAAGGCGATCTTCCTGGGTACCGGCGCGGGAACGCCGAACTTCCTGGGCATTCCCGGCGAGAGCCTGAGCGGCGTCTATTCGGCAAATGAGTTTCTGACCCGGGTCAACCTCATGGGGGCATATCGGTTCCCGGCGAACGACACGCCGATCAAGATCGGGAAATCGGTGGGGGTGATCGGCGGCGGCAACACGGCCATGGACGCGGTGCGGACGGCCCGGCGTCTGGGTGCGGAGAAGGCGTACCTGATCTACCGCCGCTCGCGCGAAGAAATGCCCGCGCGCGACGAGGAGATCCACCACGCGGAGCAGGAAGGGATCGAGTTCCTCCTGTTGACCAACCCCTTGCGCATACTCGCCGACGACAACAACTGGGTACGGGGGATGGAGTGCCAGCGGATGGAGCTGGGTGAACCGGATGAATCGGGACGCCGGAGGCCGGTCCCGGTCAAAGGCTCGGAGTTTGTCGTCGAGCTGGAGACCGTCATCGAAGCGATCGGACAGAAGCCGAACCCGATCATCCAGGCGACAACTCCGGGGCTGGAGACCAGCAAACGGGGAACCGTCGTGACAA
>Ga0315273_10003817_pt1 | contig 18250 bp, 12 predicted proteins | sample YL17G02_0_MG_FD_205753 | JGI IMG/M metagenome (GOLD analysis project Ga0315273, IMG submission 205753) | Sediment microbial communities from Yellowstone Lake, YNP, Wyoming, USA - YL17G02_0 | ecosystem: Environmental > Aquatic > Freshwater > Lake > Sediment | place: USA: Wyoming | collected...
TTTCCGGGGCAAAGAGGGTAACATGGCTGTCGTGAGATCCAGACTTTCCGCAATCTTTGTCGGCCTCGTTACGGCATGCGCGTTCGCCCCGCTACCGGCTGCGCAGACCGCCGGCCTGACGCCGGACGCCGAACGCGTGGCCCGCGGTTTTGTCACCGCCTTCAGCGTCAACGACCGCGCCACCATCCAGTCCATGCTGCCAAAGAGCCCACAGAACCTCTACGGTCCCTGCCCTTTCGCGAAGATGCCGCAGATATCCAAGCCGCGGGCCGATGGGCGAGTGGCAGCGGTAGACTTCAGCGGAGTAATGGCAGACCTCGACCTGCCCCGGCAAGGCATCATCGTGCTGCGGCTGGTCGAAGAGGGCGCATCCAAGACGTGGAAGGTCAGGCAGCTTTACTGGTTCACCGACCTCCCGGCGGAAGCCCAGATCCCCGACAAGAGCGCCACCGCGGCCGACCGGCGCCAGGAACCCGCCGTCCGGAAAGCGGCGATCGAGTTCATCGGCGCCTGGTCGCGCAAGAAGTGGGATGTGGTGGAGAAACTGACCTTCCAGTGGTGGAGGATCCACCGCCGCCCGCCGAAGTGGGTCAAGCTCACCAGGGTCGACGTGGTGGGGAAGCCAACCACCCTCGACGGTCTCAGAGTGGACTTCGACGCAACTCTTCGGTTCGCCGGCCTGTTGCCGAAGTCCGTTCACGGTAACTTCTGGCTGGTCAAAGAAGAGGGCGCGTGGCGCGTCCGCCCCATAACCTTCTCGCTCCTGTTCTGACCCGATGAAACCCGGCTCGGTCCTGGCCAATCTGCTGAGAATGCGGCGCGCCTACCGTGATCTTCCCACGGTGTGTTCCGCACGCCCGGCCAGGGCGGACATCGAGCCGACGACCTACTGCAATTTCCGCTGCCCGCACTGCCCGACGGTCACCAGGTCCGCCGATGGCAGCTTCCGGCGAGTCCATCTCTCGCTGGCCGATTTCACCCGCATCCTGGATCAGCTCCCGACCGTCTACCGCATCAAGCTCGTCGGACTCGGAGAGCCACTGCTGAACCCGGACTTCTTCGAGATGGTGCGCGCGGCCCACCGCCGTCGCGTGCGGGTATTGACGACGACAAATGGCAGTCTGCTGGACCCCGACCGGAGGCGTGAGCTTCTGTCTTGCGGCCTCCAGCATCTCAATATCTCGATTGACGCCGCCGACGCTGAAACCCACGCCCGCCTCCGCCCGGGATCCGATCTCGAGAAGATCGCAGACGGTGTCCGTGCGCTTGTGTCCGAACGCGGCCGGCGCAAGCTCCCCGTCATCAGGGCCTGGCATGTCATCCAGCGAGAGTCAGCGCCCCAGATCCCCGCGCTCGTCCAGCGCTGCATCGACTGGGGCGTCGACGGGCTGCTCTGCACAGCCAGGCTCACCAACTTCGGGTCGGAGTCGATGGAGGAGCTTATTGGCGAGCGGCGCGCCCTGGCCGACGATCTGCAGCGAGTGCTTCCCGAGGCGCGGCGGCTGGCAAAAAACACCCGATTCGAGTTTCGGTGCCCCGACGCGCCACCCCCGCCAAGCAAACCGTCTGATGGTCGGCCCTGCCGGTGGCCGTGGAGCAGAACCCTGATCACTGCCAGCGGCCAGATCGTCCCCTGCCCGTATGCATCCGGCCCCGAGGGCCTGGTGCTGGGCGACCTGCTTGGCTCTCCCACTGACAGCGACTTCGCCGCAGCATGGAACGGAGCCGCTATGCAGGGATTGCGTGAGGCAATCAGAGCCAACCGCAACCCCGGCTTCTGCCGGGCCTGCTATCCCGGCTGGTCGGGGCTCGACTCTCACGGCTACTGAGGCGGTATCGGTGGCGGAGGAGGTGTCGGGAGAGCGGGGGTCGCTGCTCGCGGCGCGACCTCGACGACCGTCGTCTTCTCCTCCTTCACCCCGGCCAGCGCCTCGGCGAACTTCCGCAGCTTCGCCGCCACCCGGCCGTGGATCGTGTCCGTTTCCTGAGGCGAGCCCGCGGGGATCCCTGTCAGTATCTCGATGCCCTCGGCAATACCCGACACCGCCCACACATGGAACTGGCCCGCCTTGACCGCCTCCACGACCTCGGGCTTCAGCATCAGGTTTTTCACGTTTTGCCGCGGGACGATCACGCCCTGTTTCCCCGTAATCCCCTTCAGCTTGCAGGTTGTGAAGAAACCCTCGATCTTCTGATTCGCTCCTCCGATCGGCTGGACATTGCCGCTCTGATCCATGGATCCGGTCACGGCAATGCCCTGTCGGATGGGCGCATCCGCCAGCGCCGAAAGAATCGTGTATAGCTCGGCACACGAAGCCGAGTCCCCCTCCACCATGTCATAGGACTGCTCGAAGGACAGACTCGCCGTCAGCGAGAGCGGCGCCTCGCTCGCGTACGTCCCCGCGAGGTACCCCGTGAGGATCATCACCGCTTTATGCAGGATGTCCCCGCCGAGCCGCGCCTCGCGCTCGATGTTGATCAGCCCGGCCCGCCCCGGCGTGATCCGCGCCGTGATGCGCGACGGCCGCCCGAAAGCGTGATCGCCCATGTCCATCACCGCGAGTCCATTGACTTGGCCGATCACCGCGCCGGACACGTCCACGATCAGATCCCCGCGGCGGATGAACTCGAACAGCCGGTCCGCGATGCGTCGGGAGCGATACTCGCGCTGCTCCAGCGCCTGCTGCACGTGATCTGCGGTGATCACATCCGAGCCCGCTCTTCCCGCCCAGTAGTCGGCTTCCGTGAGCATGTCCGCGATCGCGGTAAAGCGCGTTGACAGCTTCTCCTGATCGGAGGCCATGCGCATGCCGAACTCGATCATCGCCGCTGCCGCATCCTTGCGCAGATCCCGCAGGCGGTTCTCCCGGCTGTGGGTCGCCATGTACTCTGCATATTGGCGATTCGCATCGGCGCTGGCCGCCATATCGACGTCGAAATCCGCCTTGACCTTGAAGAGCTTTCCAAAATCCTCGTCCAGGTGATACAGCAGGAAGTAGAGGTAAGTCGATCCGACGAGGATCACCTTCAGGTCCAGAGGTATTGGCTGCGGGATCAGCGTCGCTGCCGGTATCGGCGTGAACTGCTCGCCGATGTTCTCGATCACCGCCTCGCGGCTCCTCAGCGTTCGCTTCAGCGCCTCCCACGCGAACGGGTTCATCAGCACGTCGAGGACGCGGAGTATCAGATAACCGCCGTTGGCGCGGTGGAATGCCCCCGGTTTGACCAGCGTGAAGTCGGTAACGGCCCCGCCCGCCACCGGCCGGTACTCCAGCTTGCCCATCAGGTTGTAGTAGGTCGGGCTCTCCTCCTGGATCACCGGCGCGCCCCCGTCTCTATTCGTGACCAGCACATTGACCCGGTAGCGCGACGGCATCCCCTCCTGCTGCTGGCCCTCTCCCTGCTGCTGCTCGGCCTGCCTGACCTCGTCCAGGTGTTCGACGATGTCCTTCGCCATGCGATCGAGGTGGGTGACCACGCCCGTCTCGCCCTGGTACTTCGCCTTCAGATCATCGAATCGGTGGCCGATGGTCATCATCGCGATCTCGGCGTCGAGCTCCTCCACCCGTCGCTTCGCTTCCTTCTCGAGTTGCCGGGCCTGGGTCAGTCCCTCCGCGATGCGCTCGCGGAAATCCTCCATTTTCTTGCTGAGCGATTCCTTCTCTTCCTCGGGCAGCTCCTCGAACTGCTCGCGGGACATCGGCTTACCATTGAGCAGAGGCACCGTGATGATGCCCATCGGCGTCGCCTGGATCATCAGGCCCTCGGCCCTTGCCTCCTGGTCGAGCGCCCGCAGCACCTGGTCGCGCTTCGCCTGAACGTCGCCGATCTGCTCCTCTTTCCGGTGCTCGTACGCATCGCTCTCGAACGCTCGGGGGATCTCCTGCTTGCACGTCTGTATCAGCTCCTCGATCTCGTTGGCGAAATCGTTCCCTGACCCGGGCGGGAGCCGCAGCGCCACCGGCCTGCGCGCCTCGTCGAAGTTGTAGACGTAACACCAGTCCGACGGCGTCGGCTGCCTCGCCGCCGCCTCCTTCGCCCGCGAGAGCACCGCCATCATCCGGCCGGTGCCCGTCGGCCCGACCGCGAAGATGTTGTAGCCCTGGATCCGTATGTCCAGCCCCAGGTCTATCGCCGCCAGGGCGCGCTCCTGCCCCACGGTCTGCTTCAACTGCTGAAGCTGGGCGGTGGTCTCGAAGCCGAGACTGTCGGGATCGCAGACGACGCGGAGCTGCGCCGGCGCAAGCTCGAACTCTTGTATGGTCACGTGTCCATCCTCCATCGGTGAGCAGCGAGTCTTCGTCCCCTGCCCGTCACACGCCTGTCTCAAGATCCGACACGGCCGCGCTAGGTGCGCAGCGGAACGGATTTCGACCTGGCGCCAAAAGCCTCCTGCGCGTCCAAGAGCGCCCCACAACCCGGGTCTCTGCCGCGCGGTGGGAGGGCTGCCGGTCAGTCATGGAGAACCATGTCGCGAGACGCTGAAGGACGCGGGGTGCATCAGGTGGACCGAACTGCGTCGTTTCATCATGCCCGCGGGAATGGACCCCGAGACTGTTCACGCAGGAAGCTGACCCCATCCTCGAACAGCGATGGTGCAAATCGGGAAGACACGGAGGAAATGCATGATGAGAACTCTGCCGGCAGTGTTTGCCCTGCTGCTTCTGTCTCTCAGTGTCGCTGGAGCCGACCAGTCGAAGCTCCTATCCGGCTTCGATTCCGACGCTGAGATGAAGACCATCCAAGTGGACGGCGCGCCGGGCGCGATCTCCGACCAGCATGTGACCCAGGGGGCGCGATCGCTCCAGATATGGGCTGACCAGGCCGTCCGCTTCTTCCAGTTGCCGCATGACTGGTCGGGATACGACGCTCTGCAGATCGACATCCACTCGGAATCTCCGGAGCCGGTTTCGATCGGCGTCCTCATCGGTGACCAGGCATGGCAAGCGAACTCCACTTACTGGAACCGCTACAACGGGACGTTCTCGCTGCGGCCGGGTGCCAACACGCTGTCCGTCCCCCTGGGTGGTCTGTACCGGGGCGAGGTCGGGTCCCGTTACAATGACCTCAAGACCGACATCGACGTATCTCAGATCACCCGGCTCGATCTGAGCTTCACGCCCGCGGGCAGACGAGACCGCCTCTACATTGACAATCTCCGGCTGACGAAGTGGTCGAAGCCGGTCTCGGTGCACGCGTTCGATTTCGGCCCCCCAAATCAGGCGGTCGCGCCGGGATTCACTCCGGTATCGCCCGATTCGAAGTATTCCGATGTCACCGGCTGGGGCTGGGACCCGGCGTTTCCGACCGGCCGCGCCTGGGACGTGACCTTTCCCACGCGCCTGCTTCAGGACAGCATCGACATCGGCGGCGCCACCTTCCGTGTGAAGCTCCGGCCTGGGACCTACCACGTGATGGTCTTCTTCGAAGACCTGGGTTACTGGGACGGCGAGCAGGCGCAGTACACCCAGCGCACCGTGCACGGACGCGGCTGGGAGATTGCCCAGGAGCACGAGTCGCCGCCAGCTCAGGCCCCTCGCTCGCAGAAGGGCCGCTCCCCGCAGCCGAAGGCGGAGCCCCCTCGGATGTGGGGTAAGCTCGATTTCACCTACCACTTCCAGGACACGGAGCCACTGCCGGGGGAAGACCTGTGGACGGTCTACATGGACTACCTTTTCAAGCCGGCCGAGACCGACGTCGCCCTCGGAGACGGCGTGTTCGACCTGAAAGTCGATGCCGACGGCCCGAATGCGAAGCGCGTCGCCGGCCTCATCATCTATACCAAGGACAATCCCCGCGCGGCCCAATGGGTGAAAGAGGCGCTCGCCGCCGAAAAGGACGAGTTCCACTCTCACGCGGTTGAGCTGCCGCTCCCGCAGACCGACAACCCCGCACCGGTGGCGGATGCGGACCGCGCTCGCGACTGCGTCATATTCATGCCGCCCGTCGAGCAGGACGTGTACTTCAGCACGCAGGCTACCCCCGAGCAGATCAAGCCCGATTTGGACACTTTCGCCGCCCACGGCCAATTGACGTCGCTCACCTTCGCAGTTCGCCCGCTGGTGGACCTCGGGATGACGAAGGTGGAAGTGTCCGACCTGGTCGGCAAAGAGGACATGATACAGGCCGACAAGATCGCCGTGTCGGTGGTCCGGCATCTGCCGACGCGCGCCCTCGGCAGTCTCATGTACCGGGTCTCGCCCCGCTACCTGGTCGCTGCCTCCCAAGTCAAGCTTCCGGCCAACCTCACGCGCCAGTTCTGGCTCACCCTGCGCGTGCCGAAAGACGCGCCCGCCGGCATCTACCGCGGGCACATCACTCTCAGGCCGACGGATGAGCCGGAGATCACCATACCGATCAGGCTTCGGGTCCTCCCCTTCGAGCTGGATCAGGCGGATTTCACCACCGGCTTCTACGGCATCGAGCCGAACCTGCCCGTGAAGGGCCAGGCATACGATGACCTCCAACGCCGCATCTTCCGCATGCTCATCGACCACGGCATGACATCATTCACCGGGGGGCCGCCGATCGCGTTCTCCGGCTTCGACTCAGCCAAACAGCCCAAGCTCGACTTCACCGCCGCCGACACCTTCATGTCCGAGGCGAAGAAGGCCAGGTTCACCCGCGAGTTCAATAGCTACGGCGGATTCGACATAACGGGCCTCCACGACCAGGGCTACGTGAAGGGCGAGACCGGCGCCGCCCTCGAGAAGCAGTACGGCATGCCCTACGAGGAAATCCTCCGCCGCGTCTTCGACGAGGTGGAGATCCACTCGGAGCAGCAGGAGTGGCTGCGGTTCACCTACCACCTCTGCGACGAAACCCGCGTCCTCGAGGTCGCGCGCGAGCAACTCGACTTCATGAAGCTGATCAAGCGCGCCTCGCCCTGGCTCCAGACCACCGGGAGCTACAGCGTCTCCTTCGCGCCCACCCAGGACCCGGTCGAACTCGCACTACAGGAGTTCTTCCGCACGCTCGACAGCTCCCAGCTCAACAACCACGACGAGGCCGTGATGGCGACAGCGCGCGAACTGGGCAGGAAGATCTACATCTACAACCAGGGACAGGGCCGGTACTCCTTCGGGCTGTATCAGTGGAGTGAACGCGCGAAAGGCGTGTCGGGCCGGTACCAGTGGATCTCCTCCATCCGCCACGGCTATGAGTACCTCGACCTCGACGGGCGAGAGCCCGATACCGGCGTCATCTTCTACTCATCCGATGGTCTGCGCTCTACGCCCGTGCTCGAGCGCGCCGGTGAGGGCATGAACGACTTCCGCTACCTGCAGACTCTTGAGAACCTCGCCTCCCGCATCGAGCAATCCAACGACGAGGCCGCCCGCCAGGTTGCCTCCTCCGCGCGCGAGTTCCTGGCAAAGGCCGCCAACGCCATTGCCATCAATCAGCGGGAGCAGCCTGCCGGCATCGACCTCGATGCGATCCGCCGTGAAGCGGCGGATCGCATCATGGCGCTTCGACCGATGCTGCCGCCCCCCGCGCCGGCCAGATCGCCCGCCCCCCCGCCGGCCCCGCGACCCGGTCGCGGGAAGCTGCCGCCATTCCCGGGGCTGTAGCCGGCCGCCGCGACGCTCGACGCGCCTGTGCACGGCGGCAGGACCACGCAGCTCACAGACCGAAGACTTGCCCGCGTTCCAGTGAACTCAAACGGAGTACAATCCTGCATGGGTCGGGCAGGAGCTTGCCTCCTGCCCCATCCACACGGAGGACGACCATGCCACGAATGCCATTGGGTGTCATGCTGTCCGTGCGCGATGACTTCGCCGCGCGGCTGGCGCGGATCAAGGACGCCGGCTTCACCACCATGCAGCTCAGCACGCCGCCCCGGGAGTATACGGTTGATCCCAAGCTCGGCGAATTGCGCAGCCTGATCGCCCGATCCGGCGTCAACGTCACCAGCGTGGCCGCCGTCTACGAGGGCGAAAGCTATGCTGACATCGCCGCGGTTCGCAACACCGTCGGCCTGCTGCCCAGGGCGACGAGGGCCGCCCGCATCGAAGATACGAAGCGCTGTGCCGACTTCGCGCACACTGTGGGCGCGGTGAACGTCTCCTCCCACATCGGCTACATCCCCGAGGACAAGTCACACCCGGACTACGGCGGCCTGGTCTCGGCACTGCAGGAAATCTGCGACTACATCCGCCGCAACGGTCAGAGCTTCAACCTCGAGACCGGCCAGGAGACCGCAGAGCTGCTGCGCGAGTTTATCGACGATGTGAGCCGTGAGAACCTGGGCGTGAACTTCGACCCCGCCAACATGATCATGTACGGCACCGGCGATCCGATTGAGGCGCTCACCGTTCTTGCCCTCTGGGTCCGGGGTGTGCACTGCAAGGACGGCGAGTGGCCCGAAGCCCCAGGTACTCTCGGCGAGGAGCGGCCTCTCGGGCAGGGCCAGGTCGGAATGGAGAGATTCCTCGCCAAGCTGAAGGGCATCGGCTATGTCGGCCCCCTCACGATCGAGCGCGAGGTGCCGGGCGAGCAGCAAATGGAGGATCTCTTATCCGGCAAGAAGCTGCTCGACGCAATCAGGGCGAAGTTGGGCATCTGAAGTAGGCACCACGTAGGGCAGGATCGTGTCTCCTGCCCTCTCGAAATGCGTCGGGAGCAAGCCCATGCGAGTGAACTACCAAGCGGATGCCTCTGTGCAGTTCCGCCTGCTCTCGGACGACCAGCTCGCCGAGCTGCGCCGCGCCGCGCTGTACCTCATGGAGTATGTTGGCCTCGACGTCCACAGCGATCGGGCCCGCGAAGCGTTGGCCAGCGCCGGCGCCTGGGTCGATGGGATACGCGTGCGCCTGCCTTCTTCGATCGTCGAGCGCGCGCTGCGGTCCGCTCCTCGCAGCTTCACCGTCTTCAGCCGCGAAGGCGACCCCGCAAAGGACATTCACATCGGTCCCGGCCGCTTCTACTACGGCCCAGGGCCCACGTGTCCGAACTTCCGCGACCCGAAGACCGGTGAGCGCCGCGAATATCGGAGAGCCGATGCCCGCGCCACGGCAACAGTCTGCGACGCACTGCCCAATATCGATTTCGTGGAAAGCCTCGGGACCGTGAGCGATGTGCGGCCACAGCTCAGCGATATCTACGAATTCGCCGAGATGATCGCATGTACCGGCAAGCCCATCGTCGCCTGGTCCTACACCGAAGACGGCTGTCGCGACATCCACCGGATGGCCGTTGCGGCCGCCGGCGGCGACGACGCCTTTCGCCGCAGGCCCAACTACATATTCTACTGCGAACCCCTCTCGCCGCTGGTGAGCAATGCCGAGGCGATGGCGAAAGTCATATACTGCGCCGAGCGCCGCATCCCGCTGATCTTCACCCCATGTGTCATCGGCGGCGGCACCGGCCCCAGCACTCTCGCGGGCATCGTCGCACAGGCTGCGGCCGAGTCGTGGCTCGGGCTGGTGGTCAGCCAACTGCTGCAGCCCGGGACCCCCTTCTGTATGGGCGGCGTCGTCTCTACCATGGATATGAGGGCGATGGTCATGGCCTACGGGGCGCCCGAGCTCTCCCTGCTCCAGGCCGGCCTGACCGAGCTGTCGCACTCCGTCGGTCTTCCCGTCTGGACGACCGGAGGCTGCAGCGACTCCAAGGCGGCCGACGAGCAGGCCGCTCTGGAGGGCGCGCTTTCCATCCTCTTCTCGGCGCTGTCGGGCGGCGATCTCTGCCACGATGTCGGCTACATCGAGTCGGGCATGACCGGTTCGCTTCAGCATATGGTGATGATGGACGAAGCCATCGGGTTCGTGAAGCGCATCGTCAAGGGAATCGACGTCAGCCCCGAGACGCTTGCGATGGACGTGATCCACAGCGTCGGGCCCGGCGGCCATTTCCTCGCTGAGGATCACACGCTGGCGCACTACAGGTCCCAGTCGTGGTTCCCGAGCCTGATGGATCGAGCGCGATGGCAAGACTGGCAGAACGCCGGCAGAAAAACGATGGCCGACCGCGCCCAGGAGAAGCTGAACGCCATATTGGACGAGCACAAGCTGGCGCCTCTCTCTCCTGAGGAGCGGACGGAGATCGATCGCATCCTCACCGCCGCAGAGCGACGCCTAAGCCGCTAATTCGTGGGGGAGCCCTCCGGGCGCTCCCGAGCAATATAGTGAAGGAGACCCTCATGAGGATGAACTACCAGGTGAACTCGACGCCGCTCTTCCGGGTACTCTCAGACGATCAGTGCGAGGAGATCTATCTGAGCGCCCTGCAGGTGCTGGAGCGCACGGGCACGCGCGTGTACCACGATGAAGCGCTCTGCCTGTTGAAGACCGCCGGCTGCCAGGTCAGCGACGGGAATCTCGTACGGATTCCGTCGTGGCTCGTGAAAGCATCACTGGAAACCACGCCGGAGCGAATCACCCTTGCCGGGCGCGACCGCAACAAACGCATTACCCTCGAATACAACAAGATCTACTTCGGAACCGGCTCTGACTGCCCGTTCGTTATCGACCCCTACACCGATGAGCGACGGCCCTACACATTCAAAGACATCTACAACGCGGCCAAGATCGCCGAAGCCCTGCCCAACATCGATTTCCACATGTCCCTCGGACTCACATCAGACGTGCCGTCGAAGACGTATGATCGCCATCAACTCCTCGCGATGCTCCAGGGCACGACCAAGCCGTTTGTCATCACCGCCGTGGACAAGGCCGGGCTTGCCGACCAGTACGAAATGGCCTGCGAGGCCGTCGGCGGCCCAGCCGAGTTCGCCACCGCGCCGCTTTTCGTCGTGTACATCGAGCCGTCGTCTCCCCTGAACAACTCGCAGACCGCCGTGGACAAGCTGCTCTACTCGGCCGAAACCGGCATCCCCGCCATCTACACCCCGTGCCCGATGGGCGGTGGCACCGCCCCGGCCACCATGGCCGGAGTGCTGGTGCAGGACCTGGCCGAATGCCTCACCGGCGTAGTATTGGCACAGCTCAAGAAGAAGGGGGCGGCCATCGTCATCGGCGGCGTGCAGTCCATCATCGACATGCGGACCGCGGTCCTCTCCTATGGCGCGCCCGAGCTCTCCCTCTTGAGCGCGGCGTCCACCGATGTCGCGAAGTGGCTGCGACTTCCTGTGTTCTCGACTGCCGGCTGCTCCGACGCCAAGACACTCGATCAGCAGGCCGGCATCGAGTCCGCCATCTCCGTCGCCATCGCCGCGCTCTCGGGCGCCAATCTCATCCACGACGTCGGCTATCTCGAGTCCGGCCTCGTTGGCTCGTTCGACATGCTGGTCATGTCCGATGAGATCATCAGTATGGTGAAGCACATGCTGCGCGGCATTGCGGTGGACGACGAGCATCTCGCCACGGACGTGATCCAGCGCATCGGCCCCGGCGGCCACTTCCTGGCAGACGATCACACCGTCAATCACTTTAGGAAACAGTTCTGGTTCCCGGCGCTGCTCGACCGCAGCCGCTGGGCCAATTGGGAAGCGGCCGGCCGGCTTACCCTCGGTCAGCGCGTCCGACAGAGGGTGAAGGACATCCTGGAACGCTTCGAGCCGACCCCACTGGACGCGAAAGTAGAGAAGAAGCTCAAGGCCATCATCGCCCGCGCCGAGCGGTGATGAAAAAGCGCCGCGGTTGAGAAAAGCCTACGCATACACCCTCCTGACCGCCTTCATCTGGGGAGTATCCCTCATCCTGACGAAGGCGTTGCTGCTCGCCTCTCGCGGCGGCCTGATGCTGACGCCGCTCCAGGTCGCCTTCTATGCCATGGGCCCGGGCTGGATCTCGCTTCTCGCCGTCCTGGCCGCGCGGCGTCGGCTGTCACTCATCCGCCGGATCCGCCCCCGCGGATGGCTCGTCCTGATCGCCATGGGGTTCTTCGGGTGGGCCGGGTATCGCGTCGCACTCAACTTCGCCTTTGTCGCCCTGCCGCTTCCGGACGCCATTATCATCAACTACCTTCACCCCGTATTCGTCGTGCTGTTTCAGGGGTCGGCCTTCGCCGCGGTGGTGGGGCCGCTGACGGGCTGGTCGCCGCCGGCGCGAGCGAACCATCCGCCATCGCCGGCCCGGTTCGCGTTCGGACTCGCCGTGTGCCTGCTCGGCGTGGCGCTCATCGCCACGCAGGGACGTTTTTCCGTCACCACCCGCGTCGAATCGGCGTGGGGCGCGCTCGCCGCGCTCTTCGCGGCATTCTCCTGGGGCGTCTACTCCAACCTCGACCGCTTCATCCCGGTCAAGGGCGGCAGGGATTTCCGCGCCGTGATGCCCGACGTCCACGCGTTTCTCTCCCTGACCTTCGGCATGCTCATGCTCGCCGCCGTGGTGCTCGGCACAGGCGAGCTCCGTTCCGTCGCCGGCTTCACCACCAGCCTCTATCTCGGTCCCTGGGGGCCCCTGACGGTTTCGGCGTGGGCGCTCCTGACGTTCCTCGGCGTCGCCGTCTACTGCGGTAGCTACACTCTCTGGCTCTCCGCCCTCGAGATCGGCGCGCGGTACGGTGAGGCCGAGAAGCTCCCTCCCTTGACCTACCTCACGCCCGTGTTCGGCGTCACCCTGGGATGGCTTGTCCTGCACGAGCCGTTCGGCCGCGGATTCTGGGAAGGCGCCGCGTTCATCACTGCCGGGAACCTCGTGAACCTCTGGCGACCGCGCCGAGAGATGGGGCCGCCCTGATTACTCGCACCCGCCGCCCGCTTGCGACTCGCTCCGCGCCGTGCTATCATCCCGGCCCGGAGATGGAAGGGAGAAGGAGTACATGACACACATTGGATGGCATCACTTGTTCGTAACTGCCGTGCTGCTCACCGTGCTGTTCCTCGCCGGCTGCGCGAAGAAGGAGGGGGCACCCCCGCCGGCGACCACTGCGCAGGCCCCGGCCCCTGACAAGGCGCCCGCCCAGCCTTCGACCCCTCCGGCCGCTCAGGCCGAAAGCGCCGCGGCCACGGCCGCCCGGAAGCTCGGCACTCCCACCACCAGTCCCGTCGTCAAAACGCCGTCCGGACTCGAGTACATCGACGTCAAGGCCGGCGACGGAGCGCCCGCCCAGGCCGGACAGACCGTAACCGTTCATTACACCGGTTGGTTGGTGAATGGGCAGAAGTTCGATAGCTCTTTCGATCACAACCAGCCGTTCTCGTTCAAACTCGGCGTTCGTCAGGTGATTCCCGGCTGGGACGAGGGCGTCGCTGGCATGAAGCCCAATGGCGTCCGCAAGTTGATCGTGCCACCTGCGCTTGCATACGGCAGTCGCGGCGCCGGCCCCATTCCCGCAAACTCCACTCTGATCTTTGAGGTGCAGTTGCTCAAGGCTCAGTAGCCGCTGCGCGTCACTGTGGTTGGGGTTCGATCGGCAGCCGGCCCTCCTGTTCGAGGGCCGGCTGCGTATGACCCTGTAAGGAGCTGCTGATGCCGCTGAAGTTCCGCAAGGTTCTCATCGCCGATGAGCGCTACGAGTCCGCAGGCGTGTTCGACGTCGACAACGACGGCGTGCTCGACATCGTCTCCGGCGCGCATTGGTATCAGGGCCCCGACTTCAAGCGGCAGCATCGCGTCGGCGATGTCCGCGCCGAGGGCGAGTACTTCGACGACTTCTCCACCATCCCCATGGACGTCAATGGCGACGGCTACCCCGACTTCATCACCGGCGGTTGGTGGGGCAACACGCTTCGCTGGCGCGAAAACCCCGGCGCTCGCGGCGGTGACTGGCCGGAGCACGTCATCGCCGAGTGCGGCAATGTCGAAACCACGCGAGCCTGGGATATTGACGGCGATGGCCGACTGGAGATCGTCCCGAACACACCGAATGGCCCGCTGATCGTCCACAAACTCGTCACCGACGCCTCCGGCAAGGGCAGGGGCGCCTTTGCGCCACACACGATTCGCGCCGAGCGACAGGGCCATGGCCTTGGGTTCGGAGACATCACCGGCAATGGCAGAGGCGATTTCGTCCTGGCGAACGGCTGGCTCGAAGCGCCGGCGAATGCGTTCGGAGATGAGTGGACCTTTCACCCCGACTTCGACCTGGGCAGCGCCAGCATTCCCATCCTCGTCGTGGACGTGAACCAAGACGGCCTCAACGATCTCATCGTCGGCACGGCCCACAGCTACGGCCTCGACTGGTGGGAGCAGGGCCGCGGCGCAGCCGGCAATCGCACCTGGACGCGCCACCCGATAGACCCGTACAACGCCCAGTACCACGACATGCAGTGGGTTGACATCGATGGCGACAGGGCCTGCGAACTCGTGACCGGCAAGCGCTACCGCGCGCATAACGGCCACGACCCCGGCGAGTTCGACGATATCGGCATCTACTACTTCAAGTGGACTGGCGAAGGGTTCGTCAAGCAGGTGATCGACTACGGCCCGACTCGCGTCGGCACCGGCTGCGGCATCCACTTCGCGGTCGCCGACCTACGTGGCAGCGGCCGCCTCGACATCGTCGCCCCCGGCAAAGACGGCCTCTACGTCTTCTACAACGAAGGCCCCTGAGAAAGCGGAAATCTCCATCTGTCATTGCGAGCCGGTGAGTCTCCTCAGGGACTCACCGCGCGTGGCAATCTCGCCGTTCCTTCAACTCCTTGGTTTGCGGGCGATCCGGGATTCCCAATCCCGAATCGAACGTCACCCCCCTATTGGATACGCCCCCCACCTCAACGTCGCCTCGATCATCGCGCGGTAATTCGCCAGCGGCACGTAGCTCGCGATCGAGTTGCTGCTGCCGACACAGTAGCCCCCGCCCGGGCCGACCTCCCGGATCCGCTGCCGCACCTCCGCCTCGACGTCCGCCGGCGTGCCCCGCGTCAGCGCCCCGCCCAAGTCGATGTTCCCGATCAAGGCTAGGTGCCCGCCCCACTTCCGCTTGACCTCCACGATATCCCACGCCTTCGGTTCGATCGGCTGTATCGCCGTGATCCCGCAATCTACCAGGTCTGGGAGAATCTCCCAGTACCTCCCATCGCAATGATGGATCAGCGGCATCCCCTTGCTTGCCGCCACCTCGCCATATCGCTTGTACCACGGGAACAGAGCCCGCCGGTAGAACTCCGGCGAGAAGAAGTACCCCTCCGTGTGCGCAAGGTCATCCGCAAGCCACAGCGCTCGCACCCCCGGCAGGTCGGCCGCCTTCCTGAACGCCGAAAACAGCAGCGTCCCGATTCGCTCGATCACAGCCTCTGCCAGGCCGGGGTCATCGTAGAGCGCGAAGGCCATTCCCTCAAACCCCATCAACTGCCGGCTCGTCTCCAGAATCCCCCATGTCCCGGTCGTCAGCCCCATTCCCTCCGGCAGAACCACCGCCGCTTTCCTGAGGTGATCGTACTGCACCTGCGATTCATCCGGCCACGGGTACTTCGCGAGATCCGCCCGTGTCCGGATCGCTCCCTGGTGCTCCTCCATCCACGCTTTGTCCACGGGCCTCTCGGAGTACTCGCTGTACTCGCCCTGGATCACATTCCACCCCTGCGGGAACAGGTGCAGGTACCACGGCGCAAGGTGGATGTAGTCATACCCCGCCGCGTGCCAGAACGCGACATCCGCATCCACGTCGTAATCATCCGTCCCCAGCAGCGAGTTCCCGACATGCCGGCCGATGAACGCCTCCTTCACCGGCTGGTCCATGAGGAACTCCGAGAGAGGCACCCGATCTGGCTCCTCTCGCCGCAGCGCGGTCAGGAATCGATTCACGTCCGGTTTGCGCTCCGTCATTCCAGTCCCTTTCCCCTGCGAGAGCCCGCCCTTCGTTGCGTCGGTACTTCAGTGCCGACGCCTCCATCTGTCATTGCGAGGCAGACAGGCCGCCTGAGGCGGACTGCGACACCGGCTGCGGCTGCGCAGCAACGCAGCCGCGGCAGACCTACCCCTTCCTCCCAATCCGCATCACCCACGTCGCCTTCGCCGTCGCCGCCTTCGGCCTCAGCACGATCCTCGACATATGCGCTCCCCACGACGACCGAAGGCCATCGTCATCCAGTGGCACGTCCTCCACCGACGCACTCAGCGCCGTCCCATCAAAACTCACCTCGGCGCGGCCGAGCGTGATAGTTCCCGCATCGTTTGTCTCCGGCGTGAGCGGAGTCAGAAGCGACAACGTGATGTCCGAAGTCGGCCGCTCCAGCTCAAACTCGTCCACCGCCTCCACATACGCGCCGCGTCCCCGGCGCAGGCGGTACGTCCGCCGCCACGACTTGATTCCGCTCGACGCCGGGTATGCTCCTGCGACATCCATGCTCAACTCGGCGCCCGCATCGTCGGCCCGGTAAGCCAGGCCGCTCGCCCTGAACTCCTCGCCCTCTTGCTGCTGCACGCCGTTCACCGTCGGCAAATTGTGGTACGCCGACTGCATCGTCCATATCTCGTACCGCTGATCGCTGAAGGTCTTCGCAGTGTATGTCCCCACGCCGGCATCCACCAGCACCGGCTTGCCATCCAGGTAGACGATGAACTCGCCGACGTCATTGTGGTTGTGACTCTCGTCGTTGTGCCCGCCTTTCGCCGCCAGGTAGAGTCCGCGATTCGAGCCCTCCTTCTCGCGCGCCGCCATCACCTGCGTCCCCTCCAGCCACACATCCCGCACCAGCGGCGGCTTCGCCGGCGCGTCGATCCCCTGCGAGTCAAACAGATTCGGCAGCGCCCGCAGGAAAGAACCACCGAGCAGCGTACGCGGTCCCCGCTTTCCGTAGACCCAGGAGCCCAGCGCCATCATCCGCGGATCGTCGATCCGCCGTCCATACCGGTACACCAGTCCGGCCGGTATCTGCACCTTCGCCGGCGCGTCCGCGAAATCCACGAAGTAATCGCCGCTGATATGCGCCCGGCAAATGTACCGCCCGATCTCCTTCACCAGCGGCTGGTCGTACACGTCTATCTTCTCGCCCGATACGCCCCGCAGTAGCTCCAGGCAGTCCAACAGCGACGCCCCCGCAACTCCCCAGTAGCTTGGCCCCTCGTCGCAGCATCCATCTGGGTGATATCCAGCCAGCCATCGATCCACGATCTGCATCGCCTTCCGTACTGCCTGCGTCCGCCTCTCGGCGTCCGGCTCCAGCAGTAGGAAGCTTGCCAGCACATTCGACGAGCACCACGGGCTCCAGTTGTTCAGCCGGCCCCTGCTGCTCGAACCCATCCACCAGTAATCGTCGTGCGTCAGGAACGGATCGAGAATGCGCGATTTGACCTCCCGCCGAATCCGATCCGAGATCAGCGGATCCACCACATCCAGTCGCGATCGAACCAGGTAGTGCGTCCACGCTAGCAGATCGCCCGTCTCCGCCGCGAACAAGTCGATCCAGTCATTGGTCCTGTCGCCCAGCGCTCCGCCGCGGTTGCTGTGCGCCGGGATCACCCAACTCGACTCCTCAGACAGCGCCCAGATGCCGTTGACGATGTCATCGACAAATCGCCCCTTCCCCTCGACGCACTCCGCAAGCACCAGGCTCTCCAGAACGTTCCGCCGAGCGAAATACGGTCCCTCGTATCTGCTCCTGTTGCCTGTCCGTGTGAAGTCCATATACAGCACAGCCGGAAGCGCCGGCCACGTATAGCCCAGCAGCGTCTCTCCCTGCGCGATCGCCGCCCCCCGCACCTTCGCCGGCAGCGCCCCCCATCGCTCCCGCTCATCCGCGGTCGGAAATGGATGGTACCGATCCAGGGGCTGGATCAGATTCGACAGATCGGCTTGCCCAAATCGCTCGGTAAGCATTGGCATCTCCATAGTCGCTCTGCGATGAGCCCGTTCACATTGTCATTGCGAGCCGCCTGAGCGCCCAGCGCCCAAGCGCGCGTGGCAATCTCGCTATCGAAACACAGCGTCCCGGACGCCGCCGCCAGGATTCGCGCCCGCCGCGCGGGAAACAGTTCCCCGCGGTCGCAGCAGCACCTCCATTCCCGCGCTGCACGAGGTCCAAGAGTGATGAAAGTCATCCAGGTCGGCGTCGGAGGGTTCGGCACATCGTGGCGCCCTGCCCTCACCACAATTCCCGGCATAGAAGTTGTAGCGCTCGTCGACATCAACCCCGCGAATCTCGCCGAGGCCAAGAACTTCTTCGGCCTTGCGGATTCAGCGTGCTTCGCGAGCGATGAGCTGCCCTGGGAAACCGTCGATGCCGACGCCATGGTGCATAGCACGCCCCAGAACTTCCGCCACCCCCACGTCACTCGCGCCCTCCGCGCCGGCAAGCACGTCGTCTCCGTCAAACCCATGAGCGACACCTGGGAGACCGGCCTGGATATGGTGCGCGAGGCTGAGCGATGCGACAGGAAGTTCGTGATCGCGCACCAGATGCGAT
>Ga0315273_10003818_pt1 | contig 18249 bp, 12 predicted proteins | sample YL17G02_0_MG_FD_205753 | JGI IMG/M metagenome (GOLD analysis project Ga0315273, IMG submission 205753) | Sediment microbial communities from Yellowstone Lake, YNP, Wyoming, USA - YL17G02_0 | ecosystem: Environmental > Aquatic > Freshwater > Lake > Sediment | place: USA: Wyoming | collected...
CCGCTTCCTGCACACGCTGGGCGCGTGCCCGCCGGGCTGGAAGTATCCGACGGCGAACACCACCGAGATCGCGAGGCTGGCCGTCGAGTCGCGGTACTTCCCCCTCGTTGCCTGCGAAGAGGGGCAGTGGCGGATCACGTTCAGGCCGAAGCACGAGCTGCCGGTGAGCGAGTTCCTGAAGACGCAGGGACGCTTCAGTCACCTCTCCGCCGAGGAGATCGACACGATCCAAGCTCACGTGGAGGCGCGGTGGGAGCTCCTGGCCGGGATGGAGGCTCCGGGCTAGCCTCCGCAGGTAGTCAGACGGAGGGCAAGGATCCTGCGATCGGCTGTTCGACTCCGCGGCGCGACAGCGCAGGAGCTGCTGCGGGCTGCGGCGCGTGAGGCGATCGAAGACGAGGCGTTTCGGGAGGTCTTCCGATCGAGGGACGTCCTCCTCGACCGCTGGGTCGTGGACTACGACGGTTCACGGATCTGGGCCCGCGGCCCCACCGCACGCCGAACAGGCGTGTGAGGATCTAGCCAGAGGCCGCGCGTTCCCTCAGGTGGCTTCGCGGCGACCGGCTTCCTCGACCGCGTCGCGCAACTCGTTCCACCGCAGCCTTCGCGGCGCGTGCAGATCAAGAAAACTGATGCCGACCGACTTGAGCGGGTTCTCACGAATCACGTCGGCCGACATAACACGAAACTCCCACTGATCGATGTCGAGCACCTCGTACGCGTCAGGATCTCGGCAGGTCTGAATCGCGAAGACAAAGACGTCTGCGCGAACCTCCGGTTCAGCGCCCAGCTCGCCAGTCACCGCATCCCAGGCGAGTGCCATCAGGCGCCCGAAGCTGATCTCCGAGAGCTTCTTCTGCTGCCACGACTGCAAATAGCCCGACGCCTTCACTTCGACCCGGATACCGGACGGAGTCGTCAGGTCGTAGTTCGCCCACGTCTCGCGCAACGGACTGTCGTCACCGACGGCCCGGGCGACCAGGAACTCTGCAAACACCCCGCGCTCGGTGTTCGAGCGTAGGTCGCTGAACGCCCAGCTCCAGAAGTCCCCGATTCGGGAACCCGTCTCGCCGATCTTCTCACTCCCGTCGAGCCGCCGAAGCTCGCGCGGGACAAACACGTCGTCCCTCAAGGGTGGCTTCTTGGGCGCCGCCGAACGAACGATGGCGCTTGTCGTCCAGATCCTGCCCTCGAGCCCATAAGCCGGCTCCTCGTCGAGCTGAGCGAGCTCATCGGCTGCGGCAGCCATCGTAAGCGCCGAGACGAGTGCGTCGAATGCGTCCTCGCTCCCCACGGCCGAGGCGCGGTGGCGTGGGTCGAGGTCGAAGCGGCGAAGTACAGTTTCGCGGGCACCGCGGTCGCGCTTGACGACCGGGCCAGTCAGGGTACGCGGGAAGATCTCGACAACCATGCGCGGGCCGCGCGGGTCGAACGGCCAAATTCCATAGCCAGCCTGCGAGAGTTCATGCAGAGCCTGCATCCCGTAGAGCGAGCCTGGGCCGACCATGCCCGCGCCGACGAGCTGGAACACCGACTTCGGCTGGATACGTGGCGCAGTCACCTCCAAGTCGGTGCGTCTAAAGGCCCGGTCTCGCGTTAGGTCAGCCGGCCTGCCCGTGCGCCAGAACGGCCACTCGGGATCCTGAATCCAACGGCGGAGGCCGACCTCGCGCATCCGCGGAGTCAAGTCTTCACGTGCCACCAACTCCCATAGCTCCTTCGCCCGTGTGAGCTCAAGCTCGTGCAGATACCACTCGGGAACCGAGAACGCGAAGTCGAAACCGACGACAAGTGGAGCGTCGCCGCGCGCGGCGCACGCCAGGTAGTCGACAATCGCTGCCCGCGAGCGCCCAGATTCCAGCCGCACCACCTCGCCATCGACCACCTCGCAAAGCCAGATGTACCTCGCCTGATCGGAACCACCTCGACCAGACCAGTCGACCGCGACAACAGTGCAGCTTGTCGGATGCACACGTGCATCCTCGCGCCTAAGCGCCGTGAGTGCGACGCGACAGCGGCCTGCTGGCACCGTCGCGCAGAGACGAGCTCGTTGAAATCGCGGGCGGATTCAGGTTGAACGAACTCCCGCTATGGAGTCGGGGACTCGAGTGCACGTCCGTAGGTTTCGGGCCAGACGAGAGCTATGCCATGACGCTGGAGGAGACGGTTCCATCGCAGATCCGTCGGTTCACGCTCGACAACAAGTACTCCGCGCGCGTCCCGTGCTTGCTCAGAGAACCGGTCGAGGTAGTCGAGAAGCTGGCCGAGACCAAGCCGGATCTGGCGTTTCTCATTCACAGGGTTCAGCGTCTTCACCTCGCCGACGACGACGCGATCGGAATCCCCGTCAAGCCAGGCTACGTCCACGTCGATCCCCTGTGCCGAGAGCGGCTGGACGCCAGCCGACGCCAGGAAGTCGGCGAAGTGGTTCTGGAGCCTCATGTGATCCCGCGTCTTCTCATCCCGCTCCGTTTGGTCGACGAAGTACGGGACCCCCTCCTCGGCGGCCTCAGTGCTTGAACGCCTGTACGGCACGAGCCTTACGGCCATGCGGGAGTGCTTTACGTCACCGCCAAGCGGCGGTGTGGAGCCGCGGTCGTGCGCACCCGGGGGCCGGACAGTTGACGGTGGATCAAGTATCCCCTCAGCTACGAGTCGGTCGAGCAGCACGCGGAGCGCCTCCCGAACGTCGCCTCCCAGCTGGTCGTTGTGCTGGATGTTGCCGTTGACCATGTCACTCGCGGAGTCGAGCGCGAACTCGTATTTCCCGGTTCGCGTCCGAGCAGGCTCGAAGACGCCCTGGCTCGGATAATCGGTATCGAGCCTCCGAGCGGCGCGCTTCCCATCACTCGCGACCATGTGGGCGAAGACAAGGTGCCGATACAGATCGATGAGAACTCTCTGCTGAAACCCGTCGAGCCGATCGATCAACTCGCGAATCTTTCGCTCTCTCTCGCTCATTCTCCCCTCCGGTCTCATGACCTCGGCGTTCACGGCAGACATGAGTGGATCGCCGACGTTCAAGCATCCAACTTCAAACACCACTGTAAGCGGTTCGCCCGCAGGCCCAGCTCACCGAGCGGACTTGTCCGTCACCTTGAACCCAAGGGAGCGGAGGAGGTGGTTCGTCTGCGAGCCGCCGTTGAACCGTTGCACACGCACTCCGCTGGCGAGGCTGAGGATCCGCTTGGGTGGATACACCTTTCCGCCGTGGTGCAGGGCGTACTTGTAGCTCTCCTTTGCGAGCCAATCGTCGTAGCTTCCGGTACCGGGGAACTCCCGGTCGAAGGTCGCGATCGCCCTGACCACGTCGTCGCGGCTAAGCGAGACGCCACCGAGTACGACAGTCGGTCCTGACCCACGGCCGCCGCTGCCCGCGCGCCAACGCTCATAGAGCATCCGCTCGTGCGCGTGCCGGGCGAGAGCCCGCGCCCTCTTCTCCTGGAAGTGCCGATCACGGATCGCGCAGAACTCTTCGAGGTTGGCCGGCGGAGGATCGGTGACCTTGTACTGGTTCAGGAACTCGTTGCAGGCGCGGCACGAAGTGACGAGATTGATGAGGTCGTTCACCCACTCCTTCGGGTAACGGAGGTTGAGGGTGTTCGACGGCACGACGTGGTCGATCGAGAAGTCCAGCCAGTTCTCGTACGGCTCGCCGAGCGGGCGCCCGCAGTAGGCGCAGTCGTGGCCACACTGCTCGAGGACCGGCAGCCCGTACCCGTGCCGGCTCGACTCGCCGCCTCGGGCCGGCCCGAGGAGTGTGCGGCCCCCGTCGCGGTAGTGCGAGAACGGCGTGTCCACCTTCAGCTCCTCGGAACTTGATCGACGAACCAGTCGTGCATCGTTTGGAGTATCTCTCGCTTCGCCGGGCGATTCTCGTAGGTGCCGTCGGCCTGCCGCTCGAGGAAGTCGGCCTGCCCGCGCCAGCGGTCGTCCATGAGGACGCCCTGGTAGACGACGTCGACGCCGGCCCGAATCGCCTCCTCGGTCTCGCGCGCCGCGCGCTCCCAGTCGAAGTCGGGCTCGAGCGAGATCTCCGTGACGCTCTTCCCCTCGGCGCGCAGCCGGGCGAGGTAGGCCGCCTCGTGCTCGCGCCCCTTGCGAAACACGAGCTCAGCCTGCTCGTTCTCGAGCTTCGGCTTGAGGAGCTCGCCACGAGCGACCTGAAGCGAAAGCGTTTCGAGCTTCGCGTTAGGTAACGGTAGGAGTGCGCGTAGACGTACTTCGGGTCGGCCCTTACTGCCCCGTTCGGTGCAACCGCCTCTTTGATGATCGGGTACCACCTTCATGAGGTTGTCCCTGAGTCGCTGAACCGTGAGATCAGCATCTCGAGAAGCGCTTCAGGCGAACTCTCTCCGCTGTCCAAGATGAGATCAGCGTCTTGTCCGAGTCGCGAGGTTTCTTGCTCGACCGGGTGGCTGGCTGCTTCCTGAAGGGATGCTGGCTCGATGAGGTCCGATGCGCGACTCTTGAACCGTCTGCGCAGCACGGCGTCTGGCGCTGTGAGGTGTAGGTGATGAACGTGTCCGAGAGATTTTCGGACAGCTTGCACCTGCGCCTTCGTCCGCGCCGAGTCGACGACGACGGGGCGCGGGGACGTTGCGGCGGCGATCGCAGCTGCTGCGTCGGCTAGCCACTGCCCTTGGGTCCTTTCCTCGATTTCTGCTCCAACCCGCTGGAGGTCGACCCTCGCATCGAGAGCGTCATCTGCGAGTTCGCGAAGAATCTGGCGTGCACTAATCACCGCGTAGCCGAGGCGCTCTTGGAGCAGACGCGCGATGGTGCTCTTTCCCGAGAACATCGGGCCGCTCAGCACTATCGAGGTCTTGGTGCGTCTATGTGTAGTGCAGGATGGCGTTGGGCGTCCGCTTCGTGCCGCTGCTATCGACATCAGCCGGAGGGCGGTTACTCGACCGGATGAGTCTTAAGTATGTTTGCCTCGGCGAGTCCCCTTTTGCAGCGATCTCCGCGAAGACCTCGTAGCCGTCACTCGCAGCGGGTTGGCCTTCGACGAGGATCACCTGCGCCATCCGGTGATCGCGCGTTTCGCTGGCCCGCATGTGCCCAAACAGCTCGAACGGCTTCTCGTCCGCGTTCTGCCAGTCCGTCTGCTTCAAGCGGCCGCCGATCTCACCCAAAGCGCTTTCAACCCTCTCCTGATCGATAGGACCTTGAAGAAGATCGACAAGCTCGTTGATTTGGTCGAAACGGAGAAGGGCGAAGTAACCTAGATCGTTCTGACCATTCAACGCCTCTTCAACCGCGTCCTCGGTGAGCCAGCTTAGGTCGGCATCGGGAAGGTGCACTCCAAGCTGTCCAATCTTCACCTCGTAAGAGGGCGGAGCAACAAGGATGGCGCTGTCGAATCGCTGGCTTCGCTTAATCGCCGGATCTGCTGCGGAGACGTCATTTGTGGCGACGAAGAAGATGATGCGGCCTTGCTCCCATAGCCTCGCGACTTTCGGAAGCATGCTCGTCGTAAGAAAACGCCCGAATGGATCAGCGTCCCCGCTCTGTCGGTCCCGCAGGAGTTCGTCAATCTCATCGAAAAGGACAACGCACCGATCCAGTTCCATCAGTCGGGCGAAGATCGTGTCTGCGCTACTTGGTACCCGATCCATCCCTCCTGCAAGAAACCTCGAAGCGTGGATCTCTACGAACTCCCACTCGATCGCGCCAGCGAGCGCCTCAACAAGTGTCGTTTTGCTCGTGCCCGGCGGTCCATAGAGAATGGCCGACCTCGCTTGGTCTTTCTGGATGAGCGGTTTGTCCGGATCGATTATGGTCGCCGGCGCTGGACGCGCTCGTAGCGGGTGAAGAAACAGAGCCGATAGCTGCTCGCCGGCAGACCAATGATTGCCGCCCGTCCACGTCTTGCCGCGCTCACCCAGAAGTGTCTCCCCTTCCTTCGCAGTCTTCGCATAGAGGCTTGGCCGCGCTCCGAGTTCTGCCGCAGCGACTTCGCGTGTATAAGCGCCAAGCAGTCGACGCAAGCGCTGGATGAACAAGAAAACCGATGCGGTGGCCCATCCTTCAGCGTGGGTTCTGTGCGGGTGATGCTCCGAGGACCAGCCGACGGCTGGCATGCCAACTTCCAGCGGACGTGCGGCCGTACGCGCAAACTCCCACGCGCGTATCAGCCTTGGAATGTGCGGCTTTAGCAGCTCCCGAAGGAGCATCCCCATCGGTGTTTGGAAAAGCGCGGGGCGGAGGAGTTCCGCGAGCGTCTCGAACGTATAGCAGTACGCGTTTCCGGCCCTTGGATAGTGAAAGAGCGGCTGCCCGAGCGGCCACTTGCCACTTGGAAGCTGCTGGTCGAAAAACGCGGCAAGAGCAGCCTTGTAGAGCGGCTCCCGCGAGAGTTCTCCGGTAGCAAGCGTTATCTCCGCAGCGGGGTCGACCAGTTGTGAAGCGAGAGCCCATGCGAGCTGGTTGGGATCAGCCTGGTCAGAGTTGGCCGCATGGAGAGCAACTTGCGCCCCGAGCATGTTCTGAGTCCAGAGCAGTGAGATCCCTCGTTCCTCCTCGAACGTATCGACGAGCTCTTGACCACCTGGTAGGTCCCGGCATGCAAGGAGCGTCTTGAGCGCCCAGTAGGTGTGAAAGGCGTTCGCCGGGTAATCGCGCTCGAGATGCTCTCGCCAGTTCCCGATTGTCAGCTTCGACCCCGCATCGGATCGCCTCGTAGCCTCTCGGACGGCCTGATCCGGCGGCGCGACGAGAACATTCGCCCAGATGAAGTCAAGATGCTGCTGAAGAGCCGGAACGTGCGCTCCAGCTTCAGCCTTTGCAAACTCGATGATCGCCGGAAGTGTCCGTACACGTGAATAGACAAACGCCGCGCCATCGCTCGTCCAATCATCGAAATCCTCACCAAGCAGACGCATAGCGAACTGGGGTGCGACTTCTGCAACAACCGGGTCGGCCTCCCCCGGGCCCACCTCAGCGAGAGACTCAAGGCAAGTTGCGCCAGTAGTCCGGTGCGGGAGTCGGTCGTCACCGTCGCTATCGACGCCTTCCTGGACGTTGAACCAGGGTCCTTTGGTTGAGCGAAAGGCGACAACGCTGGCGTGATGCCGAACACTGAACTCGTTGACGGCCTTGCGCGCGTCGCGCAAGAGCTCAAAGTCGAGCATCGGCTACGCGGCGCGGCTCCGCATGAGGAAACGCCGGAGGTTCTTTGCTTCCTTCGCGGTCACGGCGTCCGCAAGATCAATCCCGAGAACGTTCGCGAGATGGACAACGTACAGCTGAACATCAGCGAGTTCGTCTGCGGCGTTTTCGCTGTTATCGGCTCCGTGTCGGCTAAGACCAACCGACCGGCGAATGCTGCGCGCAAGCTCGCCGATCTCCTCCGTCAGGAGAAGCATGCACTCGGCCGCGCTCTCAGAGTCCCAACCACGGGTCAACGCCGCTCGCTGGTAGTACGCCTGAAGCGCCTTCAGCGGCTCGCCCGGCCGGTGCATGACCATCGTCTTCCGGTGTAGGACGGCGTCGTGTGGCGACGCAACCACGGTGACGAAGTCACGAAGGCCTACGTCGATGATCTCGCGGTCGGCGTAGACGGGGACGCCGGCGGCGTGTGCCGCACCGATTTCGAAGGCGCCGCTCGGACCGAGGTAACCGTTGGGCGCATGTAGCCAAATCATGTCCGCCGACCTGACTGCATCGAGATGGGCGCGCTCGATCTCCGTCGGCTCCTCATCCACCTCATGGTCGAGATACACGAACCCATCGCGTTCGTCGACGAAGCTGAGCTCTCCGGGCGAGAGGATGCGGCAGCCGCACGCCCTCAATGCGTCGTACTCGGCGCGCAGCAGGGCTGGATCGCGCCGGAACGAGCCGCAGATCACGACGTCGAGCGCCGCAGCACCGATCTGAAGGTCGTGTTGAGTAAGCTCGGCAGCGCTCATAGGCCTCCTCATCACTGTCAGGCTGGACGGTCTACGCGAAGGACAGCCGCCCACTTCGGATCCTTCGCCTCACGCCAAAGGCTATGTGGGTCCCCGGATGACGTCAGGGCACTACCGCTACGACGAGTGCGTGTAAAGATGCGGCAGCGGGCCGGCGACTCCATCTGGGGGGACTCTTGCGTTCCAGGCCGGAATGTTCAAGCGGGCGCTTGTAGACAACGGTGGTCCAGAGGGTGCCGTGCGTGTGGAAAACGACGCAAAGTTCTCGCACCGAGCGATGGATTTCGGTGGAAAGTCGTGCCTGTGGAAAACGGCAACCGATCGATACGACCCGAAGAGCGCGACGAAGCCTCTTAGCGGCCCGTGAAACACGCTATGGCTCTTGACTCTCGAGCTCGACGCTCACGTCAAGTCCGAGCTGGCGGAGTCCCTCGAGAACCGTGAGATCAAGAGTCTCGCGTGGGATTCCCGCCTCCCCAGCCTCGGCTTCAATCTCCAGACTCACCTCGACGCGGGCGCCGGACGCGGCGAACGGGAGGATCGCAACCTTAATCACATCCCGCACCTTCTCGGCCGGCACGTTCTCCAGGCGCAAGCGCACACTCCCGATCCCGCCCTTGCGTGTCTCTGTTTCGGGAGTCCGCGCTTCTCCATACGACTCGGCGTCGCCTTGCCCAGAAGTGTCGTCAGGCGGAGGCTTCGGTGCGGTGACTTCGCCACGTCTCTCGAGCTCCTTGCGCGCCAGGCCAGCCCTCACAAGGAACACACCAGGCTGGAACTGCACCTCGTCCGACGCCACCTCGGTGTCAATCCGGAGCACCGAATCGGGCGCATCCCAGGACGCACCGAACGCGATTCCGAAGACTCCCTCTCGCACGCCTCGCACAACACAGTTCTGCAGTACGAACGTCGAGCCGAGCTTCGGCAGGTGCGGGTGCCGAGCGAAATAGGCGCGAAGATCCTCGAGCCCCACAGCGTCCGCATCGGCCGGGAAGACGCCAAAACGATCCGTGAGGAGCGCTGCGGGAGCGAGACTTCCGACAAGGAGTCGATCAGCTTCCGTCAGGTGGGAGACGACCCGTTCGTCGATGCGCTTGTTCACTGATGCTGGCCCCAGGTCGATGTCCTCGAGCTGAAGCCCGGATTGCCCACCGGGCGCGAGCAAGAGCAGGTGCCGGAATGCCATGACGACATGGTCTGGCAGGCGCTCGACTGTCGCCTGCCGGCGGCGATCGAGCTCTTCCTGCTGTTCCTGGTTGAGCCTGCCGTAGCGAGGCCGGTCGGCAATCACGTCATCGATCGCCGCGAGCGTTCGGGCCGTGCTCCGAGCTCGCGACAGCGCCGCACCGTCCGCCGCGACAAGCATCGACGCATTCTTGTTCGCTCTGCCGGCTGAGCCACGAAAGAGAAGGATGTTCTCCGCATGACGAAGCGTGTCGTCAGTCTCGTGCGGGCCAATCCGGTGGTCGAAATCGAGGATCCCCAGGACGAGTCGCGCTTCGTCGGGCAGATCGGTCGACTCGACAACGCGATGGACAACGCGAAGCTCGGGGGTGCCAGGTGCAACCTTCGCAAGCGTCTCGTAGAGAAGTGCAACGACCCTGTCGTCATCGATCGCGCCCTCGCGCTCGAGGATTACCTTGTTGAGGTTCGGCTCAGTCGTGAACCGGAAGCGACCGCCCTCCACGCGCGCATACCAAAGCGACTCGCGGAGGCTGTCACGGATGTCGTCGACGAGACCCCGCCCGAGTCCCGGTCGCGCGACTCCCGCGAGCATCTGCGCGGCGCTCCCGCCCAGCACGCGGTCTGGGCCGAACGAGTAGAGGAAGGCGGTCGTGGCGAGCCCGGTTGCGACTCGGAGTTCTTCCGCCTGACCGCCGCGCCGGTGATCCTCCTCCGGCGCCTTCGAGTCGGGCCGGATGATGTCGGCATTCAGCGAGGACTTGTACGACTCGCCAGTCACCTTGAGCACCTCACCGCGGACGCCGTCGTCGGCAAGATCGACATCGCCGACATGGATCAGGGGCGCGCGCGAGTTCCGAAGGGAGAGCGCCTTGACCGTGTGGCCGAGCAGCCTGAGCGCGCCGCGAGTCCGCTGGAAGCCCGACAGCGAGCCCCAACGGTTTTGGAGGAGGTCAACGAGATCCGGGTGGAAGGGGTATGCGGCCACGATTCGGTCTCGGAAGGCCGTCTCCCGATAAGTGGCCGGAAGCGCATCCCCGAGGTCGCGCACGTAATACTCGGCGTAGACATCAGCGACGCGGCGGCGCTCTTCCTCCGCGCCCTGGGTCGTGAATAGGCGCCGGGCCAAGATCGGGAAGATGTCATCCCCCTCAACAGGCGTGACTACGTTCTCCTGCCGCCCAACGACCTTCTCCAGCGTTTCAAGGAGCTGTTCGCCCTCCATCGAGTAGCTCTCGGGACGCGACGAGGTGAGAGTCGCGATCATCGCCACTCGGTCAATGCCCGAGACGGCTGTCGAGAGCTCCTTGATCAGCGTCAGCGTCGTTGCGGCGAGATCGCTGTCGCCCGCCTTCACGGGGATTGCCTTGACGAGGTACTCGAGCACCTCGTCAAGCAAGATCAGGCACGGCGCGCTCGCCACTAGGAGCTTCGTGAGCTGTGTCGTGCTCGAACCCTCAAGATTGGCGTCCTGTGCCGCCACGTCAGCGAAGGCTGCCGCGCCGCCGAGCCGATACGCGAGATGTCCAAGGAGCGTCTTCACCTGCAGGCCCGGCTCGACCTCAGTCGGCCGCCCCGCGAGGAGCGCTGATCCGTCGAGGACAACGACACGCGCCGCCGGAAACGCCGCACGGCCCGTTCGCTCGGCGAGGTCGCGACCACACGCTGTCGCGAGAACGGCGTCGGGATCGCTGAACAGATGGTACGCCGCAAGCAGCGTGTGCGTCTTGCCGCCGCCGAACTCCGTCTGCATGCGATAGACCCCGGCTGCGGCCGGGTCGCCATCGAGACGGCGGAGCAGCTCGCCGAGCACCGCCGCGAGGTTCTGTGTCAGGAACGTCTGCTCGTAGAACAAGGTGGGATCCCGATACTCCGGGCGCCCGTGGCCTGCGGCGGCGAGTCCTAGGTCGGCCGCGAAGCTCGATTCGTCGAAAGACCCATCGGCGATGTCGGCTCTCGGGACGGCGACCTCGCGCCAGGCGTTCAGCTCCGTCATCGGCCGGCCTCGAAGAGCCGCAGCACCTCGCTCGGCTCGGCCTCGCGCGCGGCGGCGACAACCTGCTCGCGGCCGCCGAGAAGGTTGACGAGCATCGTCCGCTCCCTATTCCCGTCGGGCAGCGACTCGGCGATCGCTCGTGCGGCAGCCCAAAACGCCGTCTCCTCGGCGAATCCGCTCGAAGCCAACAACTCGGCGAGTTCGCGCCGTCTCCCGGAATCGTGTAGCTGGCAAGCGAGCTGAAGGACATCGACCATCGGCGGAACAGCGCCGAGAGTGATCCGCTTGCGCTCGTCCGGGCCACGCAGGGCATAGCTCTCGCGTGACTTCTCCGCGAGACCGTCCATGCCACCGAGCTCGTCGACTTCGATATGGAAAGCCTTGCCGAGTTTTTGCGCCTCATCTACCGGAATGCTCGCGGCACCGTAGGCCCATCGCCACGTCAGGTAGAGAAGAGTCAGGTCGTCCACAGCCGCGAGAGACTCAGCTCCCATCAGACGTTGCATGGCGTGACGCGCGACCGTCCGCCGCGCCAGCGATAACAGCTCCGCGATCGGAACCGCCTCACCGTCAAGCCTCTCGACTGACGTGTACTTGCCGAACACTTCGAACGCTGGCCCGATCGCGCTGATTAGGTAGTCGGCCCCGGTCAAACCCAGCGCCTCAAATTCCTCGAGTCTTGCAGCGACGCGAGCGTCGAGCTCCCTGACAACATCGTCGTAGAACCCGCGCTCTAGAGCGGCCCGCGGCCGGCACACCACGACAACCGACGAGCCAAGCACAGCACTAGTATTTGCCTGACTACGTCCACGGCGTTCAGATTCCATCGGCCACGTCGTGGAGACGATAAGCTCGGCTTGGAGCAGGGCGCGCAGTAGGCGCTCCCACGCGTCTGAATCGGTGTGCGCGAATACGACTGATATGACGCCATCCGGCTTCACAACTCGCCGCAACTCGGAAATCGCGCGAGTCAGCCGTATTTCGAACTCCTCAGATGATATGTACGCGTTCGACTTCTTGTCAGCGCGATTCTCGATGACCTCGGATGATTTGGGCGTGAGCGGTGTCAAGAACAAGTCGGGATAGAGGTGCCCTACAGATCTCTTCAGCCAAACGTAAAAGTAGTCGGAAAGATCTCCGTACTGAAAAGCGTCATAGTAAGGCGGATCAACTACAACAGCGTCGAAGGTCGCATCCGGAATAAAACTCAAGTCCTGGGCATTACCACGAATGACCCTTGCGGGAGTAGCGGATGTGGTTGCCGAGTTTGAGATCACACCAATAACGGCTTCTACGCCCATGTCCCAACTGCCAGCCATTCGTTCGAAAGGATTGAGTTCTACGAAGTCCCATACCATCTTGATAGACGAACGTCCCCCAAACAAGTCGCGCGGTGTTTCACTACCGAGATTCCACGAGCCGAAAGCCGAGTTGAAATTGACAATCCGTCCAATTATTAGGCCGATGTATGTGGCGACCGCCCGCGCGTAATCGGGCGGTACGTCTTGAGCAAGCATCTCGAGATGCGCTTGCCGTGTCTGCTCGCAAAGAGAGGCGGCAAGAACAAGCTGTCTATCATTGAAGAACTGGCGAAATTCTACGATCCCGAAGGGCAGCATGCCGAACTTGCGCCGCTGGGCAGGGTCCGGGCCTTCATGAGGCACCGCTGGCATCCCGTCTTCCAGATCCGGCAGAGCGGAGAGAGCTCGTGACGCGGCATCGAGCGCGGTCAAGTCCGCCTCCGTCGGGAGCCGGTAATGGCGTTTGCCCGCGCTTAGTGTCATTACGGCAAGCAGACGAACACCGAACGTCCCCTCGCGGCCGTATCGCCTGACGTCAGCAGCAGCAACGGTGCCTCCGCAAGAAGGGCAGGTGACTGAACTCCCGCGGACAGTGCCGCCGGGAACGGGCTCCTCCCGTGAGCCTCCGTGGATGATCTTCAGCTGGACAGAGCCCTCTACGACAAATGGCTGTAGGCGCACAATGCGCCTACCCCTCGCTAGCCACCACGAATTCACGAGGGGGATCTCTATCCCGCACGCCGGGTTTTGACAGTCCATCGTCCGAGCCCAGAACCATGCGACTGGTTTGGCCTCATCGGGGTCGCTCGGATAGATCGGGCTGAGGGCTTTCTTCACGCGCGTTCCGACCCAGGCCGACCAGTGACGCACATCTTCCGCGAGTCTGTTGCGACCAAGCTCATCGGGCTGGCCGAATCGCTGAGGGTAATCGAGGAGACACAACTCGATGAGATGCGCGACGGGGTTCAAGTCGATGGCAGTTGTGTTGCACCCAAGACGCAATGCCTCAAGCGGGATCGACCCACCTCCTGCGAAGCAATCAAGAACCGTCGGCGCTCCCGTCGGAAAGGCCTCCGCTAGGAGCCTGCGCAAGGGTTCGATTGACGGCGGATTCGACGCATCGCGCAAGCGAAGCGCTCCCGTTATCAACTGGAACACTGTTCGGCGCTCCGCATCATCGACCGGCGCGGGGAGCAAAGAGCCGAGCACGACGGCGCGACTCATGGGAAGGGGTCGCCTTGCCCACCAAAGGTGCAACTTCGTCGGATGTCCCTTGGGCGCACCCCCTTTCTCATTGTCGGAAGCTTCGTTGATCGCGGCAAACGGCAGCCCGTCTTCAATCAAGAGCCGCCTCACGTCGCCCCCTCCGCAGCTTCGATCACAGGATCGGGCTGAATGCGATAGCGCACGTCGAGAGCTGGCGTGATTGCTCCCGCCAGCTTCTCGGCCGGATTCTGAACGCGGTAGAGCCGCGGCCTGTCGCTCGCACACTCGAGGACTACGTAGAGCCAGTACTCGTCTTTGAGCTCGAGTGACTTCTGATACTCAAGCCATGTGAGTTCGATGAGACCGACGGCGGCGCGTCCCTTTACTTCGATGCACCGTCGGTCAACGTCGTTCTTCGTTGAGCGCAGGTCGAAGCCGCACCCGTCCTTCTCCGTGCTCTCGACGTGCGCGCCGCGCTCCTCGACTTCGTATCGGATCGCCTCTGCGACGGCGATCGCTTCGATGTCGTTGTCCGCGAACTTTCCATCCTGGCGTTTGACCTTCTTGGCGTTCTCAGCAGTGGATGGGATGACGAGAGCTGTACCTAGAAGCCGCACAGACCCGCGGAAAACCCTGCCGCTCTCCTGCGTCATCGCTAGACGCTCGTCACGGCGCTGGCGGTGTGCCTCCTTCGCGAGCTCGGCCTGACGCAACCGGCCCTGCGCACCAGCGACTCCCGCATCGACCTCCTCGTCCGCCTCGAGAATCTGGCGGTCGGCGTCGGCGAGAAGAGCTGTGAAGCTCTCTTGGAGGAAGCGCTCGGTGATCTCGACCTCGCGCTCGCGTTCGGCCTTCGCTTCTTTGAACGGTGCCTCGAAGAGATGGCTGCGCGCCCAATCGTCAAGGCCGCTCGGGATGCCAGTGGCGGCATCACCGAGCCCGGAGCCTGAGGGGATGACGTCGTAGAGCGTCTGCGGCGGCGCCACGCTGAATGTTTCGCCACGCTGGGAAGCGGAGGCAAGAGTCTCGCGGACCAGCTCTCGATTGCCGTCAACGATCTCTCCGGTTAGGTAGTGAACGAGGAGCGGTGCTTCCGCGTCTGGATCCTCGAACACAGCGCCGCGATCCAGCACCTGCTCAGTTCGCCTGATTACGTATTCGACGAGTGCGTCAAACAGCGGGTGACCCGGCCCGCAGAGCTCTGCCTGCGGAAGCGCAGCTTCGTCTTCGCGGAGCGGACGCATGGCCACCTCTCGGTCGAACGTCAGCCGCTCGTAGGAGGCCGCGATCCGGCGCGTCTGGCTCGAGGCACGACTTCGCGCGACAAGGACGTCGGGACTCCGTTCGGCGCGAATCGCCCCGTCGAGGCGCCGGCTCGCGCGGCCGCCGGCAAACCCGATCGCGTCCAGGAAGAAGCGTTCGAAGTAGCTCGGCGGCAAGCGCCGCTCGCGGATTCGCGCTGCGCGATCCGACTGCTCCTGCCAGTCGATGTTGCTGGTGGCGAGGGCAGACTCCAGAAGCTCGTTCGCGCGCTCTATCGCTTTCGGATCATCCTCCTTCGCAGCGATTGATTGCGCGGCCTGTTCCTTGGTCACCTCGCCGGCGAGAACGCTCTCGAGCAGCTCGCGTAGGTTGTACTCGGCGTACATCCCGCCGATCACGTCGAACACGCGATCGCCGAGTGTCACCTCGATCCGCTCGAGCTTGTCGAGCAGCGCCTTGAGCACGTATCCCTCACGCGTCTCGCCGGCGACCAGATTGAAGACGTGCACCTCGCGCTCCTGGCCGATTCGGTGAATCCGGCCCATGCGCTGCTCGAGGCGGTGGGGCGACCAAGGGATGTCGTAGTTGACCATCAGATGGCAAAACTGCAAGTTGATGCCCTCGCCGGCCGCCTCGGTGGCGACGAGGATCTGCGCGCGCTCGCGGAAGAACCGCTCCTGTTCGATCCGCTCAGCCAGCTTCAGGCCGCCGTGGATGACGGCGACGTCGAACTCCGGCCGGAGCTGCTCGACGAGGTAATCGAGCGTGTCCTTGTGCTCCGTGAAGATCACAAGTTGCTTTCGCCGATCCTCGCGAAGCCCCTGCGTCTTCACGACGTCGAGCAGTTCGACGAGCTTGCGCTCCGTCTTCGATTCCTCGACCTGCTGTGCGAGGGGAAGCAGCGGCTCGAGCGCCTCCCGTTCAGCCTCTAGCTCTGTGACGGTCACTGGCAGCCACTCAGACAGGGCCTTCTCCTCGCGTTTCCAGAGTTCGGCCTCGTCGAGGTCCTCGAGCTCGTCCTCGCCGAGAACCTCGCCCTGGAACGTGCCCTTTTCTCGGATGTAGCGCTCGGGGTCTTCAAGTGCGCGGTCGATCCGTTCGAGCCGGCGCTCGAGCGTCCGCCGGATCGCTCGCGTGCTGGAGGCGAGCCGCCGCTGCATCGTCGTAAGCGCAAAGCCTGCACCGCTGCGGTTCGCCGAGTGGAGGCGGATCTCGGCGAGCTTCGTCGAGACGAAGTCGGTAACGGCGTCGTAGAGCTCGCGCTCTCCCGGTGACAGTTGAAAGTCGAGGGTGTGCGCGTGCCGCGGTTTGAAGAGCGGCTCGCCCTTCATGTCGCGCATCGTCTCCTTGGAGACGCGGCGGAAGAGCTGCTTCGGAACGCGCACGACCTTCGGGCATCGGTCACCGAAGACCGGGGGGTCGAGCAGACGTAGAAGCGCCCAGAAGCCCTTGTCGCTACCGCGGTGCGGAGTCGCAGTCATCAGGATCAGGCGGTGCGCCTGCTCGCTCACCGCCTCTGCAGCGACGTAACGCTGGCTCTTCTTGTTGATCCGCCCCTTGCCGTCGACGTACGCGGAGTAGCCGTGGGCCTCATCCAGAATCGCGAGGTCCCACTCGAGCTCAGCCTCCCGGAACGCCTCCAGCACATGCTCCTGCCGAAGGAAGTCGCGACTGACGATCACGCGCGGATGCTGGTCCCACGGGTTTTCGTTGGGCGACGCGTCAAAAACGCCCGCCATATCGACGAAACTGAGCTGGAACCGTTCGTCGAGCTCCCGGACCCATTGTGGGCGCAAGTTGGCCGGAACGACGAGCAGAATCCGATCGCCGGAGCGACGGAGGACGAGCTCCTTCGCATAGAGCCCGGCCATGATCGTCTTTCCCGCGCCGGGATCGTCGGCGAGCAGGAAACGGAGGCGCGGCTGCGTGAGGAACTCGTCGTAGACCGCCTCGAGCTGGTGCGGAAGCGGCCGGATGTTCGAAACTGCGACCGCAGCCATCTCATACGTGAAGGTTGTCTTGATGCGGCGCGCCTCAAGGCCGAGGCGAAAGTGCTCAGGATCCCCGTCGAACGTGGGCGCCTGTGAGAGATCAATGAACTCGACCTCGCCGAGCTCTTCCTCCGAGAGTGTTATCCGTTCGAGGCCATCGGGATGCTCGTAGACGAACGACCAGAAGGCGCCTGGCTCGACCGAGATCAGACGCACGGGCTCCTTGGCTCCGGGTAGCCGAACAAGAGCGCCTGGGACGAGGCGCGCGAGGTCGACTACCACGGTGGGCGCATTGGGTTTGCCGGGGGGATCACGAAGGTTGAGCCTCCACGAGTCCCAAGTTGTACAGGCGCCATGCCATCGCCTCGGCGGACACGCCGAACCGCCCTGCCAGGTCGGCATCTCGGGCGAACTCAGCCCGTACCGCGGACTCAGGCATGAGGAGCTCCGCCGCGAACACGTTCGCTTCGCGCTCCAGCGTTCGGTCGGCGCTTTCAGACACGTCTTCGGCTCGGCACATCACCGGGGGGCCCTTGCCCTCCAGGCACTGGCACACCCAGTGGCCCACCTCGTGGGCGAGGGTGAAGCGGCGGCGGGCGGGGACATCCTCGGCGTTCACGTAGATCTCGCGCTCGGCCGGGAGGAGCATGCCGGAGACGGCCAGGTCGTCGCGCTCGGCCACGGCGAGGCCGAGCAGGTCCTCGGCGATCCGCTCCACGGGCACGGGCAGCTCGGCCCCGCCGAAGTGGGCGTGGTAGCGCTCCCGCAGCGCGTAGGCACGCGGGTCGGTGACTGGGCCGCCCATGTCCTGATTGTCCAGTGTCAGCGTCCCGAATGGAAGAGGCGGTCGATCTCGTCCTCTTCCTCCGGCTCGGCGGGGGCGGACATGAGCGGAGCGGCCGGGGCCTCGGCTCGGAGGTACACGTCCGCTACGGCCAGGGGGCGGGGGCGCCACGCGAACAGGTCCTCGACCTTCGCGTGCACGGCCTCGGCGATCGCGGCGAGCACGCTCCGGTCGACGCGGCGCGGCTCGAGCAGGCCCGCCTCGAGCTCGTGGACGTAGCGCTTCACCTTGCCGCGCCTGGCCGGGTCGAGCGAGAGCGCCGAGACGATCGCGTCGACGACCCGGTCGCGCGTGACCCCGCGCGCGGTGCGGAGCGCGAGGAGCGGCGTCTGGCCCTGCTCCCACGCCTCATAGAGCTCGACCGCCTCGGCCGTCGGCGCGGGCACGGGGGCGGCGGCGAGGAAGCCGTCGAGCAGCGCCGCCAGCTCGTCGGCGCCCGCGCCGGCGCGGCGCAGGTACTCCTCCGCCTCGGGCCGCTCGCCGCGCGCGTAGGCGGCGAGGTACTCGTCGAACAGCACCGCTACGGGCTCAGCCTGCACCGACCAGAGCCTCC
>Ga0315273_10003820_pt1 | contig 18242 bp, 15 predicted proteins | sample YL17G02_0_MG_FD_205753 | JGI IMG/M metagenome (GOLD analysis project Ga0315273, IMG submission 205753) | Sediment microbial communities from Yellowstone Lake, YNP, Wyoming, USA - YL17G02_0 | ecosystem: Environmental > Aquatic > Freshwater > Lake > Sediment | place: USA: Wyoming | collected...
TACTCCCTCACCCCATGATTTCGTATAGAATTATTTAAAAAGGGAAATTTGATTTTTTTATTTATTTATTTTATTTAAAAAAATATATATTATATAGTATATAGATTAATAATATAATAATATAATTTAGATAAAAAGGAGATAAAGTTCTATATCTTATTTTAGACTCAATAATTTTATCTTTTTCAAATTAATGTTCTTTCCATAAGAAATTGTGGTGTTTTTCTTTTATAGTAGTTATAAGCCTTTATATAATAAAACCGTTATTTTACGTATATAAAGTAAAATGAATACAAATCTCTATGAGAAATAGTGGTGTGAGTGTGTTATGGCATTAGAACTAGATAAGATCTTTGAATCCTTCGACAAAAATACCATCTTTAAGGATAAAACCTATTTGCAAATCAATTATCAACCTAGCGAAATTCCTCATAGAGATGAACAAATAAAGCAAATTGCTTCAATATTAGCTCCTGTCTTGAGGGGGGAAAAGAGCAGCAACTTATTTCTCTATGGAAAGACGGGCACAGGAAAAACTCTTTCTATCCAATATGTGAGGGATGAATTATTAAAAAGAGCTCAAAAAGGAGATGGCCCAAAATTAAGAATAGAATACCTAAACTGCAAGCTGAGAAAGGTTTCAGATACAGAATATAGAATTTTGGCTGAATTAATAAAGAAACTTGGCGGAGAAGTTCCAGATACCGGATTGCCCACAGAAGCAGTTTATAACCGATTTATCAAGATAATTGATTCTGAGAAACAGCTTCTAGTATTGATTTTAGATGAAATAGATCAAGCTGTAAAGAAAATTTCAAGTGATTTCTTATATAACCTAACAAGACTCAATTCTGAATTATCCAAGACTCAGATATGTGTTGTAGGAATAAGCAATAATCTAACTTTTCTTGATGAACTCGATCCTAGAGTAAGAAGTTCTCTTTCTGAAGAAGAAGTAGTCTTTCCGCCCTATAATGCCCTTCAATTACAAGACATTCTTAATAAGAGGGCAGAATTTGCATTTAAGGAAAATATTTTGCAAGAAGGAGTTATTGCTAAATGTGCTGCCTTTGCTGCCAGGGAGCACGGAGACGCAAGAAGAGCCCTGGATTTACTAAGAGTAGCCGGAGAGCTAGCTGAAAGAGATAATTCTGATAAGATTTCTGTTAAATATATAGACGAAGCCAATAATAAGATAGAAAAAGACAAGATTCTTGATGTTATAACTTCTGAACCCAAACAATTCCAATATGTTCTTCATTCAATAATACATTTGTCTGAACAGAGAAACAAAGATCGTGCTCAAAACGACAGGAATGATCCTATTTTCACAGGTGATGTTTATAATTATTACAAAGATTGTGTAAAGAATAAATTAGAGGTTCTAACCCAGAGAAGAGTTAGCGATATAATCCAAGAATTTGACATGCTGGGAATAATTAACGTAAGAGTTATTTCCAAAGGCAGGGGCGGGAGAATGAGAGAGATTAAATTAGCAATCTCAAACGAAGTTATGGAAAAAGCGAAGGAAATTATAAGAGAATCACTGCAGTTCTTTTAATAGAACTTTATTATCATAACAAAATGGACCAGAAAGAAATTTTAAATTTTTGCCTGGAAAGGGGAATTTTGCTAGACAAAGAAGTTTTAGCTTTGCTTAGTGAGGCAACTGATTTTGATTCTGCCCGATTGATGATAGAAAGAATTAAGGAAAGAACGCACCAGAAAATTATAACAAAGAGTCTTTTTGTGGAAAGCATGAAGCAATTTACTCCAATCTTGGCTGATGACAAACGAGTTGGCTTTGAAAAACTGAGAATAAGATTAGGCCTGGAATTAGAAATCTCAAAAGAGTATTCTAACGCTGAAGAAGTTTCATCTGGTTCAATAGAATCTAATGGAGTCACAATTTCTTCTTTTCTTACAAACTCCAGCAAAAAAGTCGAAGTGGAAGATTTTACAGGATATTTCAGGAGCAGATTCTTTAAAATGAAATCAATACTACAATCCCAGCCAAATCTTAAAAATCTGATTTCAATAAACAAGATTTCCGGAGACAGGCAGGGGTTTTCAATAATTTGCATAGTATCTGAAAAAAGGGTTACAAAAAATGGAAATATTCTTCTTGATGTTGAGGATCTTACTGGAAGCATGCGTGTTTTAATTAACCAAAATAAACCGCAAATTTACAAGAAGGCGGAAGAAATAACATTAGACTCGGTTATTGGAATTACTGGTTCAGGGAATAAAGAAATACTTTTTGCAAATGATTTATTCTTTCCGGATTCATTCATTGCTGAAAAGAAAAAATCTCCTGTTGAAGAATATGCCCTTTTCATAAGTGATATTCAGTATGGGAGCAAATTATTTTTTAAAGACAGTTTTAATAAATTTATTGATTATTTAAACGGGAAAGTTCCAAATACTCCTGAAGCCAGCAAGATAAAATATCTCTTCATTGTGGGAGATATAGTTGCCGGCATTGGAATCTATCCTGACCAGGAAAAAGATTTGGAAGTGAATGATTTAGAATTGCAATTTAAACAAATTGCAGAACTTCTGGGCCAGATTAGAAAAGATATTACTATAATCATCTCCCCTGGAAATCATGATTGTGTTAGACTAATGGAGCCTCAGCCGATTCTAGATAGGAAATTTGCAGAACCTCTTTATAGCATGAAAAACATTATGCTAGCAACCAATCCCTGCTATGTAAAAATTGGCGAGAAGAAAGGATTTTCAGGCATTGATGTTTTAATTTATCATGGATTCTCATATCCTTTTTATGCAGATAATATCCCCTCTTTAATTCAGGGGGATGCCATGAATTATCCGGATAAAATAATGGCATACCTGCTAAAGAACAGACATCTTGCACCCACACATGGATCTAATCAGCATTTTCCTTTAGCAGATGATGTTTTTGTAATAAATAAGGTACCGGATATTTTTGTTTCAGGACACACCCATAAATGTGCTGTCTCTTTTTACAATAACACTCTCCTTATTTCAGGAGCATCATGGGAAGATTTGACAGAGAATCAGGCAAAAATGGGAAATAAGCCCGATTTTTGCAAAGTTCCGATTTATAACCTTAAAACAGGAGGAGTCAAGATACTTGATTTTGAAAACTAAGATGGACACCGAATTATATTTTAAAAATCTGGACAAGGAGATTCATAGAGTTTATGCAATATCTGAAACTGCAAGGGAAAAAGGATTAGATCCTGTAAATAAAGTTGAATCTCCTCTTGCAAAAAGCATGGCTGAAAAAGTAGTTGGGCTAATTTCTACGATTTATCCGCAGATGGAAGGTTCTGGAATATCAAAAAGGATCTTAGAGATTGAAAAAGAATATGGAAAATTAGACCCTGCTGTTGCATTCAAGATTGCAGAAGAAGTTGCAAAACAGAAATTCTGCCAATTTTCCACTTTTCTTGAAGCCATTGAAGCAGGAATAAGAATTGGATTTGCATATATAACTTTAGGGGTTGTGTCAAGCCCAATAGAAGGATTTACAGGATTAAAACTTTTCAAAACAAAAGACGGAAAAGATTATTTTGCAGCATATTTTTCAGGGCCTGTAAGAAGTGCTGGAACAACTGCTTCCTGCCTAGCATTAATGTTAATTGATTACTTAAGAGAGTTATTTGGCTATGCAAAATATGATTCTACCGAAGACGAAGTCAAAAGATATGTAGCAGAAAACCACGATTATCATGAGAGAATTAACAACCTTCAATACATGCCTACTGATGAAGAAATTGAATTCCTTGCTAAAAATATTCCAATCCAAATTGCGGGAGAACCTACAGAAAAAAAGGAAGTTTCCGGCTATAAAAATCTGCCAAGAGTGGACACCAATCAGATTAGGGGAGGTATGTGCCTTATTTTCTCTGAAGGACTGGCTCAAAAAGCTGCAAAGGGTTTTAGACTTTTAAAAGGAATAAAAAGCAAAGGATTTGTTTGCACAGGATTTGATTTCTTGAAAGAGTACATTGAACTACATGAAAAAAGAAATGCAATCAAAGAAATAAAAAGTGATGATGACAAAAGACCGGTTTATATCAAGGATTTGGTTGCCGGAAGGCCTGTTTTCGGACATCCTTCAAGAAGCGGAGCATTTCGATTCAGATATGGACGGGGAAGAGTAAGTGGATTTTCAGCTGCATCTATTCATCCTGCTACAATGGGAATAACTGATAATTTTATTGCAACAGGAACCCAATTAAAAATAGAAAAGCCAACAAAAGGAATGGTAGTAACCGTCTGCGATAGCATAGATGGTCCAATTGTGAAGCTTTTTGATGGAAGCGTTAAAAAAATAACCACAACTTCTGAAGCAAAAAAGATATACAAAGATGTGGAAGAAATAATTTATTTGGGAGATTTATTGTTTCCTTTCAGTGATCTGGCAAATAGAAATGCAAATTTAATCAAACCAGGTTATGTGGAAGAATGGTGGAAACTAGAATTAAGAGAAGCAAATCCCGAATTAGAAAAAAAGACTAATCCTTTTTCGATTAATCTAGAAGAAGCAATTGAAATAAGTGAACTTAACAAGATTCCTCTAAATCCCCGTTTTATATTTTTCTGGAATCAGATTTCCAAAGATGAATTTTTAGGTTTAATTGAATGGCTGAAATATTCAAGGATAAACAAAAAGATAATTTTTCCATATACTCGCCTTGAACAAGAAAGGTTTGCATTAGGAAAAAGAGCCTTGGAACTTTTGGGTATTGAGCATAATGTTACACTAGAAAATGTAGTCCTAGATAAAGAAACCAGCAGGAATTTATTTGCGAATTTAGGGTTAGATTTGGAGATATTAGACAAAGAAGAATTATTTTTGCGAGAATGTTCTGAATTTATAGAATTGGAAAAATCAATTTTAGAATTTCCAAATGATTTTGATATCTTGTCAATTGTCAATGAACTTTCAAAACCAATTGTAATTAAAGACAAGGCGGGAGATTTTATTGGTGCAAGAATGGGAAGACCCGAGAAAGCAAAACTAAGAAAGCTTACAGGAAGTCCTAACATATTATTTCCAGTAGGAAAAGAAGGAGGAAGGTTAAGAAGCATTTATGAAGCTGTTAAAACCGGCAGCATAAGGGCAGATTTCCCGCTTTTTTATTGCGAAAAATGCAAAAGCGAAACAATATATCAAATTTGTGAAAATTGCAAAGAAAAGACAAGAAAAATGTATTACTGCAGAGAATGCGATAAAAAAGATTTTGTATTATGCGAAGAACACAAGAAATCTAATTCTTATTCAAACAAATCTCTTGATATTCCTCATTATTTCCAAAAAGCACAGGAAGATATAGGGATGAGGAAAGATGAACTTCCTGTTTTGATTAAAGGTGTTAGAGGATTATCCTCTTCTGGAAAACAAATTGAGAATATAGCCAAAGGAATTTTAAGAGCAAAAAATAATCTACAAGTTAACAAAGATGGCACAATAAGATTTGATGCTACAGAATTACCCCTCATGGCATTCAAACCAAAAGAGATTCTAGTTAGTGTTGAAAAATTAAAAGAATTAGGGTATGATACAGATGTCTATGGAAATGAACTTGTTAATGACGAGCAAATTTTGGAATTAATGCCTCATGACATTCTTCTCCCCTGCTCTTCAGAGAGCACTGATGAAAGAGCAGATGATGTTTTTGTAAGAATCGCCCAGTTTATTGATGACTTATTAGTAAAATTCTACAAGCAAGAACCTTTTTACAAAGTCAAAGACAGGAAAGATTTGATAGGACAGCTTGGGGTTTGCATGGCGCCCCATAATTGTGCAGGAGTTGTTTGTAGAATAATTGGATTCTCAAATGCTCAAGGATTATATGCTAGCCCTTATATGCATGCAGCTATAAGAAGGGACTGCGATGGAGATGAAGCCGCAATTATGTTGTTATTGGATGTTTTATTAAATTTTTCAAGAACCTTTCTTCCAAGCCATAGAGGCGGAACACAGGATGCCCCTCTTGTTTTAAATGGAAAGATTAATGCTGGAGAAGTTGATGAGCAGATTTTGGATTTTGAAAGAGTAGATAACTTTGATTATACTCTTGAGTTATATAGAGCCGCAGAACAGAGAAAACACTCTTCAGAAATTAAATTCCCCAACATTAAGTTATCCCTTAAAGAAGATAAAGACCCCTTTATCAACTTAGGATTTACACATGATACAACTAATTTTAATGATGGAGTTGTTTGTTCTTCTTACAAATTTCTTGGCACTATGCAGGAGAAGGTTGCACATCAAATGGCTCTTGTTGAAAAAATCAGAGCTGCTGATACTTCCGATACAGTAAGATTGATTATTGAAAGGCATTTCTTAAAGGATTTGAAAGGAAATTTAAGAAAATTTTCAACCCAGGATTTCAGATGTGTAGCTTGCAATGAAATTGTAAGGCGACCCCCGCTAACAGGAAGATGTCCTGTTTGCAGAGGAAAACTGATTTTTACAGTTAATGAAGGCGGAATAAAAAAATATCTTGATCCTGCATTGGCACTTGCGGAAAAGTATCATCTCTCAAATTATTTGAAACAAAATCTAGATTTGGTTAAGAGATATGTTGACAGCATCTTTGGAAAAGAACTCGAGAAACAAGAGAGCTTGGGGCAATGGTTCTAAAAAGGTATAAATATCCATTAACCTTATTTATTAAATGAAGAAGTGGTTTTTACTTATCCCCCTTTTTGCCTTTTCTCTTTTTGTTCTTTCTTTTACAAGCGCACAGCAAATTTTTTATGGTTCTAATAACCATACTTACATCTCTTATGGGAACAATCTCTATGGATTTAATTCTGAAACAGGTGAGATATACTTCCACTATTCAGATGAAGCAGAGATTGTAACAATGGATTCTATAGACTGGAATCATGCTGGTTCTGATGACCTTGTTGTTTACAGCATCAGCACAGTAATGCCCCGCATAAAGATTATTGATGGAGACTCTGGAAAAATTTTGACATCTTTTTATACAACTGAAAAATCTTTTGTTGGAAAATACTTATTGGATGTCAATTATCTTAAAGTAATAAACTCTAAAATTGCATTCTCTTCTGATCAAATGCTTTACACCATAGAAGATGGACAAGTTAAAAGAATAAAATTTTTTGAGTCTTCTATCCTAAGTCTTGAAGGAGATGGAGGAGATATTGTTGCAGAAATTACCAAATATGCAGGAAATACAGTAATATCTGAGAAATATTTTATGGATTTTAATGGGAATGTAATAAGGAAAGAGACATCTACCCTGAATCAAGCGGAATCTTCTTTCAGTTCTTATGGTATGCAAGATTCTAAATGTGATTCTAGCTATTTTTCCAATGATAAAAATTCCGCACTAAAAATTGCAGGCATTGATGCAATAAGCGGGAAATTTTATTGCAAGGATAATTATGTTTATTATGTAAATGATTCAAATTTTCTGCTAAAAAGGACGCTTTCTTCTGAAGTAGATACTCCTCTTTGGACGATTCCCTGCACTCCTGTTGCAGTTCTTGGTGAAATTGTTGCATGCACTAGCAGTTTTGTAATTAAAAACGGAAAAGAAATTGGAGCTTCTTCATCTTCTAGTTTTGCAACATATTACGATGGGCAGAAAGAATTGATAATACAGAATTCATGGCCATTTAACTATAAATACGGGAACTTACAGGGAACTTTGGGTTATGATGGACTTAAAGGAATTTCTATAAGAGATATTTCATCGTCTCCTGATTTTAATTATGATAATGACGGAAATAAAGAAATCTTTATTTCTTTCGATGACAACCAGCAGAATACAATTGCACTTGTTTCTTTTGAGCTTACTACACAAGAGACAAAATTGATTACCCTGAAAATGACGGAACAACAATTTGCAAGCAGGAAAAGTTCCCTGCAAAGCCAAGTAACTTCTCTAAACGAAACCCTAAATAGATTAAAGAGCGAAATTTCGCAAAAAAGTGCAGACTTGAGCACAGGAAATCTTACGAGGGACCAGATAAACACTCTCAATAATGAAATAACTGCTCTTAGTGACGAGGTCAACAATGCAACCCAAGAACTGTGGAGAATGCAATCACGAATTTCTAATTTGAAGCCCTCGGAAAATATATGGGGTTTTGATGTATGCAATGGGCAATTATTTGCTACAACGCAAAGCGGACTTTATTCTTTTAGTTCCCAAGGAAATATCAGCGATTCAACACTGATTGATTTGGTAAACATCTATCCGCAATATGTCTCTTGTGCTAATAACGATAATCTTGCCATTTTTTCCTCAGATACATTCGATTTAGTAAAAAAAGACGGGACTTCTATAAGCTCTAAAAATTTGGGAAATGTTACTCTCCGGCCTTTTTCACAAGTAGCAAGAATCCGAAATGGAAACAGGATTTATCTTCTCCTGCAAAATTATGCAAATAATATATATGCACAGATACTTGATCTGGATGGAAAACTCCTTGAAACTAGAGATCTTGGCTCGAGTTTAGGGGGAATTCCAACGATATCGCATGGAAAAATGTTTGTTTGTTCTTCCGGCACTTCTTTCAAACTTGACCTTATAGGAGAACAATCCTTGCATTTTGAACAAGAATTGAATGCACCAAATCTTTACCTGGCTTGCAGCCAAGTATCTGTTGAAGACTGCAATAATGATAGCAAAGATGAATTCTTCCTGCCCTTTAAACAAAATGGAGAATTTCACAAGAACTGCTTAAAAGGCGGTTCTTCAATGGAAATTTCTTCTGTGCCAGACGAATACGGACAAGTCCCGTCCATTACTTTCCTGTCCGGAAGAATCAAAGGAGGATATATTATAACAACATATTCTACTGGAAGCGGTCAAGAAAACAGTATTTATTATAATCCTATTGTTAACGGTATGCAGGAGCCAAATTTTCCCTACGAAGTCTATAACTCTACAGGCGAGAGAGTCCTCGTTTCTTCGGATAGCATTTTCCTGCAGGATAATAAATTTGTTGATTTCTCTGGTAAAGAATTGAATGGAGGTTCTGACTTGATAAGTGATTCGAATACAAAACAAGGCCAGACATTAATAGATTTTTCCTCTTCTGGAACGAAGATAATTTTCGTGGATGGAAAATTTTATGATGTTATTAATGAAAACAATGCAATTTTGCAATTAACTTCGGGTCAGCATACTATAAAATTCTTTCAGTATAGCTCAGGATATCTCATAGATGAAGTTAAGGTAGAAACCGCTTCTCCCCGTTCAATATCTATTATTTCAGGGGTTGTTTTTATAATCGCAGTCTTGTTAATTATTTTATTATTCAAGAGGAAAAAAATATAAAATGGTAAATGCAATTCAAATTGATAGCATAACAAAAATTTTTAAAACCCGCTCGGGTGGAAAAAAAGTCCTGGATAATCTTTCTTTTGCAGTAAGAGAAGGAAGGATTGTCGGGTTTATAGGTCCAAATGGAGCCGGAAAGACTACTACCATAAAAATAATCCTCGACCTTGTAAAACTCACCTCTGGGAATGTTTCTATTTTTGGAAGCGACCATTCTGATGGGAACATAAGAGAGCGAATGGGATATATGCCTGAAAAGGATGTATTCTATGATGACATGTACCCTTTTGAATTCCTGGTTTATTTTGGAACACTTTCTGGAATGAGCAAAGAAGCAGCAAGGCAAAGCGCCACGAATTTAATAAAGGTCCTAGGACTCGAAAGCGCGCAGGATACAAAAGTCAAGGATTTTAGTTCTGGTATGAAAAAGAAAATCTCTTTTGCCCAGTCAATAATCCATAACCCTAAAATTCTGATTTTGGATGAACCGACTGCAAATCTGGACCCACTTGCGCAGGAGCGACTTTTAGCAATAATAAAAGAATTACAAAGGAGAGGAACGACAATTCTAGTCAGTAGTCATAATATAGAAGAACTTGAAAAAATAATAGATGATGTAGTTGTTATAAATAAAGGAAAGCTCATTCTGGGCACTTCTCTTGAGAATTTAAAAGAAGCATCCAATCCAGGAATTGAAGTTAATGTTAACGATGCACCAAATGCTATGAAAGTTCTTTCAAATTACAAAATTAATCCTGTAGATAGAAATACCTTTGTTGTTGATGCTCCTCCAACGGAGAAGAATAATATAATTAAGGCTCTTATGAGCTCTAACATACAGATTAATTCTATTGCATCCAAAAAACATAACCTTTGGGATATAGTCTTGGAGATTTTAAAACAAAATGGGTAAAGTAATACAAATACTGGGAAGAACTGTCAAAAGAAGCCTGAATAAGAAAGCTCTTATTTATGTAATATTCATTCTGGTTTCTTCTTTAATAATCTTCTATCTGAATCAGTCATTTCCTTACGACATGAACAGAACGGATTTAAGAGTTTGGGAAGCTGTATACGCAGGAGATTTTCTTTCTCTAGGAATTCTTTGGATTGTCGGGCTTCCTTTTCTTATTTATCTTTCCTTTTTGCTTTCAAAATCGATATCAGATGAAATTAATTCGGGGACAGCTCTTCTTGTACTTACCCGCCCCGTGAAAAGGAAAGAATTTGTTTTAAGCAAATTTCTTGGCTTAGTAGTTTTCCTTAATATCATTAATGCAATAATCCTTTTTGTATTTCCCGCATTAGCTAATTTCATGGGAGTACCTGCGATTTTTCTTCCAACACTCTTCAAAACTTCCCTTGCACTTTTGCTTTACAGCTTAGTATTAAGTCTAGCATTAGCTGCAATTGGAATTTTCCTTTCTGCTAATCTCAGAAAAAGTACTATATCTCTTTCTTCGCTTTTTATTCTAATCTTTGTATCTTTCTTCTTTCCCCTGCTCTCAAACCTTGTGACTACTCTTCCTAAAATACCGATTGTAAAACCTTTCTATTCTGTTATGGGGTTTTTTAATATCCCTCTGCTTCCGGGTTCTGTTAGCATTGTGAATGTTTTTACAAATTCATATTATACAACTTCCAAGGCAATAATAGGAAATTTTTCGCCATTACTTGTAATAATTCTTTCATGCATCCTGGTTCCAATAATCCTGATTTGGATAACAAGAAGACTTTTCTCAAGACAGGATATTACTTGATTTTAGCCCAAAGAGACTCCCAAATAAAGAATTATTGTTGGAAGTAATAGACAACCCATCATATTAGTTCTTCTAACATTCAAGGAGATGCAATAAATTCCGGTGAATGTTGATATGATTAGAAGCAGCAAACCCGAAAATCCTGAGACAATTGTTACAATTAGGCATAATATAGTCAAAGTTGCTATGGATATTTTTTGATAATTTATTTTTGTGATTTTATCAGCAAAGAATCTTGCCATAACAAACGTAAGGAAAAAGGAGATTATTCCCGATATCAGAATTACAATTAAAAATAAGATTAAGAATTTTAAGGAGAATTGACCAAGGATATCGTTTACTGCGACCGCGGTACCGGTTCTTCCTTTTGAAATTAAATAAAGAGAAACAAAAGACAGCCCCATTACAAGAGTATTAGTTGCACCAATCAAAATTAAAAACCCCCTTCTATCTGTTCTTGAAATTTGATTTCCTATGACTGCTGCTTCTCCACTTCCGAGCCCAGGAAGAAAAGCGCATAAAGGGGAAGCAATCAATGTTCCAAAAAACGCTTTCTTTAAATCTGGGAAAATTGATTTTAGTTTTGGAAAAGAGATTTCCTGAGGAGGAATCTCGACTTTATTTTTTATGCTCAATATCAAAGAAGAAGCTCCAAAAAGCCCGCCCAATAAAGGAAGAAGAGGCTGATTTAATGTTTTTAGATTTAAGACTATAAATCCAAGAATGCCTGCCAAGAGAAATGCCGCTAATGAATGAATTTTCTTTTTTTCTGAAAATATTAGAAGAAAAGAAACCACGATTAAAATTGAAGCCATCACATAGGGTATTTTTAAGATTCCATAAAGGGGTTTCATTCCTATAAATGCCAAAGCAGAAACCAAAAAGATCATACCAATCGCCATTAATCCTCCATAATCTGTAAGGGCAATTGCTTCACAACCTTTTCCTTCTCTTAATAATTCGTGACCTGGCAAAACAGATAAGGAGGTATCTGTATTAGGGCAGCCAAGAAAGACAGAGGGAATAAAGTCCAAAAAAGTATGAGTTATAGACATTGAAATTATGAAGACCGCCAGATAAAGAGGATTAAGCGAGAAGAATAAGGTTGCAGATAAAGAAACAAGAGCTGCTCCAACGAGGTTTATATGAATGCCTGGGAATAAGCCCGTAAATGTTCCAGCCACAATGCCCAAGATGAGAAAAATCAAAATCTCTATGAGCATCTCCACAAAAACATTTAATAATTAATAATAATTTCTATAGTCTATGAATAATGATGAAAGGATGGAATTGATACTAAGAAACACTGAAGAAATAGTAAGTGCTGAATCTTTGAAAGAATTGCTTAGCAAGAAAAAGAAACCCCTAGTTTATTGCGGTTATGAACCCAGCGGGCCAATGCATCTTGGCAATTTTGTAACTATAACAAAACTAATGGACTTGGAAAAAGCAGGATTTGAAGTTGTAATCCTTCTTGCAGATATTCATGCTTTGTTAAATAGAAAAGGAAATGAATCTGAGATAAAAAAAGAAACCGAAAACTGGAAAAAAACAATCAAAGCAATAGGGCTTAATGCTAAAGTAGTTATTGGGGGCGAATTTGAATTCTCCAAAGAGTATGTACTGGATGTTATGAGGTTAGCACAGCAAGCTACAATTAATAGGGGATTGAGAAGCATACAGGAAATTGCAAGGGACATAGAAAATGCTACTATCTCGCAGATTTGGTATCCTTTAATGCAGGTTACAGACATAAAATATCTTGGAGTTGATGTTGCTCTTGGAGGAATAGATCAAAGAAAAGTGCATATGATTGGAAGAGACATGTCTGAGACTCTGAAATATAATTTTGTTGCAATTCATACACCTATGATGACTTCTCTTAAAGGACCGGGACAAAAGATGTCAAAATCTCTTCCAGGTAGCGGAATAAGTGTTACAGATTCTTATGATGAAATAAAGAAAACCATAAGCAAGGCATACTGCCCTGAAAAAGAAATCAAGGATAATCCAATTTTACAAATTGCAAGGCTGATAATCTTTCCGAGATTTGAGCAAATTGAAATCAAGAGACCAGAGAAATTCGGCGGAGATTTGAAGCTGTTTAATGCGGATAGTCTTGAGACTTTATATTCAGAAAATAAGATTCATCCAATGGATTTGAAAAATACAATCATAGAATATCTGGATGAGATTATAGCACCGATAAGAAAGAAGTACAAATAATTACTGAAATGCGGATAAAAGAGCCTTAATAATCACAAAACCCAATATTGCTATTATAATTATCTTTATTATTTCGAGCATATCTCCTGAATCAAATTTACCTTTTTTATTCATTTTTTCCTCTTCAAATATTCTATGTCGGCCTTGATATTAATTAGATCGTAATTCTTTTTAAGATTATCTTCTAGATTTGATATTCTTTTGAGGATATCATCTTGATTATTCAAGAAAATAAAAAAACAAGCTATAACTAATATTATTGGAGATGAGATTATCAAGATTATTCTCCATTCAGGATTTATGTTACTTGGTACCAATCCTATAACTGATGAAATAATTGCGAATATAATCAATAAGGCGTTCCAAAATGATTTTGATGAATTTTTCTCATCGTTCATATATAATCGACTAAATTTTCTCTTTTAAATCAATTATTGTATAGAAAAATCTATTTTATCTTGTTTTGAATTCCACAATATCCATATCCATCAATTTATGCTTCAATCCGACTTTTTGTCCTGAAAATTTAGACGAGGGCCCCCAGATTTTTGTTTCCTTTATTTTTGATGAGAGTCCTTTGAGAATCTTTTCTGCAACATCCCTTACCTTTGAATCTTTTTCAAGAATAACCGGGCGATTGGATTTTTCTTTGCCAGGCTCTTTTGTGTAAACTCTTATTTTACCAATATTATCAAAAATTTTATCTTTTAGTTTTTGGATATTCTCTTTTTCACTAGCAGATATTAGAACAAAATCATATTTTCTGCTCTCTAGATTCGCTGATATCTTTCTTTTTTCATTTTCATTTAACAGATCTATTTTATTGAAGACGATTATTTGTCCTCCGCTTGCCTTATTAAGAAGTTTTCTTATATCTTCAATTTGATTTAAATCTGTAATTAAGATGAGAATAACATCTGCACTATTAACCAAACCCCTATCATAATACTCTGATTCTATTGAAGGAATTTCTATTATCTGAATTCCTGTCCCATAATAATCCATTACCCCCACAATCGGTTTTTTAGTTATAAAAGAATATTCTCCTATTTCTGCCCTAGCATTAGTTAAAATATTCAAAAGCGAAGACTTCCCCGATTTAGTTTTTCCAATAATCGCCACTTGCATCTCTTCTTTTTTTATTCCAATTCTGCTTCCGCCTTTCTTTGCTTTTTCTTTTTCCTGCTTTTCCCTTAGTTTTATTAGCCGTTTTTTTAATTCTGCAACAAAATTCTCGCTGGATTTATGCTTGGGCGCTGTTCTTATCATTTCTTCCAGCCCGATTATCCTTTCTTCCAGAGTTTTGGCTGCAAAATATTTCTTTTCAGCAGCAGCATATTCGGGTCCTGCATTAATTGGCATGTATTTTTTAAAGGCTGAAAGATTAAAAATCTTATGAACAAGCAGGAACTTCTTGAAAAAATCACCATGAAGAAAGAATTCTCGCAATTGCCTCCAAAAGATGTTGAAATTGCATTGGAGAAATTTGACAAACCGCAATTTTCAGATGAAGAAAAGATGAAGTTTACAAGAGACTTACTAAGAAAAACTTTTTCTGGTTTTTCTGGGAAAAAATTATTTACATGGAAAAATAAATCTGCTGAAGAAATATTGAAGAAACATCTGTCTACCAGAGAAAGATACAATCATTATCGTGAAATTTATTCAAGAATCTTAAAGAATCTCCCAAAAAAGATTAGCATCCTTGATTTAGGGGCAGGGGTAAATGGATTAAGCTATGATTTTTTCAAGGAAATTGAAAAAGATGTTGATTATATTGGAGTTGAAGCTGTAGGGCAATTAGTTAATGTTGTTAATGATTATTTTGAAAAGAATAAGATAAACGGGAAAATGATTCATCTAAGCTTATTTGAACTGAATGAAGCTAAAGAAATAATCAAAGGGGCAAAAAAACCCAGAATCATCTTTTTATTCAAGGTTATTGATTCGCTTGAAAAGTTTGAAAGAGATTATACAAAGAAATTCTTGAATGAGATTGTTCCTTTATCAGATAGAATCATCATCAGTTTTGCTACAGAATCATGGATGAAAAGAAAAAAGTTTTATGTTAATAGGAAATGGCTTACAGATTTTATAGGAGAAAACTGGCAATTTACTGATGATTTTGAAATTGAAGGTGAGAGATACCTTGTTTTTGAGAACAGATAATCTTTTATCACCTCTTTTTTCCCGGTTTTTTATATATTCTAATCTTACAAAATAATTTAAAAATACAGGATTTATCCAATTTCATGGAACCTGGGTTTTACAGAAAAGTCCTGAAAAATGGAATGACTGTCTTATTTGAAAAAAGAGACATTCCTGTTGTAGCTGTAGCCTTTGCAGTAAGAAACGGCGGGATAAATGAGACTGCTGAAGAAAAAGGAATTTCACATTTTATAGAGCACATGCTTTACAAAGGAACCCCAAAAAGAAATGCAAAAAGAATTGCAGAAGAAATTGAGAAAAATGGCGGAGAACTTAACGGATTTACCTCTGAGAATATAACTGCTTACTGGTGCAAAATGCCTTCAAAGCATCTTGATGTGGCTTTGGATGTTTTATCTGATATGGTAAAAAATCCTCTTTTTGATGAAAAAGAACTGGAAAAGGAAAGAAAAGTTATTTTTGAAGAAATCAAGATGTATCATGATAATCCCCTGATGCATGCTTTTGATGAGATTAAGGAAGTAATGTACGACAAACCCTTTGGAATGAAATTAGCCGGAACATTTGAGACCATGTCTTCTATTGACAAGAAAAAGATGATACAGAAATTTAAGGAGATTTACAAGCCTTCCAACATGGTTTTTGCTGTTGTCGGAAATGCGGATTTCGCCAAGCTTTGTGATTTTTGTGAAAATAGTTTTTCAAAAGAGAAAGGGCAAGTTCTTCATTTTGCAATAAAGCTAAAAAAAGGACAGAAGACTGAAAAAAGAAAAGATATAGACCAGGCTAGCTATATCTTTGCGTATCATTCTCCTTTGGCAAACGATAAATCAAGTTATGCTGCAGAAGTGCTTTTAGCTTTAATGGCGGGTGGAATGTCCTCCAGGTTATTTACAGAAATAAGAGAGAAAAGAAATCTTGCCTATGCTGTTAAAGGCTCCATGGAAACAACAAAAGATTTTTCCTATGGGCAAATTTATGTCGGCACTAATAAAGAGAACATTGAAAAAATAAAAGAATTAATTGTGAAGGAATTTTTGGAAGTATCGAAGACTCTTGATGAAAAAGAATTGAATTCTGTAAAAGAACAGCTAATTGGGAGATACCAGATAAATATGGAAGATTCTCAAACACAGATGGTTAATCTTTTAATGGACGAAATGGACGGCAATGCTGGGGAATTTTATGAATACGAAGGAAAAATCAGGAAAGTTGATTTAGAAGATGTTAAAAATCTGGCAAAAAAAGTTGCAGAGGGAAACTATAGCTCGTTTGCACTGGTGCCGGAGTAAAAATGTTTTTAGTTAAAGTTCCCGGGATAAACGGACTTGGAAAAACCAAGGGCTGCGAGAAAGCTGGCAATGCAATTCTTAAATCCCTGAAAGATATTTATTCAAATGAACAGGGAATCCCAGTTGATGTAAACCTCCTGAATTTAGAAGAAATTCACCTTGATAATTCAAATTTAGAATATACAGATAAATTAATTTATAAAAATTCCCTTGAGATATTTCAGACAAAGCCAAAGGTTCTCTTTCTTGGCGGAGATCATTCTATAAGCTATTCTACAACAAGAGCATTTATGGATAACTGCCAGAATTCAAAAAAAGAACCATGCCTTATTGTTTTTGATGCTCATCCCGATTGCATGAAGCCAATGAAAGAGCCAAGCCATGAAGAATGGTTAAGAAAACTGGTTGAAGAAGGTTTTCCGCCTCAGAATATCCTGCTAGTAGGAGTTAGAAATTCTTATCCGGAAGAGACAATCTTCCTTAATAGCAAAAAAATCAGGATTATATCGATGAATCAGCTTATTGAAGATTTGCATGACAGTTGTGATATTATCATGGAATTTTCAAACCGGAAAGAACTTTATGTTTCAATTGATGCAGATGTTGTGGATCCTGCTTTTGTTCCTGGACTATCTTATCCCGAGTCAGGGGGGTTAACAAGCAGACAATTTATCTATTTGATACAAAGAATAAACAAAATCAAGAATTTAAAAGCAGTAGATTTAGTAGAAATTAATCCTGAAAAAGACAGAGAAAATCTTGCAGTTAAATTCGGTGCTAAAATTCTAAGTGAATTATTATGAGAGCATTCATTGCTATAGAAATTCCTGATAATATAAAAAAAGATATAATTAATATTCAACAGCAACTTCCTGAATTTGTTGGTAAGAAAACAGAGATTGAGAACTTACATCTAACTCTAAAATTTCTTGGATGGGTTGATGATAAGAAAATAGAAGAAGTTAAGAAAATTCTAGAGAAAATAAAATACCCAAAATTTGAGACAGAGATTCGCTCTCTTGGAATATTTGCAGACAGGATTATTTGGCTTAGCATGCTGAACTGTGATGAATTGCAAAAGCAGATTGATGATAGACTGTTAGGTTTATTTGAAAAAGAAGAGAGATTTATGGGGCATTTAACTATCGGAAGAGTTAAGCAGCTAAAAAGCAGAAAGAAATTCAAAGAAGAATTAGAAAGAATAAGGATTAAGCCTCTTAAATTTGAGATTAGCGAATTTATTCTGAAAAAATCCACTCTTAGACGAAGCGGACCAATTTATGAAGATATTGAAAGTTATAATTTGGAAATATAGCTCATAAAGCTTTTTTTGGTTTATAAGACTTCTGTTAAAGGAAATATATATTCTCCTGCTTATTCTTTTAAAAAGGATTTTTGGCTAATTTTATTTTAATGGGTCAAATAAAAGAGGAAACATTCTGGTATATGCAACCCCTTTCTTTGCTGTTAAAAGA
>Ga0315273_10003821_pt1 | contig 18240 bp, 20 predicted proteins | sample YL17G02_0_MG_FD_205753 | JGI IMG/M metagenome (GOLD analysis project Ga0315273, IMG submission 205753) | Sediment microbial communities from Yellowstone Lake, YNP, Wyoming, USA - YL17G02_0 | ecosystem: Environmental > Aquatic > Freshwater > Lake > Sediment | place: USA: Wyoming | collected...
GTAATATCATCAGCTGCAATCTCTACAACGATTTTCGGATTGATCCATACATCCGGCTCAAGTGTTTTATCCACTTTCTCATATTCTTTTGGTATTTTCGATGAACGATGAACGATGAACGATGAACGTAATTCTTTCCACAACTCATCAGAAACTCCAGTTCCGATTTTCGTTAAAGACACAAATTTTTCTCCCTTTTTGACGCCGACCAAAAACGCGCCTATCCCAAAATCCGCGCGCTTCCCCTCTCCTTTGTAATATCCCATTACCACTGCGTCAATCGTATCAGTGAGCTTTCCGGTTTTCCCATCTTCCTCCTTAAATTTTACCCAATGGAAACCTTTCCGACCCGGTTCATACGGGCTTTCCCATTTTTTGACGACAGCCCCTTCGAGTCCAATTTTGAGCTGTTCGTCATGATACTTCCGAAGCTCGTCAACGTCAGATGTGATAATGTTGGGAGACACAACGAGGATATCGCCTTTCCTAATCGTAGTCTCAAGAAGTTTTCTCCGTTTTGATAAAGGCTCACCCATAAGATCTTTTCCGTCTTTGTAAAGGATGTCAAACACAAAAAACCGGAGTGGGAGTGCATGACTCACGTGTTCAATATCATGCTTCCTTTTCCTGGTCATCGTTTCCTGAAACGGGATAAGCCGGCCTGTTTTTACATCATAGCAAATTGCCTCACTGTCAAGGATAACTTCTTTCGCCTCAATTTGTTTGCCAATATGGGTAAGTTCCGGATACATCGCTGTCGTATTTTCCAAATTCCTCGAAAACGCCCTCACGATATCCGTTTTCTGTCCTCTGCCTTCCGCCTTCTGAAAATGGATTTGACATCTCACTCCATCATACTTTCCCTCGACATCCACTTCCCCCATTTTTTTTATCATTTCAACGGCATTGGGAAGCCGTGCACAAAGCGAAGCGAGAATTGGCGCCCCGACAACAGCGTGGACGTGTTCAATGCCTTTCATTCCGTGCTCTTTTAACTGTCTGCCTAGGTATGCCATATCCGGCCGCACATTATACGCATCCTCAAGTTTTGCGTGAAGCGATTTGTCTCCAACCATCATCCAGGAAAACGCATCCAAAATCGTCATGTCCGAAAACCCAAGACGAAGCTTATCCAAAGGGATACGCACGATGTACCGTACGGACAACGGATCAAGCGAAGAAATGAGGTCTGAAAGAATCTGGACTTTTTTTTCCTGTGATCCCTCCCCTCCACTCTCTGCTACTTGGTTTAATAGTGAAAAAACATCTTTTATTGTTATTTTCTCTGTCTTCCGTTCTCTGTTTTCTGTCTTCTGTTTTTTGATATGTTCCGCTGCTATTCCCAAATCTCCTCTTTTCTTAAATTCACCCATAACGGTTTTTTCATCCACATCCAGCGCTTTCGCAATGGCCCGGATCATGAGTTTGTCCGCTATCCCAAATTCAATGGCTTCGTAAAGAGGCGCAACTCTGCCCTGTAGAAGATAACACATCTCTCCGATCTCCACTTTTGCGGCATGCTTGAAAAGCTCCGAGAGGATTTTCGTCATCTCAATCCGCGATGGTGTTTCTTCAAGGCGTTTGAAGTATTGGGAAAACTCTGAAAACGTCATGGTTCTATAATATCGCAAAGAAGTGTTTGTAGCTAGTTAAATTTATTCGCTGATTCATTCATTTGTCTGATTTGTCGGATTTGTAGTATTTATCGGATTAATCGGATTTATTTTACTGTGTCCTCAGCACGTACCGGACACCCTTGGTCGATCCGGTTTTCTGAACGATGCTTTTGTTGATAAGGTCTTTGATCTCCCGAAGAACGGTGTCTTCTGAAATTGTGGGGAACAGTTCAAAAAATACTTTGTTTTGCAAAAACCCATTTTCCTGGATAAATTCAACGATCTTGATTTGCCGTTCGGACAAAGCCAACTGCTGACCGCCCATGGATTTTTTTATTTTCAGATCCGTTGAAAGCGACTTCACTTTTTCTTTAATGCGGGTAAGCTCAATTGCCAATCCTTCAATAAAATATTCCAACCAATATGTCACGTTGCCTTCAAGTTTCGCTACACTCTGCAAAGCTTCATAATACTGCATGGGTTCGCGGTCATAGTATTCTTCTAAAGAAAAAAACCGTTTAATGTCATACCCGTCGCGGAACAATGAGAGCGTTGCAACGGCCCGCGCGACCCTTCCGTTTCCGTCTAAAAATGGATGAATGCGGACCAATTCATAGTGGACAATTCCAGCTTTCATCGCAGGATGCATCTCTTCAAGTTTCAATGTATTGAACCAGAGAAGAAAATCAGATATGAGATAGGGAATTTCTACTGCCGGAGGCGGCCGAAACGTGATTTCTCCGGTTTGACTGTTTTTAACAACGACTTGTGACTTCCGATATTCTCCACATGTTTCCTCAGGCATAATCCGATCAGTGATGAGACTGTGTATATGTTTTACGATTTCTTCCGTCAACTCCGGCGCTTGAAAATTTTCGATAAACTTAAGGACGTTCCTGTAATTGAGAACTTCCTGAATATCCCGGTCTCTCCCGACAATCTGAACGCCGGCCAACACCTTTTCCGCCTCGGTAAAATTCAGTTCATTGCCCTCGATGTGTGTGCCGTGGTGAACGGTCCTCACAATTGCCTCTTCACGGAATTTTGCTTCCCACGCAGGAACGAGGGGTGCATTTTCAATAAGTTCCTTGGCTGCTTCGATCGTTCCTGTGTATTTGAGAATTTTGTTTGTGATGGAATATTGAGGGGAGTACATATTTTTTTATTGTGTCTTATTGGTCTTATAGGTCCTATTGAGATATAATCATAGTATGTCTACGGGAAAAATGCAAGAAAAGCGCGGGGAAAACCGAAGCTTGCGTCGTACAATACTTACACAAATGATTATATTAACGACGTCTGGGTTTGGACTGGTTGCCGCTTTAGCGTGGAACAATGTTATTCAGGAGTTCGTAAACACTGTTATAAAGCCCTATCTCCCACAGGGATACGGACTGATATCTCTTTTTCTTTATGCAATTATTATCACTATTTTTGCAGTAACCATCACCTACCAACTCACAACAATTGTAGAAAAAATGGAAAATACTTCAAAAAGAAAGTAGTGTTTTCATTGTCTTTGGGATCTGGTTAGATAAGTCTGTCGCATTAAAGAAGGGACCTACTGTTGCATAGAGATCGTCGCCAGCTTTTTTATTGATAAAACTTCCGGCAAGTGTTGATATCCATGGATCGTTTTTGCATGCAAGGGCTGCAATGAGTCCCGCCAACACATCTCCGGTCCCGCCTTTGGTCATCCCTGCATTTCCTCCTTCAATAACCCTCGTTTCTTTCCCATTACTCGCAATATCCTCTTTGCCTTTAAGGAGAATAATACATTGCAACTCCTTGGCTAACTCTTGTACTATCTCTGTTTGGTCATTGTGATTTGTGATTTGTGATTTTTCAAGCAGTAACTCAAACTCCTGATGATGCGGCGTCAATATTGCATTCTTTGGAATATGTGAGAGTTCAACCATCTGAAGCGCTCCCGCATCCAACACCCACTGTTTCTCAGGATATTTTTTAAGAAGTATATCTGTCAGGGTCTCTGTTTCTTCATCTCTGGTCATTCCGGGACCAATAAGGATAACGTCATCTTCTTTAATATAATCCTCAACATCGTCTCTTGAAACAACCATTCCATTTCGAAATTCTTTTTTTAACTCATGGACAATCTGATTATTTTCAGGAATCGATGAGTAATGTACAAGATCGACAATTCTGGAAGCAACCGTGAGCGACCACAAGCTTGCCGCATGAAACAAATGCGATCCGCCGATAATGAGAAGCTTCCCATTCTGTCCTTTATGCGAATCGGGTTTGGGAAACGACAATTTCTGAACATCTTCTGCGGTTACAGTTTTCATATGTATATTTTACCTCAAATTCACGTAATGTGAAAATTCCTTTAAAAATGCCTCGTGACTTGTGTACTGAATAGTATGTATCCCGACTGTTTTTGCTGCCTCGATGTTTTCCTTTTTATCATCAATAAACACTACCTCGTGGGGAAACCGTCCTAGTTTCGTAAGGGTATATTCATAAATTCCTTTATGGGGTTTGGCAATTCCAATTCGACAGGAAAATATAAGGGCGTCAAAGTGAGAAAATCTTTTTTCTAAATAAAAAGCGGTAGGTTGTTCTGTATTTGATAATATCGCTAATTGATAGCCGCTTTTCTTTAGTGTTTGTGTTAAGGAAACGATATTTTTGTTATCTCTGAAAACAGATGATACCCCTTTTAACCAAAGTCCTGTTTTTGGTTTTTGTTTTAAAGCGTAGCGTGATGTTATGTGCTTCCATACTGCTTCTTCAGATATATGATTAATTTCATAATCGCGATACACCTCGTTTAATATTGATTCGAAATTTCTTGTATTTACATGCAGTGTTTTTGCAAAATAATTCATCATGTTATTCCATGGTTTTTCAATGAGCACTCCGCCTACATCAAATACAACAGCTTTTATATTATTTTTAGATTTATTCATACTTCGTAAGTCATACTTCATACATCATGAGTTAATGCATGGGCAATCTTATTATCTTTACATTTTTGGTCTTGTTGAAAAGTTGTGTAACCTCTTCTTCCGCCGATGTAATAATGGTCTGCTGCTTATCAATAATCGATAAGACAATGTTCCTGCTCTCTTCATCAAGCTCTGAAAAAATATCATCAAGAAGGAGGATCGGTCTGGCGGAGTCTTGCGAAGCGAGATCTTGCTTTGCAAGACCAGATCCCGCTTCGCGGGACCGTTCCGTTAGAAATTCCAATTCTGCAAGTTTTAGCCATAATACTGCCAATCGTTGTTCTCCCCTGCTCCCAAACCTGCTCACATCCCTCCATTCTTCTGCGTCCTGAGATTTAAGATTTGCTTGCCCGCCATAGCCTTGTCGTCGGCGGGAGATTTGAGATTTTGTGACGATGAAATCGTCACGCTGCGGTCCTACTAACGTTGATCCCGCCGCCACTTCCTCTTCTTTATACTGCTCTAACCGTGATTCGGATATGATACTCTTGTCATAAATAATCCGGTAGTGAAAGTCATTCAAAACATATTCATTTACAAAATCAATATATGACCCTCGTATATCCGTAAGATATGAACCGGTTTTTATAAGAAGCTGGTCCCAAAAAAGAAGTTGTGATCTCTGGGCTTTCCCTTCTTTGATCACATCAAGAAGCCTGTTTCTCTGTCTTAAACCCCGTTCATAAGACAGTAAATTTCTCCGATATTCGCGGTCTGTTTGGACAAGAACGCTATTGAGGTATTGTCTTCTTAAAGATGGACTGTCTGTGACTATCTCCAGATCGCTTGGGGAGAAAAGGACTATCCGTAGATTTCCCACAAAATCAATTTGTCTTCTCGATACGCCATTAACCATGTACTTTTTTATCGGAACTTTTTCTCCATTAACCACCCCTGTTGTTATAACTAATTCCAAGCGAGTATCTTCAGTTTTATTTACCATTTCATACTCGCTTGCCCCGCGAAGCCCCGCATTGCGGAGCGAAGTGGGGTTTACATTATTAGTATTGCCGATTATAACTACGGCGCTAATGCGCGCTATCTCCTCTCCCCACCTCACCATGTCGCTCTCTGTTTCCGCTCTGAAACTTTTTCCGATTGCACATGTATAAATGGCTTCAATAATATTAGTTTTCCCAACTGCGTTCGGACCGATGATAAGAGTGATAAAGGGAGAAAATTCAAACGTTTGTTTTTTGTATGTCCGAAAATTTTGTACTGACAGCGACATCAATTCCATGCCCGTATTGTAACATTTCCTATAAAAGGCCACTCCCTTGCCCCTGCCAACAGCAGGGTTTCAGCAAGGGGTGGCCTTATGTAAAGTTCATATCCCCGTAACTATTCAGCGTTTTCCAGCATTCTATGGATAGATGATAAAAAAGCTAAGCTTTGATGCAAAAGCTTAGCTTAGCTTTAGACGCGATATGTGTCGGAAAAATGTGAATAGTTCCATATCCCCTCCTAGACAGTATGCTCACAGAGACTATATAATAAGTAAGATATGGCAATGAAACACGTCTACCAACCCAAAAAGAAAAAAAGAATGCGCAAACACGGATTCCGGGAACGTATGAAAACCGTCGGCGGCCGCAGAGTCCTCAAACGCCGCCGCATGATCGGGAGAAAACGATTAACCATATAGCGTATGGCATTTTCTTCTGAAGAGAAAAAACTCATTCTCATCCAGAGCCTCTATTTTTTCGCCGGAGCACTGGCTGATATTTTTGTCACTGTTTTTTTCTTCTCTCACGGCACGTTTCAAACGCCGATCGTATTTCAAATTGTCCGTATATGGGTGTTCTTAGGAATATTTATCCTGTCCGGCTTGATTTTCAATAAAGTCCAGTCCGGTACTATTATAAAAATTGGTCTTTTTACGCTGGCGATTTTTTATTTTTTCCTGTATCTTTTGAAAGAACGCTCGATTACCTACATTATCCCGTTAAGTATTCTCAATGGTGTTGCCATGGGTTGTTTTTGGTCCGGATACAACCTCAACCAATATATCTATTCTAACCGAAAAATACGTATTTCCTTTTTCGGATCCTCTCTTATTGCTACTCAATTATTCCAATCCATTGCACCGTTTCTCGGCGGAGCGATTATCACCGCCGGTAGTTTATACTATTCGCTTCAGGTTGGATACGGTATCCTCTTTCTTGCTGTTAGCATTATCCTTGCACTGATTGTGTTTCTGGTCGGAAAACTTCCGGATCACGAACGGCTCACGTTTTCTTTGTCTCATATTTTTTCCCATAAACGGACACGGATATGGAAAAAAGTGCTTCTCCAGAATTTTTTCCTTGGCATGTATGATCTGCCGGGAAATACGATTGTCGGAATCCTTATCTACCTTGTGGTAAAGAAGGAATTTCTGTTGGGAATTGTTCAAACAACTGGCGTACTCCTTGCTGTCGTTGGAAGTCTTGCAGCGATTCGGCTTCTTCATAAATCATCTTTTTTTTATTGGATCGGAGTCATTGGCATCAGTCTTGGATATTTTATGTTTGGCATATATCAGTCCCAATTGGGAGTTCTTCTTTTTATTATTCTCACCGGTCTTACGTCTCCATTTATCAACACGTGGGTTCCTACGGTCTATTACCGGGCAATGGACAGCGTTTCCGGTCACTGGAAAGAAAAATATCATTTGCTGTTTGAACGGGACCTTGCTCTGGCGTTTGGCCGCCTTTTCAGTTATACAATCATCTTTTTTATCTTTCAGCTTTATAATCAAGTTGTGATTGCCCCCATGACACTGTTTATTCTTCCTATTTTCCCGATCCTCCTCGGATTTGCACTCCGGGAGAAAAAGCCTTCCTTTTAATTTTTACCATTTGTCCTATCCGTCATGTTCGTCCTATACTATTCTTATGTTTCCCAAACTCAACCGTCTTCCACATGAGGCATTCACCCACGTTTTTCATATTGGAAAACGCCTAAAAGAAGAAAATTTCCTGCTTGTTTTCGTACCAAACAATCTTAAGATCTGTCGCTTTGCAGTCCGGGTCGGAGTCAAAATCGACAAACGCGCAACCCAAAGGAACCGCATGAAACGGCTCATTCGTGAAGCGATCCGCAAGCTTCTCCCGGATATGAAGAATGGTTTTGACATTGTCATCATTGCTCAAAAAAATTTTTCTGAGAAAAAAGAAAAAGAAATTGAACATTCGTTAAAAGAGATACTGGGTCGTCTTCATCAATGAAAAAATTTATTTTAAAATCAATTCGCTTTTACCAAAAATACCTTTCACCAGATACGGGGATCCTAAAAACACTTTGGTTAACAGACGGCGCCTGTCGCTTTACTCCAACTTGCAGTGAGTACATGTATCAGGCAATCGATCGCTATGGTATAATACTCGGATTGTGGCTGGGTCTGAAACGTATCATCCGTTGCCATCCGTGGAGCAAAGGAGGGTATGACCCGGTATCAAAAATAAAAATAAACAAATAATCAAATCTACAAATCCGACAAATTAATGATTAAATGAATTAATGCATTCAATAATTAAATCATTCATTTGTAGATTTGCCATTTGTAGATTTGTAGATTTATGACGTCACCCAATATCTGGAACCAATTTCTCATCTGGCCAATTACGAACCTTTTGGTTGCATTTTACAAGCTCTGTGAATTTCTCCATATCCCGGGACCTCTGGGATTTGCCATTATTCTTCTTACCATCGTCATCCGACTCCTGCTTTACCCTCTCATGCATGTTCAACTCAAATCCGCTAAAAAAATGTCAGACCTCAAACCCCATCTTGATGCCTTAAACGCCAAACACAAAGACAACAAGCAAGCCCTTCAGCAGGCGCAACTTGCACTTTATAAAGAACACGGCGTCAATCCCGCTGCCGGATGTTTGCCAACCCTTGTGCAATTTCCCATTCTTATCGCTTTATATAATGTGTTTTATCAACTCCTTGGAAGCACGAATATTACTGCTTTTTTAACGGAATTAAATAAAATCCTCTATTTCCCTTTTCTTCACTTGACCAAACTTGATTTCATGTTTCTTGGAGCAAATCTTACAATTAAACCCGGAGAATGGCAAAAGTACGGGTGGTGGCTTTTATCAGTTCCTCTTATCACTGCACTTCTCCAGTGGTATCAGACAAAATTAATGCTACCTAAAACACTGAAAGCAGAAAACGGAAAACAGAAAACGGAAATTCAGTCTTCCGCCCTCCGTCCTCAGTCTTCTGTTCCTAAGGATGATATGGGAGATATGCAGAAACAGATGGCGCTCATCACTCCCGTGATGTTTGGATTTTTCGCTTTTCAATTCCCATTAGGTCTGTCTCTTTATTGGAATGTTTTCGGACTTTTTGGTATTATCCAACAGCTGCAGATAAACAAATCTACAAATCCGACAAATCTGCAAATAAGCAAATAAATAAATTAATACATTTAATAATTTGAAATTTTACTATTGATTTGTAGATTTGATATTTGTAGATTTGTAGATTCTATTTATGGAACCCATAAATCAAATTAAAAAAGTATCAGAAGAATTGCTGGAAAAACTTGAAATTACGGGAAGTGTTTCTATTGATACCGATGAGTCGGGTGCGTTCCGCGTGCACATCGAAACCGAAGAAACCGGACTTCTCATCGGATTTCATGGTCGCACGCTTGAGAGTTTTCAACTCATTTTGGGAATGATTGCCGGCAAACAATTGGGGAAATGGGAACGCATCTATGTCAATGTCGGTGACTATCGCGAGAAACGGGAAGAGGCGCTCATGTACATGGCACAGCGTGCGGCTGAACGCGCACTCGCAACAGGAAGACCGATAGAGCTTTCGCGACTGTCTGCTTCTGAACGCCGCGTCATCCATTTGACATTATCCGGTGATGAACGGGTAAAAACAGAATCAGAGGGTGAAGGCTCTGACCGTAAACTTATTATTTCTCCAAAAACATAGGTGAAGCTTCTGCTCCGGGAGGAGTTAATTTACTCTTACCTATATAATGTTGAACAATAGCATCCCGCGTACGTAAATAATTTTTTTGCATTACTTGCTCCGCAGGTGTTAACGGATCGCCTTGGAACCAGAATACCGCTAATTTCCCTGTGATTATTCTTTCCAATCCGGGCAAATCCCCCTTAAGAGCCGCTTTTTCTATTATTTGTTGAAGGGTCAAACGTTCTTTACCCATATTTTTCCTTTATCCATCTGCTATTACCCTTTTTGTTTTCTGTGATTATATAATAAGGAAGATGACATTGCATCGTGTGTTCTTCTATCTCACTGTCCTTCTTCTTCCTACACAGTTAGGAAAACATTTTTTTCCGGATTGGGCACTGGTATTAGGAAGACGCCTCGACTACCTCTCCCCCACTATTTTCCTAACGGATATAACAATAATGTTGACATTAGCGAGCTGGTTCTTTTCTTCGTTTTCATCATTTAAAATTAAAAATTATTGGAAATTTGTGACATTTGTCGGATTTGTCGGATTGAATATTTTTTTCGCCGCCTCTCCTCTCGTTGCCCTTTATAAATGGAGTAAGGTTTTTGAGTTCGTAGTTTTTGGCTTCTATATCGTCAAAACCAAGCCATCATTCTCACGTTCTCTGTGGTGTTTGTCATTTGCTGTTTTTTATTCTTCAATAATTGCTATTGCCCAATTTTTTCTCCAACACTCTGTCGGTGGTCTCTTGTGGTTTTTGGGTGAACGCACGTTTGATATTACAACTCCCGGCATTGCCCGTATTCAACTTCTCCCTATCTCCCTATCTCCCTATCTCCCTATCCACCCATCTAGTGTTTCTGAACTTCTCCGAGCCTACGCTACCTTCCCCCACCCCAATGTCCTCGGTGGTTTTTTAGCAGTAACCCTACCTCTGATAATCTACAAATCTGCAAATGACAAATCTACAAATAAAAAAATAAAGATTTTTCGATGGTCAACTATTCTTCTTGGCTTTATTGCGTTACTTCTCACCTTCTCCCGCTCTGCATGGGTTGCCGGCATTATTGGCTTATTTATTCTGCTATTCCTTCATTTCAGATCTATCAAAAATTATTTATTTATCGGATTTGTCGGATTACTTTGCGTTCTCCCCTATTTCCAAACCCTCACCCTAGAGAATGAAAGCGTTTACGTTAGAAATGAATTATCAAATGCAGCGATATCCATATGGAAAACATCACCCATAATCGGTGTTGGCTTGGGCAATTTCCTCGTCGAGCTTCCAAAATATTATCCCCATCGCGAAATCTTCTTTTTACAGCCGGTCCACAACATATACCTTCTTTTGCTCTCTGAAACAGGTATTGTCGGATTTCTTTTCTGTGCTTATTTTTTATGGAAATTGTATAAACATATAGCGCGTCAGCGCCTATTTGTCATTTGTCATTTGTCATTTGTCATTCTGCTCCTCCTCGGAGCAGTGGACCACTATCCCCTCACTCTCCAGCAAGGCCAATTATTATTAACCATACTCATATCCTTTACTCTCCTTCCACGCCCGCCGGAGTTTAAACGAAGGTGAGAGTTCTAATAAAGAGGTTTATTCTTCCTGTCCAAGAGTTTGAAGAAGCGATTCTATCTGTTTTTTTAATACAGGAATATCTACTGCAATCATTTTCCATACTTTCTCTTCGTCAACCGCAAAATATCCGTGAATAAGACGATTTCTTGCTCCAACAATAGGTCTCCATGGAATTTCTACTGTATGAATTTTTAATTCCTTACTGATATGAGCCGCCGCTTCTCCGATAATCTCTAACTTCTTAATAACCGCACTTTGAAAATAATCGTCAGTGCAAAAAGTATTGAACGTTTTCTTTTTGGAAAATTTTTCAATAGCATTAATTGCGTCTAAAATATGAAGTAAATATGGTCTGTCAGTTTTTTGCTTCATAAAATGATATAACCTGATCGAGAACCCTATCTCGAAAATAAGGTGAAATACTTTGTTTCGTTACAACATCTACAGGAACACCAAGCAAATCTTCCAGTTGAATCTGAAGGGTAACCATTCCAAGAAATGTCGTTTTGGAGTCCGGGGCAAATTCAACAAGAATATCATAATCGCTTTTTTTTCTGTTGTCTCCGCGTGCGCGCGACCCGAAAAGTCCGGCATACGACACCCCGTACTTACGGAAAGCATCGCATACTTTATCATAATGAGGAATTGCTGCTTGCATAGTACTTACTATACTACTGAATATGGTATACAAGGTCAATAATCTCCTTAGCGTTATTCGTATCATTCGTATGAATTCGTATATTAGTATTATCCACACGTAGTTTATCTCTGCTACAATACGCTCATGACCAACCGCAATACTATTGCTTTCAATACTGTGAGCCAGATTGCCGGTAAAGTAGTTACAAGCGGCACAACTTTTATCGTCAGCATCCTCATCGCCCGTTCTTTGGGAGCCGGAGGGTACGGCGACTTTACAAAAATTATGACATTCGTTGCGTTTTTTTACTTATTTGCAGATTTCGGCTTAAATACCGCGTATTTGGAGTTGTCGGAAAACCAATCTGCACAAAACAATTTGCTGACGATTCGGACGGTATTTGGACTTTTTCTTATGTTCCTCTGTATTTCCATTCTTGCGTTTCTCCCGGGTACCACCGTTCAGGGATACACACCATTTGTTAAGTTTGGCATTATTGTTTTTTCTTTTAGTATTCTTTTTCAGTCGCTTATTACCACGGCAAACGCATTTTTTCAAAAAAGCTTCCGCTATGACTTTGCCTCTTATGCGTTATCTTTGGGAGCAATAACGACACTTCTTGCTGTTGCCTCATTCCCCTATCTTAGGATAACGGGTATTCTTCCAAATATCGTTGCGTTTTTACTTGGGTCATTAGTAACCACGATAGCGTCTCTTTTTTTTGCCAAAAAATTACTTCCGACACTCTCGTTTTCCTTTGATTCCACACTTATCAAAAAAATGCTGATTATAGCCCTTCCCCTAGGACTTACCCTTCTTTGCAACGTCGTGTACTTTCATGCAGACAGTGTTATTCTCACACTTACTCGAACTTCAGAAGAAGTTGGCATATATGGATTTGCTTATAAGTTCTTTGAACTGCCGCTTGTTGTCCCGACATTTTTTATGAATGCCGTCTTTCCCCTTCTTTTATTGTCGAGAAAATCAACCGATTGGAAAGCGTTTCTTCGACAGGCAAAACAATCAGCTGCAATTTTATTGTCACTCTCTCTCATTTTTTTTGTATGCGGATATATCGCCGCACCACTCCTTTCTCTTATTAAGTCCGATTTTCAGGCAAGCATCATGCCTCTCCGCATTCTTCTTTTAAGCCTTCCGATTTTTTATCTGACGAGTGTCACGATGTGGATCCTCATTGCTCTCAAAAAACGAATGGCGCTGTTTCTCGTCTATTTCTTTTCCATGATCGTCAACATCGGAAGCAATGCATTGCTGGTTCCCCACTGTGGCTACATGGCATCCGCGTGGATCACTGTCGTCTCCGAAACACTCGTTCTTCTTCTGTCATTCCTCGTCATTCAACGACACTTCATGATAAAAAAATAATTTTCAAATCCCAATTTTCAAATCACAAAGAAAATTCAAATCACAAATTTCAAACCTAATCCGGCTCAGCCGGACTATTGAAAATTTAAAATTGTAAATTGAAAATTATGAATAACATTCGTTGACTGTAAGACTTTAACTCGTGTATTATAGCACCCATGAACAACATTCTTATTATCCACACCGACGGCGGAGCCAGAGGAAATCCGGGTCCTGCAGCTATTGGCGTTGTCATTGAAAAAAACGGGAAACTCATCCATCAATTCGGAAAAAGAATAGGGGAGTCGACGAACAATGTCGCAGAGTACACTGCCGTTATTGAAGCATTACGATATTTAAAAGACAAAGGGGTTGCTCATGCTCATTTTTTCCTTGATTCAGTTCTTGTTGTCAATCAATTGACCGGGAAGTTTAAAGTAAAAGATGCCAATCTTCGTACTCTTCTTTTCGAAATCCGTTCTTTGGAACAAGAGGTTAGGGGAGTTATAACCTATACTGCTATTCCTCGAGAACAAAACAAAGAAGCCGACCTCCTCGTTAACCAAGCCCTCGATAAACTAGAAAATTGAGCATAGAAGATGGGGGTGGAAGATAGGGAATTGATTGTAAAATACTTTTTCTATGTTCTATCTTCTATCCTCTATAACTACCTTCTATCTTTCTATTTTCCATCTAACTAGTCCATAGGCTCATGTCGTTTTCTGTGTGAAAGGTTCATGGTAGGGGAGAGTGAGTGATTGTGTTCGCACCTTGTCTTTGCAATAATAATATATAGTTTATCCCGTGTGTTCTATGACTAAATCCTTTCCAACACATTTAAAAAAAGAATTAGCTGCTTTACCAATAGCTCGGATTGAAACGATGGACGTGTCGTATATTTTATTGTTACGGGAATACTTATTCACAAATGGCTGTCAGGTATTCGTGAATACCGGACCTACGGAAAATGTCACATACTTTTTTGTGGTTGGAGACAGCAATTTTGTGAAAAAAACTCTCGCATTCCGGCATAATCTCGGGAAAAAACAATGTATTCTCTGTTGGGATCAGGATGATCATGAATCTATAGAACAATTTTTAGATATCCATTCAAAGATTGTGTATATCAACCCAGTTCCGTTAACCCCAGACATTCTTTCTGAAATTTTTACCTTTCTTTTTACGACAAAAGGCAAGGAACTCAACATGCAGTCATCACAGGTAAAATCTTCCCGTATAAAACAGTTCTACGATGATGGTTTAAAGCGTTCTTCTCTTGTGAATATCGAAATAGAGGAAAACGAACCCACGATTCCTCCTTCTTCACATATGTATGAGGAGGTACAAAAAAAACGAATTGCAAAAGTCATATCAGATACGTTTGAAAGAAAACACAAAAAACCAGAAGAAACACCGCCAAGTGGCGATCAACCGAGGCCGGTATCTCCCTTATCTCCATTTACCGTTTTTCAATCATTGCTATCCCATAAACTGGCTATAGCGTTCATCCTCAGTATCCTTTTTATTGCACCATTCTTTTTCTATGGTATAAGCTTCTCTGTCCGCGTTTGGTCGCTTTCAAACGCTGCCTCGTGTTTCAAAAATGGCAAAGGTGATTGTGTCACAGCAAACATCAAAAAAGAGCGTTTATGGAGCGGTTACAACCAGCTACCTATGCCCTTTGTCCATTCAGCGCTTCGACTTCCTTTAGGAGAAAAAACCGTCCAGGCATTTGAACGTCTCGACCGGCTTTGTGACGTCATCGCTGATGTTGAGGACGAACTTCTCTCTATCAACGATGCGGTACTTTCCATGGGCTCATCACTCTTTTTGGATCAAAAGGATAAACAGTATCTTTCTCCTGCTGTTGCTGTGGACACTATCAAAAAAAAAGTCCCGTCCATAAGAAATAAACTTGATATCGCTGCTTCGTATGTACAATCACTCCAAACGGAAAAAGTCTTCCCTTTCTCTATTCCATTTGTTCAAAAACAAATAGAAAAAGCGGGGTTGAAACTCGATAAACTCAGGGAAATTGCCCAAATGGGTCAGCGGCTTTCCCAGCTCTATCCTTTTGTTGCTGGATTTCGTGATAAGGAACGGATAGTGGTCATCCTTCAAAACACAAGTGAGCTTCGCCCAACAGGCGGATTTATCGGATCACTTGCGCATCTCACTATTTCCGAAGGAGTACTTGACGAAATACGTATCGAAGACGTATATACTCTTGACGGGCAGCTTAAAGGTCACATTGATCCTCCGACTCCTCTTAAAGAGTTGATGGGTCAGGAGCATTGGTACTTACGGGACAGCAATTGGAATCCGGATTTCAGGAAAACCGGTGAGCAAGTCGGATTTTTTTATGAAAAAGAAACAGGGGAGCATATTGATAGTGTTATCGGAATTACATCCTCATTTATCGTTCGCTTGCTGCGTATCATGGGACCTGTGGATATACCGCTTTACAACGATCGAATCACAGCCGATAATTTTTATCTCAAATCTCTCTATTACACACAGGCAAATTTCTTCCCGGGATCATCGCAAAAAAAGGATTTCCTCGGAGCTCTCATGGAGGCGCTTTTAGTAAAAGTTCAAAAGCAACCGCAATCCGGTATTGCAATCATGGAAGTTGTTCATGACAGCCTCATGTCACGGGATATCCAATGGTATACCACAAATCCTGATGGACAGGAGACCATAGAACAATTCGGGTGGGGCGGAATAGTTCCGGCAGGTGCTGCGTGTCTTTCCCTTGAACGTCAACCGCCATGTCTCTTTTCTTATTTTTTCATCAATGAAGCTAACCTCAGTGTTAATAAGGTCAATACATTTATCGATCGGACCCAATCGCGTTCAATCCGGATTTCCGAAAACGGGGATATAACAGAAACAATCACGAGAAAACTTCAAAATCTTTCTCAGGGTGAATCGGGAACCGGCGCCTACACAACGTATCTTCGTATTTTCTTCCCCTCCAACGTCACGCTTACCAATCTGACCTTAGACGGAAAACCGATCCCTATGAAAGATCCTAAAAACAAGCGTACGGATCTACCGTATGGCGAACTTGATCTGTCTTTTACAAATTTAACCGGAATCGGCATTGCATTTGATGTGGCTCCCGGCCGGGAACGGATCGTTTCTGCGTCTGTTTCTCATACAACACCCATCCTTGCCCAAAATAAAGAGGGGCTCCTTACGTTATTTGAACAAAAACAGGCAGGTGTTGATCAGGTTCCGATAACGACATCTATCACGTATCCTCCGACATGGGATGCGCACCCGTTTCCTTCAACAGATACCGAGCGCATGGTTGCAAAGCCTGGGTATCTCGAGTACAATACCATCCTATCGAAGGACAGCGAAGTTTCAATTCGTTTTGTCCGATAATCTAAGAGAAGGAAAGAGTGAGGACTGACGGGTGGCATGCGTCGGGGGATCCCCGTCGAGCGACCGCAAGTCCCGCAAGTTGCTACCTTGTGTCTTGATGTAACAAAAAAAGGTAAGTTATGTGGTCAGAAGACATTCATAAACATCTATGCGGTGAGCGGGACGAGGACGTCGGACGGGGGAAGAACGCGTGACAGGACCCGTCAATGACGGCAACAAACAACTTTAAAACAAAATAGTATGAAAACGCATCAACTGGAAGCTCAAAAACGCACCATCACGGGCCGCAAGGTAAAAAATCTTCGAAATAAAGGCGTGTTGCCGGGGACAGTCTATGGGAAGGCGACTGAGCCAATCTCTGTCCAAATCGACGCGTCCGCATTTGCAAATACATTTAAACAAACAGGGGAAACGGGTCTTATTAATCTGATGATTGATAAAGACGTGCACCCGGTTCTTATAAAAAATGTGCAGCGCGATCCGGTCACAAACCTACCCACCCACTTGGAATTTCACCAGGTAAATCTGAAAGAAAAAATTCACGCCAATGTACCAATTGTCTTGATAGGAGAATCGCAAGCAATAAAAGAAAAAGTCGGGACGCTCCTTTTGCTTCTTTCCGAAATTGAGGTTGAGGCCCTCCCTACAGATCTTCCTGAACATATTGAAGTGGACATTTCCAATCTTGTCAATGTCAACAATCATATCATGGTGAAGGAACTTATAATGCCCGTTGGTGTCACGCTTCTCACCGATCCTGAGATCGTGGTCGTCAAAATCGGCGCGCTGTTGGCTCCTGAGCCGGAACCGGTTGCTACACCCGCAGAAGGGGAGGCTGCTGAGGGAGAAAAAGAGGAGGAAGCCAAAGTTGAAGGAGAGAAAAAGGAAACCGCTGAAGAGAAAAAAGAAGCTCCCGAAAAACCAGAGGAAGCTCCCAAAAAAGAATAACTCTTTTTGTTTTTGGTTCCATTCATCGTATTCGTCCTATTAGTCTTATTGGTCCTATTTTTCCATCAGCAGCACTTCTGGAATAGAGTAGTTCGGATCCATATCTTTGACTTTTTTTGTATATTCTATCAATTCATCTGTTTTCCCCAGTTGTTGGCTATACCACGCAAGCATGATATAGCCATCACGATAGTCCTGGCGCACCCTTACGACCTCTTTCCAATAATCGTAGCTGGCCTCTAGATTCCCATGTTCCTTCTTTTGGACCACGCTCAATACGCGCGTATCAAAAAAAACCGGCGTTTTACGAAAGACAAAAATCGAAGCTAAAATACCGAAAACCAGTCCGCCAATGACCCAAAAAAGGGGTCGTACGGAGAATAATCGGGAAATCTGCGGCAAATATGGCCGTTTAATCTTAAAAAAGGCAGTTTTTTTCATGTTTTTACTTATTCCTTGCGAAGCAAGGACTATTGAAAATTTAAAATTGAAAATTGAAAATTATCCACTATACTATATCTATCTAACCATCCCATGAACAACGACGCAAGGTTGAATAAAATATTTTCTATTCTAGCCAAAACCTACCCAAAAGCACATATCGTCTTGTCTTATAGCTCCCCATGGGAGCTTCTGGTTGCCGTCATCCTCTCTGCCCAGTGTACGGATGTGATGGTCAACAAAGTAACTAAAAAATTATTTAAAAAATACCCCACGCTTGATGCATACCGAAACGCAGATCTCAAAGAGTTTGAGAATGGCATCAGACAAACCGGCTTTTACCACAATAAAGC
>Ga0315273_10003822_pt1 | contig 18239 bp, 15 predicted proteins | sample YL17G02_0_MG_FD_205753 | JGI IMG/M metagenome (GOLD analysis project Ga0315273, IMG submission 205753) | Sediment microbial communities from Yellowstone Lake, YNP, Wyoming, USA - YL17G02_0 | ecosystem: Environmental > Aquatic > Freshwater > Lake > Sediment | place: USA: Wyoming | collected...
GCGCCGAGAATGAGATCCTTGACCTCGTCGGCCATGGCCAGACTCCTCCCCATGGGGGCGAGGCTATGATGCCATGACTAAGTGGGTCTGTCAACCATAATGTGACCAGACCGACTCAATATGTAGAAACTCCAGCGGCGGGTCTAAAGACCCGCCCTACGGGTGTCTCGCTCCGGCGGGTCTGCCCGCCTTCGGTGCACTTCGGCGAGGCGACGCCGTAGCGCGGTACTGTCTCACGGCCGCGCGGCGGCGGGAAGACCCACCCTACGGCATCCTTCGGACGGGGCTGGACCCACCTGCCCCACCCGCCCCAGCTCCCTTACCTGCCCGAACCGAGTCCTCCCATTTTCCTCGCAGCCAGCAGTTTGTTCAAGGTGTCCAGGTCCGCGCCCGTCGTCCGATCGTAGCGCGCCTGCGCGTCGGCGAGGCGCTTCTCCAGCACCGCCGCGCGCGTCAACTGTGACTGGGTCGGCCTGCCCTCGTAGCCGTTCACGGTGCCGTAGAGCATGCCCAACTCCTCGCGGAGCTTCTCTTCGCCGGAGATCCCCTCGAACTGCTTCGTGGCGACGAGCGACGCGCGCTGCTCCTCGACGCCGGCCGCAAACGCCTGCAGGCGCTTCGTCAGCGCGTCGCCGGCCGGCAGCGCCGATGCGCGCGCGTTCGCCCGGGTCCCCACGTCGATGAGGCCCTGGACGATGGCCGCCAGGCGCTCGACCATCCCGAAGAGGCGAAGCGCGGCCAGACGCTGCGCCGCGCGATCGGCCGCCGAGTGGGGCGAGCGCGGGTCGGGCACGAGCCGCACCTCGGACTCGAGCACCTGGTCGCTGCGGATGAGCTTCACCGTGTACGTGCCCTCGAGGATCCGCGGGCCGTACAGCGCGGCCACGCTCATCACCATGCCCAGGCCGGGCGCCACCTTCGGCGGCTTCGACCGCAGCGGGATCTCCACGCGGTTGATGCCGCGGCGCTTCCCGCCGGGCAGGGCGACGACCAGCGCGCCGGCGGGATCGTATACCTCCAGGCGCAGGTCGCCAAGGATGTGCCGCTTCTTCAGGTAGTAGGTGACGAACGCCGACTCGCCGGGGCTCTCGCCGACGAACTCGTTGTCGCCGGTGAACGACGGATCCATCACCGGCATCACCATCGTGGACGGCCGCGTCGCGAGGAACGCGGCATCGCTCTCCAGCACCTGAGGCGTCAGGCTCCGAAGCGGCGTGAGATCGTCCACGACGTACAGGCCGCGCCCGTGCGTCGCGATGACCAACGCGTCATCTCTGGGATGGATGGCGAGATCGCGCACGGCGACGTTCGGCAGGCGCGAGGTGAACTGCGCCCACTGCCGGCCGCCATCGACGGACACGAAGAGCCCGAACTCGGTGCCGACGAAGAGGAGGTCGCGGTCAACGGGATCCTCCTTGACGACGTGGGCGTAGCCGCGGAGATCGCCGTCGGCAAGGCTGAAGCCTTGCCCTACCGGAGTCCCGGCCGGAGCGGCGCTATCCCCGGTAGGGCGGGGCTTCAGCCCTGCCGGAGAGAGGTTCTCCCACGTCTTGCCGAAATCCGTCGTCCGGAACACGTAGGGCGTCATATCGCCGGTCATGTGGCCGTCGAAGGTCACGTAGGCCACGGCCTCGTCGAAGTGGCCGGGCTCCACGCTCGACACCCACGTGTTCTTCGGCACGCCCCGCACGTTCGGCGTCACGTTGGTCCACGTCTTCCCGCCGTTGCGCGTCACCTGCACGTGGCCGTCGTCGGTGCCCACCCAGATCACGTCGGCGCTTTTCGGCGATTCGCCAATCGCGAAGATGGTGCAGTTGTTCTCGGCCGACGAGTTCTCCGGCGAGAGGCCGCCGGAGTCATCCTGCCGCTGCCGGGCGGGATCGTTCGTCGTCAGGTCAGGCGAGATCCGTTCCCACGACTCGCCCTTGTCCTTCGAGCGGAAGAGGAACTGCGCGCCGTAGTAGATGACGCCGGGGTTCACCCGGCTCATGTGGATCGGCGTGTTCCAGTTGAAGCGGAACCGCGGCTCGCCCTCGCGCGGCTGGGGCTTGATGTCCTTGCTCTCGAACGTCGAGCGGCGCACGCGCGACAGGTTGCCGCCCTGGATCTCGGCGTAGATGACGTCGGCGTCCGTCGGATCGACGAACACCCAGAAGCCATCACCGTTGGTGATGCCCTGCCAGTTGCGGTTGCCGAGACCGCCCGCGCGGCGCGACGGCCCGTACCACGTCATGTTGTCCTGGAGTCCCCCGTAGACGTTGAACGGCCACGCCATGTCCACGCTCACGTGGTAGAACTGCGAGACCGGCAGCGTGCCGACGAAGCGCCACGCGTTGCCGCGGTCGTGCGAGACGAACACGCCGCCGTCGGTGCCGATGACGAGATCGGCGGGATGCTGCGGGTTGATCCAGATGTCGTGCACGTCGCTGTGATAGCCCGCGCCGGTGGCGCTGAGGCCCAGCGTGAGAAACGTCCTGCCGCCGTCCTCGCTCATCGCGGCGAAGAGGCCCATCTTGTAGAGCCGGTTCGGATCGACCGGATCGACGACGAGCCGCGAGAAGTAGAACGGCCGCACGGCGACAGCCTGCGCCGAGGTCATCTCCGCCCACGTCTCGCCGCGGTCCTCCGACTTGTAGAACGCGGTCTTCTTCGCCTCGACGGTGGCGTAGACGAGCGACGGCTTCGACGGTGCCACGGCAATCGCGATGCGGCCGAGGTCGCCCTCCGGCAGTCCCTTCTTCATCGGCTGCCACGTGGTGCCGCCGTCGGTGGACTTGAAGAAGCCGCTGCGCGGCCCGCCGGAGGTGAAGAAATCCGGACGCCGCCGCACCTGCCACATGCCGGCGTAGAGGATGTTCGGATCCTGCGGGTCCATGGCGAGGTCGCCGCACCCGGTGTCCGAAGCGACGTAGAGCACCTTCTCCCACGTCCTGCCCGCGTCCTTCGTGCGGAACACGCCGCGCTCGGGGTGATCGTCGAAGACGTGGCCGAGCGCGCACACGAACACGGTCTTGCCGTCCCTGGGCGAGATGACGATGCGCGAGATGCGCTCGGTGTCGGCCAGACCGAGCCTCGTCCAGTTGTCGCCGCCGTCGGTCGAGCGGTAGACGCCGTCGCCCACCGAGACGCTGTTGCGGACCCAGGACTCGCCAGTGCCCACCCACAGCGTCTTCGGATTGGACGGGTCGACGGCGATGGCGCCGATGGACTGGTTGTACTTGTCGAAGATCGGCTTGAAGCGGACGCCGCCATCCGACGACTTCCAGAGGCCGCCGCCGGCGGCGCCCGCGTAGAGCGTGAGGCGATCGCCGACGACGCCCTCGACGGCGGCGATACGGCCGCTCATCGTCGCCGGCCCGATGGAGCGCGCCTCGAGGCCGCCGAGAACGTCGGTGTCCACCTTGACCGCCTGGGCGAAGGCGGTGGAGGCGAGGGCCAGCAGGACGACGAGCACGCGACAGGCGGTGGCAGTCACGGGCGAACCTCCGCGGGGGGACAGGCGGGTGCCCAGGGCCTCGCACCCCAGCGCGGCTGCCGCGCTGGGGACCCCGCGCCGACCCGGGGCCCACATGGTGCGGTGGGTCCGGCGTTGGCTCCGTGGGACCGGCGTCCCGCCGGTCATCCGCACCCCTACTTCCCCGGCATCTTGAAGCGGGCGTCGTCCAGCGGGACGTTCATCTCCACCTTCGTGACGATCACCTTCTGGACAACCCCCATCACGCGGGCTTCGATCGAGTGCGGCATCAGCACGCCGTTCACATCCTTGTAGTCGCCGACGAACGTCTCGGTGTTCGTCTCCGCGCCGTTGATGACCCGGCTGCTCTCCATCTTGATCGGGAGGAAGTGCTCGGTGTCGATGTACTGGAACTGCACGTCGCCGTTCTTCAGCGTGACCTTCAGCTTATAGGCGCCGGTGCCCTGGACCGAGTCCTTCCCGATCAACTCCACCTTGTGGCCCTTGGTCTTGTAGTCCACCAGCGTGCCGTCCATGTCGGCCTGCTCTTCCAGATCCTTCAGCTCGTCGGGCGTCGCCGGTTCGGCGGCGGCCTTGCCCTGGATGGGCATCAGCGACCAGCCGTTCTGGCCGTCGTACCCTTGCGCGTTCTCCATGCCCATGATGGTGAGCGTCATGCGGGTCTTCGCGGGCCGCTTCACCTCGATGATGATCGCCCCCTCGACGGCGGCCATGTTAGGCGGGGTGATGATCATCGTGCCGGTCACGCGGAGCGACTGGACCGGCTTCAGCTTGGCCAGGCCCTGCGCGGCGATGGTCTTGCCGACGATGTCGTCAGCCGTCTGCGCGCCGGCGACTGCCGCGAAGCACACGAGTACGCCGACGACGACTGCTAGGCGTCGAAACATGGATCCTCCTTCTTGGGTGCCGCGACCAACTGCAAGCAGGACTGAAGCCCTGCTCCGCGACAGTCACCCAGTCGGCACTGCGAACAAGCAAGGTCTTGAGCATAGCCGAGATGCGAGGCGGAGAACTACTCATCCTCTAGTATGACGGGCGGGACGCCCGTCCCACAGCTCGTGGGACCGGCGTCTCGCCGGTCAATCGCGGAGCAGGGCTTCAGCCCTGCTTTCTGCCGGCCGCCCCCTCGTCGCCAGGGTCGGCAGTCCCGGAATGGGGTCACGCTGACCACTTCTGGCGACGCCTGGCTCCTTCTGCCCCTCCGGCGGGTCTGAAGACCCGCGCTACTGCCTGCCGGCGCTGACGAATGCCCACCTATGACAGGCCGTGTTCCATTACACTACGGCCTGTCAGCCGGAACGGCTCTTGCTGAGGTGGCCCCGCGGATAGGGGAGACGTCCCATGGAGAGTTCGCCCGATCGATGGCGCGCCACGGTTCTCGCCGCCATTCTGACCGCCATCGCCGGTTTCGCGGCCCTTTCTGCCGCTCCGGCGGGTCCAAAAACCCGCGCTGTCGTATCCCCGGCTCAAGTAGGGCGGCCCTTAGGGGCAGCCGTGACGGCGGGGCTTGAGCCCCGCCCTGCGGCCGCACGCAGTAGCGCGGACCTTCCAGCCTCCGCGCGGGGCGCGTCCCTGTCCCGCGCTACGGCGTGGCCTCGCCAAAGTTCGCTCGAGGTCAGGAACGAAGGCGGGCAGGTCCGCGATCAGCAGGGCACGTTCCGCTCGGCCGTCACCGTGGTGCCCATCGACGTGCGCGTGCTCGATCGCGACGGCCGCCCGGTCAGCGACCTCACCCGCGACGACTTCATGGTGTTCGAGAACGACGTCCGCCAGCCGATCGTGCACTTCGCCCCGCAGGTGCTCACCCCGCAGCCGCCTGGTCCGAACGTGCGGGCGCGCGCCGAGGTGCCGTCGTTCGACGCCACGCCGCAACAGCATCGCCTCTTCCTGATCGTGCTCGGCTACGGCGCGTTCGGATCCCGGCTGTTCGAAGGGGTCCAGGCCACCTTGCCAGACCCCTCGAAAGCGCTCGACGGCCTGCTGCACCTGGTGCGCGAGCGCCTGCTGCCACAGGACCAGGTGGCGCTGCTCGCCTACAACCGCGCCACCGATTTCACCGCCGATCACGAGCGGGTGGCGAAGGTGCTCGACTCGTTCAAGCGGTCGGAAAGCGAGGGCCGGACCGCGCTCATGCGGTGGAGCGCCCCGACACCGGCAGCGTCGGCGGCCACCTCGGTGTTCGAGCACCCCGACGAGCGGACCGCCCTGCAGCAGGACCTGGGCCTGGCCGAGTACCTCGCGGCGAACACCCGGCCGCTCAGCGACCTCGACAACCTCTACTACGGCGTCAAGTACCTGCGCTTCATGGAGGGCGAGAAGCACCTGCTCTACGTCACCGCGCAGGGCATCCAGCAAACCGCGCAGGGAAGGCTTCCGCTTCCGGGGATGAGGCCGTGGGAGCCGCCGGAGCGGCTCGCGGAGGCAGCCAGCGACGCCCGGGTCGCGCTGCACACGATTCAAACGGGAGGCATCACCGAAGGCGGGCAACAACGGCTGTTCGGCGGCGTGTGGATACCGGACCCGTTCCTCGCGCCGCTGCCCATCATGGCCCCATCACACCCCGCGCCCGGCCAGGCGTATTTCGGATCGCTCGGGTCGAGCGGATCTCCCGCGGGCGCGGGCCAGCCCCACGCGATCGCCGCGCAGCCAGGATGGGACCGGCCGGCGCTCGACCCCGGGGTACCGATGCCAGGGAACACCGGCGTGGGCATCCAGAGGCTCTCGGACCTGAGAACGCTGGCGCGCCTCACGGGCGGCCAGGCGTCCATCATGGAGTTGGCGGCGAAAGCCGTTGACCGCGTGGATGCCACCACCAGGTCCGGGTACGTGCTCGCCTACTATCCCCTGGACACGAGGCTGGACGGGCGCTTCCGGACGGTCAGGGTCGAGGTGAACCGGAAGGACGTGACGGTGCTCTACCGTCACGGCTACAACGCGCAGCCCCCGGCGCCGCCCTTGACGCGGCGCACGGTGCTTGCCAGCGGGAAGATTGCCTCGGCCGCCCTGCTGACCAGGGACATCCGCGACATCCCCGTCACGATCGTGCCCACGTTCACGAAGGCCCAGTCGGGCAAGGGTGGCGAGATGCTGGTGCGCGTGCAGATTGACGGCACGCGCCTCGGCTGGGCGACCGACGATCTGTCGCGGCGGGTGGCACACGTGGACGTGGCGATCTTCTGTGGCGACAAGAGCCAGAAGATCGTCGGCCAGGTGCACCGCACGATCGACGCGGCGTTCACCGAGGAGCGCTACGAACAGGCGACCAAGGAAGGCCTCCGGCAGACGTTGCGCGTTCCCCTGACCGCCCAGGCGCGTTACGTGAAGGTGATCGTCTACAGTTACGAGGCGAATCTCTCCGGCAGCACGATGGTGACGCTGAAGTAGGGCGGCCCTTCCCGCCTCCGCGCGGCCGTGACACAGTGCCGCGCTACGGCGAGGCCTCGCCGAAGTGCAACGAAGGCGGGAAGGGCCGCCGTGACGGCGGGGCTTACGCCGCGCCCTACAGGATTCCCCACCTCGCCGCCAGGTCCCGCACGTTCAGCAGCGTCAGCACCGGCACGCCCCGCTCCCCGAAGCGCGCCATCACGCCGCGCTCGCGCGAGAAGTCGAATGGCACGCTCGGCAGGAACCCGTTGCGCAGGCGAAGGATCGCCAGCGACCGCCCCATGCTGGCCTCGGTGCCGCCGACGTTTACATACAACTGGATCGGCCGGCCGCTGCTGGCGCGCGCGTACGCGTCGAGCCGCATCGCGACCGCCTGGTCGAAGTCCGCGGGCGCGAGCACCGGCACGCGCAGCCGGCCGGCCGAGGCGCGGGCGATCCGCTCGGCCACGGCCCGCGCGTCGGCGTCGAGATCGAACCCGCGATCCGACGCGCCGCCCACCGAGACCGCAATGCTCGCCTGCCACAGGACCCCCGCCTCAACCAGCCGCGCTTCGATCTCCGGCCACGTGAACCCCGGCTGATTGGCGCCCCACGTGGACGCGGTCACCGAGGAGACGGCGAGCAGTTTCAGGTCGAGCACCTGGCAGGCCGCCGCGACGGCGAGGTTGAGGCCGGGAAACGACCCGGAAAACCCGGCAGCGACGCGGTCGCCCTTGCGAAGGCCGGCGGCATGGAGCCGCACCACGAGTGCGCTCGCCCACCCGGAGCTGGTCGAGAGGCGCTTCGCCTCGAGGCTGCCGAGCGTCGTCGTCAGCATCGTCCACTCGGCGCCGATCAGGCTCGACGTCGGCCGCGCGTCGGCGCCCTCGCTCTCGACGCCTTCGGCACGCCTCGCGTTGCGGATCACCTCGCCCGCGCGCTCCATGATCGACTGCGCTGCGTGCGCCCGTCGCGACACCTCCGGCGACGGATCGTCGAGCGAGGCGATTGGGCCCAGGGCCACGGCGCCTGCGACCACTCCGGTGGTGACCAGGGACAACCACGTCAGGCGCATGCGGCCCCCATGACCGGCGAGACGCCGGTCCCACACGTCGCGCATCCTGCCTGCCCTGAGCGATCGTCCGCATCTCGCGCGAGTCGAAGAGCCCCAGCTCCCCTGCCTGCCCTACCAGCCCTACCCGCCCCAATCATCCCAGCCACCCGCCTGCGATGACCAGCACGATGCGCACGATGGCCGCGGCGAGCGCCGTGAGGACGACCGTGGGCCAGACACCTTGCACCAGCGCCTGGTTGGCGATGAGGCCCGGCACGATGAAGCCGATGGCGCGCAGGTCCAGCCCCTCGGCGGGCATGTGCCGCAGCACCCGCAGCAGGAGCAGGTTGAGCAGGAACCCCGTGAGGATGGTGACGCCGAAGCGCCGCCGGCCGTACAGGATGACCACCCGTTCGAAACCGAAGCGCACCAGCGCCCACGTGCCGAGCGCAACGCCGAGCGTGGCCGCGAGTCGTGTCGGTTGCGAGAGGTAGAGCGCCAGGTAGCCTGGCACGACGAGCCCGGCGGAGGCGAGGCCGAAGATCTCGGTCAAGAGCAGGTTGACGGTGATCCCCAGTCCGATGGCCAGTTCCAGCATGGTGGATCCTGTGAAGCGGGGGTGTCAGGCCTGCCTGTCACCGATCGCCTGTCGAACGTCGAATCCCCGCGTGTTGCCGCAGAAGACGATGGTGCCGACCGATGCGTGGCGCGCGGCGAGGCTGTCGAGCGCCTGCCGCAGTCGAGGGGGAGGCACATAGGTGATTGCGCAGGGCTGCCCGCCTCCGTTCCGCCGAGTTCTCCGGGCGGAACTACGGCGTGGCCACGCCGTAGCGCGCCACGGGCGTTCACGCGCAAAGGCGGGAAGCCCTGCGCCGCGACAGACGGGGGATGGCCCGGAAATGGGGTCTGGCACCTTTTCCGGACCCTGTCGCACCCGCCGCATCAACATCAGGCTCGGCCGATCACCGGTGATGATGATCGCAACCGATTGGCGGAAGACGCGGCTGTGTTCTGCGAACACCGCGAGCCGCTCGGATCGGTCGCGGCGGTGGTTGTAGACACAGGCATGAGCAGAACTGAAGTCCTGCTCCGCATCCGCCCCGGTAGGGCAAGGCTTCAGCCTTGCCGAAGCAATCAGATCGAGCGACTCCGGGTCGTTCGCCGCCGTCAGGTCGAGGCACGCGACGTCCCGCCCGGCCGCCGTGAAGACCCCTGCGGTCGCCGCCCCCGGGTCCGGCTGCGCCTTCTCCATCCCCCTCAGCGCCACGTCGTCGTCTATTCCAAGGCGGCGGGTCACCTCGAGGGTTGTGTGCAGATTCTGCAATTCTGCCAATGACGGGCGAGGCGCCCGTCCCACAGCCCCAGCCCCCCCAGCCCCCCTACTTGCCCTACTTGCCCCAACTTCCCCCCCACTCCAGATGAGCGGCCCTTCCTCGGGGGTCGTGTTGGCGAGGGAGGCGGCGATCTCCGGGAGCGAGCGGCCCATGACGTCGGTGTGGTCGAGCCTGACATTCGTCATGACGCCAATCGTCGAGCGGATTATCCTGCGCTCGGATACAAGCTGCAGATCCGGCCGGATCGCCATGCACTCCACCACCACCGCCCGGGCGCCCAACCGCGCGGCCCGCCGGAGGAACCACGCCTGCTCGCGGATGTTCGCCGGCCCGCGACGCGCGATCGGCTGTTCGGATCCATCCGGGAGGATGAGCCGCGCAGCGGTCCCCGTCGTCTTCGCCACCGTCGGGATGCCCGCCTCGCGAAGCGCGCCGGCGATGAGCCGCGTCACCGTGGACTTGCCCCGCGTCCCGTTCACGTGGATGCGGATCGGCACGGCGCGCCGCGCGCGCGCGGTGGCGAGCTGCTCGGCGAGGCCGAGCGCGACGAGCAGGAAGAGGCAGGCGGCAAGAATCATGGAAAAGCGGACTGGACGGCTATAATACGCCTCGCACCGAGCCCCCGCTCATCCCGGAGACTGCCATGACTCTTCGCGCCCTGATCCTCCGCGCCGGCCTCGGCCTCTGCCTCGTGGCCCTGGCGGCCGCTCCGCTCGTCGCCCAGGCCCCGAAAGCGTCTGCGCCGGTGCTCATCACCTCGTGCGGCCAGAGCCCCGACGCCGTCACGATGCGCCTCATGCTGAAGGCCGCCAACGTCGATCACGTCCTGAAGGAGGACGCGGGCGCGAAGGACCTGGCCGGCGGCAAGTTCAAGTCGGTGATGATCGTGACCGGCACCAGCGGCAAGGGCATGGGCGCGGCCGGCGTCACCATCGACGAGGAACTCTCGCGCACCAAGGCGCTCATCGCCGAGGCGCGCAAGCAGAACCTGCCGATCATCGGCGTGCACGTCGGCGGCAAGAACCGGCGCGGCGGCGCGGTGGCGGGCGACAACTCCGACGAGCTGTCGATCGACGCGGTGTGCCTGAACGCGCAGATGCTGCTGGTGCGCAAGGAAGGCGACTACGACGGGCGCTTCACCACGATCGCGAAGTCCAGGAAGATCCCGCTCCTGCTCTTCGAGAAGAACAACCCCGAGCTGAAGGACCTCCTGACGACCACGTTCGCCAAGTAGGAGCGCGCTTGTGAGCATGTGTGCGCAGGCCGGGATCGTTCTGGGCGTGATGGTTGCCGTCTACGTGGTCGTCCGCGCGCTTCGCCTCAGCACGGAACTCTCGATGCTGGCAGCGGCGCTGGGCGGCGCACTGGCCGGCGGCCACTGGTTTCCCGCGCGCCACGTCGCCGAGGGCGCCATCACCTACCTCGACATCAACCTGATCTTCATCACCGCCACGCTCTTCATGAACTTCCTCAAGGAGTCTGGAGGCGTGGTCTACGTCGTGCGGGGCATCGTCTCGCGCTTCCGCAGGAGCCGGGCGCTGCTGCTGGTGCTGCTGACGATCCTGCTGCTCATTCCCGGCGCGTTGACCGGTGCGGGCAGCGTCACGGTGCTCGTCACCGGGAGTCTCGTCGCCGTCGTGCTGCACTACATGGGGATCTCGAAGGTGCGGGCCTCGGCGATCATCTTCGTCATCGCCGGCCTGAGCGCGGCGGCGCCGCCAATCAGCTTGTGGGCGATGATGACGGCGGCGGGCGTGAACATGCCGTACGTCGGCTTCTTCTGGCCGCTCCTCATCCCGTGCGTCGTGGCCGGCATCCTCACCAGCTTCATCCTCGGCTGGAAGGGCACGTCCACGAACCTGCAGCAGGCGCTGCGCGAACTGCCCGAGGCACCGGCAGGCATGCGCTGGTGGAAGGTAGCGCTGCCGTTCGTCGTCTTTGGCGCGTTCATCTGGGTGGGCCGGCAGTGGCCGCACTCGACGCCCATCACCGGCCTGCCGTTGATGTTCACAGTGGCGGCGATCGTGTCGGTGCTCGTGTCGCCGGTGAGGCTCGACCTCGTGCGCATCTCGCGCGAGACGATCCAGCAACTGCTGCCGCTCCTCGCGACGCTGACGTGCGCGGGCATCCTGGTGCAGATCATGACGCTGACCGGCGTGCGCGGCCTGCTGGCCGTCGCCACGGTCTCGTTGCCGGTGGCGGTGATCTTCTACACGCTGTTCATCGTGCTGCCCGTCTCCGAGGCGGTGCTGATGTGGGGCGCCGCGCCGGTGCTGGGCGTGCCGCTGGTGCTGCTCTTCAACAAGCTGGGGCTGAACCCCATCGTGGCCCTGGCCGGCATGAGCGTGATCTGGCCTCTCGGTGACGCCTTGCCGCCGACGGCAATCATCGGCCGGCTGACGGTGAACGTGGTCGGCTACAAGGGCTCGTACTGGCAGTTCCTGAAGGTGTGCGCGGTGCCGGCCCTCGTCATCATCGTGATCGGAACGCTGATGGTGGTCTACAGCAAGAACCTCGCGTTCCTGACGAGGTTGTGAGACGACGATGATCACATATGTCTACCTGGCGCTGGTCGCCTTCACGGCGATCTTCATGATCGTCAACTTCGTGAAGTCGAAGAAGTGGGAGGAGGAATCGCTTTACGTCATCGTCCTCATCCCGTTCCTGCTTCGGCTCTTCGGCCTGAAGTGAGGGCGACATGGTGATCGCGCGCAAACTCTTGATCGCGGTGCTCGGCCTCGTGGTCGTCGCCACCTCGGGCGCGAGTTTCTACCAGAGCCGGCATCTGCGCGAGCCTGTCGTCCTCGGCCCGGGCGTCACCTCCGTCAGGCACCTGAGCGACTACTTCGCGGATCTCAAGGGTGGCATCAACGACTCGAACATCTACGTGCTCGACGGCAAGGAACCGGGCGCGACCGTGCTCGTGCTCGGCGGGTCGCACCCCGAGGAGCCGGCGGGCCGGCTGACGCCGTGGATCATCGCCGAGAACGCGGTGATGCAGAAGGGCCGACTGCTGCTGGTGATGAGCGCCAACCGCAGCGCGACGACGTCCACGCGGCCGAGCGGCGCGTACCCGCCGGACTACAGCATCCGCACGAGCTGGGGCGAGCGGACGTTCCGCATGGGCGACCGCTGGACCAATCCCCTGGACCAGTGGCCCGATCCCGAGGTGTACATCCACTACCCGAGCGGGCAGTACCTCGCCTACGTGGACGTGCGCAACCTGAACCGCGCGTGGCCGGGCCGCGCCAACGGCACACTCACCGAGCGGACGACGTACGCCTTCATGCAGCTCATCACGCAGGAGCACGTGGACATCGTCATCGATCTCCACGAGGCGGAGCTGCAGTACCCGGTGATCAGCACCATCGTCACGCACCAGCGCGGGCAGGACCTCGCGCTGAAGGCCGCGATGGCGCTCAGCGACAACGAGGGGTTCAGGATCGGCACCGAGTTCTCGCCGAAGAACCTGCACGGCCTCTCGCACCGCGAGATCGGCGACTTCTCGGACGCCATCCCGCTGCTGTTCGAGACGCCCGAGCCCTTCCTGGACGCGACGCGCGGCATCACCAACGCCGAGCGGCTGCTGAGCGGCAAAGACGAGTTCGTGGTGAAGGCCGGCGAGCGCGGCCTGCTCTACGAGCAGATCGATCAGCGCGGCTGGCCGATCGACAAGCGCGTCGGCCGGCACAACTCGTCTATCCTCCAGGTGATGGAGACCTGGACCGACGAGCACGCGACCAACGCGCTGGTCGTCACCGGGATTCCCCGGTACCGCGACCTGCTGCAGCACGGTGTCGGGTACTACCTGCGCGATCCGTCGAAGGCCCGGGCCGATCGCGTCGTCTACGAATAAAAATGCCGTGTCGCCCGAAGAGAAATGCCGTGTCGCCCGAAGAGAAATGCCGTGTCGCTCGAAGAGAACCGCCGTGTCGCCCGAAGAGAAATGCCGTCGTCGTCCGAACAGAAATGCCGTGTAGCCCCGGGGGCTTCCCGCCTCTGCGCGGCTGCAACAACAGGCCGCGCTGCGGCGAGGCCTCGCCGTAGTTCGATGAATGCCCGGGAACGAAGGCCCGCAGCCCCCGGGTAACAGGAGTCAACGCGATGAAAGCGAGTCGAGCATTCTGGGTTCTTGTCCTCATCCTGTTTGCGGGGCTGGGCAGCCTCGCGGCGCCGCAGCAGCCACAGCACCAGCAGCCGACGCTCGTCGCCGGCGGCAATCCCGAGGCACGCCTCAAGCCGGGCATGCTCGCCGAGGACGTCGACCCCGACGACATCGGGTTCTGGTGTACCTCGATTCCCGTCAGCAAGGAAGCGTCGGCGGACGGCTCGTGCATGACGAGCCATTCCTGCGACGGCCACTACGAGATCCGCATCCACATCGTGCCGGGCGGCAAGCACCCGAAGGGCACGATGCGGGCCGTCATGAAGGGCGGCGGCATGGGTGCCGACCGGGCGCCCGAGAAGAAGGTGGGGGAGATCGCCGAGATCGAAACCACCTTCACCCGCTACGACGCGTCGTACCCCTTCATGAACGAGAAGGGCGTGCAGATTGGCGAGACGACCATCGGCGGCAGGCGCGAACTGTACAACGACGAGGGCCTCTTCGACATCATGGAACTCGAACGCCTCGCCCTCGAGCGCGCTTCCACCGCCCGTGAAGCGATCAGGATCATGGGCGAGTTCGCCACCAAGTACGGCTACGGCGACGGCGGCGAGTGCCTCACCGTCATCGACCCGAACGAGGCGTGGCACTTCGAGATCTTCGGCGCCGGCCCGCTCGAGAAGGGCACCGTCTGGGCCGCCGTCCGCATCCCGGCCGGCCACGTCGGCGTGAGCGCCAACCGCCCGCGCATCCAGACGCTCGACCTGAAGAACAAGGACTTCTACATGGCGTCGGACAACGTGCTGTCGGTGGCCGAGAAGATGGGCTGGTGGAAACAGGGCGAGACGTTCGTCTTCCACAAGGCGTACTCGGGCAACCCGTCGCTCGGCTCGACCCGCCGCGAGTGGCGCGTGCTCAGCACGATGGCGCCGTCGCTCAACCTCGATCCGTGGGATCCGGATTTGCCCTTCACGGTGAAGGCGGAGAAGAAGGTGACGGTGCAGGACCTGATGGCCCTTCATCGCGACACGTACGAGGGCACCGAGTTCGACGCCAGCGCGGGTCTGGCCGCCGGGCCGTTCGGCAACCCGAACCGCTGGCCGGCGTCGGTGCGTCCGGCGCAGGGCTTCATGGGTTTCGAGCGCGTCATCTCCGTCATCGGATGCTCGTACACCGTGGTGCTGAACGCGCGCGGCAACATGCCGGCGTGGATCGGTTCGGTGGCGTGGTTCACGCCCGACGACGCCAAGACCGGCAACTTCGTGCCGTTCTACGCGGGCAACACGTCGGTGCCGAAGGCGTACGAGATCGGCAACCGCGCGGAATTCGATCGTAACTCGGCGTGGTGGGCGTTCGACTTCGTCGGCAACTGGGCGCAACTCCGCTACAACGCGATGATCCAGGACATCAAGGCGAAGCGCGCGACGCTCGAGGGCAAGTTCCTGGCGGACCAGGCGGAGATCGAGAAGCAGGCCGTCGAGCTCTACAAGAAGGATCCGGCTGCCGCGCGCAAGTTCATCAACGACTACTCGAACCAGGTGGCACAGAAGGCCGTGGACGAGTGGTGGAAGCTGGCCGACTTCCTGATCGTGAAATACAACGACAACGGCGGCCAGGGCGCGCCCGGCTACCCGAAGGAATGGCTGGACTCGGTGGGGTACGGGACGAAGAAGATCGTCGTGAAGAGATAGGGGCCCGCTGGGCCGAGGCAAGCTCGGCCCCTACGGGCTGCGGCGGGTTGGCTTTGGGCCTTGGGGCTTGATGGGGGGCGAGGCGGGCTCGTCCCTCATTTGCCCGACCTGCGGACGGCGGGCGAGACGCCCGTCCCGCGGCCTTACTCGGCTGCCCTGAGCGAGCGTCCGCGCCGGCGCGAGTCGAAGGGTCCCACCTGGGTCAGTCCTCTCTGCTGCGAGTCGAGTAGAACTGCTCTCGCAACGTTAAGGCTCTAAGTAAACGCAACCCAGTGCCTCTCGGGCCATCACTCGACAAGTGCATGGGTGATTTCTGGGTGATCGTTAACAAAGTTAACAAAGTCAACGACATCACCGGCCGGAAGCGTCGCGACAGTGCGAGACGGCGGGGCATCTCGGGCGGCAGTTGGCCGTGGTCGTCTCGGTAGCGCTGCATCATGGCGGCGTGCTGACGGCGCAGCGTGCTCATTCCCCAGACCAGGAAACTCGCGCCCGCGCCGAAACAGAGAACCTCGGTCGCAGTCTTCCAGGCATCGTTCTTGCCCCAGTCGTTTGGATGCGGGCCGCATTCAAGCGGCGAGTCGGTGGGAACGCCTTGGCGCGTCTTCGGTTGCGTCAGAGCCCATGCGCCAGCCGCGACAAGGGAAGCGCCGCTGACGAGCAGGGTGACCGTCCGCTTGTGGCTGCGGTTCCCCGGCGCGGTTGGCGCCCGGGCGGCGGCCTCCGCGGCCTTCGTGGCCGCGTCCGCAATCGGGCCTGCGGTTGCCACGGAGGCCACGAGCATCATCACCGCGGTCAGCATCGACAGGGTTCTCATCGCTGCCTCCCGAGTTCGTTCGCGACGGGCTGGGGCAACAACGGGGACCCCGTGGTCAGGAGCGTCGCTTCGAGGACTACACCTTCCTCACCAGGACAAACCCGGCAAGCGCCACGATGGCGCCGGCCACCGCACCAATGATCTGGCGAGGGCCAAACCCCGGTGAGCCGCCTATCCCGATGGAATCCGCGAGCACGGACAGCAACAGCAGGGCCACTCCCACCACCATCGAGATCATGCCGAGCGCTCTCGTGTTCATCGTGTTGTCTCCCTTGCGAACCCGTCATGGGTCGCGCGTATCCAGACGCCGAGCGATGGACGACAGCGCCGGGCGGACGTGCGGAGACGTCGGCGGCGCATGGCGGCCTCCACGGCTCATGGCGAGAAGCTCATCTTCGGCTTCATCCCTGGATCTGTCAAGGCCAGAGACAGACCGGCCGACGAGGGCGAATCGCTCCAGGTGGTTACAGTCTTGACGCCTCCACACAACGACGGCCCTGGTTGCAGCGTTGGCCAGCATGGTGTTCGGCGAGCCGCGCTTGACGGTAGATGCCGGTCTCATCGCGCGTCCGGCGGCCCGGCAGGCCGCGCCGCTGGTGGAGCATCCCGGTCGCGAGTTCTGTGCGGATCTGCCGGCCATCCGGACGGCCGTAACGGATGACCGCTCGTTCAATCTCATCCACTTCGACACGATGGTGAAAGCCGACATGTACGTGGCAAGGCCAACCGGGTTCGTCGATTCGCAGTGTGCGCGACGCCTCCTCCACAACGGACCGCTTGAGATTCGTGCCAGCGAGCGCTCCGGAGATCGCCGGATACCCGGCGAACACGTGCACAAGCGACGTTCCAACCGGAACAACTGCGGCCGATCCGACGAGCAGGCGAATCGTGCTCTCTCGCTGCACGAAGACCCCCCGTCCGGATTCCCTCACGCCTGCCCAACGGCCGCGCCTCACTCGCGGCCGCTCAGCGGCAGCCAGTACGGCCGTCGGCTGCATGCGCGTGATACTCATTCGGCCCTCCTCCTGCCACTCGCAATGAGCAGGCGTGTCGCAGGGAAAGCGCGTACAGCCGCACAGGAGGAGAGCGTGTGCGATTCTACAACCGACAGCACTGCCACGACTGCGGCATCGATCTCCGCGTACGGAAGCGTGCTCTCGGCTTCCCGCACCCTGTGTTCGCCAAAGACACGCATGCCGCAATCGCATGCCGCCCGGATCGCGGCGACGGGGTGGAATGTGGTGACCGGCACAAGCACGACGTCTTCAGGCTTCCTGCCCGAGCGCGCGCAGGCCGCGGCCACGCGCTCCCGTACGGTGAGCATCCGCGGTGCGACGAAGCCGTAGTCCATACGACCATCCGATCGCAGGGACCCTGCTAGAAGAAGTCCCGAAGCGACTCATCGATGCCTTTCCGTACTTCGAACCAGAAATTGAGTCCGGCCTCGTGTTTGTCCTTGTCGAAGGCCTCAATCCACGTCGCCAGATCTGGGTTGGCATCGCCGTCCACGTCGCGTTTCCGTTTCAGGAAGCTGTAGATGAAGTCGAGGTCCCGCTCGCTCTCCCAGAAGAGGCTGGAATTCCGGCTGTTGATACGGCTGGCGGTGATCGCGTTCATGGCCAGGAATGCCGCCTTCATCCGGTAGAGGGAATCGAAGATATCCGGCATCATCTCTTCCGCCCACGCGCGGTGGAAGCGGCAGATGCCCGAGTTGTCCATGATCAGTTCCTTGACCAGTCGCTCGGCGCAGGCCCGACCCAGGAGCCGTGGCGGCATGAACTCGGGGCCGTAGTGCATGTAGTACTTGCCCATGATGGCCATGGGAACCAGCGCGCCGGGGGTCCAGTACTGGTTGGGTACCATCCATCCCTTTCGGCCGTTGGCAATGTGCACGAAATAGTCGAGGATGCGCACGCTCTTCTCACGGCGTATCCGTCTCGCCCATTTGCGGACGCCTTCCTGGAAGTCCACGATTCCGCGCTTCTTCAGTATGGAATCAATCAGCTCGACACCCAGAAGCGCGTTGTGCATGGAATCCGCGACGATGTCGAAATGATCCTTGTCCCACCGGGGAGATCGCGTCACACAGAGCTCCTCCCTGGTGAGGAATCCGCGATCGATGCACTCCATGAGCCAGGCCAGCACGCCGCCCAGGCTTATGGCGTCAAAGCCGTTTTCATCGCAAGCGGCATTGAGGACTTCGGCGGCCCGCTGGTCGAAGATGCCGCAGAGCGGCCCCAGGGTCTGGTAGGGTTCGTAGTCCTTCTTGTACCTGCCGTTCATCTTCTTGCAGACGGCGGCGCAGGGCTCGCCGCAGGTGGCCTGCTGCCTGGGCTGTATGGTTTCCTCGTTGAACTGCTTCAGGTAGTGATCGACGATGAACTGCTGGTGAACCCGGAC
>Ga0315273_10003823_pt1 | contig 18237 bp, 25 predicted proteins | sample YL17G02_0_MG_FD_205753 | JGI IMG/M metagenome (GOLD analysis project Ga0315273, IMG submission 205753) | Sediment microbial communities from Yellowstone Lake, YNP, Wyoming, USA - YL17G02_0 | ecosystem: Environmental > Aquatic > Freshwater > Lake > Sediment | place: USA: Wyoming | collected...
CCCGCTCAACGCGTACTCCTGTAGACGCTGCAGCAGTTCGCTTGTCTTTATTGCCGACCTGGTCATTGATGAGCTCCACCCTTCTGGCGTACCTGCCATTGGTCATCTTGCGATAGCTCCACACCTGCACCTGCCACCCTGCGGCGATCATCAGAGCCAGGTGTTCACACTCCAGCACCTTGATCGAGCGTGCGGCGTGGTTGTCGCCACTTGTGACCTGGATAGCCAGGGTGACCCCCTGGCGCAGTGCCAGGATGTCTATGCAGCCGTACAGGTCCTTGGTGAAGGGGCCAATCCTACGCTCCACCACCCAGGGCACCCACCCATCATCCCGCAAGGCGTCCATGGCCCTGGAAGATGGGCTTTGCTTATTTGTTGCCATCAATCACCAGTGACGAAACTCGGAACCATGTGCCTGCTGCCTCTGCCCACCCCGGCATGCGAAGTATGCCACGGTGGGCAGAAAAGCTGCTCAAAAAAGAGGCACCCAACAGGTGCCCGAACCACTCCTACTTACCAAAGTGCTACCCCCCCTCTAGCATCCATGGGAGGGGGTCTTCGAAGACCCCCCCGGCGATGCCGGTGCTAGAGGGTAGCAGAAAAACAAAAACATTGCACTGGCCTATGGTATTGCCTTTTCCCATCTGACCCTGACACCGTCCAAGGCATCCACGATGGCGTAGTCACAATCATCTGGCTGGGCACACAGCCTGGACTTCTGGAACGACATACGCCGGTCCTGCTTGGCCTTGGCCAGGGTGATGATGTTGTCGACGAACCATTCCTGGGCACTGCTGCCCATGGCTGTGCCGGCCTCACCTTTTCCAGAGTGCCCCACCAGGACCACCATGCAGGTGCTGCGGGCCACCTGTTTGCACAGTGCTGCCACAGCGTCCCAGGCTTCTGCCACGTTGGCGTCTGCCATCTGGAACAGGGTGCTGCGAGTATCGAATATGACAAGGCCTTTGCCGATGCATCGATTGACTACTGCCTCAGGTCTGGCCAGCAGGGACCCATTGGGGCAGTCCCAGAGCTGGACCCCGGTGCCGAATGCTCCCAGGTAGCCCAGCTTTTCCTGTAGCTGCCACAGGGCCATGTCGCCGTTCACCCACAGGATGTCGCCGGGGTCTGTGCAGCGCATGCCAGCCCATGACTGGCCTGTGTGAGTGGGTGCCTTTTTCATGCACTCCACCAGGCTGCCGATGGCGCTGGTCTTGCCCAGGCCAGCCCTGGCATGGACCAGGGTGATGGAGCCGCCGCGCAGCCATTCGCCACAGAATGTCGGTGGAGGTGTGGTGCGTGGTGCCTGGCCCCACGGCCCGTAATACTCCGGCCCCTGTTCCACCAGGTCCACTTCCTTGCGCCAGCGCATGGCAGACGCTGCCACCTTGATCAGCTCGGCCTTGTCCATTGGTGGGCTGTGCCACAGCTGGCTGTGCCCGGTCAATGCGTCCAGCATGATGTCCAGGCTGGCCTGGGGCCACTTGTTCATCAGCACCCCTGCGTAGCTGATGGCATCGTGATTGCGGCCCCCGGCATTGATGGCCCTGGGCATGTAGTCCAGGCTGGCTGCATAGGCCTGTCCCTTCAGGCCTGCAGCCGGTTCATTGACAAAGGGCACCAGCCAGGGCCATGGCTCCATGGCGTCTGCTGCCATCTCTCCCTGCCCGTACCAGACGATGAAGCCACCCTCCCCCCGTATGTCCAGGCCTGCCATGGGGCTGCCGGCCGTGTTGGCCTGGTGGTGCTTGGGGGCTGTGTAGAGCCAGTGCTGGCCACCGCTGATGGTTTCCTGCATCCTGGTCGGGGGCACCAGGAACTTGGTGAGGGCCTTCTTGTCATCCACGTCCAGGACGCAGATGCCAGACTTGCCGCAGTCGATGCCCACATGGGTGGCCTTGGACCAGTCCATGTCCTCAATGGCAGTGATGCTGCAGGTAGATCGGGTGGTCCATGGCAGCAGTGGCACTTTGGTGTGCTTGCCCGGTCGCGCCTTGTCAGGTGCCACCCTGACAGGGAACACGCACATCCCCTCTTCTGCCATCTTGATGGCCTGGCTGGCCAGATCCTGGCCCTTCATCGATCACCATCCAATCTGTGCAGCCGTTCCTCAAGCATGTAGACCCTGCCGTGCAGGCCCAGGTCAGCCTGCTCCTTGACCAGGAGCTCGATGGCGTCCATGCGTTCAGTATGTTCCAGCACCAGGAGCTCGATGGCGTCCATGCGTTCATTCAGGGTGCCCTTCATACCCGGCCCACTTCCTGGTTCAGGTCCGGGGACACCTGCTTGGCTGCCTTGTGTGCTGCCAGGGCAGACATGATGGCCACCCTGATCCAGGCTGCCCTGCTCTGTTCGCATTGCTTGGCTGCCCTGGTTACTTGCCGGGCCAGGGCCACAGGGACCAGGGTGTGTAGTTGCTCCTTCCTGGGGTCGTCAGTTACTTTCGCCATTTGTATTTCCTTTGGGTTGCACGCAAAATTGCGCTGTGGTAGTATCTCATTTCCTTCAGTTATCGCAACATCAGGAAACACAGACCAAATGACCGACACCACCACCACCACCACCAAGCTGGGCCGCCCGGCCAAACATGCAGATGCAGCAGCCCGCCAACGTGCCTACAGGGCATCCAACAAGGTCAAGACCATGCGCCTGACTGGCAAGACGCCGGCAGCAGTCGCCGGCCTGGCCGAATACTTCGAGATGTCTGAGACTGAGGTAGTCAACCAGCTGCTGAAGTTCGCCCTCACCAATCGGGACTGGAAGCACCAGGGCATGACCAGCTGGAGCCATCCCGACCGCAGGTTTTCAAGTGGCAAGGCCACCGCCGTACAGGCCCCTGCAGCATGCAATTTCGTTACGGGTAACTCCACCAGTGGGGTGGCAGCATGATCCAAGGGATTGCCATCCTCATCATCCTGGCCATATTCGCCCCCATCCTGGTCGGGGCTTTTTTCCGCTGGTGGTACGTCACCATTCCCCTGCTGATCCTGGCTGCCCTGGGGGTGTTCTCCTAGACCCCAGCCACGCTGCGCCCCCTGGGGTGCATCAGGCTGGCGTTTTGCCAGTGCTTACGAAAGACCACATATGAACTTCAACATGCAAGATGTCCTGGCATCCAGGTGGATGGCCAAGGAAGATGTGCCCGAGGGCACCGGGGTGGATTTGCAGATGCGCAGTGTCAGCCATGAAACCGTGGGGGATGACCAGACTGAAAAGTACGCCCTGCACTTCCACGGTTCTTACAAGCCCCTGCTGCTCAATAAGACCAATGTGCGGGTCATCGTCGCACTGTACGGGGCTGATTCAGCACGCTGGGTGAACCAGCCGATCAACGTCTACTGTGACCCCCTGGTGGGCTACGGGGGCAGGCTGACCGGTGGGGTCAGGGTCAGGGCTGCCCAGGCTGCCCAGAATCGGCCACGGGTCCCTGCAGTCCCTGCAGCCCCTGCAGGATGGCCACAGGGCAAGCCCATGCCCCAGGCCAGCACACCGGCACATGACCCATCCATGCAAGGCAGCATGGGGTCGGGTTTTGACGATATGCAGGGTGACACCCCCTGGGATACGGGGACCAGATAATGGACGCCCCCAACATCCGTTTGTCCTGCGAAGACATGACCACAGCCCTGGGGGTGCTTGGCATCCTGGCCGATCTGGCCTGGGACAAGTTGGGCAAGCCCTCCCCTGCCTGGGAGAATTACCGTTCTGCAATCTACCACCTGTCCGATGCACTGCAAACCCAGAGCAAATACATGGTCGCACTGCCTGAAGGGGCCACACCGTGAGAAACATATTCATTGACATTGAGACTGTGCCAGGCTGCCCCTGGATGGCCGAGGATCTGGCTGCATCAGTCCAGGCCCCAGCCAACTACACCAAGCCCGCCACGATTGCCGAGTACCGCAAGGAAAAGGCAATGGACCTGGAGCGTGGCCTGGCCTTGCACCCCCTGTATGCCCAGGTGGTCGCCATTGGAGTGGCCATGGAAGGGGGGCGGGTGGATGTGCTGACCCACCAGTCCCCCGTGCAGCTGCTGCAGGACCTGGGAAACAAGCTGGCGGACCTGGCGTACCAGGCCGACATGCGGCCGCATGAGGGGTTCCGCTTCATTGGCCACAATGTCCTGGGCTTCGATCTGCCTGTTTTGTGGGCACAGGCCATGCGCCACAACGTGGCCATACCCTACCTGCCGAACCCCCAGAAATTGAAACCCTGGACGTTGGGGGACAAGCTGCTCGATACCATGCTGGCCATGAAGCCCTCACTCTCGCCCACCAGGGGCTGGGGACTGGCCGACATGTGCCGGCTGCTGGGCATCCCCGACCCCATGCCAGAGGTGGATGGGTCCATGGTCTGGGACCTGTGGCAGCGTGGCAGGATGGATGAACTGACAGCCTACTGTGCGAACGATGTGCACATGACCCGCCAGCTTTTTACCCGCATGTCTCCCTGGCTGGACCTGACATGAAAAGGCCCACCTTCCGGGACAACCCGCAGGCCTGGACCAGGACCCCCAGGACCAGCGCAATGCAGGACAGGCTACCTAGCCCCCACCGGCATGACGTCGTGGCCACCTGGGCCTGCCTGGTGGCAGCCGGGTGCCTTGCAGCCATCCTGTTCTGGTGGGGTTAGCCAGTAATCAACGACTTGGCCAGCAGGCCTGCTCCCACCAGGACAGCAGTGCCTGCCCCGGATGCAACCTTGGCCGGCATCCCACCCACCATCCTAACCAGCGTGTTGCCCGTATGGGCCACCGGGGACTGCAGGGTGGCCAGGGTCTCAGCTGTCCTGCCTAGCCTGTCTTCTGTCTTACTCCACTGGCTCTGCCCCTTCCTTGCGTTCCAACGGTTCATAAAGCTTACCGGGTTCACTTCGTTGGTCACGTTGCTGATCACCCCGTTATGCCCCAGCGTCTTGAGGATGCTGTACTTGTAGCGCAGCTGCTGCAGCATGGCCCTGCTGGCCTCTGGGAGTGCCTGCTCCAGTGCCTGCTGCATCACTGCCTGGATGGCCCCCACGTCCTGCAGCTTGGAGCCTGCACCCTCCACCCCAATGCCGTCCTGAATTAGCTTGCCCAGCCTGCTGTGCAGCTGCTGGAAGTCCTTTGGTTCTATCGCATTGCCACCACGCACTGCTGCGCGTTCAATGTCGGCCTGCAGCTTGAGCAGCGCACCCTGGTGGGTGTTGTCTGCCATGTCCACAATGCCCTGGATCTGCGCGCGTGCTTCAGGGCCGAACGGCACCGGCCCGGTGGCCTCAGACATGGCACCGATGGCCTGGCCTTCACGCCGCAGCCCAGCCCCCACTGCCTGGTTGGTCAGCATGCCAGGGTCAGTGATGCCCAGCTCCTGCTTCACCACCTGGGACATGCCACCTGCCTGCGCCTGCTTCACCTGGCGCACGTTGCCCCCCAGCACCGGCACGTCCTGGTTCAGATCCTCCATGAACCTGCGGGCATTGGCCGTCTGCAGGTGCTGTGGCGTCCTGGCCTCCAGCATCATGCGCTGGCCCGTGGTCAGTGGGATGCCCTGCTGCTCCAGTTCCTGGGCTGTCAGGTAGCCTGGCAGCATCCTGCCTTCACCAGCTGCCAGTGGTGGCGCACCACCCCCAGGGATGTCTGCACCGATGCGACTGGCCACCCGGTCAGCCCTGGACACTGCAGCTGCACCAGGTGCGCCTGCCTCCGCCATGCCCATGCCACTGGGGCCAATGCCGAACTGCCGCCCCACAGCCCCCAGGGCACCTTCTGGCAGCGCAGCTCGGGCGGCCCTGAAGGCAGCAGCACCACCAGGCACCACACCGGCCAGGGCAGCATTGAGTGCAGCACCGGCCAGTGGATTCTCTGGACTGCGCAGCGCACCAATGCCTGCCTCCAGCCCCAGCATGCCGGGCACCGATGCCCCGGCAGTGGCCACCCCAGCTGCCACATCTGGGGCCACCTGGCCTGCCATCGTGGCCAATGGGCTGCCCATGCCCCGCGCTTCCTGGGTCTGCCTGGACTGCTGCAGGGCCTGGTCGGCCAGCTGCCGGTCATAGCTGCTGCCCAGCATCCCCACAGCTGCACTGCCCAGCTGGCCCAGGGACTCCCCTGCCGACTTGATGAACGCAGTGGCCACCCCTTCATCACTGGCAATCAGGGTAGCTTGCTGCTCCGTCACCTTCCTGGGTGGCGCACCTGGAGCTGTGGCCCAGATGGCCCCAGCCTGGTCCTGCTGCAGCTTGACTGGACTGGGCATGGTCAGGGACTCCCCACCAGGCCAGCACCCTCAGACAGGGCACCACCAGGACGTGGTGCGCTCCAGTGCTTCAGCTTGCCCTTGGGCTGCTCCCCCTGGTTGCTGATGGCTGTGGCTGACCTGGCCAGGGCAGAGCTGCCCGGCTGGATGGGCGGTGCCTGCATCCCGGCCAGCTGGTACTCGTTGGAGCGGTCATCCTGCATCATCTGGTTGATCAGGCCCACCTTGCGCCGCTCCCCTTCCGTCAGCTGCCACCACTTGGTGGGATCTCCCATGATGCCCTGGATGCGTGGCATCTCCCCCGGATTGATCACCCCGGTCTGGGACAGCTTGGCAATGTAGGCCGGTGCAATCAGCTGCCAGGCTGTGGCCACTGCCTGTGCGTGGCCCATGTTGGCAATCTTGCCCCCGGTGGTGGCCTGCTCCATGTAGTTGGTCACGTCCATGGCAGTGGCCGCAGTGGTGTCAGCCTTCTGCAATCCCCGGTAGAAGTCCACCAGGGGCTGGCCAGACAGGCCCATGGGGCCACGCTGGGATGCTGCCACGTTGACAGGGTTCTGTGGTGACATGGCCCAGTCCAGGTGACCCTGGGACACCCCCAGCTGGCCCTGGGCTGTACGCTGGGCTGCTGCCTGGCTGTCAATACTGGCCTGCTGCACCGGGCTGATGCTGCCCCACTGGCGCTTCTGTTCGTCAAAGCTGGTCTGGTACTGTGCCTGGTTCTGCGTCAGTGACCTGTTGAACTGGTCACCTGCCTGGGTCATGCGCTGCTGTTCTGCCAGTGGCACGTTATGCAGGGACCAGTCGCGCCCTGCCACGTCGCGCTGCATGGCCCCCAGGTTGGCCTGGGCACCCTGGGCCAGCCCCTGGTAACCAGGGATGGCTGCTGCCTGGGCATAGAACTGGGACGGGGGCTGCCAATCCTTGGACAGTGCGCCAGGCACGTTGACCGGCCCCACCTGCTCCGATCCTGCAGCCTGGTCCTGGTACATGCTCAGCAGGCCCCGGTACTCATTGGAGCGAACATCTTCCCGGCGCTGCTGCTCCCTGCTCTGCATGTAGGGGCTGCCAGACAGCAGCACCCGCATAAAGTCGTTGTCCAGTAGCCCGGCCATAAACTGCCCTTTCGTTACCAGTGACTACCACAGACGCATGTTGAACCCGCCGCCACCTCTGCTGCCCCCGCTGCTGGTCTGGTAGCCGCCTTTGGACAGGTTCACTGCAGGCCCCAGCAGCCCAGCGTACTGCTGCATGCTGCTCCAGGGTGCCTGCGCCTGGGCCTGGCCCACCTCCAGCAGCCCCTGGCTGGCCCCCAGCTGCCTGTTCATCCGATCGGCATAGGTCTGGGCACCAAAGTCCTGCAGCTGCTGCTGCGCACGTCCGGCTGCCAGGCCCTGGCCGATGCCGGCACGGCTGCCACCGTAGGCCCCCGCTGCCATGGCATCCCCACGCATGCCCGGCATGATCTGTTCCCTGAATTGACGCCCCAGCTGGTTGCCGTAGGCCTGCAGCGTAGGGTCAGTGGCACCAGGCCCCTGGATCATCTGCATCAGGGACTGCTGGGCCTGGTTCATGGCCCCCTGGCCCTGGTTGGCCATGCCTGACATGCCCTGGGCCTTGGCATACAGGTCCTGTAGGAATGGGGCCTGCTGGCCCCACACATCGCTGCCATAGTTCACGGCCGTGCTGGCCTGGTTGGACGTGGTGCCCTTCTGTACTCCGAAACCCATGATCAGACCCTCCGAAAATAGACGCCATCACTGGCCAGTTCGAACCCCCAGCTGGGCAGCACTCTGTCCCAGCCCCGTCTGCCCTGGCAGGTCACCACAGTGGCCGCGCAGTCCTGCGCCAGCCTGCGCAGCAGCACCCACAGGTCATCGTGCCACTTGGGTGGCAGCTGCCCGGCCAGGTTGGTGATGTGCATGCGCTGTGGCTCCGTATGGTCCAGCACCAGGACCCCCACCAACTCATTGTCTGACACCATGCGCAGCAGCACCAGCCTGTGGCCTGCCTTGTCCAGGTTTTTCCTGACCTGACTTGGCACCAGATCCCCATGCGTCGCATCGCACGCAGCCGACACCCAGTCGCGCACATCTCGCCAATGGTTGGACACCTTGGACGGCGGCACCAGTTCAGTCTTGAGCATCAATGCCATCATCTGGTCCCGCTTACCCGCAACACCTGCATCCTGGTCTGGACCGTGATGGGCCCTGACTTGGTGGGGTGCTGCACATAACCCTCAAGCCACACCACATCACCTTCACGCATGGCCACCAGGCCCATTCCACCCACGCTGGTGGGGGTGTCATCCAGCCCCGAATCGTCCCATGTGATGGTGCCTACCGTGCTGGTGGTGACGGTGGCCCGCAGGCTGACCAGGATGGACTTGGTAGAAGGTGTTGCAAATGCAGGCACGTCCATGCGTGGCGACAGCTGGTACAGGCCTTCCTGTGGGCACGTCCACACTCCAGTGGCAGCATTGAACTGACCGGCAGGGGACTGCCACGGGTAGGTCACGGTCTCATCTATCAGACGCTCGTATGGCGCAGTTCCAGACACCTGAAGCACGTCAGTGCCCAGCACCACCAGGGACACTGGCCGGTCTAGGTCCAGCAGGGCCTGGGCAATCCTGAACAGTTCGTCCCAGCTGGCCCTGGCCAGGCTGGGGTCAGTGCTGCCAACAGGTGCGGCCCCTGGTGTGTAGGGCAGGATGCTGTTTTTACTGGTGGCCATCAGTACAGCCCCAGGTCAACCACTGCCAACTTGTAGCTGTAGATGCGCCACTGCCTGGCTGTCTTCCCTGCGAACCTCACACTGATCAGCCGTCCCTCCACCAGACACTGGACTGCCACGTCCACCCCGATGACAAAGGGCAGCGGGTCTGACCAGGTGATGGGCTGGCTGAAGAAAGCCTGGCCACCCACCCGGATGCTGATGACCTCACCAGGTTCCCCCTCCAGCCGTGGCACCACCGCAGTGACCAGTGCCCGCAGGATGTTGTCGTTGATCGGCAGGCTCAGTCGCTCACAGTAGGCTGAGATGGGCTGGCCGTTGGCAGTGTCGGCCTGGTCCACTGCCCACAGCTGCACACTGTCCACGTCTGCCATGACGAAGCTGTCATTGTTGGGGCTGTAGGCCTGCTGGTCCCAGAATGTCACGTCCTGGTCCCAGGCCTGGCTGTCAGTGTCCCACTGCAGGTCTGGCGGGTTCGCATCGACCAGGCCCCGTGCAACATGCGCCACCAGTGGCAGGTCACGCTCGCCCGCGTCGCCGGTCAACGTGTTGATCACCCAGGCCTTGTTCAGGTAGGGGCTGCCCTGGGTGGCCACGCAGATCCACAGCTGCTGCGTCCTGCTGTTGGCAGCCACGCAGGACCACGTCACCTTTGTGGGGTCGATAGCATCCACGATGCCGTGCTTGGTTTTGTCCTGGACCACGCTGGAGAAGTTCTGCCCATCGTGCCTGATGACATCTGACCCAGTGAACACCCAGTGTTCACCGCTGATTTCCACCACGCAGTTGGAGCTGGACAGGCCACTGGTCAGGAATAGCTTGCGACTGGTGTAGGTGTACTGCCCGGCCACATAGGACAGCGCATAGGTTGCGTTGTCCTTGTAGACCACAAACAGGTCACGCAGTGCCAGGCCATCCACCAGTGCCCCAGGTGTGTCTGCCAGGTCAATGTCGCCTGCATCGTTTTCAGCCGTGGGCGTCCACTCGGTTGGCACCGCACCAGGCACTGCGGATGCTGACCACCACACCGTGCTGCCCAGCTGGCCGGTGCCGTCAAACACGTTGATCGCCATCAGGTGGAACTTGAAGGCCCTGATCACCCGGCAGCTTGCCCCTGCTGGCCAGCCTGGCAGCGTCTTGCAGATGTTGGCGGTAACCAGGTCCCAGTAAAAGGGTGGGTTGATGCCGTTGGAAAACGATGGAATCCCATTGAGGATGCCGCAGGACCACTCGCCCACCTGCGTGGCCGACAGCCCCGTGGGTGTGATGTTCCAGTTGGCCACCCCGTCTGTGACATGCACAGTGGTTGCCCCACAGTAGACCCAATAGGACACCGGCCCCACCACCACGTTGACACTGAACTGGGGGGCTGCAGAGGGCGTCACCATGGACTTGTAGCCGCCCACCCGCCTGGTGCTGGTGTCCTGGAACTGGATATTGCCGCCCCCCGTCCAGTTGCCCGGTGGCACCTCCTCCGGCGGCAGGTCAGTAACTATGCCAGTGTGCTTGAACGACTGGTAACTGATGGACTTCAAAGCAGGATCTCCCGTCCGGTCTCCAGGGAGCACTCCACCTGCTGCCCCTTGCACTCAATGCGCGTCTTTGCGGTGCACCCGCACAGCAGGCAGACCAGGACCAGGGCACCCAGGTGCATCATGGCGCTATTTCCGTTGCCTTGATGACATGCGGCCCACTATAAACAGTCCCGCCGGTGGCATGGGCTGCCAAAGTAAATGCCAGTGGTGAGACGTTCGCAGGCTGAATGTACCAACTGATGTAACCCGGGACCTGCACCGAGAACCCCTGCGGGCCTTGCGTCGTGCTGACCGTCAAAGTCCTTGGACTGCCTATTGCAACGCTCGATTGCATGACCGAAAAACTGGCACTCATAGGCGACGCCCCGGCTGGGGCCAGCTCTGGCGCAAAACTGATTTCGATCAGGATTAAATTGTTCGATTGCCTTGGAGTGATGCTGCAAGCCGTACCCGACATATTGACGTAACTGCCGCTGGCAGTGCTGCTGCCACTATTTGCCATCAGTCTGGTTTGCAACACATCCCCGCTTGCTTGCCCGCTTGGGTGGACATGATCCTCTCGCGCGTATTCCACGCCAACACCGACAGCACCCGCAAGTGTCGCCGCCAATGGCACCGCATCGGCCGGTGTAGGCACCGTTACAGCTTCCAGTGAGCTCACCCGAGCGGGCAGTGCGTTTAGGGTTGCGCTGGACACTGTCATGGCAGCATCAATGGCGGGCAGGCTGCTGAGCAGGGCCTGCTTGATCAGACGCAGGTGGTCGTCCCCCTGGCTCTTGGGATCTGTGGACGTGGGGTTGCTTGGCACCAGGCCGGTGATGAACCCAGGGGCTTCAAGTGACATGGTCAGGACACTCCATTGATGAAGGGGGGCACACCTGCTGCCAGGTATGGGTCAGTGCTGGCGTCGTTGCCAGTGACGTTGACAATGTCGGCCGTAGCTTCGAACCTGCGACCGTAGTACTGCGCATTGTCCCCATTGTTCAGGTACTCATAGCCCGCCTGCAGGCCTGCGTACAGGTACAGCAGGGAACTGTCAGTCAGCACCGGGTTGGTGTCATCGTCCGCCACCAGGTCAGCCAGGCCAAGGCCCAGTCTATTGTTGATCCGCACCGTGGCATCCCCGACAAAGTCAGGAATCCTGTCGGTCAGATCACTGCGATGCAGGGCCGATGCAATGCGCGTCTTCAGCTGGCCGTAGTTCATGTTGGTTTCCTGCGCAGCTGTACATACTGCACTTCAAACACCTGGCCGGCTGCCTGCGCACCAGACATTACCCGTATTTGCACCTGGGCAGTGGTGGTCAGACTGAACTCAAAACCATCAACGATGAACGATGATCCACCAGGTGGGATGGATGGGGTCCTGCCTACTTCAATACTGGAATTTTCCAGGGCCAACAGGTAGGCCCCACCAGCTGCAGTTGGGGCACTCACATTTCTGACAGAACCAGTGAGGACATACGACTGCCCCAGCACCAGGCCAGTGGATACGTTCTGGACAATGTAGAAAGCACTGCTGGCGGATGATGTTTCCCTGGCAAAGGTGGTCTGGTCACTCTCCACACAGTTGATCTTGATCCAGCTGGCCCCCAAAGGGGGCTGGTAGCTGGCCAGCAGGTTCACATAAACCGGCTCACTGGTGACTGTGTTGGCCAGGCCACTGGCAAACTTTGCAGTCTGCCTGCACCTGATGGTCCCACCAGACGCTGGGGCTGTGTAGGTGGCGGCCGTGCCCACTGGGACATTGTCCAAGGTCCACAGATAGGACAGGGTAGGGCTGCCAGTCCAGGTGGGCAGGGACAGTCCCAGCACGGTGCCAGGGGGGCAGTTCTCCATGGAATCAGCCCCAGTGATTGCAAGCCTCCCAGTGGGCCTGGGCCTGGCGTATGTGAAGGGGGGCAGGCTTATGGGCTGGCCACGCTGCACTGCGCGGCCCTGCACCTGTCTGCCAAAGTGGATCATGCTCATATGTGGGCCTGCACCTTGTAGGGGTCACTGTCATGGCTTGTAATGAATTTCAGCCAGGCCGCACTGCGCAGCCTGCTGTCCTCCTGGCCCAGCTCTGGATTGTTGCGTTGCAGGTATGCGTGCTCCAGGTCTGTCAGGTGCAGGGCTGGGCGCATGGTCCCATGCCCCAGGTCCCGAACCACACCGCGCCTTACTTGCGCACGGTATGGTTCAGCCCGGTGGTCTATCCATGTCAGCCAGCCCATTGCGGATTACCAGTGACTACGCCACCACTGCCAGGGCTTCATCAATGGCCAGGATGGCCCCCTGGCTCTTTTCGTTCAGCACCAGCATGCTGTACTCCGCCGACATCAGCATCTTGTCGGACAGGCCAGTTTTTGCCAGTGGCTCGGTCTGGTAGCCCCGCAGGAACGACTGGCGCAGGTGCGATGGGTCCAGCATGTACATGGAACTCACAGTTGAAGCGTCTGCAGCCTGCAGCCGATTGGCCACCAGGTCCACCGTCTGACCAAAGTCAGTGATGAAGACGTTTACCGACCCGTATGCAGCCATGGCCGACTTGGCACTGCCCGGCTGGTTGGTGGTGGTCTGCATGTTGGCCACCTTGGCCGTGCTGGTAAACAGGTACTCCGACAGCTTACGGATGACCACAGGACGCGCCATCAGCAGCCTGGTGTTTCCCCCCTGCTGGTAGATCTGCTGCAAGATGTCACGAATGGTCGCCTCAGACAGTGCCCGCTTCGTTCCGGGTGTCGGTGCAACGAACAGCCCCGTGGTGGTATTGAAGCCCCCCACTGCCCCAGTTGCGCCGACCGACACATTGGTCTTGAGTTGGGCACCGATGCCCGCACTGATCCCTGCAACAGTATTGCCGTCCCCCGCCAAGCTGGCCTGGTGGGTCAGCATCTGCGCCTCAATGTCACGGCGCAGCTCCTTCTGCCGTTCCGTAATCTGGTAGGACATGGAGCCACTGTTGCCGATGCTGTCCGCAGCCTGGACGCTGTGCGACAGCTGCACCTCCTTCACGCTGATCTGTGTGTAGTTGGCCAGGCGAGTGGGCAATACTGAATTGTTGGCACTGACATCTGCCCCGTCCACCACGGCATTGTTGGTCACCGGGGCTGCCAGGGTGTCCTCGGTCCACTCCACTTTGCGGTTGGAGTGGGTGCCCTTGCCGATGATGTCTGTGTAAGGCAGCGGGTAGTCTGAGATGTCCCAGATCTGGGACATGACATCCTCTCGGATGACACCCCCCACAAGAGCAGAACTGGCTTCTGCGTGGTCGGTATTGGTAGAAGACATATTGGTTACCTCTTGAGAATTGCGGAAATTGCAGCCTGTTGGTCAGACTCGGATTTGGATTGTTTTGCCCTGGCTATCAGGGCTGCCGTCTGGGTCTGTGGTGTCATGGTGGGCCTGCCAGCTGCTGGCTCGGGGTGCCTGGTGGGCTTGATCTGCCCGGCTGCCTTCACAGCTGCCTTCAGGCTTGCAAAGTCATGCAGCATCTTGACGATAGGCGCGTCCAGTACCTGGCCGGCCAGTCGCTGGGCCACCGGCCCGTAACCTGCTGCCAGGTCATGGATGGCCTTGCGTCCAGCTTCGAACTTTGCAGGGTCCTGCCAGGCTGGGATCACTTCCAGCATGGCCTGGTGCTGCGTGCGTGCATATTCCCGACGCTCATGCACTTTCTGCTCCACCTTCTCAGGGGGCAGTGCCTGCAGCACATCGGCCAGTTCACGCAGTTCGTCCAGCTTGCGGTCAACTGCCTGCTCTCGCTCGGACAGTGCCAGGATGGCCTGCGCCTGCTCCTGGTATGCGTCCTTGAGCTTACCCAGGGTCACCTTTTCACCACTTGCCAATGGCACTTCCAGTGCGTAGTCAACCTGGCCCCCCTCGGGGATTGACTCAGCCTCTGGGTCTGCTGGTATCTCTCCAGCCCCTTGCTCCACCTTCTCAGGTATTGGTTCTGTCCCCACTGCAGGCGCACTCGCACCACCGCGCAGCAGGGCATCTATCGCCTCTTGCTTGCCCATGGCATCCAGGGGCACCTTGATCGGTGCCGCTGCCGCTGCCGGTGCCGCTGGCGGCGCTACTGGGGTTTGTTCACTTTGCATCCAGGTGTTCCTTGAGATTATTGATGAGGTCAGTGGCCAGCAGGGGCAGCACATCCAGCATGGCCAGCAGTTCCGTTCGCCTGGTACGGTCTGATCGAATGCTGCTCAGCAGATAGCCCTCTGTGGCCTGCAGTGACTCCCCCACCAGCTGCAGTAGTTCGTCACGGTTCATTGTCGTCCTTGGCCTCTGGCATCGTTGCCACCGCCATCTGGGTATTGGTCTGGTGTTTCTTAACCAGGGCGTCGGCCGTGATCTTGGCCTCATCCAGGTCGGCCTGCAACTCGTCCGACCACATCTTGTACTCAATGTCTCGGCGCTGCTTCTCCAGTTCAAACTCGTATTCCTTCTGCTTGGCCTGCTGCTGGGCCAGCTGGGCCTGCTCTGCCTGCTGTGCCTTGGACTGCTGGGCCTGCGTAGCTTCCTCCCCAGTGGGGTCTATCAGGTACTGGTCAGGGCTGGACAGGTCGCTGGCCCGGCACCAGTCGGCCATGGCGTTATAGATCTTGCCGTTGTCCACCAGGATGCCCCCACCACCCATCTGCAGCACCTGGGCCTGCTGCATCAGCACCTGGGCCAGGGACTGCACCCTGGCCATCTTCTCCGTAGTGGTCATGCCCATCAGCACCTGCAGATTGCTTCGCTCGGGCCATTGGCCCGGGTCTGTCTGCTGCCACTTGCCCCTGATCTTGGCCCCGACCGGCCCTGCAAGTTCACTGCGCAGCAGCTGGTGCACCATGAGGTAGGCGGGCTTGATCAGGGTCTCCACCAGGTTGGTGGCAAACCATCCGGCCATCTGTTCTACGCTGGCCAGCTGCCCGGCTGCGGCCGTGGCGCTTGACTTCATGATCTGTCCCTGCAGTTCGTTCAGGTCCAGGCTGGACCCAGCCCGCTGCACCCTGACCCGGTCCAGGTAGCCAAGCCCGGCCATGGCCTGGGGCCCGATGTCGCTGGCTGGCAGTGGCACCAGGGCATCTGGAGACCGCAGGCGCACCACGCCATTGATCCGGCCACTGGTCAGGTCCTGCATGTTTACCTGGCCCTCTACCGCCCCCACTCGGCTGGCATTCATCACTCCCAGGTTGTCCATGAAGCTGCGCAGTACTTCAGTCTTTCCATCTTGGACGCTGGCCAGCAGTTCATACATGCCAGTACCCTGCACCCGGTGGGGCATGGGCAGCATGGAACCGCAGATGTACGGCACAGCCTGGGCCTGCTCCTGCAGCAGCACCTTGGAGCCGCCGATCCAGATGTGCATCAGCTGCGACTTCAGGCCATCATCCAGGGCCAGCCTGAAGTAGCAGCAGTACACCATCTTCAGCTGCTCGGCCTCCTGCACAGCCTGGTTCTGGGACTGGTTGGCGTAGATGCCCTGCCTGGCCACCTGGGCCTGGCTGCGAGTGCCTGCACTGTAGTTTTTGCACTGGGCGATGACTTCCTCAGATGCCCCCATCTTGCGCAGCTGGGACACCGTCAGCAGCTTGACCTCCCCCACGAAGCGCAGCTGGTCCAACTCGGACATTCCGATGCCCTCACTGAACAGCATGTTCTCGGGGGGGATGCACTCAAAGCGCAGAGACTTTGACCTGGTGGTCCTGGTCACTCTAGTGAGCGTGGCCATGGGCTTGATGTCCACCACCTGGTTGGGGGCCGTTGGCTGCTGCAGTGCGTAGGTCTGCTCCGCACTCAGGTCTGGCGGGTATTCATCGTCTGTGACCTTGTCAGCTTCCTTTACGGACACCTTCAGCCAGCCGTTGCCGATCAGCCCGGCATCATGCACTGCATCGAAGATGGTCCTGTACCCTTCTGCCCGCTCTATCAGCTTGCGCACAAAGTCAGACTCAGCCTGGGCCTGTGGCTCGTCCTGCTCTGATTCCGGCTCGAACTCGACCATGGTGGTCTTGACGATGGGGCCGACCTGGGCCATCAGGGCATGCACAGCGTCTGCCACATCCATGCTCACAATGCCCGAGCGGCCCGCTGTTGCGCTGGCAGCTGGCAACTTGCCCGCGTAGTAGTCCAGGGCCTTCTGCCTCTTGGTGGCCAGGACATCTGCATCATGCCCCTGGGCCAGGTCTATTTCCCGCAGCACAATGGCTGCAATTTCGTCTTGGGTCAGGCGCATCTGGTTGAGTCCATGGCTGAGTAGTCCAGAGTGGACCATGAATTGGTCAAGGTTTCAATACCAGTGATTGCCAGGTAGCGCCATGCGTCCGCTGCATGGCTGGTCCAGTCATGCAGGGGGGTCAGCTTCAGCACTCCGCGCTTTTCCTCCCAGTCTGATCTGTACTGGCGCAGGGCCTCCACCCCATGCTTGCACTTGTCCCTGTTGAATCTGGAGCGTGGCAGGAACGTCCTGGCCACTTCGATACCGTCTGCCTTGGACAGGTCAGGTGCCACCACCACATCACACCCCAGATCCTGCAGCGTCTGCTTCCTGGTCTGTCCGGTGGACAGGCTGCGCACCTTCACATCGTGCGGGGCCACCACCTTGCCGTACAGGTAGGGCCTGGCACGCCAATCGGCCACGATGTCGGGCAGCCCCATGTTGGTGTACTCCGCGAAATCGATGACCGTGACCTGGTTGCCGCGCACCTGGTAGAACCAGCAGGCTGTGGCGTCTGCCATGCCCAGGTCCATGGCAATATGCACCTGCTGGCCAGGTATGTGGCCCCACTCGCCGATGGAGCCTGCCTGGTCCAGCTTGTCCATGGCATCAGCCCAGTAGGCCCCCTTCAGGGCAGCATCCCAGCTGCACAGGAACTCCTGCTCATACTGGGCCTTGGACAGGCTGCGCTGGTTGGACTGCAGTTCCACCTCATCCACGATCCTGGTCTGGTCTGCCCGGAAGATGCCACGCCACCAGTCCACCTGGTCCTGGGCCTCTGTGTAGCTGTCATAGAACAGGCCGTGCCGCCCTGCTGGGGTGCCTATCATCAGCATCCCCCCCCGGCGGTCGGACAGGGCAGGACGCAGGACGCTGGACCATATCTCGGGGGGCATCTGCGCAGGCTCATCCAGCACCACGAAGTCACTGTATATGCCCCGGCTGGCGTCTGGATTCTCTGCACTGCCCAGCTGGATCACTGCGCCGGTCTTCAGGGTCGCCTTCAAGTCAGATTCGTGGTACTTCGTGCCTGGTAGTTCACGGCTGAACTCCTTGAGGTAGGACCAGGCCACCCGCTTGGCCTGGCTGTAGGTGGGGCAGTAGTAGTGCACCTGGGGCATGCTGGAGCGGCACTCCAGGGCCTTGAGGATCAGGGTCACGATGGCCAGCACTGTCTTGCCGAACCGTCTATGTGCCAGCAGGACGTTGAACCGTCTCAGATCCTGGTAGACCTGCAGCTGGTGGGGTCTGAAGTGGACCTGGACTCCCGGCCCCCCATGGGACGAAGACGACTTCAATAGAACGCTGCGTTTGGTCTGCATCTTCAGGCTGTTCTGGGGCCAGGTCAGGCAGTGCCTTGCGCAGCAGTAGCTCGGCTGCCCGCAGCTTGCCCTGGTCCATGTCCCCGCTCAACGCGTACTCCTGTAGACGCTGCAGCAGTTCGCTTGTCTTTATTGCCGACCTGGTCATTGATGAGCTCCACCCTTCTGGCGTACCTGCCATTGGTCATCTTGCGATAGCTCCACACCTCCACCTGCCACCCT
>Ga0315273_10003824_pt1 | contig 18234 bp, 20 predicted proteins | sample YL17G02_0_MG_FD_205753 | JGI IMG/M metagenome (GOLD analysis project Ga0315273, IMG submission 205753) | Sediment microbial communities from Yellowstone Lake, YNP, Wyoming, USA - YL17G02_0 | ecosystem: Environmental > Aquatic > Freshwater > Lake > Sediment | place: USA: Wyoming | collected...
CGGCCACCTTGCGACCGCGGTCGACGTCGCGGCCGAGCTTCTCCATCACGTCGAGCGCGAAGGCGAGACCGGCCGACGGGCCGCCGATGTCCCCGGTGTCGATCGAGACGTCGATGGGAAGGGTGACGTCGGCTGCTGGTTCGACGAGAACGCCGATGATCGCCCGGGCCGCATCTTCGGGGTTGGCCGCGGTCTTCAGCCGGGTCTTGCGCAGCCCTTGGGCTCCGCGCAGGGTGAGCGTGATCACGTCTCCCGGTCGACGCGGGCTGATCAGCCCCTGGAGGTCGATCGTCGAGCGAACCGGGTGGCCGTCAACGGCCACGATTACGTCCCCAGCCTCTACCTTGCCCGCGGCGGGGAGGCCTTTGAAGACGTTGACGACGAGCGCTCCGTTCTCCCGCACCTTGACCGCGTAGCCGAGCCGGCGCAGTGCGACGGCGGCTGCGATTTCCTGCGAGCGCACCATCTGACTCAGGTCGATCCGGCGGCGCGCGACGTCCGTGACTCCCTGCGGGTTGACCTGGGAGCCCGGTACGAGCGACGAGCCGCCGCGGAGGCTCGGGAATATGCTCTCGAGCAGCGTCGCCCGCCGCTGGATCACGTCCACGAAGTGGATTCCGTCCGTGCCGCCGCCACGCTTCGGTTTCTCCACGGTGACGAGCGGTGCGACCGCGTGGGCCTTGTCCGGCAGCAGCAGGTAGTCATTGGATGGCGCGAGCCAGAGGATGCCGAAAGTGATCAGGGCCAGAACAGCGCCGGCGAGGAGCAGTCGCCCCGGCGTGAAGAGCTTGCGCACTTAGAGCAGCGAGCGGATCAGGCCGCCGTCGACGGGGATCGTGGCGCCCGAGATGTACGCGCCGCGGTCCGAGCAGAGAAACGCGACGAGGCTCCCGACCTCGCCCCGGGTGCCGAGCCGCCGCAGCGGGATATTCGCGAGATCGACCTCGGTCGGCCCATTCGGGTACACCTCGCGCAGCCGTTCCGTGTCGATGCGGCCAGGAGCGACACAGTTGACGGTGATTCCCTTGGGGCCGAGCTCGCGCGCGAGCGTCTTCGACCAGCCGACGACCCCGGGGCGCACGGCGTTCGACAGCGCGAGGTTGTCGATCGGCTCCTTCACCGAACTCGACGTGACGGTGACGATCCGGCCGTGGCCCGAGCTCTCGAGGTGAGGGAGGCAGAGGGACGTGAGTCGAACGGCGGAGACGAGCAGAAGCTGCACCGCCGCCTCGATCGACTCCTCGTCCATGTCGAGTGCCGTTGTCCTCGGCGGGCCACCGGAGTTGTGAACGACGACGTCGATGCCACCGAAGGCTGTGACCGTCTGGGCTACGAGCCGCTCGAGGTCGCCCCGCACGGTGACATCGCCGCGCACCGCGAGAGCGCCGAGTCTGTCGGCCTCCCGTTCGAGTACGTCGCGGCGGCGCGCGAACATCGCGATGTTCGCGCCTTCCTCCGCCAGCGCCTCGGCAATGCCGAGACCGATGCCGGACGAGGCGCCGCAGACGATGGCCGTGCGTCCTTTCAGGGCGAGGTCCACGAGTACGAGGGTAGCTGCGAGGCCTGGCAGTCCGGACTACTTGTGGGTGAGGACCGAGACGACGTCGCGCACAGCGGCGGCCGACGCCTTGAGCGCCTTGCGCTCCTCCGCCGACAGGCGGAGCGTGACGATCTCCTCGATCCCGGCTGCGCCGAGCTTCACGGGCACGCCCATGTAGAGCCCCTTGATGCCGTACTCGCCCTCCAGAAGCGCGGTGCAGGGGAGGACGCGCTTCTCGTCGAGCAAGATGGCGTCGACCATCTGCGCGGCGGCGGCGCCCGGCGCGTACCAGGCGGACGTGCCGAGCAGGTTGACAATCTCGCCGCCGCCGACGCGCGTCCGCTGCACCATCTTCGCGATGCAGGCCTTCGAGGCCAGCTCCGTGAGCGGGACGCCGCCGACCGTGGTCGCGGAGACGACGGGGACCATCTGGTCTCCGTGGCCGCCGAGCACCATCGTCTGCACGTCCTTCACGGAGGCGCCGGTCTCCCACGCGATGAACGTGCGGAAGCGGGCCGTGTCGAGGATGCCGGCCATGCCGAACACGCGCTCGCGCGGCAGCTTCGAGACGGCCTTTGCCACGTGGCACATGGCGTCGAGCGGGTTGGAGACGACGATGACGACCGCCTTCGGCGAGCGCTTGACCGCCTCCTTCGTGACTGCGGCGACGATGGCCTCGTTCGTCGTGACGAGGTCGTCCCGGCTCATGCCGGGCGCTCGCGGCTTGCCCGCGGTGACGACGATGACGTCCGAGCCCGCCGTGTCCTCGTAGCCGTTCGTGCCGAGGATGTTCGGCTCGTACGAGAGCACGGCGGCCGCCTGGTTCATGTCCAGGGCCTTGCCCTGCGGGTAGTTAGGGATGATGTCGACGAGGACGACGTCGGCGTAGTCACGGCGGGCGATCTCCTGGGCGCACGTCGCGCCGACGTTCCCGGCTCCGATGACGGTGACTTTTCTTCTCATGTGACGAGCGCTCCTAGCTTGTCGATGACGGCGTCCGCAACCTTGCTCGTGCCGACGGCTGTCGGGTCGTCGCGGGTTGGCTTCATGTCGTACGTGAGGCTCTTCCCCTCGGCAATGACGCTCGCGACAGCGGCTTCGAGGCGTTGGGCGGCCTCGCGCTCGCCCAGGTGTTCGAGCATGAGCTGCCCCGACAGGATCATGGCGATGGGGTTGACCTTGTTCTGGCCGCGGTACTTCGGCGCCGAGCCGTGCGTGGCCTCGAAGACGGCAGCGTCCTCGCCGATATTCGCTCCGGGTGCGACACCAAGGCCGCCGACGAGGCCGGCCGTGAGGTCGGAGACGATGTCACCGTAGAGGTTCGGGAGGACGAGCACGTCGAACTCCTCCGGGCGCTGGACGAGGCCCATGCACACCGCGTCGACGAGGTTCTCGCGCGGCTCGATGTCCGGGTAGTCCGGCGCCACGCGGTGGAAGACGGCGAGAAACAGTCCGTCCGTGTGCTTCATGATGTTCGCCTTCGTGACGCAGTGGACTGCATGCCTGTCGTGCTCGCGCGCGTATTCGAAGGCGAAGCGGACGATCCGCTCGGTGGCCTCGGCGCTGATCGACTTGATCGAGATTCCGGCCGCCGACGGGATCTGGCGTCTCTGGAGGCTGTTGAGGAGGCCGATCACCGTGCCCGCGCTCTCCGAGTTCGCTTCGAACTCGATCCCCGCGTAGAGATCCTCGGTGTTCTCGCGGACGATGACGATGTCGACGCCCTCGTAGCGCGAGCGGACGCCTGGGTACGTCTTGCACGGGCGCAGACACGCGTACAGGCCGAGCTCGTGGCGCAGGGCGACGTTCACAGAGCGGAAGCCGGTACCGACCGGTGTCGTGATCGGCCCTTTGAGCGCGACGCCGCAGGCGCGAATCGAGGCCAGCGTCTCCTCGGGCAGCGGGTTCCCGTCGTGACGCTCCATCACGTCTGCGCCGGCTTCCTGCAGGTCCCAGTCGAAGGCGACCCCCGTCGCCTCGAGGACGCGGCGCGTTGCCTCGGTCAGTTCCGGGCCGGTGCCGTCTCCCGGGATGAGGGTCACGCGGTGGCTCATAGCCAAGCTTGACTCTACCGAGGCCGGGGTCGTTGGGCTTGGGATAGATTCACTAGTCGATGACGGACTTCCATCCTGGCCTCGAAGGTGTCGTGGCCGTCGAAACCGAGATCGCAGAGCCCGACCGCGAAGGGGGGTCGCTCCGCTATCGCGGCATCGACATCGAGGAGCTCGTGGGCCACGTGGCGTACGAGCACGTCTGGGGACTGCTCGTCGACGACGACATCGAGTCGGCCATGCCGGAGCCGGAGCTGTACGAGCCTGTCGGGCTGACGGGGAATGCGCCGGCAGATCTCCAGGCAGAGACGGCGCGGCTGGCCGGCACCTGGAGGCTCGGCAAGCTCAACGAGATCTCCGACGAGCAGGCGCGGGAGGATCTCGGGCGGCTCTCCGCACAGATGATGTCCATCGTCGCCCGCTCGGCGCGGGTTGCGGACGGACACGTCGATCCGGTCTCCGACGACGTCGTCGCGCGGGGCAGCACGGCGGCCGCGAGGTTCCTCCTTCGCTGGCGCGGCGAGGCCGACCCACGCCACGTCAAGGCGATCGACACGTACTGGATCTGCACGGCCGAGCACGGGCTCAACGCCTCGACCTTCACCGCGCGCATCGTCGCCTCCACGGGGGCTGATTGCGGCGCAGCGCTGTCGGCCGCCGTCGGCGCGCTCTCGGGGCCGCTGCACGGCGGGGCGCCGGCGTACGTGATCCCCATGCTCGACGAGGTCGCCCAGGCGGGTGACGCCGAAGAGTACGTGCGAAACCTGCTCGACAGCGGCGGGCGGATCATGGGTTTCGGTCACCGCATCTACCGGGCCGAGGACCCACGTTCCCGGATCCTCAAACGGACAGCGACCGAGCTCGGCTCACCGCGCGTGGAGGTCGCCGAACGGCTGGAGGAGGCCGCGCTCGCAGAGCTCACGAGGCGGCATCCCGAGCGCGTGCTCGCGACGAACGTCGAGTACTACTCGGCGGTGCTGCTCGATATCGCCGAGATCCCGCCGGCCCTCGCACCTGCGATGTTCGCCTGCTCCCGTGTGGCGGGCTGGTCGGCACACATTCTCGAGCAGAAGCGGACGGGACGGCTGTTCCGGCCCTCTGCGAAGTACGTCGGACCGGCGACCCGCTCGCTCGCGTCCGCGTGAGCGAGCTCGCCGAGGCTGCCGCCCAGGCCGACGCGCTAGCCGCGGAAGGACGGGAGCAAGAGCTCGCCGACCTACGGCGTGCCTGGGATGACGAGGTCGAAGGAGACGCGCGCAGCTCCGATTACCGGCAGCGGGCCGTCGCCTACCGAGCCGTCGGCCAGTTTCGCTATCGCCAGAAGATGGAGCTCTTGCGGCGTGGGCTCGAGGACGAGAGCCCGGCCTGTCGAGGCTCGGCGCTCGTGTCGCTCGAGCTGCTCTCGCGGGATGCGCCAGGTGCGATCAACGCCGCCCGCCCTTTGCTGCACCGGCTTGTGTCGGCCGACGACAACCAGGCCGTGCGGCGGCTGGCGGTCGTATGTCTGAAGAACGGCTCACCCGCGCGCGACACGGTCGTGCTGCTCAGAGGGCTCGCCGACGACGACGAGGCGGATCGTGACGTGCGCGACGTGGCGGCCAAGGTCGCAGCGAGCTTGAAGAAGAAGGCCGATACTCGCTAGTAGCCACCGAAAGTCCTACCGCCTCGCGTGCGGATGCGCCGTGAAGTACGTTTCGCGCCGCCGCCTGTCCGTCACGTGCGTGTACAGCTCGGTCGTGGCGAGATCGGCATGGCCGAGCATCTCCTGCACGCTGCGGAGGTCGGCGCCACCCTCGAGCAGGTGCGTCGCGAACGAGTGGCGAAGCAGGTGCGGATGCACGCGCTCCGGCTCGAGGCCCGCCTTCCCCGCCAGTTGCCGCAGAATGAAGAACACGCCGGCGCGGGTGAGTGGGCCGCCCTTCGCGTTGAGAAACAGCGCGGACGTACGCCTGCGGTCGAGATGCGGCCGCCCGCGCGCGATGTAGCGACGGAGGGCCTCCGCCGCAAGACGGCCGATCGGAACGATCCGCTCTTTCGATCCCTTGCCGATGCAGCGAACGAGCCGGTCGTCGAGGTCGATCGAGCCGCGCTCGAGACCGACCGCCTCACTCACGCGCAGGCCGGCTCCGTAGAGCAGCTCGACGATGGCAGCATCGCGCAACGCCCGTGGGGTGGTCCCGGCGGCGGCCTCGATCAGCCGCTCAGCTTCAGCTGCGGACAACGTTCGCGGCAGTCGGCGAATCCGCCGAGGAGCGGGAATCTCGGCGGCCGGGTTGTCGGGGCGGGCGCCGAGCAGCTGCTCGTGCCGGTAGAAGGCGCGGAGCGCCGCCAGGCGCCGGGCGATGGTCGAGCCGGCGCGGCCGGCGGCTCGAAGATCCGCGAGATAGCGTTCGATCTCCTCGCGTGTTACACCGGCGATGTCACGATCGAGCCACGACCCGAAGTGCTCGAGGTCGCGCCAGTAGCTCTCGACCGTACGCGGCGCAAGCCGGGCCCGGGAGAGAGCGAGGAAGCGCTCCACCGCGGCTTCCGACTGCTTGGCGGTCACGTGCTCTCTGTTCGAGCGCGCATGCGCAAGGCCTGCCGTGCATCCGCCCGGCCGGCCCACAGGCGCGCGAGCGGAAATAGGACGAGCGCCTGGAGCACGGCCAGCCCGCCGATCACGACCGCCGTGTCGAGCCAGAAGCGGTCCGGATAGAGCCGGCGCAACGTGTCCGTCTCGGCGAACCGCCAACTCTCCCCATCGAAGAAGACCGTGTGGAAGGGCGTCTCGAAGGAGCTGTAGCTCGTGGCTGCGACGATCGCCACGGCGACGGCGAGGATCACCGTCAGCACCGCCCCTCTCGCCAGCGCGACAGGCACGAGCGACCGCATTGAGCTGAGCAGGCCGAGGATCACCGCGAGGATGCCGATCGCGACGACGAGGATCACCTGGAGGCGGTACGCGCGAGCGACGAGCGTTCGCACATCCTCCATGTGTGCCAGCTCGCGGGAGTTGAACGCCGCCTCGCCGTTTCGGAGTCTCGCGGCGCGCAGCACGTCGATCCCAGCTGCGGACGATGGCTGGATCGAGGCCAGCCCGGCGACGGCAAGCCGCGTGCGCTCGTCGGCGCTCAGGCCGTAGCGATCCTCGGGTACGCCCCCGTGCTCGTAAACCGCTCGCACGTAGTGGTCGTTCGTCACGAGACGGAGACCGTTGACGGTGAGCACGACGGGGACGGCGAGAGCGATCGCAATCCCGAGCAGGAACGTGATGATCCTGGCCATCTCAGGAACGGGGGTGCGATCGATCGTAGACCCGCCGCAGGCGGCGCCCGTCCACATGGCTGTAGATCTGCGTTGTCCCGAGCGAGCTGTGCCCGAGCAACTCCTGGATGACGCGAAGGTCGGCACCTCCCTCGAGCAGATGCGTGGCGAATGCATGGCGGAGACGATGTGGATTGGGGATAACCCGGCGGAGCGTGCTCGTGTCGAGCCGCCGGCCGCGGGCCGAGATGAAGAAGGCGTTCTCGGCTCCGCGCAACAGCTGTGGGCGCGCGTCGCGGAGATACCGTGCGAGCCAGTGCGCCGCCTCCTCGCCCAACGGTACGACCCGCTCTTTTCCGCCCTTGCCGAGGACGCGCACGGCCTCCTGCTCGAAGTCCACGTCGGCGAGATCGAGCTCGACTGTCTCCCTGCTGCGGAGGCCGGCCGAGTACAGGAGCTCCGCGATCGCCCGGTTCCGGAGGGCGATCGGCCCCTCGCCCTCGAGTGACCGGAGCTCGCGGTCGACGTCCTCGGGTTTCTGGACGTGCGGGAGCCGCTTCGGCCGCCGCGGTGCGAGCGAGATGTCCGGGACGCGGCCCGGGCCGAGCGCGGAACGGAGGAGCGCCCGCACGGCGGCGAGCTTGCGCGCGATCGTCGCGGGCGCGAGTCGCCGCGGCCGCCCGCGACCGAGCTCGGTCGCGTAGTCGGTCAGGACGACGACGTCGACGTCGTCGAGAGTGAGGTTGCGCTGTGCGAGCCAGCCGGCGAACGGCTCGAGGTCGAAGCGGTAGGCCCGGCGCGTCGCCTCGGACAGCGCCGGCGAAGCGAGAAACCGCTCGATCGCAGCCTGCGTGTCCATGTGAGCGTCTTCGCCGCGAGGCCAGTTGTGCCTGCCCTTACCAGTCGGGATGCTGGGCATCCACCCAGTGCGGCCCACCCCAGGTCAGGTCGTACCCGTAGTGGTGGATGCCGTGGGCCCAGATCGTCCACGCGATCCAGCGGCATGTGCCATAGAAGAACGCGACGCGGTAGAGGGTCAGCAGGCCCGTCTGGGGGACGACCCGCGCCATTTTCGTCCAGAAGCCGTCCGCCTGGACGATCGTCTCGCGAAAGTAGCTCCGGGTGAGCAGCCGCCAGTTGATCAGGCCGTACACGACGAACACGAGATCCCACATGCACCCGAGCCCGCTGAAGTACGCGCCGGCGTCGGTCAGGCGTCCTGTCTGGCCGGCGTAGGCCCAGGCGCCGATGTGGATGTTCTGCGTCCAGGGAAAGAAGAGCATCGTTCCCACGGTGTCGCCCACGTCGGTGAGCGAGTGTGCCCACTGGCCGATCATGAAGCTCAGCCCCCAGATCGGGTTGACGAGCTTCCAGAGCACGAGCCCGACGAACATCCCGAACACGAGCGAATGGGTGAAGCCCACGCCCGGCCAGCCGCGGTGAAACTGCGCCGGGTTGTCAGCCTTTAGCTCGAATCCGAAGATCGTGATCCCGTAGACGAACCACTTCGTGAAGAGATCCGGGGAGTACGACCCGATCAGCAGTGGTACGAAGGCGACCTTGAGCCCGAGGTGCTTCTGGATCGCGTACGGCTCGAGATCGTGTGCGGCCCAGCTCACAGGAGGCGCCTGATCGCCGCCGGTAGCAGCCAGGCGACCACAAGGAGATAGCCCGCGGCGACGGGCCAGGAGAGCAGGAAGTTCGTGTTGTAGATGCCGATGCCGATGTAGACGGCAGCTGCGACGAGGTAGAGCGCGAGTTCCCGCGCCGCAGGTCTCATGCTTCTGCGGCCAACAACGAGTAGATGACGAAGTCCACGCGGCGCCGCTGGCGGCGGCTGTAGCGAGCCGAGCGGAGCACGCCCTCACGGTGGAAGCCCGCGCGCTCGGCGACACGCTGCGACGCGGCGTTGAGCACGTCGGCGCGAAGCTGGAGCCGCTCCACGTCGCACTCCTCGAACGCCCAGCTCGATGCGAGCCGGACGGCGCGCGTGGCGACACCGCGGCGCCGGCCCTCGGATCTCACCCAGTAGCCGATCTCCGCGACGGCGTGGGGCTGATCCTGCCAACCGATGCCGCATGAGCCGAGCACGTCGCCCGTTGCTCGGTCGGTGATTGCGAACGCCCAGAGCGAGCCGTCTTTCCAGCCGCGACGCGACGCCGCTACGTACGCGCGGGCGTCGGCGCGGGTGTACGGCGCGGGAATGTCGTCGATCCAGCGCGAGATCTCTGGATCGCGGCAGGCAACGGCAATCGTCGCCACGTCGTCGTCCGTCCACGGTCGGAGCGAGACGACACCGTCGGAGAGCGGGGGGTCGGGTGGGCGGAGCCTCACGGGCGCGAGCCTATATCGAGCGGCGTAAACAACAGCGAGCGTGCCGGGGCTAGGATTACGCCCCGATGGCGACTACGCCGGAGATCGAGCTGAGGAGCCCCGTGGGGCTCGATACGCACGGCCTCGCGCCGTCGGGGAGCGTGCATTGGAACCCCACGACCTCGCTCCTCTACAGTCACGCGCTTCTGCGCGGTGACGCGCAGCTCGCCGAGGGCGGGCCGCTCGTCGTCGACACGGGCGTGCACACCGGTCGTTCCCCGCAGGACAAGTTCGTCGTCTCGGAGCCGGGCTCCGAGGATCGCATCTGGTGGGGCAGCGTCAACAAGCCGATCGACGAGTTGAGGTTCGATGGGCTTCGTCGCAAGATCGTCTCCTTCCTCGACGAGCAGGATGTGTACGTCGTCGATGCCTATGCGGGAGCCGACCCCGCGCACCGGTTGGCGCTCCGGGTGGTCACGTACAGCCCTTGGCACGCGCTCTTCGCAAAGACGCTGTTCATCGAGCCCACGGAGCGCGAAGCTCGCGTGCACGCGCCCGAGGCGCTCGTCCTCCACGCCCCGGCGGTCGAGGCCGAGCCTGACGTTGACGGCACGCGCTCCAGCACGTTCGTCCTCCTGCATCCGTCGCGCGGCGAAGTGCTGATCGGCGGCACGTACTACGCGGGCGAGATTAAGAAGTCGATCTTCACGCTCATGAACGACCGCCTGCCGCAGCGGGGCGTAATGCCGATGCATTGCTCGGCGAACGTCGGCGAGGACGGTCGGGTGGCAGTGTTCTTCGGCCTTTCCGGCACCGGGAAGACCACGTTGTCCGCCGACTCCGAGCGGCACCTGATCGGTGACGACGAGCACGGCTGGTCGGACGACGGCGTTTTCAACATCGAGGGAGGCTGCTACGCCAAAGTGATCCGGCTCTCGGTCGAAGCCGAGCCGGAGATCCACCGCACGACGAGGACGTTCGGCACCGTGCTCGAGAACGTGATCATGGACGAGCGGGGCATCCTCGACCTCGACGACGACACGAAGACGGAGAACACGAGGGCCGCGTACAAGCTCGAGCAGGTCGCGAACCACCTGCCCACCAAGCGCGCTGGCCACCCGACGTCGGTCGTGATGCTCACCGCGGACGCCTTCGGCGTGTTGCCGCCCATCGCGCGGTTGACGCAAGACCAGGCGATGTTCTACTTCCTCTCTGGCTACACGGCCAAGGTGGCGGGGACCGAGATCGGCATCACCGAGCCGCGAGCGACGTTCTCGGCGTGCTTCGGTGCGCCGTTCCTGCTGCAGCCGCCCGCTGTCTACGCAGGAATGCTCGGCGAGCGGCTCGAGCGCCATGGTGCCGCCGTGTGGCTCGTGAACACCGGCTGGACCGGCGGCCCCTACGGAGAGGGGGTGCGCATGCCGATCGGCGCCACGCGCGCGATGCTCCACGCGGCACTCTCCGGCACGCTGGACAATGTGGCGTTTCGCGCGGATCCGGTGTTCGGTTTCGACACCCCGACGACCGTGCACGGCGTTGACACGAAGCTCCTCGATCCCCGCTCCACGTGGCGCGATCCCGCGGCGTTCGACGCCCAGGCCGCAAAGCTCGCGCGGATGTTCGTCGACAACTTCGCACAGTTCGAAGGCACGGTGGCTTCGGAAATAGCCCAGGCGGGTCCCCGCGCCTGACTCTGAGGTACCCTCAGCCCTTCCTCAGGAACGAAAGGAGCACGCTGTGCACAGATTTCGCCTGCGCGGGGTACGTGTCACCCCGGCGCTTGTCATCTCCATGATCGCGTTGTTCGTCGCTCTCTCGAGCACCGGCTTTGCCTCCGACATCGTCCCGCTCGCGAAGCACGCGCTGACGGCAGATAAGGCGAAGGTGGCCAACACGGCGAAGGTGGCCACGGACGCCCTCAAGGTAAACGGGCAGACCGCGACCCAGATCGCCGCGACGCCAGGCCCCGCCACGGACCTCCAGGGGCAGTCTGCGGCGCAGATCGCCGCCACGCCGGGCCCGGCGAGCTCGATCTCGGGCAGCCTCCTCACCCTTCGCTCGGTCGGCTGGAGCATCCAGAACGAGGGCAACAAGACCGATGCCAAGGCCCTCTGCGCCTCCGGCGAGAAGGCAATCGGGGGCGGCTGGGACCAGGCGAGCGGTGCGGCCTATGTCCTCTTCGACCGCCCTCTCGACGGCCTTACCGGCTGGTGGTTCAAGATCTACGCCGATAGCGGCGACACGGTTCCCGCCAACGGCTCGGTCTGGGTGATCTGCTCCAAGGTCACTTCGTAAGGTCCGCTTCGGGCGGGGGCTTCGGCCCCCGCCCGTTACAACTCGTAGGGAAGTCTTTCGAAGGTCGCGTTCGTGTTGCGTCCGAAGTCGTGGACGGAACCCACGACGTGCTGGTCGTCGGGGGCGGCTGCGCGGGTATGCGCGCCGCGATCGAGGCATCCGATCTTGGTGCCGACGTCGCCATCGTCTCCAAGATCCATCCCGTTCGCAGCCACTCCGGCGCAGCCGAAGGCGGCATCAACGCGGCGCTCGGCAACAGCGCCGAGGACAACCCGGAGATGCATGCCTTCGACACGGTCAAGGGATCCGACTACCTTGGAGACCAGGACGCCATCGAGGTCTTCACCGCCGAGGCGCCCGGCGACATCTACCAGCTCGAGCACTGGGGCTGCTTCTTCACGCGCAACGAGGAGGGCAAGCTCGCCCAGCGCCCGTTCGGCGCCGCCGGCTCACCGCGCACGATCTTCGCCGCCGACATCACCGGGCATGTCCTCATCCAGGTGCTCTACGAGCAGGTGATGAAGCGCGACATCCCCGTCTATGACGAGTTCTTCGCCTGGCGCCTGGTCGAGGAGGACGGCTCGTGCGTAGGAGTCGTCTGCTGGGATCTCGTTCACGGTGGGCTGAAGCTCCTCTCCGGCAAGTCCGTTGTCCTCGCCACGGGCGGCGCAGGCCGGCTCTTCCGCGCGACGACGAATGCGTATGCGTGCACGGGAGACGGTATGGCGATGGCGCTCCGCGCCGGCCTACCGCTCAAGGACATGGAGTTCATGCAGTTTCATCCGACGACCCTCTACCCGAGCGGGATCCTGCTCACGGAAGGCTGCCGCGGCGAAGGCGCGTACCTCATCAACTCGGAGAACGACCGCTTCATGGCCAAGTACGCGCCCAACGCGATGGAGCTCGCATCGCGCGACGTCGTTTCTCGCTCCGAACAGACGGAAATCGACGAAGGGCGCGGTGTTAACGGATCGATCTATCTCGACATGCGCCACCTGGGCGCCGAAAAGATCCTCACGCGGCTGCCGGGCTCACGCGAGCTCGCGATGACGTATGCCGGGACCGATCCGATCTACGACCCGGTGCTCGTGCGACCCGGCGCGCACTACCACATGGGCGGCGTCGAGACCGACAACGTCGGCGCCACCGAGCTGGACGGCCTGTATGCGGCCGGCGAGGTGGCTTGCGTTTCCGTCCACGGCGCCAACCGGCTCGGCGGCAACTCGCTGATGGAGACGATCACCTTCGGCCGTCGCGCCGGGAGGACCGCCGCAGAGCAGGCGCTGGCGAAGGGCCCCGGCGTCACCGCGCCGCGTTCGGCCCTCGACGACGCCGAGCGCGACCTCAAGACGGTGCTCGACCGCGTCGAGGGTGAGCGGCCGTGGAAGATCCGCGACGAGCTGGGCGCATCGATGCTCGAGAACTTCGGCGTCTTCCGCCGCGAGGAGCAGATGACGGCGCAGATCGGCATCATCGACGGGCTGCGCGAGCGGTACGAGCACGTAGTTGTTGAGGACAAGGGTGACGTCTTCAACTCCGACCTTACCCAGGCGCTCGAGCTCGGCTACCTCCTCGATCTCGCGGGCGTGATGATGAAGGCCGGCGTCGCGCGCAAGGAGAGCCGCGGCGCGCACGCGAGGCCACACGACTATCCGCAGCGCGACGACGAGAACTTCCTCAAGCACTCGATCACGTACCTGCGCGAAGGTGACACCGAGCTGTCCTGGAAGGATGTACGGATGACCCGCTGGCAGCCCGAGGAGCGGAAGTACTGATGAAGGTCGCGCTGAAGATCTGGCGCTTCGACCCCGCGCTGGGCGAGAAGGCGCTGCGTGACTACGAGGTGGACGCGCCCGAGGAGGCGACGCTTCTGGACGTCCTCGACATCGTCAAGGACCGCGTGGACGGCTCGCTCGCATACCGGAAGAGCTGCCGGATGATGATCTGTGGATCGTGCGGCATGCGCATGGACGGCGGCGCGGTACTCGCATGCAAGACGCGGATGTACGAGATCGCCGAGGCTGGCCATGTGCCGGTCATCTCGGCGATGGGGAACCTCCCCGTCATCAAGGACCTGGTCGTGGACCTGGCGCCGTTCTGGGAGAAGATGCGCGCCATCCAGCCGTATCTCCGTCCGGGGTACGCCGATCCGGGTGACACGGAGCACGTGATCACCCCAGCCGAGATGGACGTCGTCCACAAGGAGGCGCTCTGCATCAACTGCGGCTGCTGCACCTCCGAGTGCAACTCGCTCGAGGCCGACCCCGAGTTCCTTGGCCCGGCGGCGCTCGCCAAGGGCATGCGCTTCGTCGGCGACCCTCGCGACGGTCACACGGTCGAGCGGCTGGAGAGCTACAGCCAAGAGCACGGCATCTGGGACTGCACGCGCTGCTACTTCTGCCAGCAGCGCTGTCCCAAGGGCGTCGATCCGCGGGACGCGATCGCGAAGCTCGGCGCCGAGGCCATGAAGCACGGCATCGACCGCGACATGGGAGCGAAGCACGCGAAGTGGTTCGTCACCTCCGCGAAGACGACGGGCTGGCTGCGCGAGACCGAGCTCGTCCCCAAGACGCAGGGCATCGCGCGCTCGATCAAGGAGATCCCGTTCGCCATGCAACTCCTGAAGAAGGGCAAGGTGCCGCCGCCGGTGCCGCCGCACGTGGCGAAGGACGTCGATCAGGCGCGCGCCCTCTACGATCTCGTCAAGCAGCAAGGTCGTGACGGCGCCGCGGGCATCGTGCAGGGCGAGCGGGCGCTGGAACGGATCGAGTTCGTCGAGGAGCAGGAGCGCAGGAAGAAGTAGGAGGAGGGCAGGTGAGTCGCACGTGAACCGCGTCGCGTACTACAAGGGCTGCCTCGCGTCGCTGTCGGCCAAGGAGCTCGACATCTCGACGAAGGCGCTCGCACCGAAGCTCGGTCTCGACCTGGTCGAGCTCGAGTCGGTCACGTGCTGCGGTGCGGGTGACATCCACGAGGCCGAGCCCGACTACTACCTCCACCTGAACGCCCGCATCCTCGCGTTCGCGGAGGCGACCGGTGCGGAGACGCTGATGACGATCTGCAACGTCTGCACGCTCAACCTCCGGCAGGCGAACTGGCAGCTGCGAAACGACGACGCGCTCCGAGCGCGCATCAACACGAACCTCGAGGCTGTCGGCGTGCCGCCGTACGGCGGGAAGGTCGAGGTCAAGCACCTGCTCTGGCTGATCGCGGAAGGCGAGGGCTTCGAGCTGCTCAAGGGCGTGGCACACAAGGGGCTGAAGGGCTTGAAGATCGCGCCGTTCTACGGCTGCCAGATCCTGCGCCCGTCGAAGCTGCTCGGTTTCGAGGATCCCGACAGGCCGTCCTCGCTGGAGCGGATCATCGAGGCCTGCGGTGGCGTTCCGATCGACTACCCGGCGAAGATCAAGTGCTGCGGCTTCCCGATCATCCAGGCCCGCGAGGAGGTCGCTCTCGCGGAGCTGATCCAACCGATCGAGCAGGCCATGGAGGCGGGGGCCGACGCGATGGTGACGCCGTGCCCGCTGTGTCATTTGTCGCTGGACGCGTGGCAGTCGAAGCTCGAGAAGGCGACCGGGCGGACGCTCGGCATGCCGATTCTCCACCTCTCGCAACTGATCGGCGTGGCCGCCGGGTTCAGCGACTCGGAGCTGCAGTTCAAGCGCCACGTCGTGCCCGTCACGGCGGTTACAGAGAAGCTCGAAGTCTGAGTCCGGCGCTTTCCGTCCTCGGCGCAACTGGGGTGCTCGCCGCGGCGTGTCTCGTGTGGGGCTGGTTCGAGGCCGGGTGGGTGCGGCTTCGGACGCTCGAAGTCGTCGTGCCGGATCTACCGGCCGAGCTGGACGGGCTGCGGATCGCGCACCTGTCCGACTTTCATCTCGGCGTTCCCTCGCGAGGTGCGCGCGCTGTCGCGCGGGCGGTGGCGTGGACGCGACGCCGCGACCCCGATCTCGTCTGCGTCACCGGCGATCTCGCCTCGCGGCCGCGAGGCGAGGCGACGCTGCGCGCGGTGCTCGGGCAACTGCGGCGCTGCTACGCGATCGTCGGCAACCACGACCTCGCCGTGAGCCGCGATCCGTTCTCCAAGGCGGTGGAGTTGCGCGAGCTGGAGCCCGCGACGCTGCTTTCCGACGATGGGCGGATGCTCGAGCTGCGAGGCCGCACGGTCTGGCTCGCAGGACTCGATCCGAGGTCGCGGGGCCGCGAGCCCGATCTCCGCAGGGAGGCGGATCTCTCGATCCTGCTCTCGCACTTCCCCGCCGTGCTCGACCGCAAGCCGGCGGACGGGTTCGACCTCGTCCTCGCAGGTCATATGCACGACGGGCAGATCTGCCTGCCGTATCCGGGCGGAAAGCTGCGGCTCGCACACCCGGCGGCCCGGTACACCCACGGGCTCTATCGGCGCGGGCGGACGGTGATGCACGTTTCTCCGGGCCTCGGAACGACGTTTGTCCCCTTCCGGTTCTTCGCGCGCCCGGAGGCCACGGAGCTGATCCTCAGGAAGGGCATCGCCCCAACGGGACACGTCTAGGGGACAGTCACTGAGGCTGTCCCCTCGTACAATCCGGGGCATGGACAGCCCGGCCCGGATCTCGCCCGACGTGCTCGCACGCTACGCGGCGGACGCGACGAAGGAAGTCGACGGTGTTCGCGGGCTCGTCGGTGATCGCCTGCGCCGGCACGACGGCGTGCGGGTGACTGAGGCCGGCGACGCCGTGGCTCTCGAGGTACACGTGAGCGTGGCCGCAGGCACCTCGATCCCCACCCTGGGTAGAGACGTTCAAGAACGAGTCGCCGGCTATCTCGAGCGCATGGCCGGAGTGGCGCCCGCCACCGTGGACGTGATCGTCCACGAGATCGGTGACTGAGTGGTCGCCGCCGCACATGCGCCCAGCTCGGTCGGCTGCGAACCGTCGCCTGCCGGCGTCCTCGATCGCGCCCGTATTTCCAATACGAGCGTTCCCTGCGTCCTTGGCCTGCTCGGTTCCCGCTCGGCCAAGCAAGACCGTACGTATGGCGAAGACCACTAGTGCCGCCGCGGGTCACTGGGCTTACGGGTGCCACCCTCCACACTGCGCCGTCGGTGTGCCACGACTGTGTGTGGTGGCAGTCGCGCGCCGGCGGCTCCGTTGACAAAGAACGCTGGCGCGAGCGCGCCGAGTCGGAATGGGGCGCCTGGGGGACGCTGTACGTCGACGACGACGGCCGCCTGCTCGGCTCGATGCAATGCGGGCCCGCGTCACTCTTCCCACGCGCCGCCGAGCTGCCTGCCGGGCCTCCCTCGCGCGACGCGGTGCTCGTGACGTGCGCCTACCTCGCTGACTCGTCGACGCCGTGGGTCATGCAATCGCTCTTCCTCGCCGCCATCGGCGACGCCAGAGACCGGGATGCGCTGGCACTCGAGACGTTCGCCTACAGCTATCGCGAAGGTGAGTCGATGGACGAGCGTTTTCTCGTCCATCGGACGGTGTTCCCGCGCGACTTCCTCGCAGCTCTCGGCTTCGCAACGGTGCGCTCGGCGGGTCGGGTCGAGCTCGTCCGCCTCGAGTTCGGCGGTCTTCAGCCGGTGCTGGAGGGGCGCCGCTCGTCGGTGTTGCAGGCGCTGCGCGAGGTCTTCGCTCCGGCGAAGCCGGTTTCGGCTCCCCGTCCGTAGCTCAGGCTGCCAGCGGCTCGCGGTCGAACAAGAGCTCCGCAATCTGGATCGCATTCAGCGCGGCACCCTTGCGGAGGTTGTCGCCGACGACGAGCAGGCAGAGCCCGTTCTTTGCCCCCGGATCACGCCGGACGCGCCCTACGAGCACGTCGTCAGCTCCCGCGGCCAGGCCAGGCGTGGGGAGCTTGGCGACGCGGACACCTTGCGCTGCGCCGAGGAGCTGCTCGGCCTGTTCCGGCGAGAGCGGCTCTTCCGTCTCCACCCACACGGCCTCCGCATGGCCGACCACTACGGGGACACGCATGCAGCTGGCGCTGATGGGCAGGTCTGGCAGCTCGAGGATCTTCCGCGTCTCGTCGCGGAGCTTCGCCTCCTCGTCGAACTCGACCCCGTTGAACTCCCAGTCCATCGAGAGATCGTGCTCCGACTGCGGCTCGGCGAGCAGCCGCTCGACCGCGCGCGCACCTGCACCCGACGCCGACTGATACGTCGCCACCCGCACGCGGGCAAGGCCGGCTGCATCGTGCAACGGCTTGAGCGCCACGGCGAGCGGGATGGCACAGCAGTTGGGGTTGGCGACGATGCCCGTGTGCTCGCTCGCCCGTTCGCCGTTCACCTCGGGAACGACGAGCGGCACACCCTCCTGCAGCCGGAACGCCGATGACTTGTCTACGCACACGGCGCCGCCCTGGAGGGCGTGCGGAACGAGCTCCAGGCTGGCAGCCGTGCCGACGGAGAAGAGACAGAGGTCGAGGCCGCCCGCAGCCAGGGAATCCGGGGTCGCCTCCTCCACGTCGAGCTCGCGGTCTCCGAACGGAACCCGTGATCCGGCGGACCGCGCCGACGCAAAGGCGCGCACGTGCCCGTACCCTCGCTCGGCGAGCAGCTGAAGCGTGACGGTTCCGACAGCTCCCGTTGCGCCGACGACGCCTAGCCGCGGGCCACTACGGGACATGCTGGCGCTCGGCGTCCGGCCGGTGCAGCTCGAAGGCGTGGTGGAGCGCCCGCACGGCGCGCTCGACGTCGTCCCGCGGGACGTGGCAGGAGACCTTGATCGGCGATGTGGTGACGATCTTCGGCTCGATGCTCTCCTCGTCGAGCACCGCGAATATCTTCGCTGCGACGCCGGGATGGCT
>Ga0315273_10003825_pt1 | contig 18228 bp, 26 predicted proteins | sample YL17G02_0_MG_FD_205753 | JGI IMG/M metagenome (GOLD analysis project Ga0315273, IMG submission 205753) | Sediment microbial communities from Yellowstone Lake, YNP, Wyoming, USA - YL17G02_0 | ecosystem: Environmental > Aquatic > Freshwater > Lake > Sediment | place: USA: Wyoming | collected...
GTTGTGTATATTAGTATCGCTTTATCGTTGTATCCTCCCCGCCCCATCCCACAAACCCGTGAGCACAGTTACACATATGGTGTGTAGTTGTGGTTGTGTAGGTGTTTCTTTTTTTATTTTTTTTTTAAGAAAGACACCTACACCACGCCATGTGCGCCCTATGCTCACATACCATGCACAAATGGGGGGGAGGATACACGTATATAACGATACAACGATACAGAAGTTGTTTGAATATCGACTTTATGGATCAGACACCCAGTATTTTGTTACTCGTTTTCGGCCATTAGACCGGCCAGTTTAGCGGCGAATTCCGCTCGTTTTTCGGGCGATAGTCTGTTCGCCCTTTTAATCATATCGTCTACTGAAACTTCCTTAGTTTCCCTTATTCCAATGGGTTTCACTACAATCCGCACTATTGAGCCGAGTTCGGCCAGTTTTTTATTGTATCGGTTTGCATTCTGCCATGTTATACGCCTGGGGCGTAAAGCGAGATCAATTACATCCTCAATGCTGCAATTCGAGAGGTCAAATTCAAGGTCGAACGTTTTGGATTGGGACTTTGCCTCAGCATCGAGTCCAGGGGCGACGCTGGCAGAAATACTTCTGACTACGCCTGTGAGTTTCTCATTTAAGTCCATGATTGACACCTCCACTTAATTTGGTTGATGTAGGTGTCTAACCCACAAAGTCGACATTCAGTATTTTTAGGTTTCGCCCAGTGGCAGCGCGTCCATTTCATCATCCCTCATACGGCTGAGGTCATTCGGCTGCTTACCTACTCCCTATTTTTCACTCATTATACCACAAAAGTGGTGGTTTGTCAAGTCCTCGTTTCATTTGTCCTTTATTTCAAACTCATTATACCACAACTCGAGGGCAATGTCAAGTCCTTGGGTTTGGCCCCCGGCTTGGGTGGTCTACGTAGGGCGCCTAGCGGCGCAGGCTCTTCTCCCAAATTTGCAAGTATCTATAATTGACCATTTTCGTACATATAGCTATGTTCAAAATCCTACCCATAGCGCGAAACGCGCTAATAATACCTATGTTCAAAATCCCAAACATAGGTACTGCCTTAAACTGTAAGATACTACTAATACTGGTAGAAAATATAGATATGACCACAACCAAATGTGCATTCCACCTTCAGAAATCATAGGGTTAAGTTATAGGATGTGTCAATTATTTCGTTGCAAACTATGTAGAAACATGATATGATGTATAATGAAAACTGAAGGAACACTTATTGAAATAACCTGGCAGGACGCTTGGAGTAATGATGAAGGCTGGGAGGATTGTGCCCTAGCAGATTTGTGTGCAACTTCTGCAATTAACAAGACTGTGGGGTATGTAGTACATGAAAGCAAAAGGCAGATTGTTTTAGCACAGTCGGTGCATGCTGAGGGTGAACGGTTTTGTACTTTGACAGGAATCCCAGTAGGTTGTATTCTTAAAATACGGAAGATTAAACGTGGATAAGCGGTTCAATATCGAGGGCAGGAAATATCAGATTCAGAAGTTGTGGGATATTCATCATGAGATCCTTCGTCTCCTTTTGCTAGGATGGCAGCCAGTTAAGATTGCAGAGACACTTGGTGTTACTCCTGTGATGGTTTCTTACACTGCCAACTCTGAACTTGTCAAGCGCAGGCTGGAAGTGATGAGAGGGGCAAGGGATGCAGAAGCCCTTGATTTAGCAGTGGAGATCAAACGCTTCGCACCTGAAGCTTTTCAAATGCTTCAGAAGATTATGAGAGAATCTGACTCTGAGAAGAATCAGATAGTAATAGCAATGGATGCTATGGATCGTGCTGGGTATGCACCGCCTAAGGTTATTGAGGGCAGATTCCTGCACGCGCATTTCACTACTGAAGAAATTGAAGATATGAAACGAAGAGCTAAGGAGTCTGGCCAGGTAGTTGAAGGGGAACTGGCAGAATCTAATTTATAAGTGGAGGTAGGTATGCAAGGCGGAAAGAAAGTTTTAGTCAAATTGGGTCAGTTGGATAGGGCATTTATTATCCTGAGACAGTTGGTTGGGGAGAAACTCCCTTTCAAAGCTTCATATTGGCTACGAAGAGATATTGACACAGTCGGTAAAGTCTATCAGCCATTCGTCGAAGCAAAACAAGGTCTTTTTAAGACCTATGCAGAACACGACGAAGCTGGTAATATTATAATGGCTCCTGATGGAATGAGTGTTAAGTTAGTTGAAGAGACGATGGAAACCTTCTGGAAGGAGTATAAAGAACTAGCAGAGAAAGAGGTTGAGGTCGAAATCTATCCGCTGAAGTTAGAGTGGTTTGACAAAGTCGAAAGCACAGTTGAAGAAATTGTTGCAATCGGCTTTCTAATTGAAGAAGAGATGGAGGCCTTAGGTGTCTAATTTTGGAAAGGCTCTCCACGAGCATTACGGTGGTAAAATTAGTGATGCTCTTTTACGAGTTGGGGAGCTTTTGATAGTCGCAGCTATTGTGGGCGCAGTGACTCTATATAGTGGATCTGCAAAGTTGGATGGGATAGTTGGTAGGGTGTGCGTTCAGTTAGATACTATCGAGAAGAAGATAGATACTCACATTCAAAACTACAGTATCCATGTCCCTCACGCACCTCACGATAAGAGTGAGAAAGGTCTACGATAGTGGGCGACTTAAGTTACAATTTTTCAAGATCTGAATTTGCTTGTAAGTGTGGTTGTGGGTTGGATAGGATTGATCGAGATCTGGTTGATAATCTGCAGCAGGCAAGGCAGGCAATAGGAATTCCACTTCCTATCAACTGTGGTTGTCGTTGTGAAGCACATAATAAGTCGGTCGGAGGGAAGGTTAATTCTGCACACCTTCCCTTCGCTGACGACTATTTGTGTCATGCTGCAGATTTAGAGTGTAGTAATTCACATGAGATGTTTATTATGTTATCTGACTTGATTCGTCGATTTAGACGAGTTGAATTGGGAAAGACGAGTAAGGGGAAGATGTGGATTCACGTTGATAATAGACGTGATCTGCCGCAGGAAGTTATTATTTTAGAGGTGAGGGAGGAGTAAATGCCAGGATTAGATCCGATTACAGCTGGGATGAATCTACTTGGTGGAGTTATCGATAAGATATGGCCAGATAAGAATGAAGCCGAAAAAGCTAAGACACGATTAGCAGAGTTGGCTGCAGCTGGAGATCAGCAGGTAATAGGTCTTTTAAAGGGTCAGCAGGCGATCAATCTAGAAGAGGCTAAAAGTCAGTTTTGGTGGGTTGCAGGTTGGCGTCCTTATATCGGTTGGATCTGTGGATCAGCGTTGGGTTATCATTATATGCTTCAACCCTTCCTAGCATTTATTTTAGGCACATTTCATGTGACTGTTATTTTACCTGCCTTAGATATGGGCGAACTTATGACTTTATTACTTGGGATGCTAGGTCTGGCAGGGATGAGAAGCTACGACAAAAAGCAGGTTAATGGTGGACGATAAGACTGATATCAGATCACCTGAGATTCAGAAGATCCTCCTTGACTGCATTGGTAGTACAAGGGTAACTGCGAGAGTAATGTTTCCAAATCGCTTCACTCGTACATTTAGTAAGGATCATGAAAAGATCTTCAAAGTGCTGGATGATCCAAGTTTGCAGCAGGTAGTAATTGCTGCCCCTCGTGGATACGGCAAAACCAGTCTTGGCATGGCTTATGAGGCTGGCAAGATTGTATTCCGCGAGAAAAAGTTTATTGTCCCGGTCAGCTGCACGGCATCGCAGGCCGTCTTACAAGGTGAGAATTTAAAGCGGGAGCTACTGTCAAATACGACTATAGCTAGATTGTTCGGCCCTATGAAAAGTTCCTCATTTAGTCAGGATCAGTGGATCACTGAGACTGGCACTATGGTTATGCCGAGAGGCAGTGGACAACAGATTCGTGGTCTTCTCTTTGGTGATTTTAGACCTGATTTAATTTTTGGAGATGACATTGAAGATAGTGAGAGTGTGAAGAGTGAAGAGCAAAGGACGAAGTTAAAAGAGTGGTTCTTTGCCGATGTCATGAATAGTGTTGATAGATCGAAGAAGGATTGGAAGATCGTTGTTGTAGGAACTCTACTACATGAAGATTCGCTACTCGCGAATTTGTTAGAAGACCCAAACTGGCATCCAGTCCTTCTTGAACTATTTGATGATAACTATAAATCAAACTGGCCAGAGTTTATGGATGATGACTCTATTCGAAAGTTGGTAGAGACCTATAGAAAGCAGAAGATGCTTGGTACTCTCTTTAGAGAATATAGGAATTTGCCGGTTGCTAAAGAAGATGCAAAGTTCAAAGCGGAATACTTTAAGTATTATAGTCAAGATGATTTGAAGAATGTTCAGGAGACGGTAGTTATAATGGATCCTGCAAAAACTACTAAGTCAACAAGTGATGAAAGTGCGGCGGTAGGAGTTGGATTAGATTTGGCAGGAAATAAAATCCTCGTCCTGGATATAGATGCTGGCAATTACCACCCAGACGAGTTTATTACACACTCTCTAAATATGTGCGTGAAGTTGAAGGCAAGAGTTCTCGGATACGAAGAAACATCACTGCATGAATTTATTAGTTATCCTCTTGAGAATGCAATGAAGAAGAGGGGATTAAATTTGGAGTTGGTTCCACTGTCTGCGAGGGCAAGTAAGGAAGAGCGTGTTTCGGGTTTACTTCCTTTTTATCGGCAAGGTGAGATTTATCATAATGCAACTGCCTGTGGTGGACTAGAAGCGCAGTTGATGTCTTATCCGAGAAGTAAGAGATGGGACTGTATGGATGCTCTTGCGTATATTGTTCCACTACTGGAGAAGGGTGAGAGATATTTTTTTGCAAAGGATGAAAAGGCAACTGAGAAGGAATTTGCCTCAATAGAGAATAAGGAAGAAGATTATGAAGTTCCGCCTGATGATGAGCCTTTTGAAGGCTGGCGCAATGCTTAATAACTATGTTTAATGTTTTGAACAAAGGTGAATGAAAATGCCAGAAGTAATGACTAAAGTAGATGGATATAAAGTGAAGGGGCCTCATGGAGTGCATATGAAACACGGAACGAAGGCAAATGCTCAGGCTCAGATGAATCTACTAAATGCGGTAGAACATGGATGGAAGCCTACTGGAAAGCCGGCGAAGCATCATTCTCCTCCAACTAATCCAAAATTCGATAATCCTGACAAATACTAAGATGAGTCCTGAAAAAACAGAAGCGTTATTTAAATCATTTCCTGGCTTGTATGCTGGCTATAATTTGCCGCCGACTCAGACACTAATGTGTTTCGGCTTTGAGTGCGACGATGGCTGGTTTGATCTCTTATGGAGACTCTCTAAAAATCTTAGTGAAGAGCATGTTGTTGCTGTGCAAGTAAAGGAAAAGTATGGAACGCTTCGATTTTATATAGGAGTAGGCTCTGATACAGCGTTTGATATAGTTGATACAGCTGAGGCAGAGTCAGCTTGCATCTGCGAGAAGTGTGGAGATGCAGGAGAAATGAGAACAAGAGGTATATGGTTGAAAGTATTATGTGAAGGCTGTAATAATATCTGGCAGAAATATTAGAGGTGACAAATGGCTCTTATTGGTGAGACATATCAAAATGATGCACTAGCTGCAACGGCAGTTTTGGTGAAGACTGGGAAAACTAAGATAAAAGGGTATCATATCTATAATCCTGGAAATGCAGCAGCTTATATTCAGTTTTTTGATGCAGCAGCTGCAAGTGATGTAAATGTCGGAACTACAGTTCATAAAGCTGCAATAGGAATTCCTACAGTTGCTCAGACCTTCCGCGGGCTCTGTAATATGAAGTTTACCTTAGGATTAGTGATTGCCTGTACGTCTGGAGTTGCTACCAATGGTGCTCCAAATGCAGCTAATATAGTAACAATAGAGATAAGTTAAAATGCCTACTGACGAAGAGAAATTAATTGAGGCGGAAATAAAAAGACGGGAGCGGTTTAGCACTTTTTCAAAAGGTACAAACACTGGTAAAGTGAATGAACCTGCTCCTAATCCAGAAGCAGATGCTGGTGCACCCAAAGCTGGCTGGCGTAAAGCTCTTGAAAATGCTGGTAAGGCACTTAAAGGACAATAAAAGAAGTGGCTGAGCGCGAACTGTGGTATGGGCAACTTGGACCTATACTATATGATGATGCATACGCAGGTGAGTACTCTATCGCTGAGGGAAAGTGGATATACTGGTATCCTGCACCTTATACTACTTATCCACTTAGGGCAGCCTTATTTTCACAAGCATACTGCACAGATGTTCCAGTAGATGATATTGAACTTATTAGGCGAATGGATGTAGATGGTACTGCCAATACAGTATTGAAGGCGGATGCCACTACTAAGTTGCCTGTTGATTCTGCTATTGTGGAGAATGGAACTAATGTTGTTGTAGCTGAGAGAAATATTATTCCAAGTGTAACACAAAGTAAAACTCTTGGGACAGCTTTATTAGCGTGGTTAGAGGCACATGTAGGTGAGATTCAACTAGTTCCAAAGGCAGCCTCAACTGGCCCTGAAGGGACTATGTTTTATGCCTCAGATGACGATCATGTTTATGTAGCAACAGAATAAGGAGAGATTATGAAGTTGACAATCTGGTTAAAGGGAGAAAAGACTACACTTTATATTGGAGGAGACCCAGAAAAGGGGCAGGCTCCAGTAGTGACTGCTGAGTTGGAAGATCCTCAAATTTTGATTGAGCCTGGCAAACATACTATAATAATTAAAGAAACGAAGTAAAGGGGGGGATTAAAGTGGCTGTAATATGGAAAAAACTAGCATATGAAATAGATGTAATTAAGTTGTCAGTAATGACGGAGATAGGCGACATCATTTATTGTTCTGCTCTTGGTCCTCCAGTTGTTGCTTCTCCTCTAGTTCATGGAAATGCTGCAGATGTTCTAACTTCTCAGGGTAATGGTGCAGGTCCTGTTTGGAGTGTTCCTGCAGCTCCTGCAGCTCACACACTGAATTCACATACTGCGGCTAATGGGGCAGTTGACTTCAATCTTCAACAGGCTACTGATCTTGTTGTGATGAAGGTAGCTGCAGAAGCTAATCTTCCTGTTGGTGGCATAGGTGGGGAAGAAGTTGGTCAGCTTTGCTTTGCAATTTCACAGTTAACTTTGCATGTTTGTACAGTAGATGCATAAGATGAGAGATATACCGCAGCAGACTTGGGAAATCATGGCGGAGTTTAGTAATACCATTACTGAACTAATCGATCAGGTAGAACTGACTCCGCCAGAAATTATCACTGTGCTGGAGATGATTTCAGCAAGGCTGAAACAACTTTTGGAAGCGAAGAAGGCAGAGAGGTAGTGAATAATGGCAGTTACTTGGAAGAAGATTGCATATGAAACCTCAGTTATAGTAAAGTCATTACTGACTGAGCAGGGAGATATTATATATGCGAGTGGTGTAGCTACTCCTGCTGCATTAGCACATGGCAATGCTGGACAGGTTCTGCAATCTGGTGGACATGAAGCTAATCCGAGTTGGGTAGCAGCGGGGGGACATGATGCTGTAACTTTGGCTGTTTCTGCCGACGTGCTTCTTGGACTTTCGACTCAGGCATTGAGTCTGGACACCCAATCACCCAACCTTCTCTTTGCTGGCCCAGTTTCCGGTGCGGTTTTGGCTCCGACCTTTAGGGCAATGGTTGCAGCGGACTTAGGAACGAGTCTTAGTCCAACATTCGATCAGGGCAACTTCACAACTCTCCACACCACCACTATTCTCGCGGATCACATCGGAGAACATGTTGGAGCGCATACAGTAGTTTTCGATAATACCGTCACCCTGCCAGCATCTACCATCGTTCCAGACGCAGGCACAATCGGTCTTGGATCTGGCAAGGGATTGATTCAATTTGATGATGAGACTACGGATTTTATTAGTTTTAGTAATTGCAACGTGGGCATTGGAACGACTGCGCCGGCTCAAAAATTGGATGTAGTTGGTAGTGCTAGTTTTTCAACTTCTATTTTTACACCGATCGTTTATCTCAGTTCAGTTGGAGATTTGAATCATGCGTTTAAAAAGGCAGATGATAATTTTAATGGGTCAACCAACGGACAGCAGATAAGATTCTGGGAATACCAGAATTTCTATTCATCCCAAAGTAGTCTGAGCGTGCTACATTTACAATGTAACGGCAACGTGGGCATTGGAACGACTGCGCCGGCCTCATCATTGGAAGTTAAGGGCACGGGCATAACCTTGGGCGGCGTCACCCGCACCACATGGCCCGAGGGTTCGGGCACCGGATTCGGCCACGACGCCGGCACCTACGCCTACTACACCGGTGGCAACGTCGGCATCGGGACGGCGGCGCCGGCGGCGAAGTTGGACATTCTTGGAGCTGTTTCGGCAACTCCTATTACTAATGGAATTGTCAGAATAGTAGGAACGGGCGATAATCCCGCTACTGGTTCAGGGGGCGGGCTTTTGTTTGCTCAACAAGATAGCGGAGGAAGTTATACAAATTATGCAAGCATAACAGGGTGTAGGGTAAATCACGATGCGGATAACTACGTTAATTGGAACTTTAATATAATTCCTTGGGGAGGAACAGCAGTTACCGTAATGACTTTAACATACAACGGCAACGTCGGCATCGGCTCTTACGGTTTGACAAGTTCCGATTCCGGCGGTTTCAGTTTCAGGGCAAATAATGGCGCCGTAGCGGCAAGCACGCTTTGGTTTGATACAAATTCTAATCATAGAATGATGATTGATTATAGCGGCAACATCGGCATCGGAATGACTCCAACGGTTCAATTTGAGTTGTCGGGTAGTGTTGGGCAGAAAGCCTCTGGAAGTACGTGGTCAAACCCATCTGATAGTCGGCTCAAGAAGGATATAGAACTTGCTGATCTTGATCGTTGTTATGAGATAGTCAAAAATCTTCCTCTTAAACGATATACGTTGAGAGACGATGTTTTCAGTCCTGAACAGGCAAATGACAGGAATAAACTGGGCTGGGTAGCAGAAGATGTAAGGCCGTTTTTCGCGAAAGCTACTCCGGTAGTTCCTTTTATTCTTCCAACGGGAGAAGTGATTAAGGATTGCTTGACTCTTGATGTAGATCAAATATTTGCTGCAATGTACGGTGCACTCCAAAAGTGTATGATGCAGATTGAGGAACTTCAGCATAAAAACAAAGAGGGGGATTTATGATCTTTGATACTGAAAAACAAAAGAAAATAATTTTAGAACTCCTGGATTCCATGACGATTCCAGGGAAGGCTCTGGACGAACTCTATAAATTTAAACAAGAAGTTTTGATGGGCACCATCGCCCAACCGAAAGAAGAACCACCGAAATAGAAATAAGGAATTGAGCCACGGACGAAAACAACGGACTAATATTATTAACTATGTTTAACAATTTGAACAAAGGTAGGATTTAAAATGCCAGTTAATTTACCAGTTCCTTCTCAAACAGATTATGCAGCTATTGATGCACGATCTGGAAGTATTGCATATACTTATCCAAAGATTGATAAGGGTGTTGAACTTGATCTGCGCCCTGGTTCTGAATTGCATGAAAGGATTAAAAATGCAGTAATCAGGCGGGCGCAGGATAGCTATAATATCATGAAGCGCAAACATGCTGATTGGAACTTGGTTGATCAGACACTTACGGCATATATTCCACTTGATGAAAAAGAGAAAGCTTTAAAGGCAAGAGATCCGAGAAAGCCCGTTTCTATCGTAGTCCCCTACACTTACGCCACGATGGAGACACTCCTCACCTACCTCGTAACGGCTTTCTTGGATCTCCCTATGTTTAGGTATGAAGGTGTAACGAGTGATGACACTATTGGGGCAATTATGCTCGAAAAAGTTATTGAGCTACAGACTATCAAGAATAAAGTTGGACTAGCGTTGCATACACAGTTTAGAGATGGATTAGCATATGGATTTGGGGCAGTCTGTCCTATTTGGGGTGAGCAGTGGGGGTATAAAACTGAGCGATTGCCAGATGGAACTAAGGCAAGGACAAGGAAGAGATTATTTGAAGGTAATCGTCTTGAGAATATTGATCCCTATCTTTATCTACCAGATGTAACTGTACCAATTCATAAGGTGCAGGAGGGTGAGTTTGTTGGCTATATTGATCGCACTAATTATATGTCCCTCCTCGAATTGGAAGCTCAAAACTCCAACGACTTTTTTAATGTACGATATCTAAAGGGAGTTGATGGAACTAGTTCCTGGTTTGGGACTGAGCAATCTGCGAGAGATAAGAAACAGAATATCAGCACAAGAACTTTGGATATTCATTCGTCTACGAATCCAGTTGATGTTGTCTGGATGTATATGAAACTTGTTCCTAATGATCCTGACTGGCAGTTAGGGGATTCAGAGATTCCTGAAAAGTGGCTATTTGGAGTTGGCGCTGATCAGATTGTTATTTATGCCAAGCAACTTGGTTTAGACCATGATCTATTTCCAACTTGTATCTTTGCCCCTGATTTTGATGGATATTCAGTTGCACCTATTGGCCGGATGGAGTTGATTTATGGGATGCAGAATGTTCTTGACTTCCTATTTTCAAGTCACGTGACTAACATTCGTAAGGCTATCAATGATATGTTGATAGTTGATCCCTTCCTCATTAATATGGAAGATTTGAAAGACCCAGAGCCTGGCAAACTTATTAGAATGAGACGTGCTGCCTGGGGTCGAGGTGTGAAAGATGCAGTTGCACAGTTGAATGTAAACGATATAACAAGGAGTCATATCAGCCAGGACGCTCCACATGTAATAGATTTGATGCAGCGAACTTCGGCTGCAGTTGATAGTTTGATGGGAATTATGCGGTCAAGTGGTGAGCGGCGAAGTGCAACTGAAGCAAGGGATTCGAGGATGTCTGCATTGTCACGACTGGCAAAGACTGCGAGAATTTGCAGTATGATGAATATGTATGATCTAGCATATATGTTTGCCAGTCATACACAGCAGTTGATGACTATGCCCACTTATGTCAGTACAATGGGTAGGTATCAACAGGAGTTGACAGAAGAATATGGGCAGACAGATAGGGGTATGAAAGTCGATCCTACAATGATAGATATCAATTATGATACTGTCATCCATGATGGAAGTGTTGATGTAGGTGAGAGAACAGAATCATGGACTACTCTATTTCAGATTTTAGCGACTCAGCCAGCTGTAGGAGCTGGATTTGATATGGTTAGAGTTTTTAAGCATTTAGCGAGAATGATGGGTGCTAAGAATGTTAATGACTTCGTCAGAAAAGGCGGAGGCGCTAATGTTCAAATGATGCAGACTCAGCAAGTTTTAAATCAAGTAAAACAGGGGAACCTTGTTCCAGTTGGGCAAGGGATGGGAGGACAGGGTGGCACTCAAGTCGAGTAAGGCTGGGCTAGAAGAATTTTTAAGATCAAGTGTATGGGCTGATCTCAAAGACATCATTAGTGAGAGGATTGCTCTGAATACAGAAGAGTTAGAGTATGAGAGTCCAAATGAAGACGTCTGGATTGATATAAGGCGTGTGGCTTCTACAAGGGCCAAACTAGGGGAATTACGGTACTTAAAAGAGCTTCCAAAGTTTCTTTTAGACCGCTATGAAGAATTATCTACGATAGAAGAGGGAGAGGAAGATGGCAGATAAAGATGGAAGTGATAGTGTAGTTGTTAGTCAGGTTGATCAGATTGGGGAAATCTTCAGTGATTATGCTCCTGTGGCAGCGGAACCAGCGAAAGTAGAACCTGTTGTAGCTGACCCTGTTAAGCCTGCTGAGCCAGCTAAACCAGCAGAGCCAGTTAAGCCAGTTGAACCTGCAGTGGTAGAGCCTGTTAAAGATGAGAAAGATGTAGCGATTGCAACTTTGACAGATCAGGTTAAGACTCTCATTGATCAGGTGAAGGCATTATCAGCAGCGAAACCTGCTGAACCAGTGAAGCCTGCAGAGCCTGCAAAACCTGCTGATACAGCTTTTAGTTTAGGCTTTTTTAAAGACAGGGCAGAGTATGAAGCTGCTTTTGAGAAGCCTGAGGTTATGGCAGAAGTAATGGGGCGCGTAAGTACACATGCAGTACAGACAATTTTAAAGACGCTGCCGCAGGTTATCAATAACACTATAAAAGCGCAGATGGAAGTTCAGACACTAGCCAGTGCCTTTTATAAAGACAATGATGATCTGAAAGACAATAAAGAGTTTGTTGGCTATGTATCTAATGATCTGAGTGGAAAGAATCCTGACTGGACGTTGGCAAAGTTGTTTGAAGAGCTTCCAAAAGAAGTTAGGAGAAGGATTGGGTTGAAAGAGGCAGTAGTGCAGCCTGCTAAGGGGCCTGCACAACCGCCTAAAAAAGGTGGAGCGCGAACTCCACAAGAACCAGCGCCTGTTGAAACTGCGTTGGAGAAAGAAATCGCGGATTTAATTTAGTTTTGCCGACGCTGTTAAGGCGGTTCGGCTATCTTATGGAGGAGTTATGAGTAACGCGAGTTTGGATAGAAAGATTTATAGCCTTTTTAAGAAAGGTGTGTATAATGGCAACCTAGAGGTACTCGGCGTTCTTACTGCAACGAGTACAGCCCTCATCCTAGCTACAAACAGTGTGTTCGTTGGAGTAGCTGGTATTGCAACTGCACTCGCTATTCCTGCAAGTAGAGTACTTGGCAGACTTTCTTCTGGAGCTGTTGCGGCTATACAGATTACAAATGCTGAGATTGATGCAGCGGCTGCTATTGCATTGACGAAGATGAATTGGCTACCTGGTATAGTGATGGGCGCTGTTACTGGAGTTGGTCTAAGTATGGCTCCTATTGCTGCAGCTGCTGGTCTTAAAATTCACACTCATGCTGCAACTGGTGCGGTGTATGATTACGCCAACGAGTTCAAGGGTGAATCTGTAAAGACATCTGGGTTCTATGATGGTCTTGCTCTTGACTATAAGTTAGATGGGTCTGGAACAAGTATTTTGCGCGCGATTCGTGCAACTATTCAGTTAAACTCAGGAAAGTCAATGACTGGAACTGACTATGCAACTCAGAGTATGCTTGCTGCTGGAGTATTTTCTGCTAGCGTGAGCGGCACTATAAATGGTGCTGGTGTTACTGTTGCTGGAGTTCTTGGGCAGATTAGCTCTAATGATCTTGGCACATTGACCACCTGTAAGTATATGGCTGCAGTCTGGGCTGACTGGGCAAGTCATGTTGAGTTAGGCACTGGAATTTCTGCAATAATTCTTGCTACAGTTGGTGAAGGTGTTGGTGCAGCGATTGTAGATTACGGAATCTATATGGCAACTTCGACTCACTGCACTACTGGTATTGCATTATCTGGTACCTATACTGATGGTATTGATCTCTCAGGTGCAACTCTAACTGAAGGTTCAGATAATGCCCTGTTCGGTATTGGTAGTTATAGTACTGCTAAAGTTGTAGCACTAACAACTACTGGGTTTTATACACCCTTCCAGATAAATTTGTTATCTTCAACAAATCCGTCTGGTGGTGAGACGATCATGGCCGGTGCCTATATTAAAGTAGCAACTGGCACGATTGATCAGGCAGCTATGAACTCTGTAGCATTGAACCTGAGAAATACGATTGGAAAGAGTCAGGTTTCAGCATATGGACTTCAAAGTCATATGACCTTTGTTACAGTTGCCGAAATTGATGGTGCTGGAACAGCAGCAGCAGTTTCAGGTAAGATAACTCTTGGTCATGCAAATACTTCAGGGGTGATTGCAGTTGGATATTTCACTCTTGATGGAGGATATGGGCCAGCAGTTGCTCACGGTGTATGGATAGATATAGTTGGTTCAGGTACTATTGCCACCAACGGCCTTGTGATAGCTGGAACAGGTGCTATGAATAAAGGTATCAATCTATCTGGGGCAAACATGGTTGAGGGCACTGATAATGCCTTGTTCTGTATTGGAAGTTACAGTAGTGCAAAGAGTGTAACTCTACTTACAGACGCTTTCTTCGTTCCATTTCATATCAATCTACTGTCTGCAGCTAATCCTATTAGTGAGACAATTATGAGTGGAACGTATATTAAGACAGCCACTACTGGTAATCAGGCTAACATGAATCTTGTTGGCGAAGTACTTAGAGTTACAGTTGGTGGGAATGTTGCTCAAGCATATGGTGTTCAGTGTCACTTAACTGTAGCTGGTGCATGTGTTGCTGGAACTAACGCAAACGTATGCGCTGGTAGTTTTAAAACAGTTGTTAATGCAGCTATGACAGCAACAGTCAACGTTCTGCTACTGACATATGAAGGCTCAGGTGCAGTATCAGGTGAGAGAAACATGATAACTATAGATCCTACAACCGCAGTTAAAAATGGTATTATGGTCTATAGTACAGCTAATTTGACAAATCTGTTTGAGTTTGCTGCTAATGCAGGCTGTGCAGCTGGAGCATCAAAGGCTACACAGTCAGCTGCGAGTGCAGGCTCAATTAAGATAGTAATAGGTGGAACTGACTACTATATCCCCTATTTCGCCTAGAAATTAGTTGAGGAGGTAATTATGGCCCTTTATGAGATTACAGTGCATAAAAATCCTGCGACATATGCCACTGTCTGGAAAGATAAAAACACAGCCAAAGCAGCCTATGACTATGGAGTTGATCAAGGAACTGAAATCTTTGGTGAAGTCCCTTATAGTGTTGTAATTAAAGAAGAGAAACCTGTTGTGTAGCTTTGTTTAAAATTTTAAACAAAGGTAATTCATAAGAGAGTGCCTCGCCTCTGGGCTATTCAGGGGCATATCAAAAAGAGGGAGATTTAAAATGGCTGATTCTTTTTTGGGAACTAGGGGAACTGGTTCCTGGGCAACCGATCAGAGACCTAAATCATGGAGAGAACTGATCCTTTTCCTGTATCCTAATGGGATGGTGCCCTTGACAGCATTGCTGTCTAAAATGAAAAATGAGAAAGTAAACGATCCTCAGTTCTACTGGTGGACGAAGAAGTTACCGGAACAGGCTGGGGCAGTTACCAATGTTCAGACTGGTAGTTATGGTGGCACTGAGTATGTTAGCACCTATATTAATCATGCTGTAGGTGCTGTTGCAGGTACTGTAGTTTATGTTCAAATGGCAGCTGCAACGATTGCTGAGTTTAGAGTTGGACATCAGATTCTTTTGAGATACTCTGGTGATTCGTATATGACTGTGAATGGGCAGATTACAGCTCGAACTGTGAATGGTGGCTCTTCATATCTAACTGTCAAACTGTTGGAAGATGACGATAACAGTTTTGATATTCGCGGTGCTGCTTCCACTAACTTAGAACAGTGCGACCGCGCAATGGTTGCTGGTAACATCAATGCGGAAGGTGCAGCTATGCCCACCGCTTTGAATTACAATCCTGTGAAGTATTACAACTTCACTCAGATCTTCAGAACCCCCTTAAGTATCACCCGTACTGCTCGCGAAACAAGACTTCGTACTGGCGACGCTTACAAAGAGATGAAGAGAGAGGCACTGGAACTACACGGCATTGAGATGGAAAAAGCGTTCCTGTTTGGGATTCCATCTGAAACTAATGGTACTGACACTGATGGCACGAAGCCTACGAGAACGACTCAGGGCTTAATTAGCTTTGTTAGGGACAACGTAGTCGCTAACTATAACGACTATCGCCTAAACACTACCTACACTGGTAAAGACTGGGATGAGGCTGGCGGTGGCGAAACTTGGTTGGACGCCTTCTTAGAGTTAGTTTTCAGATACGGCTCTGCTGAAAAACTGGCCCTTTGTGGCTCCGGTGCACTCCTTGGCCTAAATCAACTGGCACGGAGTGGTGGTCATATTAACCTGCAACCTCGTGAGACGGTCTATGGAATTAAAGTTACTGAGTGGGTCACGCCCTTTGGTAGCATTTATCTGAAGACCCATCCTCTGATGAGCCAGGAAGTAACCACTCGTAATGCGGTAGTTCTCTGTGAACCCAAGAACCTAGTTTATAGGTTTATCACTGACACCACTTTCTACGGTGAAGGTGAGGCGAAGCAGGCAGGTCCTGGAACCAACTCTTCAAGAGCTGACGCGACTAACGAAGAGTTCTTGACCGAGTGCGGTCTTGAATTGTGGCATCCTGATACCTTCATGGTACTGGATGGTGTTGGCAAAGACAACGACTTGTCGTAAGCTGTTGTCGTAAGTATATAGCTCCCCTCTGTCTTCCTTCTGAGGGTGGAGGGGATTTTATCTATGATTAAATATTTGAACAAAGGGTGGTGAATGAAATGTCTCAGTTTTCACTAGTAAAAGCTAAATTCATTGAAATCACTGGCAGGGCTGACTTAGCTGATCCTGCAGCGGCGTTTGATGCTGGCTTTTTCATCAATGAAGGACAGAAATATTTAGATAGATTATTTAGTAAAGGGAAGGGTGAAGCTAGGCATTTCGTGAATCTAACTGCGGGACAAGTTATCGTCCCACTGGCGAATGTTAGAGCATTTAAGGAAGTCTGGCTTTATGATGCTGATTATCGTTATAAGCTGAATACTGAGACCGCTGCCGATTTGAGAGCAGCTTATGATAAGCCGACTGCGAGTCTAACAGCGGGGCCGCCTGAGTACTATGCACCTATTGTAATTAGGCCATACCCTAAAGATCTATCTGCATCTGGGTTGAATCAGGCATGGGCAGTTGAAGATATGAAGCTGACCAGTCACGAAACTTATAATGCTATTTTACTGAGGCCCCCTATTGATGCCTCTGGAAAGTATACACTTGAAGTACATGGACTATTCTATACTGATGCTTTATCTGCTGATGCCGATAAGTCATACTGGACTGAAACTAATGAACTTCTTTTAATTTTTGCAGCTGCCTTCATGATGGAGCTTTCATATAGGAATAGTGAGGGGGCAAAGGATTGGAAGGCATCTATTACAGAAATAACTGATGGCCTTGATAAGGATATTGTCGAGGAAGAAATAACTGGGATTACCAGTATGGAGCTGAAAACATGGGGACAGATATCATAAGAGGTAATACTAACGAAGAGAAGTTTGCAAGTGCAAATCAGGCGTTAAAGCAGCTCGAACGTAGGATTGCTGCCAGAAGTATTGTGGCTCCACTGACTCCTATAGTGATTGTGGGGTACTGTGATAAGGATGATAATGGAGTTATTATTCGCAGTATGCTTCCAGTGTCAGGCTTTGTTACAAAGGTCTCTTTGTTTATTGAGAAGTTGGAAGATGAGGAGTTTCTCAAAAAGAATACTCTAGAATTTTATATAGAGTCTCGGCAAATAGATGGAACTGTTATAAGCAAAAAGTTCATGTCGAAGAAACTAGATATTACTACCTTTAGCAACTTCAAGATCGCTGTTGATAGTCGGATAACTGTCTCTATTAACACAAAAGCTTCTGGAATATATTGGGGCCTTGTTTTAGAACCTGAGATGCCTATCAAGAGAAAAGTTGATGTTTCTGACATTGAGCTTTTATCACCTGTTGAGCGAGAGATGATTGAGGAATAAGATGAGAGAGTTTGCACAGACATTATCTGATTTCACCAAGGGTCTTCGTCCAGATACAAATACACCTCGCAACTCTGGATATGCAACTGAACTGTATAATTCAAGGTGTGGAGTGGCTGGCCTGGAGGTGCCGCCTCTTATAGCATATCCTATTAGCGGATCACCTGCAGTAAGCTGGCCACTCCCCCAACTTATTAAAATTCACGATCTGGCACTTACCGATACAGGTCTATATTTCTCAAGATATGCAGCTGGAACCCTTACAATTAGTAAGGTAAATAGTGATTATAGTTTGACATCTGTCTTTACGAAAGCTAGTATAAACCAAAGATTTACCATAGCTGATTTTGGATACTATCAAATATGGGCAGCACCTGGCCTTGTGATCAAAAGGCAAGTCAAGGATGATCTAAGTGGATATGAGTGGACAGAAATTTTGGTAAATGGAAGTGCTCCGCCAGTAAACTGTGTATGTAATTTCAGGGGGCAGTTGATAGCTGGATTATATACGCCTGCTGCTGATGTAGTTGGTGCTACGAAGGGTAATCTCGTTGTTTGGAGTGAAATAGGATCAGTAAATCCAGCTGTTATGTTTAGTCAGGACTATAGCTTTATTGATAGAGCACGAACAATTGCAGCTGTAAATGGTAGTCTCACTCGTGCTATCTATACAGACAGTGATGATGGTTTTACTTCTCATATTTTTGATGCTGTTCCTCCGAATGTATCT